>Ga0185299_10004965_pt1 | contig 15469 bp, 4 predicted proteins | sample PaiPotPPA55metaG_FD_128002 | JGI IMG/M metagenome (GOLD analysis project Ga0185299, IMG submission 128002) | Iron sulfur acid spring bacterial and archeal communities from Banff, Canada, to study Microbial Dark Matter (Phase II) - Paint Pots PPA... ...
CGACGCTCAGATGGTGGAGCAGAGCGGTGAACCGTTCCTGCTTCCTTTCTCTTGCTGCTTGCCGCACACCGGGCAGTCCCTGGGACATGCGTTTCCCACTCTGTGTCGGGCGCATGCGAGATTGACCGATGTTCTCCTGAGTCTGTGCCCTTCCCTCCCCAACCTCCGCGGAAAGTTGCCTTTCGTTGTTCGGCTGGTTCCCTGGTACTACGGCACAGCGTGTCCGCCTTTCGGTTTATGGCCTTCGCGGACCGGTCTTGATCGCTTGACCAAGACGTGCAGGAGATCTCCCGGTTCTCGTGCATGTTGTTTCTCAGCGTGCGCGGGTTCTAAAGACTACGCAGGACCGAGCAATCCACTCGCGAATTAACGTGGTTGCTGTGTTGCCTTCCTCCACTCCGGAACGGAGTCGGCATCCTGTTCCAAACGGGCTTTTCAAAGCTCAATCGCCCCGCCCACCGATACCTCTGTCTACGCTTCAAGCGGCGCCTCGCGGTGTCGTCTCTGTCTCGGCTGAACCCCGTCTCGATTCAGCGACAAATTCTAAAGTGGGTCCCACTTCCAGCAAAAATTGAACACGGGCTGCTTCACAGCCGCAAGGTAAGAAAACATCCGGCCGTGGGGAAGTATCTTTTCTTGACATTCCCCTTTATAGAACTTACCGGGAGTTGGCCACTATAGCGCTGTGCATTGCAGATTTAAATCAAATTTGGGAAGGCGATTACTTTCGACAAACACGAAAATAATCTGGATGGATTGCACATCGGTCACTTAATTGGTGTTAGCAGGGGTTGAATGACGGACCACAAATCCTATATAACGCCAAGGCTAAACCATAGGTCGCGACCACAAGATTGCGATCAAAAACCAGGGAATCTTGGGAACTCTTTCGTTGGTCGTCGGGAAAATGACACAACAGTCCCTATCAATCGTGCGTTGCCGATCGGGTTCGCGAGCGAGGTGGTGTGTCACATCAACCCGGAGGCCTCAAAATGTATCGTCATACGGCTTTTTTGTTTTCATTCGGCATTTTACCGTTCGCAACAGCTCTTCTTGCCGTGGGTTGTGGTGGGGGCAGCTCCATTCTTAGCGATCCGCAAGCCCCTGCAACTTCTACCGTAGTCGTAACTCCTTCCGTCGCGCTCCTGATGCCCGGTCAGACTTTGCAGTTCAGCGCATCGGAAAGTGGCGCGAGCATTTCGGCCGGCTCCTGGATGGTCAACAATGTAGCCGGCGGCTCGCCCGCAACCGGGACGATCACCTCTTCCGGTTTGTACACCGCGCCCGCCACTTCGACACCAACCTCTGTCCAAATCACCGCGGCCGACGCGTCGCAGACCACACAGTCCGCCCCAGCTCAGATTTCTTTCTTCAACTCCACCAACTTTAAAGCCGGCAACGTCGCCGACACCGCTAACCCGTTGGTGGCTCTCTATACTTTTACCGCTCCGCAGGGCTCGACAGTTCAGGTCAAATTCGGCACCACGACGACCTACGGCCTCACCACCTGGACTCAGGCCGCTCCCTCAGGAGGCGGTGACGTCGGCATCCAGATAGCCGGAATGCGCGCAGCCACTATCTACCACATGCAGGCGGTCGTTCATCTTTCCACTGGCGAGCTCGTAACCGATGCCGACAAAACGTTCACCACCGGCACAATTCCCCCGGACGTTTTGCCCAACATCACTGTCCAGCAACCCGCAGGTGCGAGCCCGGCCTCCGGGGTTGAAATGCTGAATCTCTATTCAATGAGCCCAACCAATCTGCTAACTGCTGTGGTCACCGATTTGGAAGGCAACATCATCTGGTACTACCCGAACCAACCGAACTCCGCTTTTCCGCTGAAGCCTCTACCCAATGGACACATGTTGATTGGCACGAACTCGGAACTTCGCGAGATCGAACTCTCCGGCAACATCCTATTCGCGCTGCCCATAGTACAAGTGCAAAGCCAACTCGCTGCAATTGGTCTGTCGATCCCGCCTCTGGTAAGTATCCACCACGACATGCTCAAGCTCCCCAATGGCCATTACCTATTCTTGGCCAATTTCAATCAGACTGTCTCTGGCCAGGCCCCACCTGGCACGGTCCTTGCCGACATCATCGTAGATTGGGATCCCCAACAGGGCCCGGTCTGGACGTGGAACGCTTTCGATCACCTTTCTTTGTCCCACGCTCCCGAAGGCGCCACCGATTGGACGCATGCCAACGCGCTCGTCTACTCGCCCGATGACGGAAATCTGATCCTTTCGATGCGGAACCAGAATTGGATTATTAAAATCAATTATGCCGACGGCGCGGGTGACGGCAGCGTCCTCTGGCGTTTGGGTCCAGACGGCGACTTCACCCTTCCCGCTGGCTTCGGCCCCATCGAATGGAACTACGGCCAGCACTACCCGGTCTTCCTCGGCCCCAACACCACGGGCGTCTTTCCGTTACTATTTTTTAACAATGGCACTGTTCGGGACGTGGACGACGCCAACGATTTGTGCGGCAACACTGGCGTCCCCGCCTGTTACAGCAGCGTACCCGTTTTTCAACTAAACGAATATGACAAGACCGTACGGGTGCTTTCAGAGATCAATCTGTCGCCTGTCTATTCGGTGTGTTGCGGAAGTGTAAGCCAGCTAGCTAATGGAGATATCGAATACGATATCGCTGCGGATATCGCTTCCCCGATGACCTCGACTATCGACGAAGTTACGTCGGCGGACAATCCCCAGCTCGTATGGCAAATGACCATCAAGGGGATACTAGCCTATCGTGCCTTCCGCATTCCCAGCCTTTATCCAGGCGTAGTCTGGTCGCAATCCGCGCTGGCCACAGCGCAGGCCGTAGTCAAGTCCGGCGCTCGATCCGTGGACTCGACTCTCACAACGACTCACCGTAGCGGTCCTTAGCTGGGACCGCCCAGAAATGCGGCCCGTGGCGCGCGCTCATGTGAACTCAATTTGAGTTGCCGTCTCTGATTGCGGCGATAGCGAAGTATCATCAGGGAGTAAGCAGCTTGACTGTTTGCCGGGATGCAGTGTTGGCGACGGAAAACGAGACGGAACCAGACGGATAAAACCAACAGGGCGAGAACGACACCAGTGGTTCGGACCGATGCTCCCATCGTTCATTCCCTAGGAGGCAGCCTGCGGGGTGCCGCGCCCTGCTTTACGTCCTCCGCTCGCGACCTGAAAGGACCGAATAATTCTCGTGAACGTACAATAGTCAACTAATAGTGCTCCACGTACGGGGCATAACAATAGCCGCGATACGACCGCGCGCTCCTACTGCACGACCAGAGTCAATTTCGCGGCGCGCGTCAGGGTGGTCGAGCCGGTGGTGAAATTTCCGGTGACGTTGATGGTGTAGGTTCCGGCTTGGGGGTTGGTGCCCCCTCCGCTGCTGCCCAAACCTCCACCACAAGAGGTCAGCGTCAGGCCCAGAGTGACTAGCGCTGCAAACGCAGCCATTCGAACCAATAGAAGCCTTTGCTGTCGTCGCCAAAATAGCGACGCTACGACCATCAGTAAGAACGTCGTCGCCAATGCCAAAAGCCTCGGCGTCTGCCGATATCTCGTATCCTTGGGCCAACCACCCTCAAACGGCAGGACCCATCCATGCGCCGCGGTTGTTGTAACCGTCACCATGCCAGTTTGCGCAGCCGCACCGCTCAGCGCAATCGTGCTCGGCGACACCGCGCATGTGGACCCCGCCGGTCCGCCGCTGCAGCTCAACGCCACGCTAGCCGCAAACCCACCCGCTGGAGCCACGGCAATCGAATAATTCGCCGTTTGTCCGGCACTGACGGTTGCGCTCGCCGCCGAACCTGGATTCACGGAAAAGTCCTCGCCGCTTCCCTTAAGCGTTACGGTTTGCGGGCTGCCGGCTGCGTTGTCCGTGATCGTTAGCGTGCCCGTTCTTGCTCCGCCAACGGTGGGGTTGAAAAAAACGCCAATGGTACAACTCGCCCCGGCCGCCAAGCTGCCACCACATGTGTTCAGCGCCCCGAAATCGCTCGGACTCGTCGCCACATTCGTGATCGTGAGCGCGGCGGTACCCGCATTCGTCAGCGTCACAGGCTGCGGCAGTCCGCTCGTACCTACATATTGACTCGTAAACGTTACGCTGGACGGAGACAGGCTGCTCCCGGGACCCGGACTGCTGCCTGCCAGAAAAACGGTCTGCGGACTTCCCACGGCAGAGTCGCTTATGCTGACGGTAGCGATTGGATTCCCTGGAGCCGTGGGCGTAAAGGTCACACTAATCTGGCAGGTAGCCCCTCCTGCCAGCGTCGCGCCGCACGGGTTGGTTTCTGCAAAGGACGTCGCGTTTGTTCCGGCGATGGCGATGCCCGTTAGCGTCAAAGCGATCGTGCCACTATTCGCCAAAGTGATGATCTGGGGCGCACTCGAAGTGCCCATAGCTTGCTGTGGGAATGTCAGACTCGTCGGAGTAGCGCTCGCCACGGGAAACGAGCCCTGCAGGAATACCAAGAGCGAGGCGGGATATGGTGGTCCAGAGTTGTCGTACATCGCGACGGCCATATCAACTCTGCCATCACCGTTAAAATCCCCGGTAACCACTCCCACCGGGAATGGAGGTGCGGATGGCATCGGCAAACCAGTCGCGGTTTGAAACGTGCCGTTTCCACTGCCAAGCAGAAGGTCTACCGTAGAGATGTAGGAAGGTTGCGGGGGAGGGGGGCCAAACGGGAAAGGTTTTGTGAGCCCCTGGCAAAGGACCAGATCAAGCTTTCCATCCGCGTTCAGATCGTCCACAGCCGGTGGACACACGCCACCGACCGTGGTGCCCACAGAATAGTTCGCGAACGGCTGGAAGGTGCCGTCCCCGTTGCCGATCAGAACAGAAGCTCCGGCAACGGTTTCATCCGCAAGGGAGAGATCAAGTTTTCCATCTCCGTTGAAGTCGGCCGCTGTGGAAAGAAAGCTATACGCATCGACGGTCTGAGTTTGCAAGGCAGGTCGGAAAGATCCGTCTCCATTGCCAGCCAGAAAATAGACACTATGAGGTGCGCTCCCTTGAATCGAAACAACGATGTCGAGGTTTCCGTCTCCGTTGAAATCGCCGACCGTAAGCGAATAAAGACCGAGGCCGCTCCCTGGAGTATATGTTACGGGGCTTTGAAACGTGCCGTCTCCGTTGCCAAGAAGAATCGAGATGAATTGAGTGCCCCCATCGATAGGTGCGTTTATGACCGCCAAATCTAATTTTCCGTCTCGATTAAAGTCCCCCGTCGCCAAGAGAAAGGGGCCAGTACCTGCGGGAGAATTAATAGGCGGCCGGAGCGTGCCGTCGCCGTTACCCAAGAAGACGGAAACGGAGTTCGTACCGTCAGTATAATTGTTTGTGGCGAGATCTAACTTTCCGTCTCCGTTGAAGTCGCCCGCAACCATCGCTGTCAGGCTCTGAAACTGTCCAGCAACTGGTTGACGAGCTGCTGTACATCCCGGCGCCTGAAATGAGCCGTCCCCATTCCCCAGTTCGATACAGACCGAATGAGAGTTATTCTCGACGAGGGTCGTTCCCATATCCGCTGTAAACGCCAAGTCGAGCTTCCCGTCGCCGTTGAAATCACCAGTCAGTAACCACAGGATGCCTTGTGAACCAAATATTGTTCCTTGCACGTAACTAACGAAGCCGGGGCTTGTTACGGGGGTAGCAATTCGCAGGAATGCTGGGAGGGAGGTGCCGCCACCCGGGGCGGGATTCGTCACCGTAACCCAGGCCGAGCCTGCGCTGCCGATGTCGGAGCCTGAAACGCTTGCGGTCAGCCGCGACGAGCTCACAAAGCTGGTAGTTAGAGCGGTGCCATTCCAGTTGACCTTTGAGCCCGAGACAAAGCCCGTACCATTCACCGTGAGCGTGAATCCTGGCCCGCCAGGAGCAATACTCGTCGGAACCAGGGGGTCATCGATGAACGGAACCGGGTTCGGACTTTGCCCGGACAATGGCGGTGCCCAACAAGATAAAACCAACAAGGCGAGGAAGACGCAGACGCAACGGACCGATGCTTCCATCGTTCACTCCTGGGAGGCGGCATCCTGCGGGATTGCCGAGCCCCTGCTTTGTTCGACCTCAGCTTGCGACCGGAAGGGACTATACGATTGTTTTAACGCTATACGAATGAAGTGATTAACACCATAGCCCGACTGGGACTCAGCGCTCGGGGTGCTACCGCACGACCAACGTAAGCTTCGTAGTGTGCGTTAGCGTGGTCGAACCCGCTGCGGCACTCGCAGACACCGTGATCGTATATGTTCCGGTCTGGGTGCCGGTCGGAACAGTTCCTCCACCTCCGCCACCACCGCCCGAACCTCCGCCGCCGCAAGACGTCAGTGTGATTCCGAGAACTAACACCGACAGCATCGTCAGCACCGGCGTCCAGCGCAGATGCTGGTTCCTCCGTGTCGTGTAGGTCCAAGCGAGAATCAGCATCGCCATCAGAGCAGCCAGTAACATAGTTGGACGACTGCGGAATTGCCTCAGCGAGTCATTTCCCACCGGTAACCACACCTGCGACCTTGCTGTCGTGGTCACAGTAACCGTCCCCGTAGCGGCGGTCGCTCCCCCCACCGAAACCGTCGCGGGCGAAACGCTGCACGCTGTCGTTGTGGGGGCCCCGCTACAAGTCAGCGCGACATTTCCGCTAAATCCTCCGCCCGCCCCTAACGAAAGCATATAGGTCGCAGTCTGCCCCGCCGTCACGGTGACCGTCGACCCCGCAGCCGTGGCCGTGGCCAGCGAAAAATCCTGTGCGGTTCCGCTCAGCGAAACGAACTGAACGCCGCTTGTGGCGTTGTCGGTCACCGAGAGCGCACCCAGCCGCGTGCCCGCCGCCGTCGGAGCAAAACTCACCGTTATCTGGCAGCTCGCATACGCAGCCACCGAACTGCCGCAGTTGTTGCTTGTCACCGAGTAATCGCCGGCGTTGGCTCCCGTGATAGATACATTCGAAATTTGCAGCAACGCGCTGCCACCATTGGTGAGTGTCGTACTTTGCTGCAACATGCTTGTGCCGCCGACGGTCCGCGTGAACGCCAGCATTTCGGGCAAGAAGCTGACGTTGTTCGTGCCCGCCGAGGTCGCGATCGTAACCGCCACCGCGCGATCGTGCGACATCGAGCCCGATGTACCCGTCACGGTAAATGGATAGCGCCCCATCGGCGCAGATGCCGTTGTACTGATCGTCAGATTTGCTTTTCCCGCTCCGCCTGTCAAAGTCGACGGCGCAAAACTGCACGTCGCGCCGTCGGGCAACCCCGAGCACGATAGGGCAACATCTCCGCTGAATCCTCCCACCGTCGTAGAGGTAAGCGAAGAAGTTGTCGATCCTGCGGGGGCGACCAGCCTTGGGATTTGCGCCGAAATCAGGAAGTCCGGCGACGGTGGCGGCAACGGATTCGGCAGCGCAATGACCCCACCCGGAGGCCCCTGCACCACTATGGCGATGCCTGGTCGATGGTTTCCGCTGAAATCGGATACCGCGAATACCGCGGGGCTGGAATAGCCATTCTCGATAGCTTGCGGGTTTCCCCAGATCGCAGGATTGAGCCACGGTGGCTGAAAATTGATCGTGCCGCTGAATGTGCCGTCGCCATTCCCAAACGTTGCCGACAATCCGCTGGGGTCAACCACATCGAGTTTGCCGTCTCCATTGATGTCAGCGACGACCCCAAATGGGGCTGGACTAGGGAGAGTCGTGAAAGTCCCATCTCCGTTTCCGAGAAGCACCGATGCTTGGAAGAATTGAGCGACGATTAGATCCGTTGTGCCGTCTCCATTGAAGTCGGCAGTCGCTAATATTTGGCAATCTAGTGTCGGATTTAGATACTTCGTTGGAGGCGGTGGCGGCGGATCAGGGAACGAAGCCGGCAAGAAAGTCCCATCACCCTTGCCAAGCAACACGCCCAGGCCGGCCGACCCACACACTGCCGCATCCGGCTTTCCGTCGCTATTGAAATCACCAATTCCAAAAGTACTTGCATTGGCACCGCCGAAATAGCTCACGGGCGCCGCGAAAGTTCCGTTACCGTTTCCCAAATATACCGTTAATTCGCCGTTCACCAGGGCCGTGAGGTCGGCAATGTGGTCGCCGTTTAGGTCAGCGATCGTCATAGGACCTACAGACGGGAAAGTGCCCGGGTCAATAGAAGTAGCGATGGGAGCAGCGAAGCTGCCATCCCCGTTTCCCAACAGAATGTCAAATGCGGCGCTCGCCGTGGTGGTGACGTCGGTCGTAAAGAAAAGGCCTAGCTTGCCGTCGTTATTGAAATCCGCAGCTTTCAGCGAATGGGGGTCCGACGACACGCTGTAGCTGTGCGCCACCGAGTATTTGCCGGTGCCATCGCCAAGCAGAATGTAGACACTCTGATTCGCACCGCTCGAACCTATCGCAAGATCGGATTTTCCATCGCCGTTAAAGTCACCGGAAACTACCGTTCCCAACGCAGATTGAGCCACTCCGGAAATATTGATTAGACTCGCCGTTACATCCTGGAAAGTCCCGTCCCCTTTTCCGAAGATCACCGTGTAGCCGTCCGTCATATCCAGCTTGCCATCACCATTGAAATCCGCCACCCCAACCTGAAAAGCGAAGTTCAGTGTGGAATTAGGGTAAGTCGCTTTCTCCGTGAAAGTTCCATTCCCGTTTCCCAGGAATATCTCGATAAATGGACCAGCCCAAATAATCAGATCCAGTTTGCCGTCCTTGTTTAGATCCACTACCGATACGGTTCCGTTCCCGGGAGCGACAGAATTCGGAGTTTGGAAGGTGCCATCACCATTTCCGATCAGAACGTAAGTTTGTTCGGTGAAGTTGGAGAAGTCGGTTCCCGAAACGACCAGGTCCAGTTTGCCGTCTCCGTTAAAGTCTCCTGCGCTCAATCCGAGCGATGAATTCACTCCCCCGGAAACGATGGCAGTCCCGAATGTACCGTCCCCTTTCCCCGGCAGCACGCCTATCAGTCCATTGGCGTTCGCGATGTAGCCTGTTGCCGCTATATCCGCTTTCCCATCTCCATTGAAGTCGCCAACTGTTATCTGGCTGATGGTATTGCTGGCAAATACGGTGTAGGACGTGCCCGATCGAAATGTACCGTCGCCGTTTCCAAGACAGACGAAAACCTGCCCCGCTTGCGGGGCAGCTATCCCAATGACATCTAGCTTGCCGTCGCCGTTCACGTCAGCTACTTGAATCGAACCCAGCTGTGCTCCGATATTGGTCGTTACCGGCATCTGGAACGTGCCATCACCGTTGCCGAGCAATACATAGAGGAACGTTTGGTTTGCGCTAACCAGGAGGTCGGCTTTCCCATCTCCGTTGAAGTCCGCCGCCGCGAGAATGTTGAACAGTACGTTTTTCCCAACGCTAATCACCGTGCTGGCGGTAAACGTTCCGTCCGTATTGCTCAGGAATACTTGCTGGCCACGAATCACGTCGGGCCGCCCATCTCCATTGAAATCCGCGACCACCAGTCCCCCTGGGCCTAGTCGCGACAGCGAGAATACAAACGGATTGGGGACCTGCGCCTGAGCACCGGTACATACGAATAGCAGACAAAGAAGCGCAAAGCCTCGAGCGAGCAGCACTCTCATACTTCACTCCTAAGGGAAACCGACACCTGCGGGGTGCCGCGCCCTGCTTTTCGTCCTCAGTTCGCGACCTGGAAGAACTATACGATTGACTAACGCTATACCAATGAATTGATTAACACAATAGCTCGACAGGCGAATCGGTCCGGTCAGGGCCGCTACTGCACGATCAGAGTAAGCTTCGTAGTGTGCGTCAGCGTGGTCGAACCCGTCGTCGCACTCGCAGATACCATGATCGTATATGTTCCGGCCTGCGTCCCGGTCACAACGCTTCCGCCGCCCCCACTCGAACTTCCACCACCGCAGGACGTTAGCGTAATTCCGAGACCTAGCACCAACACCATCGTCAGCATTGGCGCCCAGCGCAGAGGCTGATGCTTCCGGGTTATGTAGGTCCAAGCGAGAATCAGCATCGCCATCAGAAAAGTCAGTAGCGCGGTCGGACGACCTCGAAATTCCCTAAGCGAGTCATGTGCCACCGGCAACGGTACCTCCGACCTCACCGTGGTCGTCACGGTTACCGTCCCCGTAGCGGCCGTCGCTCCGGCCACCGAAACCGTCGCCGGCGAAACGCTGCACGTCGTCTTTGCCGGCGCTCCGCTGCAACTCAGTGCCACGCTCCCGCTGAAACCTGCGTTCCCCGCCAGCGATAGCGGGAACGTAGCCGTCTTGCCCGCTGCCACGGTCGCTGTTCCTCCCGAACCCGGGGTGACGGAAAAATCCGGCGCGGTCGGCGCTGTGACCGTCAACATCACAACCTGCTGGCTCGTCATCGTTCCCGAAGTCCCCAACACATTCACCGCATACGTATTCGGGGGCGTACTGGCGGTCGTGCTGATCGTCAGCGTCGAGCTACCGGCTCCGCCCGCAATCGATGCCGGCGCAAATCCGCAGCTCACTCCATCCGTCAATCCGCTGCACGACAGCGTGACGCTACCGTTGAATCCGCCTTGCCTGGCCACGGCAATCGTCGCGCTACTTGACCCGCCCGCAGCCACCGTCGACGCCGACAGCGTCGAAACCGAAACCGCAAAGCCCGGCGCAGTAGTGTTGAACAGCCATACCAATTGAGTTGAGCTAAGCACAGCAATATCCGGTCGACCATCTCCATTGAAGTCGCCAATTAGCGTGTTGTTAGGAAGGGTGAGCGCGAGAGGCGAACTAAACGTGCCGTCTCCGTTGCCGAGAATCAAACCGAGAAGCGGATTTGCGGGAACATTAAGGTCGCCTAGGACATCTAGTTTGCCGTCCCCGTTGAAATCAGCAACTTGCAAAATCACATTGAATGCGCCAAACGTGTCGCCCACAGGTGGTAGGGCGCTGAAAGTGCCGTCCCCTTTTCCGATCAACACTTGATACCCGCCCGGAACCGCGACGATCAAATCTGCGTTACTATCCCCATTGAAGTCTGCAGCAATCAGGTTGTTGCAGTTGGAGCCGCACGCGCTGTTGGTGATAAATGTCGTTGGCTGAAACGTTCCGTCTCCGTTTCCCAACAAGACAGCGATACCGTTCCTGGTTCCGACGATCACGTCCAGCTTTCCATCCTTGTTAAAATCGCCGGGTAGAACGGCACCAAAGGCGCCAGGGGCATAAGCGGGTACCGGCACCCCGAAGGTTCCGTCTCCGTTGCCCAGCAACACATTGAAAGAACTAAAGCCTGCTGCGTTCCCCGCGGTGATCACTACGTCGGGTTTTCCGTCGCCATTCAGGTCCCCTACGGCAAGGCTCGCAAAAGTTCCTCTCGTTAGTTGGCCGCCGGAAGTTGTTATTGGGGAACCAAAGGTCCCGTCACCGTTTCCCAAGAGAACGATGACACTCCAACCCGAGGCGTCCACGACGTAACCCACCAGGTCAATCTTGCCGTCCCCATTCAGGTCTAGAGCCCCGGTAATGACCGCCTCCCCGCCAAAATTCCCTGGAACAGGAACGGGGATTTGATAGGTATGAGCCAATGTGAAGTTTGCCTTGCCGTCATTCAGCCAAACATTCACAGTTGCCGCTACCCCTGAATTCGTAAACAGCGCAAGATCCGGGTGACCGTCGCCGTTGAAGTCGCCTGTAACGCCGTCCGTCCCTGTGAGCGCGGGAACCGCTTCGTCTCCCTGGAGGCTTCCATCGCCATTTCCCAGCAGAAGGGTATTGAAGGCAGCCACATCCAACCTGCCGTCGCCATTAAAATCCGCAATTACAATGCTTCCCGCGCCGCCTCGTTGAGCGTTGTAAAACTTGCCCACGGTAAACGTGCCATCTCCATTACTTTTGAGCACCCCCACTGCGCTTGCGCTTGATGCGATCAAGTCCGCCTTACCATCGTTGGTAAGGTCAGCGACGGGGTTACCTCCAGAGATACCCGATGGAAGCTTTTGGACGGTCCCAGTGCGAAATGTCCCATCACCCTTTCCGAATAACACCTGAATTTCAGGGCTGGCTGAAGTACCACCGAAAGCTGCGACATCGAGCTTGCCGTCGCCATCGAAGTCCCCAACTGCGCCTCCGATAAGCGCCCCGGCAGGAAAGGGCAAAAGCGCCTGGAAGGTTCCATTTCCATTCCCGAGTTGGATTCCTTGGCCCACGACAAAAAGGTCAAGTTTGCCGTCGCCGTTAAAGTCAGCGAAGGAATCGAAAATGGAGGCGTCGATCGCGTTGGACACCACCCCAGCGGAAAAAGTCCCGTCTCCGTGGCCGAGGTAGCTCAGGAGCATCGAACCGACTTGGGCCAACACGTCAGGCTTTCCGTCCCCGTTCAGATCACCCACAACAAACGAAGTCGCGGGCGACGCAATGCTCGTAGTGACCGGCGTCTGGAAGGTTCCGTCTCCGTTGCCCAGCAGTACGGAAAATACGTTGAGCGGACCAGCAATCAAGAGATCCGGTTTACCGTCGCCGTTGAAATCCGCGATCGCGAATTGGCTAGCAGTGGAAGTTCCCGAGATTTGCCAGGGCTTTCCGACAGTAAACGTACCGTCGCCCTTGCCGAGCAGCACGGTACCGTCGAGAAAGACGAGATCAGGCTTGCCGTCACCATTCAAATCAGCAGAGATATCCTGCCCGCTGCCCGGAAGCGTCGGCGGCACAAAAAACGGATTGGCACTCTGCGCTTGAGAATTGGTAGATAAGAACAGAAGAATCGAGACTACAGACACGAGCCGGAGCAGCACACCCATCGTTTACTCCCTCGGTAGGCAGCAACCTGCGGGGTGCCGCGCCCTGCTTTTCGTCCTCAGTTCGCGACCTGGAAGAACTATACGATTGCCTAACGCTATACCGATGAATTGATTAACACAATAGCCCGACATGCTAATCAAACCAGCCAGGGCCGCTATTGCACGACCAGTGTGAGTTTCGTGGTGTGGGTTAGCGTGGTCGAACCCGTCGTCGCACTCGCGGATACCGTGATCGTGTAGGTTCCGGCGGCGGTGCCGGTTGCGCCACTGCCACCTCCGCCTCCGCCCGAACTCCGGCCACCGCACGACGTCACCATCAATCCGACACACAGTAGCAGCGTCATCGCCAGCACTGGCGCCCAGCGGACCTCAGGATTTGCACGCGTTCGATAAAGGCTCGCGATGGCCAGCACCGCCAATCCATAAACGAACAGCAGCATCAGCTTGATTCGTCTCAACCTTTCGGTGGCAACCGGCAACCACACCAGGGAAGCCGCCTTCGTCGTCACCGTAACCGTTGCCGTCGCCGCCGTCGTCCCACTCAGGGTTACCGTTGCCGGCGAGATGTTGCACGCCGCCCCGGTTGGCGCCCCACTGCAAGTCAGCGCCACCATCGGGCTGAATCCAGCGCTAGCCGCTAACGAGAGCATATACGTCGCCGTTTGCCCGGGCGCGACCGTGGCCGTTGCTGTCGATCCTGGTATCAGAGAGAAATCCGCTGCCGCGATCGTGAGCGCGAGCAAGATTTGGTGCGTCAGCCCTCCCGAGGTCCCCACAACGCCCACGGAATACATATTCGCAAGTGTCGCCGCAGTCGTCGTGACCGTGAGTGTAGAAGTTCCCGAGCCGTTCGGAACCGTTGCTGGCGCAAAACTGCAGTTCGCTCCCGCAGGCAGCCCGGTGCACGATAGCGCGACCGCGCCGTGGAACCCGCCAAAAGGCGCCAACGTTATGGTTCCGCTCGTCGAGCCCCCAGGAGCGATACTCGCCGGGGAAAGTGCCGACGCGGTAATCTGGAAGTCAGTCGCCGTGCCATTGAGCAGCAAAACGTTTCCGGCGGCAATGACGTCGAGCTTGCCGTCTCCGTTGAAGTCGCCAATCAACCCATCGCCGCCGGGTATCAGCGGGAGGAGGCTTCCAAACGTTCCATCTCTGTTGCCAAGAAGGAGAGCTCCTAATTGTGCTCCGCCGGTGATGTTCGTACCTAATAGATCAGCCTTACCGTCCCCGTTGAAATCAGCAACTTGCAAAAGGCCGATTCTGGTGCTTGTCGCCGCGAGAGCAGTAAAAGTACCATCTCCCTTACCCAGAAGCACTTGCATCCCACTGTTCGTGGCGACAACCAGATCCTCATTGCCGTCACCATTAAAGTCGAAGGCTGCCAGCGACGTCGTTGAACCACACGCTAGCGCGCACGCCGTGTTGGTGATATAGGTCGTCGGTTGGAAGGTGCCATCTCCGTTGCCCAGCAGCACGGCAAGACCGTTGCCATCCGTTCCCACGATCGCGTCCAACTTTCCGTCTTTGTTGAAATCCGCGGTCGCCACGTTGCTGTCGGGAATCCCGGCAAAGTATTCGACCGGCGCCGCAAAGGTCCCGTCCCCATTATTCAGTAACACGAGAAATCTGCCATCAACGCCCATGTTTGCGACAACAACGATCAGGTCAGGTTGGCCATCGCCATTAAGGTCTGCGAGGGTGAATCCTTGAATAAAGAAGCCGCCGGCGGCACCCGAAGATATGATTGGCGGACCAAAGCTTCCGTCGCCCTTTCCCAACAGAACGACCACGCTCCACGCGGCTTTGCTGTCAATATAACCCACTAGATCGAGATTGCCGTCGCCATTCAGGTCGACCGCGCCGGTAAGGACCAGGAAGGAATTTTGTGTGGAGAGGGGAATTTGGTAGGTATGCGCGAGAGTAAAATTGGCCTTCCCATCGTTCAGCCAAATGTCCAAGTTTTCATTGCTGCCGGTTCCGGCTCTAATAAATGCCAGATCCGGGTGACCGTCCTTATTAAAATCACCCGTTACCGCGCCCGTCCCGTTCAACCCAGGAATAATCTCGTCTCCCTGCAAAGTTCCGTCGCCATTTCCAAGTAGAACAGTGTTGAATGCGGCCAAATCCGGCTTTCCGTCCCCGTTGAAGTCCGCTGCCACGATATTACGGGCTGCGGGACCGAACTGGTTGTATTGGTTAGCCGTGCTGTAAACCTTGCCGACAGTAAACGAGCCGTCTCCATTGCTCAATAGGACTTCAAAAGCAGAACTACTTCCGAACGTCAGATCCGCCTTGCCATCTTTGTTGAGGTCGACGGCCGGGCCGTAAGTTAGCGCTAGTGTTCCGGGTGGCTCAGCCTCGACCGGTCCGGCTCGGAATGTGCCGTCGCCGTTGCCGAAGAGCACCTGCAATTCAGGATTAGTAGAGGTGCCACCGAATCCCGCGACGTCGAGCTTGCCATCACCATCAAAATCCCCAACGACAAATCCGGTAAGCGCGCCTGTTGGCAAAGGCACCAACGCCTGGAATGTGCCATTCCCGTTGCCGAGTTGTATTCCCGCTGCTATAGTGAAAAGGTCCAATTTGCCATCGCCGTTGAAGTCCGCCAACGTATCGAACGGTCCAGGCGCGGGAGCGCCAGAAGGCACCCCAGCCAAAAAAGTCCCGTCCCCTTTTCCAAGGTAACTGAGACCGTTACC
>Ga0185299_10004966_pt1 | contig 15468 bp, 13 predicted proteins | sample PaiPotPPA55metaG_FD_128002 | JGI IMG/M metagenome (GOLD analysis project Ga0185299, IMG submission 128002) | Iron sulfur acid spring bacterial and archeal communities from Banff, Canada, to study Microbial Dark Matter (Phase II) - Paint Pots PPA... ...
GCCTGGAAGTAAAGTGGGACGATGACCGGATCAGCCACTACCATTTCCTATGGCTGCGAGACAATTGCCCGTGTCGCGAGTGTGTTCATCCCGGTACTCGCGAACAGATGTTCGAGGTCGTCGATGCTCCTGACGACCTGGTTGCTGCAAGCGTTTCCCTGGACGCCATGGGTGCGCTGGATGTGCGCTGGAGCGATGGACATCGCAGCGCGTATGAGCCCGGCTGGTTGCGCTCGCATGCCTACGATGAGGCATCCCGAAGCGAGCGGGCTGAACAGCTGCGCCGCGTTCGGCCGTGGGAAAGCAACCTGAAGATACCGACGTTCGACTACACGTCCGTCATGTCGGCCGACCGTATATTGCTCGACTGGTTGCTTGCAGCGCGTGACGTTGGATTGACCATGCTCACCGGCATGCCTGCAACTGACGAAGCTATAGAACTGGTGGCGAGACGCATATCGTTTATCCGCGAGAGCAATTTCGGCGTCACCTTCGAAGTTCGCACGAAGGTCGAAGCGGTCGACAGCAACGCGTACACGTCGCTGCCATTACCGGCGCATACCGACCTGCCGACGAGGGAGCTGCAACCCGGCCTGCAATTCCTTCATTGCCTGATCAACGACGCGACCGGCGGCGAAAGTACCTTCGTGGACGGATTCGCGATTGCGGCGGCTCTTCGCGCGGACTCACCTGAGGACTTCCGCCTGCTGTGCGAGCACCCCGTGGAGTTCTGGAACAAATCTCCGCAGAGCGACTATCGCAGCTTCGCACCGGTCATCGGTCTCGACGCGCGTGGAGAGGTGAGTGAAATCCGGCTGGCGAACTGGCTTCGCGCGCCCTTCAATTTGCCGGCTACGGAAATGGGCGCTTTCTATCGTGCGTACCGGCACTTTTGCGCACTCACCCGGGATTCGCGCTTCATTGTGAGTCGCCGGCTGGAGGCCGGCCAAATGTGGTGCTTCGACAATCGCCGGACGATGCATGCTCGCAAAGCCTTCGATCAAGCTAGCGGAAAGCGCTTCCTGCGAGGGTGTTATATGGATCGAGACGAACTGCTTTCGCGCATTCTCGTATTGCAACGGACTTATCCGGAAACGACTTTGGCTTGATTCGTTGAGGGCCGCTCGATCCACGCCGCTTAGCGAACGCTCACGGTCTCACCCGCCTTGCTTCGGCGATGCAGCGGCCCATCTGCGCTGCATCGCCTCCACAAGATGCCGCCACAGAAACTCAGCCGCGGGCGAGAGGCGGCGGCCAACGCGCCGTATCGCCTGGCTGCTGAATTCGCGCGCGATCGGGTGCTCCAGTTCCAGCGCAACCAGGCGCCCCGCTTCGAGGTATTGCCGCGCCGCATCGGTCGACATGAATGCCACGCCCAGCCCTGCGGCAGCGATGGCCTGCGCAGCGGAGAAAAGATCGCAGCGATAAGACGGCGTCAGGTTCAGCCTCTCTGCACGAATGATGGCGTCGAGATATTGCTGAGCTCCGAAGCGCTCGGGCATGAAGATGAGCCGCTGATCGCGCAACTGCTCGAAGCGGATGCGCCGCTCGCCCGCTAAGGGATGGCGCGGACTCACAAGCGCGCAGAATTGCGCTGCACGAAACGTGCGGGCGCGTATGGCGGGGTCGCTGCCACCGCCCGCGCATAAGCCGAGATCGACGTCGTCGTTGCGAACCATCGCAATGATTTCGGACGTCGCGCCGCTGCGCAATTCCACCACGATGTCAGGAAACTGCAAGCTGAAACGCTCGAGCACGGTGGCCAGCAGATTCTCGACGAACCCCTCACCCACGCCAATCCCCAACCGTCCGCGCCGCAAGCTTCTAAAATCCTCCAGTTGAGCCAGCATGTCTGCGTCGCGGCGGCTACTCTCGCGATAATGTTCGACGAGGCTTAGCCCGATCTCGGTAAGCACCGCGCGCCGGCCGCGGCGCTCGAGCAGTACGACGCCGTGGTCACGTTCGAGTTGGGCTACCTGCCGGCTGATCACGGAACCGTTAATGGCAAGCGCGTCGGCGGCGGCGCGCACGCCGCCATGCAGGTCGATTTCACGCAGATAGCGCAGGCTCCGGGCACTAAGCAAGTTCTCTCGGGCAGGCGTATTGTCTTTAGCCATATCGTGGTCTGTTGACATGCAGGTCAACATTATCGGCTAAGGAACGTCATTGATTAGCGAATTTTGCAGCAGAATACTGCCCCCTTCCATTTCATTTCTTACGCACAGACAATAACAACCATGGAAAATACCAAAGGCTTTTGCTCCCTGGACGACACCACGGATCTCCGCGATGAACTAAGCGAGATCCGTCATCGCCTGCATCAGAATCCGGAGCTGGCCTACAAGGAGTTCCAGACCTCGGACCTCGTTGCGCAGAACCTCGAAAGCTGGGGTTACAGGGTGACGCGCGGCCTGGGTGGAACGGGCATGGTCGCGTCGCTCACAGCGGGTACCGGATCGCGTGCCGTGGCCGTGCGTGCGGACATGGATGCATTGCCGATCGCCGAAGAAACCGGGCTGCCGTACGCCAGCCGCAATGCGGGCCTGATGCACGCCTGTGGCCACGACGGCCACACCACGATGGTCCTGGGCGCCGCGCGCCACCTTGCGCGCTCGCGTGCCTTCAACGGCACGGTTCATCTCGTGTTCCAGCCTGCCGAGGAGATCGGTGCGGACAGCGGCGCCATGCGAATGATCGCCGACGGCCTGTTCGAGCGTTTCCCTTGCGAGGCCATCTTCGGTTTGCACAACCATCCCGGCTATCCGACGGGTACGTTCATGTTCCGCAGCGGCCCCTTCATGGCCGCATCCGATACGGTCAACATCACCATTCACGGCCGCGGCGGCCACGCAGCGCGCCCGCATCTTGCCGTGGACCCGGTGGTGATCGGCGCGGCTCTGGTGACTGCCCTGCAAACGGTAGTGGCGCGCAGTATCGACCCGATGCAAACGGCCGTGGTAACGGTCGGCGCCTTTAACGCGGGTCATGCCGCCAACGTGATTCCCGAGTCGGCGCGTTTGCAGATCAGCGTGCGTTCGTTCAACGCCGATGTCCGCAAGCTGCTCGAAGCACGTATCCGCGCGCTCACGGACGCTCACGCAAGCGCATATGGCGCACGGGCGGAGATCGAGTACGTTCCAGGTTATCCGGTCGTGGTCAATAGTCAGGCCGAGACGGAACTGGCGCTGCAGGTAGCGCGCGAACTGGTCGGTGACGACCGCGTTGTCGATAACTTCGGCCCGATTGCGGGCAGCGAAGACTTCGCTTATTACCTGCAGAAGAAGCCGGGATGTTTCCTGCGCTTAGGCAACGGAGAAGGCGCGCCCATGCTTCATAACGCGTCCTATGACTTCAACGACGACAACCTCACCGTCGGCGCGGCCTACTGGACACGCCTGGTCGAGCGTTTCCTCGCGCAATAAGCTTTAAGCGCAGTAATCGATAGAAACAGACCCTGTGCACTGCGCGATGCCCCGGCATCGCGCTTAGCCGTGCGCACGACCCACGCATCCACGGGACCTCCATGTCAGTCATTACAGCCCAGCCCGCTAAAGCGGTTTCGCAAAGCAAGATCGTGATTGCCGCGATCATCGGCAACCTGCTCGAGTTTTTCGACTTCACCGTCTATAGCTTTTTCGCGCTCACGATCGCCAAACTTTTCTTCCCGGCGCACGACCCGATCGTCTCCACGCTGCTCGCGCTATCCGCATTTGCAATCGGCTTTATCTCGCGGCCGGTGGGCGGCTTCGTGCTTGGCCACTACGCGGACAAACGAGGCCGGCGTGCCGCGCTGACCCTGACCATTTTCCTGATGGCGATCGGCTCGGCCATGATCGGCCTTGCGCCGACTTACGCGAGCATTGGCTTAGCCGCTCCGGCCTTGATCATCTTTGCTCGCCTGCTGCAAGGATTCGCGCAAGGCGGCGAGTTCGGCGCCGCTACCGCGACGCTGCTCGAGACCGGTTCAGCTAGAGGCCGTGGCTTTCGCGCCAGCTGGCAACTCGCGAGTCAAGGCGCCGCTGCGCTGATGGGTTCCGGCATCGCGGCACTGCTTACTTACCACTTGAGCGGCGAGCAACTGCTCGACTGGGGATGGCGAGTGCCGTTCCTGATTGGCACGTTGATCATGCCGGTCGGCGTGTATCTGCGCCGGCACATAGTGGAGGAGCCGCCGAAGCAGGCCAAGGCAACAAAGTCGAGTCTGGAGCCGGCCCTCGTGCGCAAGTGGTTCCTGACCGTATTCGCCATCATGGGCATGACGGTGGCGACCTACGTCCTCATGTACTACATCCCGACCTATTCGATCCAGTATCTGAAGATGCCGGCAAAGCTGTCCATGCTGGTGTCGATCTGCGCGGCTATCGTTTCGCTGACGCTGTGTCCGGTCTGGGGCGCGCTATCGGACAAGATGCAACGCCGCAAGCCGCTGATTCTCGTTGGACGCATTGTGCTGATCGTGCTGCTTTATCCCGCGTTCTGGCTGATGAACCAGTTTCCTTCGTTGCCGGTCATGGTGGGATTGATCGTGCTTCTGATGCTGTTCTACACCATGGGTTCGGCGCCCGCTTATGCCCTCATGCCGGAGAACTTTCCGAAGCATGTGCGCGCCGGTTATCTGGCAAGTACCTATGCGGTGGCTGTGTCGGTATTCGGCGGCTCGGCACAACTGGTTGTCGCCTGGCTTATCAAGGTCACCGGCAACACAATGGCGCCGCCTGGTACATGATCGTATGCGTGATCATTTCGCTGATCGCCGTTTCGATGCTCGAGGAAACCGGTGGGCGCGAACTGACCTGACGTTCTTTCCGGGACCTGCATAAAACGCGATACAAATGTAAGGCTGAACGCTCAGGCGTTCAGCCTTTTTTTCATGGAATGACCGCCGATCACGTCAACGCTTCGCCGGCATGGAGGCGAATGTCCTGCGCGCCCTGTGACTTTTACTCACAGACTCAATATTTTTCGTGCATTGTCGCGCCCTTTTGCCCGGTGCCTAATCCACTCGAACCATCGCTCAATGTGCGCATTCAAGGGACAACATGGACACCGGTGTGCTCAAACCCGCAATCTCAGACCAGTTGATGAAGCGAATCGCCTGGCGGCTCGCCCCGTTGATGATCCTGATGTACATCGCGAATCAACTGGATCGCGCGAACATCGGTTATGCCGCGCTGACAATGAACGCCGAGCTCCATATGACGGCGGCGCAATACGGCCTGTCCGCCAGCCTGTTCTTTCTCGGGTACATCCTCTTCGAGGTGCCCAGCAACCTTTGCATGCATCGCTTCGGCGCGCGCCTCTGGATGACACGCATCCTGCTGACCTGGGGACTGCTTTCGTCGCTGACGAGCTTCGTGCCCAGTGCGCACTGGCTGTTTGTCGCGCGTTTCTTTCTGGGTGCATTCGAAGCCGGCCTGTTTCCCGGCATGGTGTATTACCTCACGCTCTGGATGCCGGCGCGTAATCGCGTATGGATCATGTCGCTCTTCGTCACCGCGATCCCGCTGACCGGCGTGCTCGGCGCGCCGGTTTCCACGTGGCTCATGGCGCATGCAAACGTGTTCGGCATCACCGGCTGGCGCGCAATGATCCTGCTCGAAGGTCTGCCGGCCATCATTCTTGGTGTCGTCGCTTATTTCTGGCTGGCCGATGATCCCTCGCATTCACGCTGGCTATCGGCGGCGGATAAGAGCGAGATTGCAGCAGCGCTTGCCGTAGAACAGGCTCAGGCCGCTGCCGCGACCTCGCCGTCGAGCGCCTTGAATGCCCTTAAGAACCCGAAAGTCTGGGCGCTAGGCGTCGTTTATTTCGGCACCAATGCCGGCATCATCGGCTTGCTTTATTTCCTGCCACAAGTGGTCAAGACGTTTGAAGTGACGTTCGGCGTGAAATACAGCATCACGGATATCGGCCTCATCACGGCGATCCCGTTCGGTGTCGCAGTCATCGCCACGCTCGTCTGGGGACGCCTGGTCAGCCGCAGGCAAATCACCGCGGCGCATGTGGCGGGACCACTCCTCGTGTGCGCGGCATCGCTCTCGGTGGCGCTGTTGTTGAGATCGCCCTATCAGACCATCGTCGCGCTCGCGATCGGCACATCGGCGTGCTTTTGCAGCATCACGACCTTCTGGCAACTGCCGAGCCGCATCCTCACCGATCGCGCCGCCGCAGCGGGCATTGCGTTGATTACGAGCATTGGGGTGTCGTCGGGATTCTTGCTGCCGTATTTCATCGGCTGGGTGAAAGATGCGACGGGCACGTTCGTGCTGGCGTTCATCGGCATTGCAGTGGCAATGGTGATCGCGTCCGCCGTGGTCGTGTTGCTCGAAGCAGGGCGGAACAAAATCGATGCGGCCGGGCTCGCCAGCGAGTAAGGTTATGTGGCGTTATCATCGGCGAATGCGGGTCTGTTCCTCTTGAACCAAAGGATTGCCGATGCGTCGCGGAGTGCCCAGTCTCAGTGCGCTGCAAGCGTTTGAAGCTGCCGCGCGCCATGAAAGTTTTTCGAAGGCTGCGCTCGAGCTTTCGCAGACGCACGGTGCCGTCTGCAAGAAGGTCAACGAGCTCGAAGCGCATCTCGGCATCACGCTATTCGAACGGGTCCGCCAGCGGCTGGTATTGTCCCCGGCGGGCGCGGAATACGCGCGGCGCATCCGGGTGCACCTCGACCAGATTCGTCGCGACACGCTCGACGTCGTACGCAAGCAGAGCGAGGTTCCCGTCCAGCTGGCGGTAGGGGTGACCTTCGCGGCGCAGTGGCTGATTCCGCGCCTGCATGATTTCTATGAGCGTAATCCGGACCTGCAACTCCACATCATGGGCCGTGACCAGCCCACCTTCTTCGACGACTCCAGCTTCGACGCCGCGATCTATTTTGGCCAGGGTTTATGGCCTGCCATGCCGGGCCAGCCGCTAGTCAGCGATGACAAGATCCTGGCCGTCTGCGCGCCAGCCCTGGCTAACGGACGCGGCGGCTTAAGCGGTGCGGAGATCGGTACCCTGCCGTGGATTCACACTCGCGACTTGCCGCGTGCGTGGCTGGCTTGGTCCGAAACAGCGGGTCCACAAGTGATCGAACACAGTGCGTCGAACCAGCATTACGACATGTTCATCATGGCGATCAACGCCGCAATCTCGGGATTGGGCGTCGCGTTGCTGCCGCGCATTCTTATCGATCGTGAACTGCGGGCGGGCACGCTGGTTCAAGTTCATCCGCACGCTATTCCGAATCCCGAGACCGTCTATTACTCGTTCCCCGAGCAGAAACGCGACTGGGAGCCACTCAAGCGTTTCGATGGATGGCTGACGTCTGCCGTGCGCGAGTATCGCGACGGCTGGGGCCGGCGTGAACACGAGAAAGTGACCGAAGCCACGTTCTCGCCGACCTGAATACGCTCGCGTTCAGAGGTACTCGCGCAGGTCTGGGCTGTCGCGCAGGAGCTGCTGGTAGAGCCCTTGAAAGCCGAGCCACGCTACATAATCCGAGCCTAGTTGTTCGCGCGTCTCCCGCGCTTCGGTACCGCTGAGCGGCTCGACCGGGCCGGCTGCTTCGGCCAGCAACTGCACCTGGCAGCATCGCTCCATCGCGATGAAGCGATACGCCGCTGCGTCAACCGACGAGCCCACCGTCAGCAAGCCATGATTGAGCAGGATGGCGGCTCGTTTGGCCCCCATTGTCTCTGCGATACGGCGGCCTTCGTCGGCGGCCAGCACAACCACATCGCCGCGAAACAGGACGTGGTCTTCATAGAAAAGACAGGCTTCCTGGTTAAGCGGCGCTAGCAGCCGCGAGCGCGCGGAAAACGCGCGGCCGTAGGTGGTATGCGTGTGGGCTGCCGCCACGACATCGGGATTGGCGCCATGAATACCGCAATGGATTGCTGCCGCTGCCGCGTTAACAGGACCCGTGCCGTGGTAGACGTTGGCGTCCTCGTCGATACAGACGAGGTCGTCGGGATGAATCAAAGAAAAATGCTGCGCGTAGGGATTGACCCAGAAGCGGTCGTGGAACTCCGGATCGCGCACGGTGATATGTCCCGCGATACCCTCTGCCAGCCCGAAGCGCGCGAAGATGCGAAACGCCGCGGCGAGTTTCAGCTTGCGATACCGGCGCTCATCGTCGACGTTGGAGAATACCGGTGGCTCGGGTAGATCTCCGCCTATCGGCTTGGGAATTCGACGCTCCTGGAACTCCGCATGACCCATCACGCCCCCTACATTGCTAGTGATCGAAGGCTCAATTTTCATGCGGGTGCATAACACCGTCTATCGACGATATGTCACAGGATTGCGTCTTGCGCTCACAACGCAACAGGTTGCGGACTTTTATATCGCTAGCGATATAAAAGCCATGTCCCTTTACAGGCATGGCTTCCGTGGACGGAATAACGGTGAATCAGTTCGCAAGCCTCATGTCAGCGACCTATAATTTTCGCAAGCGCTATACGTTGAAAAATGCATGGTGCTAACTCGGTTAACCCCGTCGATCAACTCCGTATTACGTAATGGGGAATGACGCCATGACCCGCAAATACATCGACTGCCGCGAGTTTCCAAGCGAGATGAATTGCACCGTCGCGCTGTCCGCGGACTCTGACCAGGAACTCTTGGATGCAGCCGTCCAGCACGCCGTGTCCGTTCACAAACATACCGACTCTCCCGAGCTGCGGTCACAACTCAGCGCGCTGTTCCACCAGGGCACCCCGCCGGTCGATTCCCCGCGCGCCGGATAACTCACTGCTGAGCAATTAAAAGCGCATTTCCGCGCAGCGGCGCCGACACATCGATAAGTATGACGAACAGATTGTTCGTTCGACACCGTGCGTTTCAACCGAGGTGCTTTTAAGGGAGCACGTCATGGCAGTCGACCAGTCAAAACTCGATGCGTTCATGGGCGGTTTTGTCCACGATCTCGGCGCCGTGATGCACGCGGCCACCGTAGTCGTTGGCGATCAGCTCGGGCTTTACAAGGCGCTCGCCGCCAAGCCGTTACGCGCGGACGAACTCGCCCAGGCAACCGAGACCGACGCGCGTTATGTTCGCGAATGGCTAAGCGCGCAGGCCGCGAGCGGCTATGTCAACTACGAGCCCGCGACGGAACGCTTCAGCCTCAGCGAGGAACAGTCCTTTGCGCTCGCGGAGGAAGGCAGTCCGGCGTTCATACCGGGAGCGTTCCAGATTGCTGTCGCCCAGTTCAAGATCATCCCGAAGATGGTGAAATCGTTCAAGACCGGGCTGGGAGTTGGATGGCACGAGCACGACGTCTCGCTCTTTCACGGCACGGAGCGTTTCTTCCGTCCGGGTTATGCCGCGTATCTCGTGAGCGACTGGATTCCGTCGCTTGGCGGCATCGAGGCAAAATTGAAAAACGGCGCACGTGTAGCCGATATCGGCTGCGGGCACGGCGCGTCCACCGTCATCATGGCGCAGGCTTATCCGAAGTCGACGTTCGTCGGTTATGACTATCACGAGGCGTCTATCGAGCACGCGCGGGAGTCGGCTGCAACTGCCGGTGTGGGAGATCGCGTGAGTTTCGAGGTCGCTTCTGCCAGCGATTACCCTGGACGCGACTACGACTTCGTCACCATGTTCGACTGTCTTCACGACATGGGCGATCCGCTCGGCGCATCGCGTCACGTGTTTGAAACGTTAGACAGCGATGGCACCTGGATGATCGTCGAACCGTTCGCCAACGACACGCTTGAAGGGAACCTGAATCCGGTTGGGCGGATCTTTTACTCGGCGTCGACGCTGATCTGTACGCCTGCTTCAAGAGCACAAGCGGGTGCGATGTGCCTGGGCGCGCAAGCCGGCGAGCGGCGAATTCGCGAGGTAGTCACCGAAGGAGGCTTCACGCAGTTTCGCCGGGCCACGGCGACGCCGTTCAATCTGATTTTTGAAGCGCGGCGATAAGGCGTAGTTGAGGTGGTTCCCGGCGTTTCGCGGCGGGAACCACCGCGTGGACCTTACTTTTTCGCTGAAGCCGTCGTGCTCTTGCGGGCAGTTGGTTTTTTTGCCACCGCCCGCGCGACCGGCTTCCTGCGTCCGCTCGATTCGCGCGCGTTCGCAAGCCCCTCCTTACTCCATTGCTCAAGCAGAATTCGAGTCTGCGCGCGCACCGTCGCCTTGAGCAATTCGCCCTTTTCGGCGTCAATCTCCGTCCATCCAAGCAACGCAAACGCTGTGCGCGGCGCAACATGGAACATCAACAGTTGTCCGTGCAAACTCAGCATCCGGATCAACGCAAGCTGATCGTCGGGTTTCGTGCCCGTGATTCGTGCGATCAACCTCGAGCCGACATCGTTTAAAGGCTGTCGCAAGCGCCGCGTCAAAATCTCCGATGCGATGGAGGGCTCATGCCCTGCCTGTTCACGCGCGAAAAAGAGCCGCTGGTTAGCGGGGCCACAAGCCTTCAGGAACATGCGATCCGCAATCGCTTCCTGAATGCGGATGAACGCATCGATCAGCACCGGCGTGTCGCTGTCGTTGCTCAACACCTCGGCCGCGTGAGTCACGACTGGCTCGAAGGTCTCCCAGGAAGCGTCGGCGATGTATTCCGCGCACGCGCGATAAACCCCCTCTTTATTCTCGAAGTAATACTGCAGCGCGGGTGCATTGACGCCAGCGCGCGCGGCGATGTCACGCGTGGACGCGCCCTCGAAACCATGCTCGCCAAACGATTCGATCGCTGCCTCGATGATTCGCAGCCTTGTCTCGTCGCCGCGCACATATCCGCCGGCCGACGGACGGCGTAGCCGTTTTGTGTCGTTCATCCACGCTTCTCCCTTCAACATTACAAAATATATCACTTGACACAATTTTACCAACTGGAATAATTGTTCCGATTGGAATAATTTGGATCAAAGATGTCAACAACAGCAGGATCGCCGCCGCAGGAAATGCCGCAAGATTCCGCCGCTTCGCCCGCACGGCGATCGGGAAAACGCCTGATCCTCGTTCTGCTCGGGATCGTTGTGCTCGTCCTTGCGGGAATCTGGCTTGCGCGCTGGTGGACGGTCGGGCGGTTTATCGAAAGCACCGACGACGCTTATCTGCAAGCCGATAGCGTCACGGTTGCACCCAAGGTCAGCGGCTACGTGACCGACGTCTATGTAGGCGACAACGCCATGGTCAAGGCAGGCGACCCGCTCGTGCGGCTCGATACCCGCCAGTACCAGGTTGCGCTCGATCAGGCCCAGGCGACCATCGCCGCGCGCGCCGCGGACATTCAACGCGCGCAAGCCGATATCCTGCAACAGCACGCCAATATCGAACAGGCAAAAGCGCAGCAGCAAGTTGCCCGTGTGAGCGCCCAGCATGCCCGCGATGAAGTCCAGCGCTATGCGCCGCTCGCTGCCACCGGCGCCGAAACCAGCGAACGGCTGGCTGAGTTGACCAGCACGCGCGATCAAGCGCTGGCCACGCTCGCGGCTAACGCCGCGGCCGTCGATGCCGCCGAAACACAGATCGCCGCCACAACCGCGCAGATCGCCCAGGCACGTGCCCAGCTCGAGGCAGCGGAGGCGAGCGCGCGGCAAGCGCACCTCGACTTGCAGGACACGGTCGTGCGCAGCGCATTGGCCGGCAAGGTCGGCGACCGCTCGGTCCGGGTCGGTCAATACGTCCAGCCAGGCACACGAATGCTGTCGGTCGTGCCGGTGCAAAGCACCTATCTGACCGCCAATTTCAAGGAAACGCAGGTCGGCCACATGCGTGTCGGCCAGCCCGTGATCCTGCATGTGGATGCGCTGCCCGGCACGGATCTGCACGGCGTGGTCGACAGTTTTGCACCGGGCACCGGTGCGCAGTTCGCGCTGCTGCCGCCCGAGAACGCCACCGGCAATTTCACCAAGATCGTCCAGCGCATTCCCGTGCGCATTCGCATTGAGACGGGTCCGGAAACACGCAGCGTGCTGCTGCCGGGCTTGTCGGTGACGGCCGACGTCGACACGCGGTCCTCGCGCGAGGGCGACAAGCGCATCGAAGCCGAGAATAACCATGGCTGAGGCGACCGCGTCGTCGCCTGCAACGCCCGCACCTGAGGCTGAGCGCGCGAGCGCGACGGACTGGCTCGCCGTTGCAGCCGGCTCGCTGGGTGCGCTGATGGCCACGCTCGATATCTCGATCACGAACTCGGCCTTGCCGCAAATCCAGGGCGAGATCGGTGCGACCGGGACCGAGGGAACGTGGATCTCGACTGGCTACCTGATGTCCGAGATCGTGATGATCCCGCTCGCCGCATGGCTCACGCGCGTATTCGGCCTGCGCAATTTCCTGCTCGCCAATGCCACGCTTTTCATCCTGTTCTCGATGACGTGCGGATGGTCGCACAGCTTGCCCATGATGATCGCCGGACGCATCGGCCAGGGCTTTGCCGGCGGCGCCATGATCCCGACGGCGCAGACCATCATCCGCACCCGCCTGCCGCGCTCGCAGATGCCCGTCGGCATGACAATGTTCGGGCTGATTGTGTTGCTCGGGCCGTTGCTGGGACCGGTGCTGGGCGGATGGCTGGCAGAGAACATCAGCTGGTCGTGGTGCTTCTTTATCAACCTCCCCGTATGCATCGCGTTGATCACGTTGCTGATCGTCGGGCTGCCCTCGGACCGGCCTCACTGGGAGGCCTTTTTCAAAGCTGACTGGGTCGGCATCATCGGCCTCACGATTGGCCTGAGCTCGCTGACCGTGGTGCTCGAAGAAGGCCAGCGTGAACGCTGGTTTGAGTCCAGCATGATCGTCTCACTGACCTGCGTGTCGCTTGCCGGCATGGTGTTGATCGCCATTTCGCAGTTCATCGCGAAGAAGCCGATCATGCGTCTGAACCTGCTGCGCAACCCGCGTTATGCAAGCGTCATTGTCATTGTGTTTGCTGTCGGGGCCGGACTGTATGGTGTGTCGTATCTGCTGCCGCAGTTCCTCGGCCTGGTGTCGGGGTACAACGCCCAGCAGTCGGGCGCCATCATGCTGATATCGGGTGTGCCCGCCTTCCTGATCATGCCGGTGCTGCCGCGTATTCTCGGCAAGCTCGACTTTCGCATGCTCGTGATCACAGGACTGGTGTTGTTTGCGTGGAGCTGCATGCTCGATATCAACCTGACCGCGCAGAGTGTCGGGCACGACTTCTTCTGGTCCCAACTGATTCGCGGCTTTGCGCAAATCCTTGCACTCATGCCCTTGAACCAGGCGTCGATGGCCGCGGTCTCGCGTGAAGATTCCGGCGATGCAGCCGGTCTCTACAACATGGCTCGCAATCTCGGCGGCTCGGTCGGGCTAGCGATCATCGGGACCGTGATCGACCGGCGCACCACGTTTCATACCGCGATGATCCGCGAATCGCTGACGGCCAATTCACTGGTGGGCCAGGAGCGCCTGACGTCGAGCGCCGCGAACTGGTTCGCACAAACCGGCGACATGGCCTACTCCAGGATGCGTGCGCTCGGCCAGATTGCGTCGCAGATCCATATGCAAGCAACCGTCATCACCTACTCCGAAACCTTCTATCTGCTCGGTATCGCGCTGCTTGCCTGCGTGCCGCTGGCGCTCCTTCTGAAGACTCCGCGCGGCCCCGTTGCGCCGTCCGCCGGTCATTGACGGCCATAAGATATCCACGATGTTCTCTCGCCCTTCTGCTCCTCTATTTCTTACGCTGCTGGCATCAGTCTGCGCCATCTCGGCTTGCACGGTCGGCCCCGACTACGCCGGTGCGCCGCAGGTGGCGCCCAACGCAGCACGTGCCGCGAACTTCGTGCGCGCGCCCGCGGTTGGCGTCGTGTCGACACGCGCGCCGAGTCAATGGTGGCTTGCGCTCAATGATCCGCAGTTGAACACGCTGATCGACGCCGCGCTCGCGCACAACCCGGACATTCACGCCGCGCAGGCGCGTCTGCGTGAGTCACGCGCGCAATTGCAGAACCAGAAAGCGAACGGTATGCCGAAGGGCTCTGTCGACGCTGCCGCGTTGCGCATGCGTCAGCCTAATGTCAGTGCGTTGTCATCGTCCGGTGGAGGGCCGCTTCAGCTCTACACAGCAGGCTTCGATGCAACGTGGGAGATCGATCTGTTCGGTGGTACGCGACGCGCCGTCGAAGCCGCGACCGCGGAAGCAGATGCGGTCGACGCCGACCTCGCCGACACGCAAGTGTCGCTCGCGGCGGAAGTCGCGCAGGCTTATGTCGATCTGCGTGACGAGCAGCAGCGCCTGACGCTCGCGCAACGCTCGGCGGAAATCGAACAGCGGATGCTCACGTTGACCCAGCAGCGTCGCGCACACGGCACGGCGGCTGACGTCGATGTCGAGCGCCTGACCACGCAGGTCGAAAACACGCGCGCGACGCTGACACCGCTCGACGAACAAGTGGAGGCGTCGCTCGACCAGCTTGCGGTGTTGACGGGCCAGGCTCCGGGCGCGCTCGATCAGGAGCTGTCGGCGTTGCGGCCCATGCCTGCCTTGCCCGCGTCCGTGCCGGTCGGTGACCCTGCTTCGATGTTGCAGCAACGGCCCGATATTCGCGCAGCGGAACGGCGGCTGGCTTCCAGCAATGCCCAGATCGGCGAACACAAGGCTGACTTTTTCCCGAAGGTGACCTTGTTCGGCGACATAGGCTATACCGCCGCCGACCCGGGTCATCTTTTGCGCAAGAGCAATTTCAGTTGGATCGGCGCACCTTATCTGCAGTGGAATGTGCTCGACTTCGGCCGCACCCTTTCAAGCGTTCACAGCGCCGAGGCGTCGCGTGACGAGGCCGATGCGAAATACGCGCATACGGTGCTCGCCGCGTTGCAGGACGCGAATACTTCGCTGTCGCGTTATGGACATCAGCGTGAACATCTCGCCACGCTCCAGCAGGTGCAGGCGTCGGCGGACCGCTCGGCTACGTTGATGCGTCAACGTTATACCGCGGGTGCATCGAGCCTGATCGACCTGCTCGATACACAACGCACGCAGTTCAGCGCGCAACAGAACGTGGTTGTGGGACAAGCTGAATTGCTGAAGGATTTTGTGTCGTTGCAGAAGAGCCTGGGACTCGGCTGGCGCGTGCAGGGGTGACCTGAGCGCTTTGGCTTGCCGGCGTGCTGCTTTGGCGCTTCGCTTCACCTTCAGGCAGCGCGCCGCCGTCATGGACATGTGAAGACTTGCGATTACTGCGATCGCGAATGTCTGGATGAGTACGCATGCCGATTCCGTTGCCTCATTCCGCGATTCTTCATCGGGTTAAGATAGCGCTTCATCAAAGCGGCGGCAGGGGCGGCTTTCCAGAATGTCCATTCGATGCGCTCCAACACCATCGCGTCATGGGCGATGTCCGCGAAGGCGTGACGCTTACATCATGATTTCTACCCAGTACATCAGCCGGATCAGTTTGCAGCGCGACAAGGTCGAGTCATTCGACCGTTATCCGTTTTCGCTGTCTGCTGTCCGATCGCTGGAAACGCTGGAACTGCATCCGAAGATGACATTTTTCGTCGGCG
>Ga0185299_10004968_pt1 | contig 15467 bp, 14 predicted proteins | sample PaiPotPPA55metaG_FD_128002 | JGI IMG/M metagenome (GOLD analysis project Ga0185299, IMG submission 128002) | Iron sulfur acid spring bacterial and archeal communities from Banff, Canada, to study Microbial Dark Matter (Phase II) - Paint Pots PPA... ...
AGCGGAGGGAATAGTACAAAAAAATTAAAAACCCCGGTCCGCTGATCAGGACCGGGGCACTGTTCTCGTGGCTGTTGTCGTGGGCTATTGTGGAGTGAAGTTCTGGTTGAACCCCAGACTCACCACGTCCTGGAACATTGGGGTTCCGGGAGGCAGATTGTTGGGGTTGAGGAATTGGTTGTCGAAGAAATAGTTACGAAAGGGCGCGCCGTAAACCGAATTGCAGCATTTGAATATGCCGGTGGCATATTGCGAGTAATACATGCTGATCAGCGACCCAGCATAATAGACGTTAGTGCCTCCGCGGTTTTCGAGATAGCGCAGGAAGTTGTGCATACCACCGTCGGTCCCCATATCCTGCCCACCCCATGCTGGTTGCGGGAAGGGAATGCTCTTGCCAGCGGCGATCGCTACCCGGTAGTAGCTGTCGTTCGCGTTCCTCCCGGCGATGCTCGAGGGAGAGCTAAAGCTGTTGCTGTCAAGCCAGATGGGCGAAAGCAGAGTGACGGCGTCAGCAATGATCGCAGCCGCCGAATGCGGCGTAGTCGCGTTCGCTCCGAGGGTAGGAAAAAAAGGGTCCGCCACACCGCTGTTGTAATCTCCCCAAATGTAGACTGGTTCTTCAGAAACAACGGTGAAGCCGTTTCCGAAAGTTGCGGGAGGAATCGGCTGAGGCAGATAGCTGTTGCCGGCGGCGTCCATGCCACCATCCACCAAACGCAGCACGTGGCGGGGCCCGCTGACCATATTCCACGTAGCGGTTGTAGGACCATCGATCCCGGTGGTTGTGCTTGTGTAGTAGGGCTGAGCCATAGCGGCCGCCCCCGCCACTCCGAACCCTGCCCCCAGATATTTTTCACCAAAGGTGTCGAGAAAAGTGTTTCCATCCACGTCTTCCGGCGAAAAGGTGTAGTAGGTCGCTGGTTCCTTTACGCCATCGGGCACGCCGACAGCCGAGCCGGAGTTAATTGTGTCTTCCAGTCCTGAGACTCCAACAAAATTGTTATAAAAACCCGTGCGGTTGGGATCAGGATCGGGCTGCATTCCACGGCGATCCGAGAAATATAAGATGTAGCCATTCTGGTTGGTATTGTTCACCAGGTGGCCGCTACCTCCGGCATAGGGAGTCCCGACTTTTGATTGCAGCCATAGCCAGAGGTTCCCCACATCCAGCTCGACGGCATTCATTACTCCGCTGGTGCTGACGAATGTCGCAGCGCCGCCCGCGCGCGTGTCACGCGGCTCGCCTTCGCGCGAATCGTAAAAATTGATAGGAAGCCACTTGTAGGCTGTATTCATCGCGCCGGTATTGGTTGGTTCGTAGGCACTCGCCGGGGGAACGAGGTTCTGAAGCTGTTGCAGGATCAGGATGGCGGGACTGATCTGGTTGGCAAAGGCTACGCCCGCCGCGGTGTAAGGCACTGACGGCGCGGTGCCGTACACCTTGCCGAAGCCGTACGACAGCCATTCTTGTGTCACGCCGATCCAGGCGCCAGCATTGTTAAGGTACTCGACGCGCAGCCACACGCTTTGACACGGTGCCGGCGTGGTCACCTGGCCAAGCAGCGGCCATGGGCTTGCGCAGCCAGCAACGCTCGGCAATTTCCAATTTCCGACGCCGGACTGGGCCTTGGCATAGTACATATATTGGTTATTGGCTGCCCCGACCGCGCGGGTGAGCTGGAAGTAACCGTTCGCTGGCGCTCCCAGCTGGACGTCGTTGGCATCGATCTGACCGGCGCTGCGATCCGGGTGGAGTTGAGAGATATCGTCGGCCAGCAAGATGCGAATTTCGGCCTTGGTGTAGAGCCTGGAGTTTTTCAGCAGCAGAGTGTCAGTGGCCTGTGGTCTGCGGATAATATCAATCGCTCCAATCGTGGAATTTTGCACGAAGGGAAGCTGCAACTTGGTGGCGCCAGTAAGCCCGTTGATGACGAAGTTGTGAAATGTCCCGATGGAGACCCCGGGCCATCCGCCCCAGGCGCCGGCGGGAGTGGGCGGTAAAACTCCTGTCCAACTGCCGTTCGTAAGTGCCACGCAGTTCCCCGCGGGACCAGATCCCGGTGCACCTGGGCAGCCGCCTGCCGCATTGGGGATGTAAACCGTCCCGCCATAACCTGATGACGTTGGATGTCCGTTTTCCAACTGATCCAAGATAATCTGGCCTACGGCGGCAACCTTGTCAGTGAAAGTGAGCGTGCCTCCCGAGGCCAAAAACAGATTGCCATTGGCGTGAACCCGGCCGCCGAAGTTGAAGGGGGGACCGGCGAAGTAGTCACAATCACCGTCACAAAAGATGCCGAACTCGAACGCAGGAAGCAAGGCGACTTCGACTGTGCGGGTGAGGTTGACCGATGCTCCCGTAGCATTAATCGCAGCGTTGTTGGTAGCCTCACCAGCAGAGGAAGCCCGAGTCGCAGTCACTTGCAGATTGAACGGGATCATCGATGCGACCATCCCCTGGTCCTGACCCGAGCCGACGATGTCCCAGGTACCCTTGGGATTGCCCAAAGCATCGGAGAAAGGCCAAGTGATGTTTTCAACATAATTCGTGTTGGTAATGTTCGAACCGGAAATGGCGGTGGGGTAGTTGGCGGGACCGGCCAGAGCCTGGATCGAGGCGGCATCCGGAGTCTGGGAGGACTGGTACAACAGAGAGAGTTGGGCAGTCAGGTTCTCAATGCCAGACTCAGCGCCATAGTAGGCGATGTTGCCCTCAAGGTCGTTGCCGCCCATGCGCTGTTCATTGGTGACCGTATACAACAGGCCAACGGCCAGGGCCGATAGCAAAAGCGTCAACAAAAGTGCCGCGATGAGCGTGAAGCCCCGCGAATCTTGTGTTCGTTTCCCCATGTTTTTCCCCTCCGACCTCAGACGGCGACAGTTATGAAAGTCGATCATTTCAACCTCCATCACTGGCACGCCGTGGTGTTCGCACTGTAGGAATTGCAGAAACTCATATTTCTAGCGCTAACCGAGCTGGCCAGATACATGCTCTGGGCTTTGTTTCCTTGCGTAATCAAACCCTGCCCCATCACCCATATATTGACTTTCTGAATAAGCGCAGGAGAGAGGCCTGCAGCGATTGGGTTGGACTGATTCGCACTCATGGTGCCGGCAACGGAATTGATTACGTCGTAGCTGAATTGCAGGTTGATGATGTTGTCGGCCACTGGAACCGCGTTGAGACCGTTGACCTGGCGCATGAGGCGGGGGGTTTGCACAGTTCCACCAGCGGGAGGAACCTGTAAGAAATAAGTGACCGCGTTGAGGCGGCAGACCGTGATGGTGGTGCCGACAACGTAGGCGGCCGCTACCGTGGCGAGGCCGTTGGCCCCCGTCTGGTTGAAATTGAGAGCGTCTGCCAGCGCAAAGTTGATTTGGGTATTACTCGGAATGCCGGTGATCTCGGCTACGGCGACGGCGGTTTGAGCGACACTGGTACCCTGGCTGCCTGTGCCATTGCCTGGCGTGGTTACGGTGAATAGCAACAGATCGCCCAGGTTAAGGCCGCCAGGCGCGAGTATGTTATTTGGAGTAGTGGCCGGATTCACTACCCCTACCGTCGCCTGAGTGCTGTTCGGAAAACTGAAGCTGAAATTGGACAGCGGAAAGTTGTAATCGCAATAGATCGACGTAATGCTGTCATTTACCGCTGCCGGAGCGCTGTTGATGACGGCGGCATTCTGGACCCCGTTGCCGAAGCCGGGCAGGATGCCATACATGTAATTGATTGTGCCGGAGCCGCTGGCTGGATACTTGTCACCGGGAACATAGCAGACGCCGGCTTGGTTGCAGGCAACCTTCGTGGCTCCGTTGTTAGTGGCCATCTGCAGGCCGCCGGAGGGTAAGCCTGCGCCCGCCATGCTGAGATCCTTCGTCATCATCTCGATGGCGGCGCGCATATTCTGCTGGACCTCGGCGCGCTGGGTCACTGTGAAGGTAGCATTCATGCCTTGGCGGAACAGGCTGGTCATCGCGAGAATCACGATCAGGCCAAGAGTGGTTGCGACCATCAATTCCAGCAGACTGAAGCCGCGTTGCGAGTTAGAGATTGGCATCTTCATGATTTTCATCGCTCTAGTGGTAGCTGGAGATCAGTCCGTTTACGCTATAAGTTCGCGCTGGCCAACCGGGCTTAGTGTAGGAAAGGGAGACGGTGACGGCGATGAGATTCGTATTGATCGCACCGGAAGGCAGCAGCACCGGATTGAAGGTGACGGTGCGGGTGAAGTTGCTCAGGCTCTGGGTCACGTCGTCGGCGGTACCGAGGACGCCATCGGCGCCGGGCAGCACGAGGCACTCCACTCCACCCGGGCAAGCTGCGCCGGTGTCAGGAGCAGTACAGGGCACATCGTCCGCTGTGCCAACCAGGCCGTCGGCTCCGGCGCACTTCAACTGCTGCGCTCCACTCAAGAAAATACCGCCGCTGGCGACGTTATTGATGGAGGCGAAGGGCAGTTGCTGGCTGTTACGCGCGGTGTATATGCTTTCCATGGCATCGAGCGCCTTATGGCGGGCGATGAGATCCTCCTGGGATGAAGCCGTGGCGCTGATCGCGGTGGCGAAACTTGCCATCAGAGCGAGCAGGCCAACAGTCATGACCACGATTGCAATCATGGTTTCGAGCAGCGTGAAACCGCCCTCCGCAACATGCTTCCGCTCAAGTCGTTTTTTTTGTGTCATTGTTGTATCCAAGTCCAAACCCCAGCCTGCGAAACCAATCGCCATCCGCGGATTCTGCCAGTAGCTCCCCAGACAGTAATCGCTCGAGAATAAGAGAAGTCGGCACCAGGGCGCGTGATGTAGACGATGCCGCTGTTATAGGTACCGGTATTACCCACGACGAAGGCTTGCGAAGACCCGTCGGGCATGAAGACGACGTAATTAAGAGGCGCACCAGCGAGAGCCTGCCCGAAGTCAATGGCATTTATGCCAGAGCCAAACCCATCAGGCGTACTGGCAGGAAAACCTGCTTGCACCGCAAAACTCATGTCCGTAGGAATGGTGTAGGTGATTACTTGCTGAATCGGCGGGGCTATTCCGCCAACTATCAGTGGCGGTGGCTGGTATTGCACCTGAATAGTGCCGGCCGGAAACCCTGCGGGGTTGAAGTTGACGTAATATTCGTGACCCTGGGTGATGGCTAGATTCCTGGTATTGCGCAAGGCCATCAGCGTGGTGGAATAGGCTGAGTCGACGTGGCTCTGGTTCAGCATAGGGCGCATGGCGATGAAGGTGACGCCGGCCAAGGTGAGACCAATGCTGACTGTGATGATCAGCTCTAATAGAGAGAAGCCTCTGTTTTTCGTCGATGCCATAAGTTCTAGCCTTGGGGCAGTCTTGCTTTCTGTAGTGCGCTACTAATTTTCTAAACCCACCAGTACCCACGATTTCAACCGCTGAGCTCAAAAGCCTCCATGTACACCAGCCACGGTGGCAGCACGCACTTAGTGAGGTGCGGGCATTCTTCATCGTAGGGAGGGGTGGAGGTAGCGTCAAAGCACTACGGTGCAACGCCGCAGTATTGGTCTTTTGTAATCAGAGTGGTGACTAATGTCACGCGACTGAGGCTAGGACAGTTAGGCGAACTTCATCGTTGGATCGGAGCGGAGAATAATGACTGCGGTAACTTGTCGAACGAACTGCAGTGATCCTACGATGGCATTCAGGTATGAATCTTTCATCACTCCTGGTTTGCGCGGACGAGGTTTCAGTGCAGGTTCTGAACGGCGTCCTGAAGGAACTCGGCATTCGCGTAGAGTTGTGTCCGGACGCCGTGCGCGCGGCCGTTCGGTTGGCGCAAGAGCGCTTCGACCTGATCATTTTCGATTGCGACAGGCAGTCGGATATTACTTCCTTACTGCATGAGACGCGTTCTTCCCGGTTGAACGATACGACGCTGGCAGTGGCAGTGGTCGCCGGACAAGAGAACATCCGGGAGATATTTTCCCTTGGCGTAAATTTCGTGCTGTACAAACCGGTCTCTTACGAGCGCGCGTTAAGCAGCCTGCGCGCCGCGCAGAGTGTGCTCTACCGAGATAAGCGTCGCAAGGCGCGCGCTGCCGTGCATACTCAAGCGACCATCGACTACGCCGGAGTGGAACGAGCGAGGGCAACACTGGTCGATCTGGCGGAAGACGGCATGGCGGTGAACTTCGGCAAAAAGCTGCCGCCAACCTGCAAAGTTTATTTTCAGTTTCAATTGCCGGGACAAACGGCGAACGTGCGACTCTCCGGCCAGGTAGTTTGGCAAGACTGGAACGGACGTGCCGGCATTCAGTTCGTGGACGTGCCGCAAACTTCACGGCGGATTCTGCGAGAGTGGTTGCAGATGAATCTGAGCGACGCTCCAAGGCCGCAATTGCCTTCGCAAGAAGTAGAAGTAAAGGTGGAACAATCCATCCGTCCCGACGAGGATGGAGTACTGACCATCTCGCGCGGGAAAAAGCAAGACCCAAATGGCAGCGCAGGGGAAGCCGCGGCCGGGCTGCGCGATGAGCCCAGCAATCGCCGTGGACAAATACGTTATGCTTGCCGTCTGGGGGCTGAGGTTTACCAGACGGGAAGCCCTGTGCGGCACTATTGTCATTTGAGCGACCTGAGCCCGGGAGGATGTTATCTCGAAATGCCGTCGGCCTTCGCAGCGGGTTCGACGGTTGAAATCGTGGTCCGCACTCACGAAATGAAGTTGCGACTAAGCGGCGAAGTAAAAGCTTCGCATCCCAGCTATGGGATGGGTGTGCTATTTCATCTGAACACGAAGGATGAACGGCATGGTGTGCAGCAGTTGATTGATTTCGTGGCGGCGGCGCAACGCTCCTAGAGGCCGCGATTAATACTTCTATGGCGTGGAAACCTTCGCCCCGCCTGTGCTTGCCGTGTAAGTTGACTTGTCTACATCATCGGTCAAAGTTACATCCTTCGAACACGGCCGAGGGCGGCGGCCCCCCAATGAACGCTGGTGGCTAGTTCGCTGCCGGGACTTCTTTGGCTAGCGCCTTCTTGAAATAATCCAGCGACAAGTGGAGGCCTTCTTCAAGCTGAATCTTTGGTTCCCAGCCTAGGAGTTGTCTTGCTTTGGCGATGTCGGGACGGCGCTGTTTGGGATCGTCCTGGGGAAGGGGTTGGTAAGCGATTTTGCTTTTCGATCCCGTCACTTTGAGGACGTGCTGGGCGCATTCAAGGATGGTGAACTCGTGGGGATTGCCGATATTAACCGGCAGATGTTCCGAGGATTTCGAGAGGCGAATGAAGCCGTCGACTTCGTCGCTGACGTAGCAGAAGCTGCGAGTCTGGCTGCCGTCACCGTAGACGGTGAGGTCTTCGCCGCACAGAGCTTGCTTCATGAAATTCGACACTACGCGGCCGTCGTTCAATTGCAGACGAGGGCCGTAGGTGTTGAATATGCGGACGATGCGCGTATCCACTTTGTGATAGCGATGATAGGCCATGGTGACCGCTTCGGTGAAGCGCTTGGCTTCGTCGTAGACCGAGCGCGGGCCGATGCAATTCACGTTCCCCCAGTAAGTTTCTTTCTGCGGATGTTCGAGTGGGTCGCCGTAGCACTCCGAAGTGGAAGAGACTAAATATTTGGCGCCGTATTTATGGGCGACGTCGAGGGCATGAAAAGTTCCGAGCGATCCCACTTTCAGCGTGGGAATGCCGTGGATGGTGTAATCCACTGGACTGGCCGGGCTGGCGAAGTGAAAGACGTAATCGACTTTGCCGACGTCGAAGGGTTCGCAAATGTCTTTTTCTATAAATTCAAAGCGTGAGTCGTTCGTGAGGTGAGCGATGTTACGGCGACGGCCAGTCAGCAGGTTGTCGACAACAACCACGCTGTAGCCTTCGCCAAGCAGTCCGTCACAGAGATGAGATCCCAGAAAGCCGGCGCCGCCGGTGACCAGTGCGCGTCGTTGGTTCATGCTTTCTTGGTTCCGTTCCTTAGGGCGAGGGGAACGCCCTCGGGATGGGAGGCGGCTCGTCCCACGGAATAATAGGTGAAGCCATTCGCTGCCATCACTTCGGGATCATACAGGTTGCGGCCGTCAATCACGATGGGATACTTGAGTTCATCGTTGAGGCGGCGGAGATCCAGGTTGGCAAACTCCTCCCATTCAGTGAGGATCAGCAGAGCATCGGCGTCCGTGGCCGCTTCGTACGCGGAGCTCGCAAATTTAATGCCAGAGCTCATCACTTCCTGCGTGCGCTCCATGGCGGCCGGGTCGTAGGCGGCGATTTTGCAGCCTTCTTGCATCAGTGCCTGCACAATCAGGATGGCAGGGGATTCGCGTATGTCATCGGTACCGCCTTTGAAGGCGAGGCCGAGAACGCCAAGATGCTTGCCGCGAAGTGTCCACAATGCGCTCCGGACTTTACGCAGAAAGCGGGCGCGCTGATCTTCGTTAATCCGCATGACTTCATCGAGCAGGCGGAAGTCGTATCCGCATTCTCGGGCGACGGCGCGGAAGGCCATCACATCCTTCGGAAAGCAGGAGCCGCCGTACCCGATGCCGGGATTCAGGAAGCGCGGGCCAATGCGAGAGTCAGTACCAATCCCGTGACAGACTTGACTCACATTTGCGCCGACCGATTCGCACATCGACGCAACGGCGTTAATAAAGGAAATCTTCATGGCGAGAAATGCGTTGGAGGCGTGCTTGATGAGTTCCGCACTCTTGGTGGTGGTCACGATGATGGGGGCGGGAATGGAGGTGCGGTCGGGTTGCGGGATGGCTCCAGCGCTTTCGTAATATGAGCCGTTGGTGAGCGGTGCGTAGATTTCGCGGAGAACGTTTGCACAGCGTTCATTGTCGCAGCCGACGACGATGCGATCGGGAAACAGAAAGTCAGTAACGGCGGTGCCTTCGCGCAAGAATTCAGGATTCGAGGCCACGTCGAAGGATTCAGCGTCGGCGCCGTTACGCAGAATGATCTTGCGAATCCACTCGCTGGTGTAGACAGGTACTGTGCTCTTCTCGACGATCACTTTGTAATCGTCGACTGCGCCGGTGATTTCGCGGGCGACGGACTCGACGTAGGAAAGATCGGCGTCACCCCGCTCCGTTGGCGGTGTGCCCACGGCGATGAAGATAGCTGTGCTCGCGCGAACGGCGCTCTTTAAATCGTCGGAAAAGGTGAGTCGCTGCCCACGGTGACGTTTCAGCAATTCTGGCAGGAAATTTTCGTGAATGGGGACTTGGCCGTTCTTGAGAGCGGTTAACTTGCGCTCATCATTGTCCACCAAAATGACGTCGTGACCGAGGTCGGCGAAGCAGGCGCCTGCAACCAAGCCCACGTACCCCGAACCAACGACAGCGATCCGCATTGTTCAACTCCCCGAAGCAAACGTCCCTGAAACGTTTGCAAATGTCTTCATGGAAACAAGCATAGAAAACCTGGGAAGTAACACGAAGCGCCCCAAGTATTGGTGGATTCTAACATTTCCGCGCATGATGACGACGATACAAAGCCTTGGCACGATGTTCCTACCCTCTATTTTCTGCCACTGTGGGACGGCTCTGGGACGGCAGGACGCAGGTGGCCGCTGCGACGCCAATTCAATGCCGGGAATAAGCGACACGGCTGTATGATCGGCGCTGTTTTCGGGCTATCGATACCGGTGACGCTCCTGGCCACCAGTGACAGATCCAGGCTTCGCTAACTGGTCCGAGCCAAGTTCTGCTGCCCCGCCGCCAGCTCGGCGCAGCCAGTCCCAACCAAAGTCCTGAGAGCGCAAAGGCGGGTAGATTGCGGCTGAAAGGATCGATTCCTTGTTGACAACGTTGCACTTTAAGGCGAAACTCCGCTACAGACCTGATCTCCAGTAAATTGATTTGTGCGGGCTTAGTATGGCTCATCACCCCATGCCGCGGCCTGACTCCGCAAAGCCGGTTCAGTTTGAAGCTGGTTCACCTGAGACCGCACCGGAAGCAGTCCCGCTGCCATCTCCCATCTCCGGAACGGAAGACTCTCCCGCGGCGACGCAGGAATCTGATTTTGCGCAGTTAGTAGCGAAGTTTGCGGCCCACGGGGGTGGCAAGATCCCGACAGAACTCTCCGGCGAGTTGGCCCTCGATATCGTGCTGAATGAAATTGTCGAACAAGCCTGCTTGGCGACGGGTGCAACCGGGGCTGCCATTGCCCTGGCGCGCGGCGACGAGATGGTTTGTCGTGCCAGCAGCGGAGGCACCGCTCCGGAGTTGGGAACGCGGCTGGACATGAGTTCGGGCATGTCCGGAGCTTGCATGACAACCCGGCGAATCCAGTGTTGTGATGATGCCCTGACCGATCCACACGCTGATGCGGAAATTTCGCTGCAGTTGGGAGTGCGGTCGGTGGTGGTGGTACCAGTTTTGCGGGATGAGAATCTGATCGGCGTGTTCGAAATTTTTTCGGTGCGTCCGTCCGCGTTCGGCGATCGTGACCTGCGGACGCTCGAAGTATTGACCAAACGCATTCTTAACAACATTGAGGCACGCCAGTCTTCCCTGGTTTCATCCGCAGACGCTCCCGAGAGTCTCGTGGAGCAAATCCATGAGGATGGCGGAGACCTCGCGGAACAGGCTGGCGCGGCGCCAGAGTCAGGAATCGATGACATTGGGATTTATCAGTCGCTGCCGGCGCCGCACGAGTTGGAAGCATCAAAAGCCGCACTCGTAGTCACCCCGCGATTCGATTGGCTCGGGGCCCTGATGAGCTCGATGATAGTCACAGTCATGCTTGTGATGGGGACAGCGTTCGCGATGCGGATGGGTTGGTTGAAAGCGAAGGGTCACCACCATGCGCTCCGCTTCGAGACCAGCGCCTCGGCACCTTCTGCCGTGACGGAAACAACCCCCGGCAGTCAGACTAAAGCAAGCCTCGGCATGCCCGCAGGTGAATCGAGGACGCCAGCGAACGAGCACAAATCCGCAAACCGGCAGCCGGAATCGCGGACGGAGAAACCGCGCGTGCCCGAAGGCAGTCTGCGAGTCTACGAGAACGGCAGGGAAATTTTCCGAATGCCCCCATCGGCGGGCGACGGCACAGGGGCACCGGTTGGGTTGAAAAGCGCGAACACGGATTCAGTGTTACAGCCGGCGAGCATCGTGGAATTGTCATCCGATGCCGCGGAGGGACTCCTGGTACGGCGCGTGGAACCAGACTATCCCGAGCAAGCGCTGGCGCAGCGCGTCCAGGGACCGGTCTTGCTTAACGTGCGCATCGGCAAGGAAGGGACAGTGCAGGGAGTCAAGGTGATCAGTGGAGATCCACGATTGGCGGAGGCAGCAACCGCAGCGGTGCGGCAATGGCGGTTCAAGCCGCACATCGTGAGTGGCGTCGCTGTAGAAATGGAAACCGAGATCACTTTGAATTTTACGCTTCCTTCGAGTTAGTCCCAATCGCTCTCGGATTTTCTGGGCGAAACTCACGGCCCCGCCTCGGGGATCGTCGAAGGGAAATCCGCGCATTCCCTAGAACTGATTTTTCATCTGCACGGCGGTGCTGGCATCGTGGTGCTGCACCTTCTGGAAGAGTTCATCGATCCCTCAGAGAAATGAAGTGCATCTCACAGAAACAGAATACGATCCCACCCTTGCAGAGGATGCAAGGGTGGGCCTTCCCGCAGTTGGTGGGCGAACCTGAGAGGTGGGAGCTTACCAGCATTTCAGGCAGCGGTTTGCCGGTAAGCAATGATTGGCAGTTGAGGGCAAATCCTTTTATCTCCTGGAAGGAGAATTCTTTGTCAATGACGACTATTTGAATAGTGAGCGAGAAAGGGAAACGTTTCACAGATATTGTGGTGGCGATTAGCATCACGCGAAGGTGAGTCGATGCCGCAGCATGCCGCATATTGGATTACGAAGCTGGAACTGAAGGCGCATCCGGAGGGCGGATATTACCGGCAGACTTACAAGGCTGACTTGGTCTTAGCCAAGCAGAGCTTGCCGCCGGAGTTCCGGGGCGCGCGTTCGGTCTCGACGGCAATCTACTTCTTGCTTGCGGAACAGGATTTTTCCGCGTTTCACCGTTTGCGGTCCGACGAGGTTTGGCATTTTTATGTTGGGGTGAGGCTAGTGGTCGATGTGATCGATGAGCAGGGGCGGTATTCAGAGATTTTGTTGGGGAGCGATCCAGAGGCGGGCGAGGTACCGCAGGCAGTTGTGAAGGCGGGAAGCTGGTTTGCGTCGCGGGTGCGGGATGGAAAATCGTTTGCGCTGGTGGGCTGTACTGTGGCTCCGGGATTTGATTTTGAGGACTTTGAGTTGGCGAGGCGGGAGGAATTGGTGGCGAAGTATCCGCAGCATCGGGAGTTGATCGAGCGGCTGACGCGGGGGTAGGAGTTCTTCGAGTCTTTCGTCGACCAGGACGGCATATTAAGTCAGTTAAGCCTGGTTTCGTCAACTGGCAGCGCATGGCCACCCGCCAGGTACCACGGAACTCGGGGTCGCATTCGGGTTGGAAGAGCGTAATTCCCAGATCGATTTTTCCTCGGAAAGCGGCGCCCATGGCTTATAATGGCCGACGCCTCCCCCGGGCTGAAGACCAGCCCAGTTACTCCTAACCCAAAAAAAGAAAGAGGACGAAACGAGTGTCAGAAAGCATGGCTTCGCGCTGTTGCTTGGGTTGTGTCTCTCGGTTTATGCGTCGGCCACCTGTACCAATGCCACGCTGGTAGGCAATTACGGTTTTACCATTACGGGCGTGAACAGCAGTGGCTCGCTCAATGCGGCCGTGGGGCAACTGACCGCCGATGGCAAGGGAAAGCTTACCGGCATCTTTACAGTCAGCAATGCGGGAGTGATCAGCTCGAACGTCGCCCTGACCGGAACGTATGCCGTTAAGACGAACTGCACCGGGACGACCACGATCACCCCGAGCGGCGGAACCGCCACAAGCTTCAGCCTGGTGGTGGTAAGCGGCGGCGGGCAGTTCGAGCTGACGGAGACCAAAGCGGGATCCTCCACATACGGCTACGCCCTGGCGCAGGGCGCAGCAACCTGCACCAACGCCGGAATCAAGAACACCTTTGGATTCCGCGGTGGCGGGTACAACTCGTCGCTGGCGCATTATGCCTTCGCCGGTCAGGTGAAGCTGAATGGTTTGGGAGGCATCACTGGAAGCGAATCGGCCAGCTTTGGCGGGACGATTGAGACCTTTTCGCTGACCGGAAGCTACAGCGTGAGCTCGAACTGCACCGGGACGGCGAGCTTCAAAGGCAGCAACGGGAATCTGTCCCACACGTACTTTGTGATCGTGAACGGCGGGCAGTCGTCCATGGAGATCCAGACCGACGCGAATACGATCGTCACCATTTTCGTGCAGCAGTAGCTTATTGTGGATTGTGGCCCGGGACGGGAGTCCCTGGCTTTTTTCTCTGCGTGGGCGGGGCACCCGCGCCACATAGATTACGGATCACTTCACTGCGGCGGCTTTCTTAGGGAACATTTCGCCGATGCGTTTGATTTGGGCGCCGACGGCACGGAGCTTTTCTTCGATGTGTTCGTAGCCTCGATCAATGTGGTAGACGCGGTCGATGATCGTTTCACCATCGGCGACCAGCGCGGCGAGGACAAGCGATGCGGAGGCCCGAAGATCGGAGGCCAGGACGGCTGCGGCACTGAGCGGAGTTTTTCCGCGCACCACTGCCCGGCGGCCTTCGATTTTTATATTCGCGCCCATGCGCAGTAACTCCTGAGCATGCATGAAGCGATTCTCGAAAATATTTTCCGTGATGATGGACGCGCCTTCGGCTTGCGTGGCCAGCGCCATGAATTGTGCCTGGCAGTCCGTGGGGAATCCGGGGAATTCTTCCGTGGACATGTCGGCGCCGGTGAAAGGATTGTCGCCCATTACACGCACGGAATCGGCGGTAGATTTTGTCTTAACGCCGACTTCTTTGAGTTTGCTGAGGAGCGCGTCAAGGTGAGTGGGATCGCATCCGGCAATAATGAGATCGCCTCCGGTCATGGCTCCGGCAATCAGGAAGGTGCCAGCTTCGATGCGATCAGGGATGATGCGGTGTTTCGCGCCTTTCAGTTTGCTCACGCCTTTGACGTGGATGGTGGGGGTTCCGGCGCCTTCGATCTTTGCTCCCATTTTGTTGAGCAAGGCGGCGAGGTCCGCAACTTCGGGTTCGCGAGCGCAGTTCTGCAGAATGGTTTCGCCCTCGGCGAGAGTGGCGGCCATGAGCAAATCTTCAGTGCCTGTGACGGTGATCTTGTCAAAAACAATTTCCGTACCTTGGAGACGATCAGCGGAGGCTTCGACGTAGCCGTGGTCTTGCGTGATCTTTGCGCCGAGCTGTTCTAGTCCTTTGATATGCATATCAATGGGACGGCTGCCGATGGCGCAACCTCCGGGAAGCGAAACCCGAGCGCGGCCGCAGCGGGCGACCAGCGGTCCGAGAACCAGCGTGGAGGAGCGCATGGTCTTGACGAGTTCGTAAGAAGCTTCGGGACTGGCGATTGTTTTGCAATGCAGGGTGGTGCGGTGCTGAGCGCGTCCGTAGCCGAGTTCGACCTCGACGCCCATGGCGGCGAGCAAGTTGCGCGTAGTTTGAATATCGCGAACCTGTGGAATGTTTTCGAGGATGACGGGTTCGTCGGTGAGCAAGGCGGCGGCCATGCACGGAAGTGCGGCGTTCTTTGCGCCGCTTATGCGCACCGTGCCGAGCAGCGGCTCGCCGCCGCGGATTACGAGTTTATCCATGGGTATGAGTTCCTGTTGAAAAATCCATTCTAGCGGGGAACTGGGCTAGGGGTGGGTAATCGGGAGGGCACGGTCTGGTGGATGGCAGGGTCGCTGGCAAGTTCTATTGCGCTCATCTGGTAGCAAGCTGTTTTCCTTTCTGCCTCCCTGCGCGTTCGACGGTATCGCGGGAAAAACCGTCATGCGCCTCAGGTTGCACAAGCATTGCAGGGATCCTTCGACTGTGTTGCCCTCCGCTTCGCGGACGGCACCTTCGCTCCGGATGACACATGGAAGGGCACGTGGAAGGAAAAGATCAGCTTTATACAGTCGTCGTCCAATTGTCGATGGACAACCCGCGGACTCGTTTAAATTCCCTGGTGTTGTTGGTAATCAGCGTCAGGCCCAGGCGGCGGGCGTGGGCGGCGATCAACAGATCGTTGGCGCCAATCATCGCGCCCTTGGTCTTCAGGTCCGCACGAATCTTGGCGTAGTGCAAGGATGCCTGGTCGGGGAAGTCCAGAACCTCAACATAGCCGAGGAAGGCGGTGAGGGCTGCTTCATCCTGTCGACGCTTTGGGGACACTTCGACTCCAAACAAGAGCTCCGATTTGGTGATCACCGAAAGGCACACGTCTTGGACTGCGACCTTGGCAAGCCGTTTTAGTTAGAACCGCAACGTTCGAACGGCGCATGATGGATGAGCAGGTGTCCGTGTCCAGCATGTAGCGCGGCACCAGGGCTCGCGCTCCTGCACGGGCAGATGCTCGATATTCTCCATGAATGAAGGC
>Ga0185299_10004972_pt1 | contig 15455 bp, 15 predicted proteins | sample PaiPotPPA55metaG_FD_128002 | JGI IMG/M metagenome (GOLD analysis project Ga0185299, IMG submission 128002) | Iron sulfur acid spring bacterial and archeal communities from Banff, Canada, to study Microbial Dark Matter (Phase II) - Paint Pots PPA... ...
ATGATGACGAACGTAGAACACGGAACGCAGTCGGGACGGCCGCTAGCCGGTGTACAGCGAGCCCCCAGCGGAATTTTCCAGTCATTTCTAATCGACAGAGCATACCAATTAGAAATCAACTTAACTCCCTGTAGAATCATCACAAATGCCATTTCTAATCGTCGCTGGATTGCGGTTTCGCACTTCCGCTTTTCTGTCCCGGTGAGCTCACCATGACCGACATCAAAAACGCGAAACATCACGATCGCGTCGCCGAATTGCGCAAGCGCAGCGACGAAGCCGAAGTGGGCGGCGGAGCCGAGCGCCGCGAGCGCGAACACAAGCAGGGCAAGCTCAGCGCCCGCGAGCGCATCCACTTGCTCCTCGACGACGGCTCCTTCGAAGAGCTCGACAAGTTCGTCCGCCATCACTGCACCGACTTCGGCATGGACGAGGACGCGCAGCGTCCCGCGGGCGACGGCTTCGTCACCGGCTACGGCCGCATCGACGGCCGCCTCGTTTACGTGTTCGCTCAGGACTTCACGGTGTTCGGCGGTTCGCTTTCGGAAGCAAACGCCGGAAAAATTATAAAAATCATGGACCTCGCCATGCGCCAGGGCGCGCCCGTAATCGGCCTCAACGATTCCGGCGGCGCGCGCATTCAGGAAGGCGTGATGTCCCTCGCCGGTTACGCGGAAATCTTTCTGCGCAACACGCTCGCCAGCGGCGTCGTTCCGCAGATCAGCGCCATCATGGGCCCTTGTGCCGGCGGCGCCGTTTACTCTCCCGCCATCACCGATTTTATTTTCATGACGCGCGATAATTCCTACATGTTCGTCACCGGTCCCGACGTGATCAAAACCGTCACGCACGAGGAAGTCACCAAGCAGGAACTGGGCGGCGCGATGACCCACAACGAAAAAAGCGGCGTCGCGCATTTCGTTTCCCGCGACGACGTCGAATGCCTCGCCATGATTCGCGAGCTGCTCGGCTATCTACCCTCGAACAATCGCGAAGACGCACCTCGCCGTGCGCCTGCGAATGGAGCGGGTGACCCTTGGGACCGCGCCCACTCCGCGCTCAACACTCTGGTCCCCGAAGATCCGCAGAAGCCTTACGACATCAAAGACGTCATCCACGCCGTAGCCGATGACTCCGAATTCTTCGAAGTCCACGAGCACTACGCGAAAAACATCGTCGTCGGTTTCGCGCGCCTCGATGGCCGCCCCGTCGGCATCGTCGCGAACCAGCCCGCTTTTCTTGCCGGCGTTCTCGACATCAGCGCCTCGGTGAAAGGCGCGCGCTTCGTGCGCTTTTGCGACGCCTTCAATATTCCGCTCATCACTTTCGAAGACGTTCCCGGCTTCCTCCCCGGCACGCAGCAGGAATTCGGCGGCATCATCAAGCACGGCGCGAAATTGCTCTTCGCCTACGCCGAGGCGACGGTCCCAAAAATAACGGTGATCACGCGCAAAGCCTATGGCGGCGCGTATTGCGTCATGGCTTCGAAACACATCCGCACGGACATCAACTACGCCTGGCCCACTGCCGAAATCGCCGTGATGGGCCCGGAAGGCGCCGTCAACATCGTCTACAAGCGCGAACTCGATCGCGCCCCCGAAGCTGATCGCGACCGCCTCCGCCGCGAAAAAATCGACGACTTCCGCGAGCGCTTCGCCAACCCCTACGTCGCCGCCGAGCGCGGCTACATCGACGCGGTCATCGAGCCCGCGCAAACCCGCGCCAAGCTAATCACCGCGCTGCGCAGCCTCGAAAACAAGCGCGACACCAACCCCCGCAAAAAGCACGGGAACATCCCCCTATGAACAAACATCAATTCACCACTATCATTTCGGAAAAGGGCGGCTGGTACCTCGGGACTGTTGCAGACCTTCCCGGCGCTAACACTCGGGGCCGCACGCTCTCCGAGGTACGGCGCAATCTGGAAGAAGCAGTAACTCTGATTCTCGATACAAAACTTTTTCTTGGAACCGGCACATCGAGACGGATCGGAACTCGGAAGAGGCAAACGCGGAGTGTCCACAAATGAAACCCTGCCGGCCTCATGACGGATTTTTAGGGGGCCGGAGCTTTAGCTCCGAGATGCTGGACGTTGCGCGAAGCGCTTACCTTGCCGCCGCAGGCTGTCGCGTAGATCGCAAGATCTTAGCGACTCTTGCCCTGCATGAAGGCGGTCTTTTCCACACCGCGGCAGGCGTTAGCTGGCTTTTTGAGACGAGTTCGCATACCATATCGCGGTTTTGCCTCTGCGCAGGAACTTATAAGATTTCGGGAGAACGGAATGCCTAGGAACGCCGCAAAGACTCGCACTCTGCTCGAATCGCTCGACGCTCTCGTTCAGAAGCATCACCTGCTCAAGCACCCTTTCTATCGCGCCTGGACCGAGGGAACTCTGTCGCAGGATGCGCTGGCGCTTTATGCCGAACAGTATTATCAGCACGTTCGCGCGTTTCCCGAGAATTTGAAGCAACTGTCCGGACGCACGAACGGTGCCGTGAAGAAAATTGTGGATGAGAACCTCGCTGAGGAGCTTGACGCGATCGCGCCGCATCCGATGCTGTGGCGCCAGTTCGCGGAGTCGCTTGGCATAAGTGAAGCGGCGCTCGACGATGCGCGCCCGTTGCCTGGAATCGCCGCGCTGCTCGACAACTTCGACGAAATCGCCGCGCACGGCTCGCTCGTGCAGGCCGTCGCCGCGTTTTACGTTTACGAAGCGCAGGTTCCAGAGATAGCCGCGCAGAAAATTTCAGGCCTTCGCCGCTTTTACAACATCAGCGAACCGCGCTCGCTCGCCTACTTCGCCGTGCACGAGGAAGCCGATGTCCGCCACCGCGCCGCGTGGCGCGAATGGCTTGCAACGCAGAAAGACGCCGACACGGTCGCGGTGCTCTGCGCTGCCGAGCGCACGCTCAAAGCGCTGTGGGGCGCTCTCGACGCCGTCTATCCGCAAGGCCGCGTTTCGAAAAACTAAGTTCCAGCGCTTCGGAAAATTTCATGCTGCGCTTCGAAGTTTCTGTTTTCGCGGGCGTTTGCGTGCGGAGTTTTCTCGCAGCGCTCAATCCTTAGCGCGCGCTGGTCTTCTTCAGAATTTTGACGCCTTCGCTTCCGCCAACAAAAACGTGCCACGCTAGATCTAGAAACAATCCGTGTTCGACGACGCCAACAACGTGATCGATGTGATGCGCGAGTTCCTTGGGATTCGCAATCGGTCCGAACGTGCAGTCGAGAATGTAATGTCCGCCATCGGTGACGAACGGCTTCTTGTCCGTTCCGGGCCGCAGCACGGGCTTCGCGCCGAGCTTCGACAAACTTCGTTCCGTCGCTTCCCAGCCAAACGGGACAACTTCGACGGGTACCGATTGGCGCGTGCCGAGATGAGCGACGAGCTTCGTATCGTCGGCGATCACCGCCATTCGCTTGCTGGCTGCAGCAACGATCTTTTCGCGGAGCAGCGCGCCACCGTGTCCTTTGACGAGATACAGCGTTCCAAGCTCGACTTCGTCGGCGCCATCGATCGTCAAATCGATTTGCGAATGCTCGGCAAAATTGGTGAGCGGGATTTTCAGGCTACGCGCTTGCTCCGCGGTCCGCTCGGACGTCGGAATGCCCACGATCCGCAGTCCCTCTTCCGCGGCGCGGCGGCCCAACTCGCTTACTACAAATGCCGCCGTGGAGCCGGTCCCGAGGCCAACGACCATGCCGGTTTCAACGAGCGCCGCAGCGGCCACGGCAGAAGCTTTTTTCCACTGATCCTGCGCCGAAAGTTCCATCGATTCGCGCTCCCGATTTGTAACGCTTGGAAACGCGGCCATGATAGCCGGTTGCCAGGAGCTTGCCAACCTTCGGTGACGAGCCAGCGTGGCGGCGTGCGCGGAGGCGGCGTGCTAGAATTTCGCGAGCACTAACTCTGATAGAAAAATCGATTCTGGTTAAATGTTTAAGAAAATACTGATAGCGAATCGCGGAGAAATTGCAGTGCGCATTCTGCGCGCTTGCCGCGAGATGGGCATTCGCGGCGTCGCCGTTTACAGCGATGCGGACCGCGCTTCGCTGCACGTGCGCCTTGCGGACGAGGCGTATCCGATTGGGCCGGCGCCATCGCGCGAAAGCTATTTGGTGATCGACAAGATAATCGGCGCGGCTCGTTACGCTGAGTGCGACGCGATTCATCCCGGTTATGGATTTCTTGCGGAGAATCCGGCGCTTCCGCGCGCTTGCGCGGACGCGGGCATTGCATTCATTGGTCCTTCAGCGGAGGCGATGGAGCAGCTCGGGTCGAAGACAGCGGCGCGGCATATCGCGAAGAGGGTGGGCATCGCGACGGTTCCCGGCACGCTTGATCCGATCGCGAAGGTTGAGGATGCGCTTCAAATGTCGCGGCAAATCGGTTTTCCGGTGGTGTTGAAAGCCGTGGCGGGTGGCGGCGGCAAGGGCATGCGGCTGATCGAGCGCGAATCGGAAGTCGCCGGCGCTTGGCGCGACGCTTCGTCGGAAGCTCAGAACGCGTTCGGAGATGGGCGGCTTTATCTCGAAAAGTATTTGCTGCGCCCGCGGCACATCGAAATTCAAGTGCTCGGGGACCATCACGGCAACATCGTTTTTATCGGCGAGCGCGAATGCTCGATCCAGCGGCGTTACCAGAAAGTGATTGAGGAAGCGCCGTCGCCGATCATGACCTCGGAGCTGCGGCGCGCGATGGGCGAAGCAGCCGTGAAGCTAGCTCGGGCGGGCGGTTACACGAACGCTGGTACTGTCGAGTTTTTGGTCGACGCGGAACGCAACTTTTATTTTCTCGAAATGAACACGCGGCTGCAGGTGGAGCATCCGGTGACGGAGATGGTCACGTCGATCGATCTCGTGAAAACACAGATTCGCACCGCGGCTGGCGAGCCGTTGCCGTTCCGGCAGGAAGACATCGCGATTCGAGGGCACGCGATCGAATGCCGGATTTACGCGGAAGATCCGGACAACAATTTCTTCCCTTCGCCGGGAAAGATTCTCGAGCGGCGGGCGCCCTCGGGGCCGGGAATTCGGCTCGATGACGGCATCTACTGCGGCTGGACGGTCCCAAACGAATACGATCCGATGTTGGGAAAGCTGATTGCGTGGGGCAGCGATCGCGCCGAGGCGTTGGCCCGCCTTGAAGGCGCGCTCGGCGAATATTATGCGAGCGGAATCAAGACGAACGTCGGCCTTTTCCGCCGCATCCTCGCCACGAAAGATTTCCGCAGCGGCAACGTCTATACCCGCTGGCTCGACGATTTTCTCCGCGACGAAAAGAAACGCGCGGGCGAGAAAGCAAACGCTAAAGCGGCCGGGAACGCATCGCCGACTCCAGACGTAGCATCGCCCAGTGAAGACGCAGCGGTGTTGGCGGCCGCCTTCTGGTATCTGTCACACAACACCGCAGCGGGAGCTTCTGGCGCTTTGGGCGCAAAACCGCCGAATGGTGCTGCAGCAAAGGAATCGAAGTGGAAGCTCGAAGGCCGGCTGGAACAACTTGACCGCGAGCCGCGGCGCTAGAGGCAGTCACGCAAAACCATGAAGCTTGAAATTGAACTCGACGGCAAGACGCGGAACGTGGAACTGACCCGCATCGGCGAACGCGTGCAATGCGTCCTCGACGGGCGGCCCGTCGAAGCCGACGTCGTCGAAGTTTCTCCCGCGGTGTATTCGATTCTCATCAACGGGCAATCTTTCGAGGCGCGCGGCGAATCCGTTGCCACAGGGCTGCGCGTTATCGTCGGCGGGCGCGAATACTCCGCAGCGATTCGCGACCCGCGCCAATGGCGGCGGCATCGCGGCGCGGCTGTGGAAGCGGAAGGCCGTCAGCAAGCAATCGCGCCGATGCCAGGAAAAGTGGTGCGCGTGCTCGTGAGCGCAGGTGATGCCGTCGAAGCAGGCCAGGGGCTGGTCGTGATCGAAGCGATGAAAATGCAGAACGAAGTGCGCTCACCGAAGCGCGGGACCGTAGAGCGCCTGCTCGTCTCCGAAGGCCAAACGATCAACGCCGGAGAAATCCTCGCGATCGTTGCGTAAAGCGGGCAGGGCAGCGGTCAATTTCCGAAGAAGGTTCCGGTTGGTGAATATGGAGTGAGCCGGTCCCGGAAGTTCCCACCTAGATTGCACTTGACTCTAGCCTAGGCCCCAGGGTGTAGCCTTGAGGTTCAGAGGTTTCGCAGGAAAGAAGGGACAATGCAAATCGGTGAAGCTTCCAAACAAACAGGCGTAAGCATAGACGCCATTCGGTTTTACGAACGGAATGGGCTGATTGGAACGCCCTCACGCAGTGACGGCGGATTTCGTTTGTATTCCGCCGAGGATCTTTCCGCTTTGCACTTCATCCGCAGCTTGCAGACGCTAGGTTTCTCGCTGAATGAAATCCGCGAGTTTTTGTCGTTGAGAACCGATGAGCTGCGGGCATGCTCCGAAGTGCGGAAAATGCTCGGCCGCAAACTCAAAGACATTCACGTGAAGAGGACCGCCCTTGCGAAGTTGGAAGGTGAATTGAAAGCCGCGCTGACCAAGTGCAATTCTCAACTCAAGCGCCCACGGGGAAAGAGGAGCGGGCGCTGCCCCGTCCTGACGGTTATTGGAAAATCGAAGCATAAGGCAAGGCATGAAAATTGAAGTCTTATACGTACGTGAATGTCCGAATCACGCCGTGGCGCTCGAGCGGCTGCGCGAAATTCTAGCCGCGGAAAGTTGGGCGGCGCAGGTCAACGAAGTGCTGGTGAGCGACGCAGCGATGGCTCAGTTCCTGAAATTTCCGGGCTCACCAACGATTCGCATAGACGGTCAAGACGTTGAGCCGCAGAGCGAACACGTTTCGTTTGGGCTCGCGTGCCGCTTGTATTCTGATGGCAGCGGCGTTCCGTCTCAACAGAGCTTACGCGCTGCAATCAAAAGAGCGCGTGGTTTGGGGATGTAATGGCAAATTGGAACTGGAAGACAACCGGCGCTTCAGTGGGCGCGATGCTGACTTCGCTGCTCACGTTGGGTTGTTGTCTGCCTTTGCCGTTTCTGGGAGCGGCAGGCATAGCTGGGGTTTCCGTTTTCTTGGCTGGCGCCCGGCCTTGGCTTCTGGGGCTTTCCGTGATTCTGCTTGGAGTTGGCTTTTTCCAAGTCTATCGCGGGATGCGCTGCCGGGCGCGTCAAAGCAAAACTGCCATCGCATTGCTGAGTCTGGCCGCAATCGTCGTGGTTCTTCTTCTTCTCTTTCCTCAAGCCATAGCCAGCATCCTTGCGGATATTTCTGGCGGGTACCGCAGATGAAGAAGCGAGTAATCATTGGAGCGCTGGTTGCAATCGCGGGGCTGGTGGCACTCGGTTGGCACTTCAACGCCGGGGGAAAAGTCCCGGCGGGGCAGCAGCCGCTTGTGTCGCTTACGTCCGAAAACTTCGATCAACTGCGAACGGCATTCAATGCGGCGTCCGGAGGAGTGCGCATCGTTCTGCTGCTTTCTCCAACGTGACCAACGTGCCTGCGGGGGTCTTCCGCAGTGGAAGATGTTTTAAAGCAAAATGCAAATTCGCGCATCCGCGTCTTTGCGGTGTGGGAACCAATTCTACCAACTGACTTTTCCAGTCCAGGCATGGCAGTGTTGGCGCGGCTGGCCGATCCAAGGGTTGCGCAGTACTGGGATAAGAATCATTTGTTTGCACATCAATTGGGGCACACGATGGAATCTGATGCAGGTCACCCGCAGCCGAACTGCTGCGTTAGCAAGGGTATTCAGTGGGACGAAGTTGCCGTGTACGGCCCAGACGCGCACTGGGACGATCAACTTCCGCGCGCCGTCTTTTTAAATGGACCGGTGGTTCGTGCGCTTGATTTTTCAAAAGTAGTTACAGACCTACTTTCCAAGTAAACCGCGGTTGCAGCGTGCAATCGGATTCATGATGGTTTGGCTCGATTGATGTGGGACGCAAGCCCGCCTAGCGTGAGACTAACTTCGAACTCGCGCCAGTGTGGCATGCGGTAGGCTGCTGTTTGTGCCCGCAGCATGAGAAGCATACGATATGCGCGATTCATGAATTAGAATCGGAGATCCCGGCTAAGGAATACGGTCAGCGACACCCTGATTCTCCAGTTGTTGCGCTATGCTGAATATCAAGAAAATACTTTTACCGGTTGATTTCCCGGATGCTTCGCTGAATGAGATTCATCAGGCGGCGATGCTGGCGCGGCATTTTGGCGCTCAGATCCTGATGCTGCACGTGGTGACGATGCTGAGCCAAGCCGCCGGCATGCCGGATGCCGGACGCGAGCCGGCCGGGTGGGACTTGCTCGCAACGATCGTTCAAGAAGCCCGGAAACAGCGGGACCATACTCTCGAGCGGGAGCTTGAAGGACTTAGCATTCGGCGCATGTTGGGCAAAGGCGATCCGACGCAGTCAATCGTTCAGACGGCCGCGGACGAAAAGGCCGACCTGATCATGATGCCGTCGCACGGCTACACGTTCGACCGGTTCCTGTTGGGTTCCGTGACCGCGAAAGTGCTGCACAGGACCGATTGCCCGGTTTGGACCGGACCGCACGTGGAAGAATCGCCCGCGCGGCAATTTGCGATCCACAACGTCCTGTGCGCGGTGGATTTGGGTCCCCGCAGCCGCAAAGCCATGTTGTGGACCGCGCAGTTTGCCGCTGAATTTGGCGCCCGCGTCACGCTCGCACACGTAACGGCCGGGTTTGAACTGTGGGGGCCGGGCGGCTGGTCTGTGAATCAAAAATGGAAAGAAGAGCTCATCAGCGATGCTTCGCGCAGCATCGAGGCGCTCCAGAAAGATACCGGCATCAAGGCAGAAGTATTCATTGGAAGCGGCGATGTGCCGAAGATTCTGAACCAAGCTGCAAAGCAGACGAATGCGGATTTGCTGGTTACCGGGTGCTATCCCTACGGCGGCCACCTGCGGACTCATGGTTACGCAATCATTTGCGCGGTGTCGATTCCGGTTCTGAGCGTTTAAAGGCGCAAAGTTTTTAGATTTGCGCGCCGCGCCGCGCAAGAAAATCCCGGCGGCAAGTCACACTGCTTTGGATGCTGCGTCACGCGGAGGATGCGAATGAGCGGACAGTTTGGCTTGATTGATATGTGACGCGAGGCCGAGCTGCTTGAGAACCCAGATGCCGTACCAATTGACGTCGATTTCGTACCACTTCAGGCCATGGCGGGCCGAGACGGGGAAAGCATGATGGTTGTTGTGCCACCCCTCGCCGAAAGTGAGCAGCGCCACCCACCAACTATTCGTCGATAGATCGCGAGTGTCAAAGCGGCGCGAACCCCAAATATGCGTGGCCGAGTTGACGAGCCATGTGGCGTGGAGTCCCACGACGATGCGCAGGAAAATACCCCACAGCAGGAAGGGCCATCCGCCGATAGCGAACAGCACGATTGCAAGAATCACCGTGGGCACGAAATGGTATTCCGTGATCCAGACGTGAAATTTATCCTGAGCGAGATCGGGGACGTAGCGGTCGATGGTGGAAGCGTCCTGACGCAAGGCGTTTCCAACCAGGATCCAGCCCACGTGCGCCCACCACTTGCCATCGCGAGGAGAGTGCGGATCGCCTTCCTTATCGGGGAATTGGTGATGAACGCGATGGGTGGCGACCCATAGGAGCGGACCTCCTTCCAAGGCGGAGACCGCGCAAACCGTGAGAAAGTACTCGAACCACTTGGGAGTTACGTAGCCGCGATGCGTGAGCAAGCGGTGATAACCGATCCCGATGCCCAGGCTTCCGGCGATCCAGTACAAAAAGATGGCGACGAAAAGCGCGTTCCAGGTGAAGAAGAACAGCGCCGCCACCGCACCCACGTGAAGCAATATCATGAAAGAAGCGATCAACCAGTTGAGCCGGTTCGCGCGGGCCTGGCTCTTCGGCAAACTATTGAACCGCAATACGCGCGTGGAGGACATGGGTCTCGGCCGGATTATACGCGGCTAGGCTGAGGAAACGTGAGCTGAATAGCACACTTCCTGCGTTTCGAGTAAAGGCCATACCCAGAAGTCCGCGGACGTGCAGTAATTCAACGAGCAGTCCAACGGGCAATTCAGCGGCAGTCGCGCCGGATAACGCGGATCGGGAGCTGTGGCGCTTTCCGGCGGGGCCTCGGGACCTAGGGGGTCTGGCCGGTCCAGAGGGTTCGGCGAAGTTGCAATCCCGTTTGCGCGGGAGTATCGTTCTGCAAGCGAATACAGGCCGGCGCGCGTCCTCGTCCCTCGCGCGTTACAGGAAGCTTGCACTTCATCTTCGAATGCACCGCTGCCTCTGCGTCGACCTGCCGCTAGACTATCGGACATAAGGAGAGACGCATGCTTCCACGGAACAGAACGAACTCGTGCGCATTTAATTCAAGCAGCACTTGGAAGTGGTTTTCGATTGCGTTCATCGCGGTTGCCATCACTTTTCTCGGGGGAGCGTTTGCGCCTGCGAGCCAAGCGCAAGACGGCGGCGAAGACCGCGACCACCATCATCATCGCAAGGCCGATCTCTCAAAAGTCGTTTTCGTGGGTGATTCGCTTACGGCCGGCTTTCAGAGCGATTCGCTGATCGACACGGCGCAACCGCACGGCTGGGCGAACGTAGTGGCCGTGCAAGCAGGGACGCCGCTGGCGCTGCCGCTGATCGCGCCGCCGGGAATTCCCAACGTGCTCGAGCTCGTCAGCCCGGGGCCGCCGCCGATTATCATTACGGCTCCCGGAACGTCGACTGGCCGCGACAATCCTTTTCTTCAGGCCACGGACCTCGGCGTGCCAGGCGCATTGTTGAACGATGCGCTGGTTACGAAGCCGTCGTTTCCGATCGATGACCTGACCGACCTCATCCTCGGGCTGCCCGGCCTTTTCGGAAATGTTTCTCTGACGCAAGTGGGCTGGGCGCAGGCGCTTCAACCGACAACGCTTTTCGTGTGGCTCGGGAACAACGATATTCTGGGAGCAGCGGCGGCGGCCGATCCGTCGCTGGCCACACCGATCGGTACTTTCCAAACTGAATTCAAGCAACTGCTCGACCAGCTGGCGGTGACGCATGCGACGATTGTGGTCTCCAACATTCCCGACGTGACGGCGATACCGTTCTTCACCTCGGCGGATACGATCGCCCAGGAAATTGGTTTGCCGCTGTCCGTGATTGGGCCGATTCTCGGCATTGATGAGGGCGATCTGGTGACACCGGAAGGCGTGGCGCTGATTCCCGGCATCCTCGCAAATCCGAGCACGGGGCCTCTGCCTGCAAGCGTGGTGCTGACTTCTAAGAAGGTGACCGAAACGAAACTGATCGTCGATGCATACAACGTGATCATCGCCTTCGAGGTGTTCGAGCACGGCAACACGCTGGTGGATATTCACTCGCTGTCGGTGCGAACCGCCAAACACGGGATCGAAGCCAACGGCAAGCACTTGACGAATGCATTCCTCGGCGGACTGTTCTCGCTCGACGGAGTGCATCCGACGAATACGGGCTACGCCGTGATCGCGAATGAGTTCATCAAGACGATGAACCGGGAACTGGACACGGACGTCCCGCCCATTTCAATCGATCAGGTGGCCAAGACCGATCCGCTGGTTTTCGCCAGCGTGAAGGCACATGACCAGGGCCACGTCGACGCGAAGACGGCGACTTCGATGAAGGCGACGATACTGCGTCCGGGACCACATTAGGCCGGAAGTTCGGGCTGCGCGGTTGAGGCTCGAAGGGAGCTTCGACCGCGCGGAACGTCGAAAACGGATTTACCTCGGCGCGGGAAGTTTGCCGGACGACTGGATAATCTCGACGGCGAGATAGTTCGTAACTTTGGCTTCGGTGCGCGCTTCCATGAGATATGCGTTGCGCAGAAGCTGTTCCTTGCGATTCCGCAGCGTATCGCGAATGGTCTGCTGGACTTTCGGATCGGAGAGTTCGCGCTGCCCCGCGGGTTCCTTCGCAATCATCTTCAGGATGCGGTAGCCGCCGTGGTCGGGGATCGGCCGCGTTACTTCGCCGGGCTTCATGGCTAGCACGGTCTTCTTAAGAAGCGGATCGGAACGATTGAGGGCGGATTCGGATACAAATCCGATATCGCCGCCGGTTGATGCGGTTGAATCTTCAGAATAATCCATAGCCAATTGCGCAAAATCCGCGCCGCCTCTGAGCTTTTGATCGAGGAGCGCCGCTTTCTTGCCGGCCTCGGCTTCGTTTGCGGATTTATCGTTCTTGCGATTGTGCACCGCGGGATCAGGGCGCGGCGTGATCACGATTTGCGCGATGTGGTATTGCTGCTCGACCACGTTGAATTGCGCGCGATTCTTGTTGTAGAAATCCGTGACGTCCTGGTCCGTGATCGAAATCTTGGCCACGACTTCGCGATTGAGCAGCTTCTGGACGGAAAGCTGCCGCCGGATTTCGCCTTTCAAATCGTCGACGGTGAGGCCGGTATCCCTGAGTTTCTTCTGAAATTCTTCCTCGGTGTAGGGGCTTTTCGATTCGGTGAACTTGTCCGCCACTTCGGCGTCGCTGGCGACGAGGTTATTTTTGTTGGCGCGCTCGAGCATGATTTCGTTGTTGATGAGCTCGTCGAGGATGCTGAGTTTCAGGGACAAAGATTCTTCCTGCGAGGGAGCGGGGCCTTCCGCGTTGACGCGCGTGCGATAATATTTTTCGACGTCGGAGCGGGAAATTTCCTTGCCGTTGACGACGGCCCACACGTCGGGTCCCGGCGCCGTCTGATTCTTACAGGACGCCGCGAACGCGCATACGGCCAGCGTTGCGAGGATCGCTATTCTCCGCTTCAACGGGAACTCCTTCCGGGGAATTGCTTCAAGCGGCTTTCTTCACGCGGCCGGAGCGAATGCATGAAGTGCAGACGCGCAGATGCTTGTGCACGCCCTTGACGACGGCTTTTACGCGGCGCAGATTTGGGTTCCAGCGGCGGCGAGTGACGTTGTGCGCGTGGCTAATCGTATTTCCGTAAAGCGGCTTCTTACCGCAAAGTTCACATGCGAGTGCCATGGTTCCGTTGCTCCCTGCAAGGATTTTAAGAAAGATTCAACTTTTAATGCTACCAGAGATTCCGCCGGGCGCGAAGCCATTTGGCGTGGCAGACACGGACTCGACGCCATGATGACGCGCCGCCGAGAAAAACACAACTCGAATGGGATGATTCAGTAGACGAGAACGGCTATTCCGGGCAGGCTGCGCCGCCGTCGATCCAAATTTTCATTTGTGCCACCGTGTCATCTCGTGAGAGTGGCGGCAGCGTCCGGCCGTCGCCGGGATTCCAGCCCCATCCGACCAGATCATCCGATGAAACATGCGTCAGGAGTTGCGCGAGCGAGCGGCCACCGGTTTGTTTTGGGTCCTTGAGCTGGCGGCAGAGCTGCGCTGGCGTGCGGCCCACGAAAACCATCTTGTGTTCGGGCGGAGGCAAGCCCCACTTTGGATTTCCCGGCGGCATATTCGGGCCCGGCGTGTTTTGCACCTGGTGGCAGGTGTCGCACCGCATTCCATAGACACCGTGACCGTCGCTGCCGCGCTTCACGAACTGCGCGTGCACGTGGCTGTCGTCTCCTTGAAGCGGGGCATCGCCGGAGGGATGGCAATTCTGGCAGCGCGGCGAAGTAAAAACTTTGTAGACCTGCAAAAAAGCCGCGCGGGAATCGCTCGCGCTGGGCGCGATGTTAGTGGCGGCGCCCGGATTGACGTTAACGGGCCCGTTCTTGTGCGCGCCGGCGAACGCAGCTGCTAGAGCGGCCGTACACACAAGCGCGGCGAGTACCCCAAGCGCTGCTCGAATTGGTAGTCTGCCTCGCGCGTTCATGACTTCACCTCCGCGCCACCCGCCAAGTCGCTTGACCGAATCGGCAGCCGCCGTACTCGTTTGCCCGTAACCGCAAATATTGCGTTCGTGAGAGCGGGCGCCACGGGAGGCACGCTTGGCTCACCCACACCCGTGGGCTTTTCCTCGCTGGGCACGATGAACACTTCCACCGCCGGCGCCTCGAACATGCGCAGCATTGGATAGTCATGAAAATTCCGCTGCTGCACGCGCCCATTTTCGAGCGTGATTTCCGTCTTCAACGCGGCGGTCAAAGCGAAAATGATTCCTCCTTCCATTTGCGCAGTCACGGTATCGGGATTGATCACGCGTCCGCAATCGACCGCGCACACCACGCGATGCACGTGCACGGTGCCGTCTTTCTCCACCGACGCTTCGATCACCTGCGCCACGTAACTGTCGAACGAGAAATGCGTCGCGATTCCGCGTCCGCGACCCGCAGGCAACGGCTTTCCCCATCCCGCTTTCTGCGCGACGAGATCGAGTACTCCCAACATTCGGGGCTGCTTGGCGAGCAGCTTTCTCCTCAGTTGATACGGATCTTTGCCGCCTGCGTGGGCCACTTCGTCGAAAAAGGCCTCCACCGAAAATCCGGTGTGCGAGTGCCCCACCGAGCGCCACCATTGCACCGGCACTCCGATTTTTGGCGAATGCAAGTCCACCTGAAGATTCGGTATTCCGTAGAGCAAGTCCGCGGCGCCTTCCACGGATGCGGAATCGATTCCGTTTTGAATTCCGAATGCTTCAAAAGGCGTCCCTTCCATGATGGACTGGCCGACGATCGTATGGGTCCATGCGATTGGCTCTCCGCTCGCGTCGAGACCGGCAGCAAAACGGTCGTGCCACATCGGCCGGTACCATCCGCCGCGTATGTCGTCTTCGCGGGTCCACATTACTTTCACGGGCGCTTTTGCGGCTTTTGCCACTTGTACGGCTTCCATGACGAAATCGGATGCCGGATTTGCGCGCCTTCCGAATCCGCCCCCGAGAAGCGTGGTATGGATTTGGACCTTTTCCGGCGGCAAGCCAGCTACCTTCGCTGCGTTCGCGCGGTCACCGGTTTGAAATTGCGTGCCGGTCCAGATTTCGCAGGAGTCCGCTCGCAGGTCGACCACACAATTCAAAGGCTCCATCATTGCGTGCGCGAGGTATGGCACGTCGTACTCGGCGGTAATTTTCTTCGCGGCCCCCGCGAGCGCGCCCGCCGGATCGCCGGCCTTTTTCGCAACGAGTCCAGGCGATGCACTCTGCGATGAAAAATCCGCCAGCATCTTCGTTGACGAAATCTCCGCGTTCGCGCCATCGTCCCAATTGATCTTCAGCCTCTCGCGGCCCAACTTTGCAGGCCAGAATCCGGACGCGATTACCGCGACTCCAGACGGCACTTGTTCCACCGCTCGCACGCCGGGAACTTTCAATGATTCCGAAGCGTCGAAGCTCACTACTTTTCCGCCAAACACGGGAGCTCGAGCCACCAGGGCCGTCAGCATGCCGGGAAGAGTTACGTCTAGCCCGAACTGCGCCGTGCCATTTGTTTTGGACGGAGTGTCGAGCCGGCGAACCTTCTTTCCGATCGTGATGAAATTCTTAGGATCCTTGAGAGGCACATTCGCGGGAACGGAAATTGCGGCCGCAGCG
>Ga0185299_10004973_pt1 | contig 15454 bp, 12 predicted proteins | sample PaiPotPPA55metaG_FD_128002 | JGI IMG/M metagenome (GOLD analysis project Ga0185299, IMG submission 128002) | Iron sulfur acid spring bacterial and archeal communities from Banff, Canada, to study Microbial Dark Matter (Phase II) - Paint Pots PPA... ...
ATACGAGATAGTCGCGAATTACTCAGGGCTCCACCTCGACGTATGGGGGGAGCTCGAGATGGTCGGCACGGTGATGGACCAGGATATTGAGGTGGCCCCGGCCGAAACGGTGGCGCTGGAGGTGCCCGTCCACGCCGAGATTATCATCGAGGGGAACGTGGATCTAACGACCCGGCACCGTACCGGCGACATCACGTCCCCTAGCATGTACAACCTGCCGCATTTTGAGGACATGCCTGCGTTCGAAGTGACTGCGGTGACCATGCGCGGCGATCGACCGATCTATCGCAACCACCAGACCTGCCCGGCGACAGACCATCAAACATTACCACGCCTATGCCACGAGGCGGTGCTCTACAATCGGCTGTGCGAGATGGGGCTCGCCGTGAAAGATGTGCGCTTTCCAACGTGGGGCGCCGCGCTATCTTGTCTGATTCAAATTGACTATCGTCACGAAGGTTACGTTAACGATGCCCTGATGATGGTGATGGGAGCGCCGTGGATAAACACTAAGCTCGTCGTCGCGGTCAGTCCGGACACGGATCTCGATGATCCAGCGGAGGTCTATCACGCTATCGCGACCCGAGCTGATCCAGAGCGTGACATTATCATAGTTCCACGCACTCGCGGCTCGCTCTACGATCCGTCGGCCCGTCCACTTCCTGAGGCTTTCTACCCTTTCCGCGTAGTCGGCAAGATGGGTATCGATGCGACCATCAAGGCGCGGCATGACCCCAGAGATTTCGCGCGCGCGTGGCCCAAAAACTGGGGCAAAGTTCATCTGAAAGATTATCTGTGAGCGACCGAGCCATCGTATGATTGGATCTATCTCGCACCACTTCGAGGAGAGCCAGGACCCAAGGGGCAAACAGAAATTGCTAATCTCAATATCGACTTGGGTTGAGAGAAACCGACGGGATATCCACTGGGATTCAAACAGGGAGTCCTTGCAACCGATCTGGATGTGCGGAGGAAAACTGGCCGCCGATTGGGCTTGCTGCAAATTGGGCTCTTCAGTTATACAACGGCGCCGTTCGTGCATGATCGTAACGCGAGGCAACTGGGTCATCGGACCGCTCGATCTGGCACGCGGTCGAGGAGGGCGCACGAGTTTGCGGAAAATCGTAGCGACCGCACTATCTCGGGTCCGCAACGACGCGAAGGCAGTAGGCTGGTTAAATACCCCGCTGAGTAATTCGAGCCTTGCCGAACTGTCCGACGGACTTTCGTCCCCGTGTCCCTGCAAGTCGCCATGTGACTCGCCGCTTGAGCTGATGCTTATCGGATCGTTTGAAGAGCAGCAATTGTTCGCGATTGGGGAGTCGGTCGAACGCGATATCGGCAGGCCTCTCGGCTGTCAGCAAGAGATGTGAACTGCCGTGGCCCCACCCAATTGTGCGTCCGATCGGCCAGCCTCCGGGAAGCGTCGTCTGATCGTCGGGATCTCCGGTGCGTCGGGCGCAATTTATGGTATTCGACTACTCGAGGTGCTCCAGGGAAGCAACATTGAAACTCATCTTGTCATGTCGCGTTCAGCTACGCTGACGATCGCACATGAGGTCAATCGATCGATAAAGGAGCTTAAGGCGCTCGCCACTGTCGCCTACAACACCTGCGATCTCGGGGCGTCGATTTCCAGCGGTTCATTTCGTACGATGGGGATGATCGTCGCTCCTTGCTCCATGAAAAGTCTCTCTGATATTGCCTATGGGAATACGAGCAATCTTCTGACTCGGGCGGCCGACGTGGCGTTGAAAGAACGTCGGCGTCTCGTACTAATGGTTCGCGAGACACCGCTTCATCTCGGTCATCTCAGAGCGATGTCTCGCGTCACCGAAAATGGAGCGATCGTAATGCCGCCGGTGCCGGCATTCTACAACCACCCGAAGACGATTGACGATCTTGTCAATCATACAGTCGGCAGAGCACTAGATCTCTTCGATGAGGAGGCCGGGCTGGTAAGACGGTGGAATGATCCGGAAGCACCCCGTGTAGATGGAAAGCCAGCCCCGGTGTCACGCCCCTAATTTCGATCTAGCGGTCGCGCGGCGCGTATTGAGGCGAAACGTGCCACTCTGCACCACCGACTCGGCTACGGCGCGCTCGCCACCCGCGATCAAGCATGACACAGTCGTGGAAAGGTCCATAAAATGGTCTCGGTCGAGCGATGCGAAGATCCTATCGTTGACTTCACGTATATGAGGCGACACTCGCAGGATTTCGTCTTCAGCGTGAGCGCTCAGGCGTAGCAACACGCTGCGACCATCGGCGGGGTTCGGCAGCTTATCGATCATGCCGTCGGCAATGAGGCCGTGCGCCTGCGTTGTAACGAACGCACCAGTGACATGCAAACGATTGGCTATATCAATGACGGTGACGCCGTGCGCGTCCTGTAGCTGCGCGATGACCATGATGATATTGTACTGTGGTGGCGTCAGACCAAACTGGTCTGCGAGATGCTGCCGAGCTCTATCTAGCAAGGCGCCGAGATAGCTCAATTCGTAGATCAGCTTCCGAAAGCGGCTGTCTTTCTCTTTCTCAAGTAGTTCAGGCCGGGATGTTGTCTTCGGAAAATGGAACTGCTTCCTGGTCAGAGCGCCGCCCGCCAATCGTCGGGTCGCTGTGCGGGATACTTTAGCCATTCATATACCTTGCGTCTTCGATCAGATCCGCCTCCACAGAAATTGCGAGGGCCTCGTGCAGGCATTATAGAATTTCCAGAACCCTACGACGCATTAACTCGATGACCTGCGGGGAACTCAGAAGTCTCTTCAGTCGTGAGCGGATCCCACCTCGGGAACGGTCGTCGGATCAATCGATGCGGCACGTACGAAGTCGAAGCAGACCCTCTCAAACACATCGTCCGGACGGAAGTCATCGGCGAGAATCGTCTCGCCCCCGCCGGCTCCGAGCCCCCAGCCCGCCGAAAGTGAATCGCGTTCCATTTTCAGTATTGAGCAGCTGGGGCCGTGCTATAGGGCGCGGCAGTTCATCTTGCCTGCGAGAGAAGCAACCTTGCGCTTAAGTAGCTACGGCAGGGTCTGGCTCGAACGGCATGACGTCGGTGTTGAGCTTCCACAGCGTCTCGGCGACCTGCGGACGGGCGCATAGAGCTTGAGTGCGTTCGGCAGGAAGTCCAAGCGTTTCATGTCAGCTTCGAGCAACGGCAGTAGGTTTAGTGCAAAGTCCGCTTCGAACACATAGGGAATGAATAGTTCCGGCTCCGCAAGGCTCACCGGCATCCGAAGTGTTGTCACGATCTGGCCTGATGAATAGGGTTGGCCCTGCCACAAGCGCGCATACGCACCGCAGAGCAGGAATACTGCATTACCCAGTTAGCTTGGTCAATAAAGGGCCGATGTTCTCAATGTGAGCGCGCGCTTCAGTTGCTGCCGATCCGGTGTCATCGCTGCCTGCCGGAGAAAGACCTAGTGCTTACGACAGGTTTACATCAGCGATCTCTGCGGCTTCGTCGCTGAATAGGAAAACCGTCGGGGACTTAGAGGTGCTGGTGCCGTTTAACACGGCGGCCAATTAGACAAGGGCGGACTTGCTCAACCGCTTACTCACGAATGCAGCTTCCAAGGTTTCTGTTCTCTTGACTTTAACGTTACAAGTACAAATAATGACGCTAGAAGATGGAGCGGTTTTTTTTTCGTGACGACCCCGCAGTTCATCTATCGGTCTGTTACAGGCCATTAGTGCAATGGGTGAAGCCATGGAAGTAAAGTCGGGTTCCGGCGACGTGTTCGCAGATGTCGTTGTGCATAACAAAACCTACATCCCGGGTGGTGTGAGTTCAATTAATCGCATCATTGATCCACCCGTTTCCTTCGCGCGCGGACAGGGCGCACACATATGGGATGTGCGCGGTAAGCGTTACATCGACTATCACGCAGGATTCGCACCGTATTTCCTTGGCCACAACTTCCAACCTATCAACCAAGCCGTGACCGACGTACTCGGTACCGGAGATAGTCTATTTGGCGCTGGCCCTTCGGTGCTGGAGGGAAGGCTCGCTGAACTCGTGTGTGAGAATATTGACGCGGTCGAGAAGGTAACGTTTCTTAATACGGGAAGCGAGGCGACATCGCTTGCGATTCGCCTCAGCCGCGCCATTACCGGCCGATCACATTTCATAGTTATGCAAGGCGGCTACAATGGCAATCACGACGAGCTCGCATGTAATGTCCTCAATTCCCTTGAAGACATTGGGCCTCGAGTATCCCCCGGTGAATATCCACTGCGGCCGCTCGGCGCCGGCACGACGCTCGAGCAGACGCGGTTCGTGCATGTTATCAACTTCAATGATCTTGAGTCGGTGCGGTATGTGTGCCGACGCTATCCGGTTGCCGCGCTCATCACGGAACCCGTGCTACAGAACCTCGGTGTGATACGTCCGAAAGCCGGGTATCTGCAGGGCTTGCGCAAACTTGCTGACGAGCTCGGTTTCCTGTTGATATTCGATGAGGTCAAGACTGGCTTTCGCCATGGTATCGGCGGGTACAGTGCCATCGCAGGAGTGATTCCAGACCTCGTAGTCTATGGCAAGGCCGTTGCGAACGGCTATCCTCTTGCAATGATGGGCGGTAAGGGCCGCTACATGGACTACATCATGCATGAGGATGCGAACAAGAGGCCCCTCGTTGGCGGAACCTACAACGGCCATCCGGTGGCGGTCGCGGCGGCGATCAAGACCGTTCAATATCTGCTCGAGAACGAATCCGAGATCTACTCGGCGGTCGACGCACTGGGGCAGCGGATCGAGGGCGGAATCGTCGACATCTTCGCGCGGCGCGGCGTACCGGCCTGCGTGTCGCGGCAGGGATCAGCCTTCTCCTTCTATTTTATGCCAGATACGCCGCACGATCTGCACGACATCATTTGCCATCATAACTTCGAGAAGGACCTGCAGTTGCGGCGGGCGCTCGTCGACGCTGGCGTGTTCTTCGTGCCCATCGCAACCAAGCAATGCTCGATCTCGTGCGCACACACCGTTGCGGACATCGACTTCACCTTGGAGCAATTTGAGCGCGCCGTGGCTGCGATCTGGTAGCTGCGCGGTGCGCTTGTGCGTTCAGGCGAGCGGCGCGCAACCCAACCGCCGGCCCGCTGCGCATTGTCAATGATGCCGCGCAGTGAGAAGAGGGACGGTTCATTGCCGTTTTCAGCCCATCCTCCTTCGTCGATAGGTGTTAAACCATGAGCATGCCAACCGACCATCGATGTAGGGTCCAGGAGAACCATGGCGAGCGCCGCCGCTACATCCAGCGCAGGTCCATCGTGTTAGCGCTCGCGACAATTATGGTTCTCCCCGTATGTCACGGCAAAGGAGCGACCGGAGTCGACGACTCGCGGATGCTTAATGCTGCGAACGAACCCGAGAACTGGCTCGTCAATGGTGGAGATTATGCAGGTCGGCACTGGTCGGGATTAAACCAAATAAATCAGAAGTCGGTGGCGCAACTCGGGCCGGCTTGGTCTTTCGACTTCGACACCAACCGTGGCCAGGTGGCGGAACCGATTGTCGTCGATGGTGTCATGTACGTCACCTCGGCTTGGGACAAAGTCTTCGCGCTCGATGCAGCGACCGGACGTCAGCTTTGGCGCTACGATCCAGAGGTACCGGGCGAGGAAGGCATTCGCGCCTGCTGCGACGTCGTGAATCGCGGTGCGTCCGTGTATGATGGAAAAGTCTATTTCGGTACGATCGATGCGCGTCTCATCGCGCTCGACGCTAAGACCGGAAAATTAGCCTGGAGTGTTCAGACCGGCGAAAAGGGCCGCAGCTACTCGATCACGGGCGCACCACGCATCGTGCATGGTAAGGTGATCATCGGCAACGGCGGCGCCGATCTCGACGCCCGTGGCTATGTCACGGCCTATGATGCGAAGACCGGTCGAAAAATTTGGCGCTTTTACACAGTACCGGGGGCTGCAGGCGAACGCGACAATGCCGCGTCGGACGACGTGCTCGAGCGCCTCGCCCGTCCCACTTGGTTTGGCGATACCTGGCGGAAGACGGCCGCCGGCGGGACAGCATGGAATGCCATCTCGTATGATCCCGAGCTCAACCAACTCTATATAGGCACCGGGAACGGTACGCCGTGGAATCACCAGCTTCGATCACAGGGAAAGGGTGACAATCTGTTCCTCTGCTCCATCATCGCGCTGGATCCGGACACTGGGAGGTATATCTGGCACTACCAAGAGAATCCCGGCGAGGCATGGGATTACGACTCGACACCGCCGATGATTCTCGCGACACTCAACATTGGCGGCGCGGACCGAAAGGTCATTCTCCACGCGCCCAAAAACGGCTTTTTCTACGTCATAGATCGATCCAACGGCAAGTTGCTCTCCGCCGATCCCTTCATTCCCGGCATTACCTGGGCGACCGGGATCGATCTCGCGACGGGCAGGCCCACGGAAGTTGCCGGCGCGCGGTATGTTGATGCGCCGTTCGTGATTAATCCAAGTCCAGCCGGGGCACATAACTGGCACCCTATGGCGTTAAGCCCGCAGACGGGCCTTGTCTATTTCGGGACGATCCAGATGGGCATGACGTTCCGAGGGGCGAAGAGCTTTACCATGGAAACTCGTGGCCCGCTGAGCACAGGCGTCGAGGACGTATCGCAACCGCGCGACCCACAGCTCGCCCCCATCGCGACGCCTTATAACCTCATCGCGTGGGATCCGGTTCGCCAGCGGCAGATGTGGAGCGCTCCAGGCAGCTTTTCGGGTGTTCTGGCGACCGCAGGCGAACTGGTTTTCCAGGGCGGCGGGGCAACGATCGGCTACCTTTCAGCGCTACGGGCGACGGACGGAGCGCAGCTATGGACGCATCATCTTCCGAACGGCGTGCTTGCCGCGCCGATCAGCTACTCCGTCAATGGCGTCCAATATATCGCCGTAACGGCAGGCGCCGGATCGCTGTGGCTACTCTTTGCGCCCCGGGAATATGCATCCGAAGTGGGCCGCGTCTTTGCCTTCAAGGTGGGTGGGACGGCGAAATTGCCCGATGATCCCGGACCGCCGCCGTCGCTCAATCCCTCTACGCAGACTTGGTCGGCTGCGAGGTTGCAGCAGGGCGGAGCGCTCTATCTACATTATTGTTCGCGTTGCCATGGCTTTCCCGCGCTGGCCTCGAATGTATTGCCCGATCTTCGACGATCACGTGCGTTGCAGGTGCCAGAAGCGTGGAAATCGATCGTGATCGATGGCGCCTTGTCACCGAGAGGTATGATCAGCTGGGGGAAATTTATGTCGCCCGACGAAGCCGAGGCAATTCGCGCGTTTGTCGACAATGAGGCGCAACAGGCTGCGCACGGAAACAGCAACCAGGACGCATCGAAGCCGCTGTCAGTGCCACAATAATCGCGAGTCTTCAATCTCCTCGCGCGGACACTATGACGAGCGATGCTGCTACGGTGGTGTACCGCCTCCCTTATGCCTTCTAATGCGAATTCGCCGCTCAAAAATGTCTCGACGATTTCGCGCTGTGACGCTTCTCGGTCCTCGCTCAGGTGGTGCGCGACTAGCTTCGAGTTGTGAAAGCCCGTGGTTGCGTCCAGAAGCAACGTAGCGAGGCATGTCGGATCGGATTTTCGGGATAGCGCATTCGGTAATTACCTGTCTCGAGGGCTGCTAATCGCCGCCAGACGGCCAAGCGCCATTGATTTCCTTATTGGAAAGATACTCATGCAAGATTCCGGCGTCTAAAAGCACTCTTCCAGATCCATGATGCGGTGTTACGCCGTGAGTGAGCCGTAAGTGGATTTTCGATGCGCGGTTTTTGAGACTGCCAAGACCCGAGCAAGCGCCGGCCGATACGGCTCATGCGTGGGGTCGAAGCGAGCACACGGCGCAATTCGAGCTCGTACCAACATAAGATCGATGCGAGCCGTGCTGAAAATTCCTTTTCGTGTCAGAGAGCCGACTATTTAAATTGAATGAGGGGACTGTGGGGTGCTGCGACACAGGCCTACCGGCGCCGGGTTGATTCCCCGGGACTAAGTGTGACGGGGAATACGACATTGCGTTGTGGAAAGAGGCCGTCACGCAACCGCTGGACAAGCAGATGGCCGGCGTGGCGGCCCATCTCATACGCCGGCGACACTACAGTAGTCAGCGTCGGGCGGGTGAAGCGCCACAGATCGAAGCCATTAAATCCGGTGATGATGAGGCGCTTTGGAACCTCCACGTCCATGGTTTCGCAGGCCTTGAGAGCGGCGACCGCCATGGAATCTGTCGCTGCCACGATGGCATCCGGTACGCTGCGTGAGAGAAGGTTTTTAACGGTGCTATGTACGTCATCGAAGCTCTCGGACGGAGTCTGAATCGTCGTTATCTGTGTATCCGGTGCGGTCTCCATGCAGATCGAGCGAAGCCCCTTCTCGCGCTGCTCCACCGCCGACCAGTCGAGCATCGGCCGCAGAAAAACCAAGCGGCGAACGCGCTCTTTCATTAGCAGTTTTCCGATGAGTTTGCCAGCGCCAAGATCATCTTGCCGAATCAGCACGACGTTGGGCGACGGGGATTTGAAGATCTCCTGAAAAACCACGACCGGTTGGTCGAGCTGCCGCAGGAACTCCAGGTGTTGCCGTCGCAATTCACTCGGCCCGCACAGAATGGCGCACAGAGCGTCGTTGCGGTCCTTGCGCAGTATCCCGGCGCTTGCGAATCTTTCCGGCACGATACCCTGAATATCAAGCGTGTAGTCGATAGAGCTCAGATAGTTGCTAAGGCCGCTCACGAGTCGGGAAGTAAACGGATCGATCAGGAACGCAGGATTGGTGTCGGCTATGACAATACCCATCGAGCGCGCCTCTGACGTGCGCAGGCTGCGTGCGCTCAAGTTGGGGCGGTAGTTGAGTCGTACGATCGCCTCCTCGACGCGCGCCTTGTTCTGTGGAAGCACGAATTTGCCGCGCACGACATTGGACACAGTCATCACCGAGACGCCAGCCGCGCGTGACACATCCGCCAGGGTCGTGCGCTCGGATTTTCGTCTTGCCATCCGACGCACGCCGGTCAGTCGAACTGAGTCGCCGTGAAGGCGCCGTCGATCGTCAATTCGGTTCCACTTATAAAGGCGGCTTCGCGCGAGGCAAGAAACAGGACCCCGTTCGCAACGTCCTCGGGTGTTCCAAGTCGCCCGAGAGGCTGTCGATTGAGAATCTCACGGAGGGTCGCTCCGGGGTCTGGCTGTTCCGCCAGCATGCGATCTATGATCGGCGTGTCGATGTAGCCCGGGCACACGCTGTTGACGCGAATCCCTAACGGGCCGCCGTCTTTGGCGAGACACCGCGACAGCATGATGATAGCGGCCTTCGTACTGCAGTAGGCAGGCGCCGAGGTGCCGCCGACTTGCCCCATGACCGAAGCGATATTGACGATCACGCCACTGTGTTGCGTCGTGAACAGCGGCCAGACAGCCTTCGACATCATGTAGACACTCTTGAGGTTGGTGTCGAATGTACGGTTCCAATCGGTGAGCTCGAGGTTCGCGATCCGCTTGAACATGTTAATGCCGGCGTTATTGACGAGGATGTCGATCCTGCCCAGCTTCTGGCGTATGGAATCGATACCGTCCGCGACGTCCGTGGCGCTTGAAATATCGACGACGGCTGGATAAAACCGCTCCTGCGACGTATTCAGTGCATGGGCGGCAACCTGCAAGCCGGCCGCATCGACATCAAATCCATTCACGATGGCACCCTCGCGACAAAAGTTCGCAGCGATGCCGTAACCGATGCCGTGCGCTGCACCAGTCACTATCACAACCTGTCCCTCGAAGCGCTGCATGGATCGATCCTTCCGATTGATAGGCTACTTTAGATTCCCGCTTGTTAGATATGCGAGAATAACGACATAAGCCCCATCGCCAGTATAAAGAATCCAGCTGTCCAAAGCGGCACATTCTGGTACCACTTGTCTCCCATGCCCTCGCGCAGGATGGCGGCATTGTTCCAGATGGTAAGCTCGGCGGTGTTGGGTTCCGGCCCACCATGACGGTGGAGGAGACTGCCGGCAATGCACAGAGCAACCGAACCGATCCACACCATGCCAGCCTGGTTCGCAAACGGATAAAACCAGTCCGGCATCGTGTACAGGAACCCAGTGATCTTGATGGCGAGTCCGATCAAAAAGCCGCCCACGATCGCCGAAAGGGCACCCGTTGAATTAGCCCCGCGCCACAACAGCCCGAGTACAAAAGCCGCCGCAAAGGGTGGTGCGAAAAACCCGTTCAGAGTCTGCACGTATTGAAATATTCCCCCACTATGGGTGCTCACCCAGACGGCCGATAGAATTCCAGCGACGACCGTGACCGTGGATGCGATCACGCCGATTCTGACGCGCTGCAAGTCGCTCGCGGTGCGCTGCATGAGCGGCACCCAGAGATCGAAGGTGACGACGGTGGCCGTGGAATTCACAACGGACGTGACGGTAGCTTGCACGGCGCTGAACAAGGCCGCCAGCAACAGCCCTCGCATGCCCACCGGTAATAGCTGCTTCACGAGAGTCACGAAACCGCCGTCCGCCAGGTGCTGCGCGTCGGTCCAGTTACCCAGCATGTATTCGGGGTGCAGCGCGAATAGGATAAGGCCCGGCAACACCGTCACGATAGGCAGGAACATTTTCAGGTAGGCGGCGAACACTACACCCATGCGTGCGTGCCAGATGTTCTTCGCGCCCAGAATTCTCTGGATGATGAACTGATTTAAGACGTTGTACCAAATGGCGAGCGACAGTACGAGGAACACGAGGCCCGTCCACGGCGCTAGCGGATGGTCCGGCCCCTGGATGACGCTCAGGCGATCGTAGGCGCCTGCTGAGGTGAGATGTGGCACGCTGTGGATGACGGCTTCGTGCCAGGGACCGGCGCGCGCGCGGTTGCGTTCCAACACCATCATAAACCCATCGATGATGCTGCCATTTCCTGCAACCGCTAGGAGACCAAACACCGATAAGGTGGCGACGCCGCCAATTTTGATGACTGCAGTAAAAAGGCCCGTCCAAGCGGCCGAAGACAGCCCCCCGTATATCGCCCAGGCACCGGCAAAAAGACCCGTAAGAACGATGCAAGTAAGGAGCGGCCAACCAAGAAAGCCGCTCAAGGCGAGTCCACCGGCGTACAACACTGCCGCCATAAAGACAATGATATTGGCTATTACGGTGATCACAGCGAAGATACGCCGAATTGCGGGACTGAAGCGCTTCTCGAGAAACTCCGGAATGGTGACGACGCGCGATTTCAACAAAAACGGCACGAAGAGGAAAATCATGAAGAGGAATGTGAATCCATTCAACCAGTCCCAAAGCGCCGTGGAAACGCCCAAAATGTAGGTCGCCCCCACCATGCCGATGAACTGTTCGGTGCTGAGGTTTGCCGCAATAAAGCTACCCCCCACCACGTACCATGGAAGATGTCGACCGGCGAGAAAGTAGTCCTCAGAAGAGTCGCGCCCGCCGCGACCGGAGACATAGCCGACAATGGCGAGACCCACCAAAAATCCCACAAATACCCAGTAGTCAAGTGCATTGAGCGCAAGGTTTGTTCCGGCGTTCGGCAAGTCGTTCTCCTGAAGATGCACAGAGGAATAGGCGCACGTTAGCGGCTCCGCGACCAGTTCTGATTGAGCAGTTCCGCGATCGTAATTGATACGCAACTATCGATCCCTTGTGCGTGAGACATGTTTGAACCTCCGGCGCGAGATTGGCGGCCGTTACTACCAGTCACCCACGGAGCCATCGGCGTAAAATGCCCGCTGCAGGAGCTCTTGCTCGAACGGATGTTTCGCGATGGCGCTTTCGTTTACCTCGATTCCAAGCCCTGGGCTCGCGGCGGGACGCACGGTTCTGCCCACCTTGTTCACTGGATGCGAGTCAACCACGACGTCGTAGCGCCACTCGACGTCTTCGCTCACAGTCTCGCAGATGATGAAATCGGGCTGCGCAAGTCCGAACTCGAAGGCGGCAGCTGTGCTGATAGGTCCCTGCGGGTTGTGCGGCGCAACGGCGATGCGGTGCGCTTCAGCCAGCGCGCCAATCTTGCGAGCCGCGGATAATCCGCCGCAATGTGTGATGTCGAGTTGCGAAACCTCACAACCGCGTGCGGCAAACAGGTCGCGAAATTGACTCAAGTGCGTAAGCCGCTCGCCGGTGGCAATTGGGGTCGATACTGCGGCATTGATGCGCGCCAGATCCTCGATATTCTCCGGCCAACAGGGCTCTTCCAGAAAATACAGTCCGTACTGTTCGAGGGCCTTCGCAAACTGCATGCCCATCGCAGGCGATGGTCTTGCATGACAATCGACCATGATGTCAATATTCTCGCCTACCGCAGCGCGCATGCGCTCCACGACAGTTGCCGCGGCGCGAATCGGCGCGATGCCCTCGAGTGCTGCGGTCGGGGGCACCGCCATCGATTTGAATGCGGTATAGCCGCGCTCGACGGCATGACGTGCTAGATCCGCAAAACGATCGGCATTGGCGACGTCCGTCTCGTAGAAATCCTCCATGCGCCCACCGCCCAAGTGGCAGTACAAACGGATGTGATCTCGGACGCTACCGCCCCAAAGCCGATGGCAGGGAACGCCCAGAATTTTTCCGGCAAGGTCCCACAGGGCGATGTCTATGCCTGATATCGCGGTCGAGCGAACGATGCCGCTGCCGTGCCAGAAATGTTGTCGAAACATCATTTGCCACAGATGCTCGATCCGCGTCGGGTCTTCGCCTACGATCAGTGTCGCCAGGTCTTCAATTGCACCGACCACAGAACGCGTGTGCCACTCGAGTGTAGCCTCGCCCCAACCTACGAGTCCGGGTTGATCGGTTTCCAGTTTGACAAAGATCCAATTGCGCATGCGTGCGTTGCAGACGATCGGCTTGACTGCGGTGATCTTCATGGTTTGTGGTTCTCCCGTCCTAAGTGTGGGTAAAAGCGATCATGTTTTCGCGCCGGAGGCGTAGTTTGGTGAGGTGTGGTACAAATTGCAGGCGAACAGCCGTTTAGCGCGGCCCCGAGAGCAAAGTCTTCTTCGGCTTCGAGGAGCGCTTGAATAAAAACATCTGTGTGCTGTCGCCCGGAGGCTTATTGGCGGGTCGACAGGGAGTACGTTCAACGGATCGCCCGTTTGCTGCCAAAGCTTTGAGCAACTAATCATCAAAAGTCACCCACACTAAGTCTGGATGAACCATGATTGGAAGATGCGTGAGTGCCGGCGTTCGCGGTTCGAAAGAGGGTGACAATGGCTTCTGCTCGAGTCCTGCATTTGCGATGCTTAGCAGACAGTATTTTGTGGAAAGGTCCGTTGTGATCGTAGAACTGCGTGGCAAGTTTGCTTACGATATCGTGTAACGTTAAAAGATGCAACTCACTTGCATCTTGGGGCGACGACAGCCGGAATGTCCCATCGGACTCAATCAGGGAGGACGGGACGTCCAAAATTGTCCGCGTCTTTAGGCCATCCAATGCAGCCTTCGGCTGCAGCGGCCATTGATAGCAGCCGCCGGTCGTTGCCGCCCGCAGCGAACAGTGTAAGGCCAACCGGCGGCTCACCGGGCTCATGACAAGGTATGGAGATGGCGCAGCCATCGATGAAATTCACGACGCTGGAATTTCGCAGGGCCAGCGCATTGATTCGAGTGTAGTCATCGTCCGCTGCGAGTTCCTCCAGCCGCGGTGCAACGATCGGCACTGTGGGCATCAGCAGTGCATCGTACGCGCCCATGACCGGCGCAACGCGTTTAATGAACTCCGTTCGCCGCTGATGCAGTTCAATATAGTCGGCAGCATCCTGCTCGCGGCCGCGCAGGATGCGCGCGAGGACCCGCGGATCGTACTGGGAGGAATCTGCGACGAGGTGGTCGCGATGGCGTGCATAAGCTTCGGGCGCGGGGAAGCCGCCTAAGCGATTGATGACGGGCAGCTCGTTCAATTCCGCGAACGAGATTTGTTCGATGCGGGCCCCGGCCTTCGCGAGCAAGTGCAGAGCCCGTTCGAACGAAGCGGATACTTCGGCGCACATTCCGTCAAGCACGTAGGAGCGCGGCACTGCGAATCTCAGACCGGCGATCGATGCCGCAGTCGGCGCGATAAGAGGCTCAGCCGCTAGCACCGCATCCAGGATCGCGCAGCAGGCGACTGACTTTGAAAGGGTTCCGACGGAGTCAAGAGTGGACGAAAGGGGGTAGATGCCTACAACCGGCACCCTGCGAGCGGTGGGCTTGAAACCGACGATTCCGCACATCGCTGCAGGGATCCGGCACGAGCCTCCGGTGTCGGTGCCCAAGCCCGCGAAGGCCATCCCATCTGTCACCGAAACGGCTGCCCCGGAGGACGACCCTCCGGGAATCCGATTCGAGGGGCGCCCCCACGGGTTGCGCGGAGTGTCGAAATGCGGGTTCACACCGAGCCCAGAGAATGCAAACTCGGTCATGTTTGTTCGTCCGATCACGATGAAACCGGCTGCTCGCAGTCGCGCCACGGCGACGGCGTCTTGCAGCGCAGGCGCTGCGCCGCGCAATACCAGCGAACCCGCCGTGGTGACTTCTCCCGCCACGTCGAATAAATCTTTCACAGAAATGGGAATGCCCGCATAGGGGCCGGCGCCGGCGCCGTAGCCGCGCATCGTGTCAATGAAGTCGGCGGCCGCGCGGGCTGCACTCGCCCCGACCTTCAGGAAGACGCGCCCGCCCTCACCACCCGGCGCCGCAATGCGCGCGAGGCAGATTTCGACCAACTCGCGACTTGTTACCCGCCGCTTAGCCAGATCGGTCGCCAGTTGCTCCAGTGTTTGAGGTGAAGGGGTTTGCACAGAGAATCTCCGTTCGTCGCCAGCACAACCAACATCGGCGAGATTAACGTGCACTGTCCATTTCCGCGAGCCAGTTGACACAAAGAAGCTAAGTAACTAAGCTAACTCACATGGCCAAATGTGGCGCGAAGCCCCGCGTATTCCCGCGAGCGCGCTGCTCAGACTTCCAGGGGGTATCGGAGTGAGCCAGTACACGATCGCGCTGAATCTGAGCCAAATTGACACGACTCAGAGAACGTCCGTGACGTTGCGTCATGCCGTCATCGCCGGCTGGACTGGGCGCGATCGCGCTGCCGTTGAGATTCATATCAAGGAACTCGCCGCCCTCGGCGTGAAGCGGCCAGCGTCGGTTCCCGTGTTCTATCGAACCTCAGCGGCTCGCGTGACCACGGCCGATTGCATCGAAGTACTGGGTGAACACTCGAGCGGTGAAGTCGAATTCGTGCTGCTGCAGCATGCAGGACAGCTGTGGCTGGGAGTGGGCTCTGACCACACTGACCGCAACGTCGAGACTTATGACGTCGGTGTCTCTAAGCAGATGTGCGACAAGCCGGTCGCCGCACAGTGGTGGGCGTTTGCTGAGGTCGTAGGGCACTGGGACAGCCTCATTCTGCGCGCCTATATCGATCGCG
>Ga0185299_10004974_pt1 | contig 15454 bp, 15 predicted proteins | sample PaiPotPPA55metaG_FD_128002 | JGI IMG/M metagenome (GOLD analysis project Ga0185299, IMG submission 128002) | Iron sulfur acid spring bacterial and archeal communities from Banff, Canada, to study Microbial Dark Matter (Phase II) - Paint Pots PPA... ...
CTGCGGTATGTGGGGCCTCCGCGCCCCGGCCCGTTGCATCACCGTCCCGCATGGGGCAACAGGAGCAAACCGGAGCCATCGTCTCAAGCTGAAACTGGTCCGAAGAAACAGGGCAGGTCAGCCTTACCCTTGCGTAAGCAGGCCGCGGACCGAGTGAATTGCTTCACTCCAATTTTCACGAATTAGCCCGACTACTCTTGCATCATCGTCACCGTGACGATCCTCAAACCATCCCTTGTTGCGGTCATTGATGCGATCACGGTACCCGCGTCCCGACTCACGGCTGCAATCGCGCCAAAACTCGGCGTCCGCTCTCATTTCATCCTTATAGATGCTTTCTCCGACCAACTGGACCTTGCGCACCAAATTGTCGAAGCCATCTTCCAAAACTCGAATCGTCTGCCGCACAAGATCGTACGCATCCGCGAACTGCTCGTCATTAAGTAGATTAACCGCAATCTCCTTAAACCCCGTGAGCTTGGGTTGCGCCATCTGCGTCGCGATTCGCCGTGCTCCATGACTCAACTGATGGGCATAGTCTAAATTCTCCCAGTCTCCTTTGCGAACAACTGAAGCGTAGACTGTGCGCCAATGCGCAGACCGAGTAGCTGATAACAGACTTTCGTGCACACGTGACATGGGTGCCGCAGACAGTTCAGCCTTGTGATCGAGCCAAGTGGTTAAGCTGCGTCCGGCCGCCTCCATGACCTCACGGGCCTGGTTCTTTTCATAGTTGAGTAAGAGGGCATTTGCTCCGCCAATGATCTCGCGTAGCGCAGCGCGATGGAACTCTCGGACGGCCTCGATTCGCTCAAGGATGAAGGACCGAAGAACTTCGGGTGCGTCCTCGGCGGCATTAAAGAATTTGATTGGCACCTTCGTCAATCCAAGTGGGTGCAGCTTCAATTGCACCTCCTCTGCCTTGAGTTCGTAGCCCTCGTTCGCAGTTTGCACTGGGTAGCTGTTATCTTTCATCACCAGAGCTTCGCCCGGCCGAGGAAGGGCTAAAATTGCGACGTTGCTTTCGAGCGTCCGTACGCCACCCTCCTTGGCCCGAGTCAGAAGCTGGCGCACAGCCATCGCAGGGGCCTCATTAAAGACCGTGCAGAGCACCACGACCGTGTGAGCGTCGTCGAAGTGCTGTTCAAGATTGGCTCGCGCGGCGATATCATCAATTCCTTGTGTGTCAATTAGCGTGACGGATAAGGATGTGTCCCCAAGCACTGCTGTTGGGACTACAAGCTCGATTCGTTTTGGCAGCGTAAATTCCGGATGACGACCATTGTTCACGTCCTCGTATAGTTCCTGAAGCCACTCCAGTGGAGATTTTCCCATGGCATCCGAATGCCACAAGTCGCGGCGATCTCTCTTGTGCAGCTCCATGCGAGCAAGGATCTCGACGGATAATGTTTTGGCATCAGGCACGCTCGCGGCCAGCGTGCGCGCTTCATCGATTGCGGCGATCACGGTACCGTCCGGCTTCTTTTCCGAGCGCTTCCTACGCAGCCCGGTCATGCTGCGCAGAGCACGGTCGACCTCACGTGAGATACCTGGTGAGCCCGATTCGCCATCTCCCTCTTCGGCTGATTGAACAGGTTGCGGCGGGTTTAGAAGGAAGTTCGCGAAATCGGCGACATGGTGACGGATTTCGTCTTCGGTGCATGGTTCGATAATTAGGCCATATCCGGGGCCTCGGCGTAGATGCACTTCACAAATCGTGATGCCCCCCGCGCCCGTCTCCAGGACTGCCTTGGGCATGCCCTTGCTGCTGGGCAACTCAAGCCCCTCGGCTCGGCAGATTGCCGTTGATTTGCCCACTGCGATGGTCCCAATGAACGCAGCGCGATATTGTTTGTTCATTATTCGCTGCGCGGCGCTGAAGAGTTCACCCTCGTACCGCACCAGCCGCCGTTCAAAAAACTGCTTTACGTCCGGTCGCTCCGCCAAAGCGTGAATTTGCTGGGCAGCCTGCTCCGCTTCCCAAAGGAGATCAGAATCCCGGTCGTCGAGGGGGGGCTCTGGCAACATCCGCCATTGGCGGGCCAACAGGTCCTTGACCTTGAGCGCCTCAGGGGTGCCGATGCCCTGCGAAATGATCGCAAGCTCGTCATCGGACAGTGCTCGCTCGCCGCTTTCAATGCGGGATAGCACAGCCGCACTCCATCCCAGCTTCTTCGCCAGTTCGTTCTGCTTCAGCCCGGCTTGTTCCCTAAGAGCGGCAAGATGTTTGCCGATTGCGGCATCACGGCTCATGACGGTGCCTCCCATTTGCCACAGAAAGCATGCCGCAACGTATCTATACAGTCAAGAATTATTGCTGCAACGTTGCTATTGCCCGATCGGTTCTCGCCGTTATGATCGTCACACCGACGACTGGTTGGCCGAGCGCGTCGCGGATCGTTTGAGCCTAGATGCGAAGCCCGGCGCGAAGACGCGGCGCGGCGAATTGCGCATCACGGACTTCGATTCGCTGGGAGGCGAGGAACGTCAGTTCAACGCGGAAAACGCGAAGGCATAGCGTCCGGATCGACTAACAGGCATCACAGGGAGGCTGCGCCATGGCGATACCAACTCCAAGGCGAGTTGATTGTGTTCGAAGGACTCACCTTCGACGACGCGGTCGAGAAAGCCTCTCAGATGGAAGAGGAACTTCGTATGCCGATGCGCAAAGCGCCGTTCTAGACTAGGTCGCAGCAAGCGGGCGACCGCGAAACCTTTGGTGCCAGTCTGGCCCGCGTGACCCCCGATACGAGCGGAGATCGCGGGTCGGCACGCACATGAAAAGAGGAGATGAGACGATGATCCGCGTTTTCCGGATGCGAGTACCGAAGGAACGGCTCGCGGCCATGCCCCAGAAGGAACGCACGTTATTCCTTTTGCTCGGGTACTCGGCGAACCAGATCGCGACGCTGATGAAGCTCCTCGTGTTCGCAACCAACCATATGCCGGACGAAAAGGTGCACGCCACGGTCTCTGCTGCTCAGTCCCATGTGATACTCAAGCTGCTGATCGGTACCCTGAACGAGGCGTGGGAACTCATTCGGAAGAACTTCCTGGAAAGTCTGCCGGGGCGGCAATACTTGCCGCGTCTGAGTCAGGAAGGGCAGGCCGCGCTCACCGCGCTGAAGCAGCAGTTCGGACGATCGAACCTATTGAACAAGATCCGCAGCAATTGCGCGTTCCACAATCCCGAGGAGAAAGACGTAGAAGCGGCGTTCCAACGCGCGTCGGCTGACGAGGACTGGGATCTCTATCTGTCCCCGCTGAATACGAATACCTCTTACTTCGTCGCCGACATGGTGATGAGCTACGGCATGTTGGCTCACGCCGATGACGCGGAGCGGATGCACGCGTTCAGAGAGGTGATGAAGCAGGCCAACGAAGCGGTGGACGCAATCGGCGACTTCATCGGGGCCTGCATGGTGGCGATCATCGCCCAACACCTACCGGAAGCTGAGGCAGAGGAGGTCTTGCTGGTGGCGAATGCACCGAAGATAACCGAGGTATTCCTGCCTTTTTACATAGAACCCCCGTCAGACGAGGATTGGCTGCGAGGGATCAAGCGGCCCTGATTCGATCAAGGGGAAAGGGCGGTGTCTGGGCCCATGTCGTCGAGAAATCGCCTCGATCATGTCATCGCACGTCTGTCTGTGCGCCGCCTCATCCCGGCTTATTCCGCCTGAGCGCCCGCAGCTTGTCGCCGTCGCTCGCCTCCGGCTTCTCGCCCCAGCGGCGCAAATTCGGCGCTGCGAGGCCGAACAGGTCGAGCACGCGGCCGAGCGTGTGGTCGATCATGTCCTCGAGGCTCTCCGGCCGCGCGTAGAAGGCCGGCACCGGCGGCGCGATGATGGCGCCCATCTCGGCGAGCGCGGCCATGCTGCGCAGGTGGCCGAGATGGAGCGGCGTCTCGCGCACCATGAGGACGAGGCGGCGGCGCTCCTTGAGGGCGACGTCGGCGGCGCGGGTGAGGAGGGTCGAGGTCGCGCCGGTGGCGATCTCGGACATGCTGCGGATCGAGCAGGGCGCGACGATCATGCCGAGGCTCCGGAACGAGCCCGAGGCGAGCGGCGCCGCCATGTCGGTAACGGCGTGGCAGCGCCGGGCGAGGGCGTGCACCTCGGCCACCTTGAGCTGGGTCTCGTGCGCCAGCGCCACCTCGGCCGCCTTGGTCATCACCAGATGCGTCTCGACGGGAAGCGCGCGCAGAATCTCGAGCAGGCGCACGCCATAGATGACGCCGGAGGCGCCGCTGATGCCGATGACGAGCCGCGGGTGTTCATCCATTGGGGCTACCGCTCGGGCGAAAATCGCCCTGGAAGATCGCTGCGGGCGTGAGCATATCCTTCTTGGTACCGCGCTCCAATCGGCGTTAGCATTGGGGGGTCAGCAGCCCTCGCCTATTCACAGGAGGAGCCATGTCGCTGCAGGATCGTATAGAGTCCCTCCGGGCTCGTCATCGCAGCCTGGAGGATGCCATCGATCAGGAAACCCACCGCCCCCTCCCCAATGACGATGTCGTCCACGACCTGAAGCGACAGAAGCTGCGCATAAAAGACGAGATCGTCCAGCTCGAACACACTGGATAGACAATCCAAGCCAAATCATCGCCCTGAATTCGGGTAGCTGCTAAGCCAAGGCCTTCGCCTGCTCGCGCAGGGCGAATTTCTGCACCTTGCCGGTGGAGGTCTTGGGCAGCGGGCCGAACACCACGGTCTTCGGCACCTTGAAGCGCGCCATGTGCTCGCGGCAGAAGCCGATGACCTCCTCGGCGGTGGCCTCGGCGCCCGGCTTCAAGGTGACGAAGGCGCAGGGGGTCTCGCCCCAATTCGCATCCGGCCGCGCCACCACCGCCGCCTCCAGCACCGAAGGGTGGCGATAGAGCACGCTCTCGACCTCGATGGTCGAGATGTTCTCGCCGCCGGAGATGATGATGTCCTTCGAGCGGTCCTTGATCTCGATATAGCCGTCGGCGTGCATGACGCCGAGATCGCCGGTGTGGAACCAGCCGCCGGCGAAGGCCTCGTGCGTCGCCTTGGCGTTCTTGAGGTAGCCCTTCATGACGATGTTGCCGCGCATGAAGACCTCGCCGATGGTCTGGCCGTCGCGCGGCGTGGGCTCCAGCGTCTGCGCGTCGGCCACGGTGAGGCCTTCGAGCACCGGGTAGGTCACGCCCTGGCGCGCCTTGCGGGCGGATTTCTCCTGCTGCGGCAGGCCGTCCCAGGCCTCGTGCCAGGCGCACACGGTCGCCGGGCCGTAGCTCTCGGTCAGGCCATAGACATGAGTGATGCGGAAGCCGAGCTTCTCCATGCCCTCGATGACGGCGGCGGGCGGCGCCGCGCCGGCGGTCATCATGCGCACGCCGCGCCCGGCGACGCTGCGGCGCATCGCCTCGGGCGCGTTGAGCAGCAGGTTCATGACGATGGGCGCGCCGCACAGATGCGTCACGCCGGATTGGGCGATCGCGGCGTAGATCGCGCCCGCCTCGACGCGGCGCAGGCAGACATGCGTTCCCGCCAGCGCCGTCACCGTCCACGGGAAGCACCAGCCGTTGCAATGGAACATCGGCAGGGTCCAGAGATAGACCGGGTGCTGCGGCAGGCTCCAGACCAGGGCGTTGCCGAGCGCGTTGAGGTAGGCGCCCCTGTGGTGGTAGACGACGCCCTTGGGATTGCCGGTCGTGCCGGACGTGTAATTGAGCGAAATCGCGTCCCATTCGTCGCCGGGATTGGTCCACTGATGGTCCGGATCGCCCCCGGAAATGAAACGCTCGTAGTCGATTTCGCCGAGCAATTTGCCTGAGGGCGCGAGCGCGTCGTCGATGTCGATGACCAGCGGCTTCCGCTTCAGGGGCTCGAGCGCCTTCTCGACGACCCCGGAGAATTCGCGGTCGGTGATCAGCACCTTGGCCTCGCTATGTCCCAAGATGAAGCCGATCATGGCCGAATCGAGCCGGATGTTGAGCGCATTGAGCACCCCGCCCGCCATGGCGACGCCGAAATGCGCCTCGAACGCCTCGGGCGTGTTGGCCGCCATCAGCGCCACCGTGTCGTTCTTGGCCACCCCCGCCCGGCCGAGCGCGCTGGCCAGGCGCCGGCAGCGCCTGTAGCTCTCGGCCCAGCTGTAGCGCCGCTCGCCATGCACCACCGCCAGCCGGTCCGGAAACACCTGGGCGCTGCGGGCGATGAAGCCCAAGGGCGACAACGGCACGTAATTCGCCGCATTGCGGTCGAGATCGACGGTGTAGGGGCTGCGCGTTTCCGCCATCTTGGTCTCTCCCTGAGGGCCCGGCTTGGCAATCTCCGGGCCGTGCCGCACTATCGACGGGCGGACACCGCCATTTAATACAAAAATGCCGCACCATGACTAGCCGCTACGCCGAGGCCTACCGCCTCTCGCTTGCCGACCCTGAAAGCTTCTGGGGCGAGGCGGCGCAGGCCATCGACTGGGAGAAGCGCTGGGACCGCGTGCTCGACGCTGACAACCCGCCCTTCTACCGCTGGTTCCCCGGCGGCCGGCTCAACACCTGCCACAATGCGCTCGACCGCCATGTCGCCGGCGGGCGCGCCGAGCAGACGGCGCTGATCTACGACAGCCCGGTCACCGGGCAGATCCAGCGCTTCACCTATCGCGACCTGCGCGACCAGGTGGCGCTACTGGCGGGCGCGCTCCGGGATCTCGGAATCGCCAAGGGCGACCGCGTCCTCATCTACATGCCGATGGTGCCGGAAGCGGTGATGGCGATGCTCGCCTGCGCCAGGCTCGGCGCCATCCACTCGGTCGTGTTCGGCGGCTTCGCCGCGCCCGAGCTTGCGACGCGCATCGACGACGCCACGCCCAAGGTGATCCTCTCCGCTTCCTGCGGCGTCGAGGTGCAGCGCGTCATCCCCTACAAGCCTCTGTTGGACGAGGCGATCGCGCTCGCCAGATCGAAGCCGCGCGCCTGCGTGATCCTGCAGCGGCCGATGGCGCGGGCATCGCTCGTCGCCGGCCGCGACCACGATTGGCACGATGTCGTCGCCAAGGCGCGGCCCGCCGATTGCGTCGCCGTCGACGCCACCGACCCGCTCTACATCCTCTACACGTCCGGCACGACCGGCATCCCCAAGGGCATCGTGCGCCACAATGGCGGCCATGCCGTGGCGCTCCATTGGTCGATGCGCAACATCTACGGCCTCGCGCCCGGCGAGGTGTTCTGGACGGCGTCCGATGTCGGCTGGGTGGTCGGCCATTCCTACATCGTCTACGCGCCGCTGATCTATGGCTGCACCAGCGTGCTCTACGAGGGAAAGCCGGTCGGCACACCCGACGCCGGCGCGTTCTGGCGCGTCATCGCCGAGCACGGCATCAGCGTGATGTTCACCGCGCCGACCGCGTTCCGCGCCATCAAGCGCGAGGATCCCGACGGCACGCTGATCCGCAAATACGATCTGTCGAAATTCCGCGCCCTCTTCCTCGCCGGCGAGCGCGCCGATCCGCCGACCGTCGCATGGGCCGAGCAGCAGCTTAGGGTGCCCGTGATCGACCATTGGTGGCAGACCGAGACCGGCTGGCCGATCACCGCCAATTGCCTCGGCCTCGAGCCGATGCCGGTGAAGCACGGTTCCTCGACCAAGCCGGCGCCGGGCTGGGATTTGCGCGTGCTCGGGCTCGACGGGCACGAGATGAAACGCGGCGAGATCGGCGCGCTGTGCCTGAAGCTGCCGCTGCCGCCGGGTGCGTTGCCCACCTTGTGGAATGCCGACGCGCGCTTCGTCGACTCCTATCTCAAGGAATATCCCGGTTATTACGAGACCGCCGATGCCGGCTATGTCGATGCCGACGGCTACGTCTTCGTCATGACGCGCACCGACGACATCATCAATGTCGCGGGCCATCGCCTGTCGACCGGCGGCATCGAGGAGGTGCTGGCGGCGCATCCGGATGTCGCGGAATGCGCGGTGATCGGCGTCGCCGATGCGCTCAAAGGGCAAGTGCCCGTCGGCTTTCTCGTGCTCAAGGCGGGCGCTCGGCGACTGCCGGCGCAAGTGGCGGCGGAAGCGGTCAAACTGGTGCGCGACCGCATCGGCCCGGTGGCGAGCTTCAAGACGGCGATGGTGGTGCAGCGCCTGCCCAAGACGCGCTCGGGCAAGATCCTGCGCGGCACGATGCGGCGCATCGCCGATGGCGAGGCGTACAAAATCCCCGCCACCATCGACGATCCCGCCATCCTCGGCGAGATCGCCGACGCGCTCAAAGACGCGGGCTACGCCAATGCGTGAGCCCTCGGCGAGGAGAGGAACATGGCCTGGGCAAAGCCGACAGAGCAGACGATCGCCATCTTCGACAGCATGATGCCGAAGCACGCGAAGGTCGAACGCCGCAAGATGTTCGGCTGTCCGGTCGCGTTCGCCAACGGCAACATGTTTCTCGGGCTGCATGAGAACCGCATGATCCTTCGCCTCGGCGAGAAGGAGCGGGAGCGCTTCATCAGCAGCTTCACGGCGAGCGTCTTCGAACCCATGGCGGGCCGACCCATGCGCGAATACGTGGTCGTTCCCGAACAGCTCCTCGGCGACCCCGCCGGCTTGCAAAGCTGGTGCGACCGCGCGCTCGATTACGCGCTGTCGCTGCCGCCCAAGGCGGCGAAAAAAGCCGTGGCCGGGAAGGAGAAGGCGAAAACGGCAAAGGCCCAGGGCCGCGCTCGCGCTAAGCGGTAATCAGGATCAGGGTGTCGTGCTGTCCTCGGAGTCGGCGAAGGATTCGGCGCTTTCCTCAGCGGTCGGTGCGGCCACGTCCACCTTCTTGCCGCGATTGGCGCGGGCGACGGCGGCCTCGAGTTCCGGCAGCGTGCACAAGCCGACGGCGACCGGGTGCCGCGGCTTGATGTTGGGCGAGTTCCAGTGCGTGCGGTCGCGCACGGCGTGAATCGTCGGCTTGGTCGTGCCGATGAGCTTCGAGATCTGCCCGTCGCTGAGCTCCGGATGGCTCTTCAGCAGCCAGGCGATCGCGTCGGGCTTGTCCTGGCGCTTGGCGATCGGCGTGTAGCGCGGGCCGCGGTGCTTGAACATCGGCACCGGCATCGCCTCGGCGGATATCTTGAGACGCGTTGCCGGGTCCTTCTGGCAGCGCTCGATCTCCTCCAGCGTAAGCTGGCCGTTGACGACCGGGTCGAGCCCCTGCATCTGCACCGCCACTTCGCCGTCGGCGATCGCCTGCACCTCGAGCGGATGCAGCCCGCAGAAATCGCCGATCTGGTCGAAGGTGAGGGACGTGTTCTCGACGAGCCACACGGCCGTGGCCTTCGGCATGAGCGGCAGCGCCATCAAATTCCTCCTTGTGAACCAATAATTTGCCGTAGCCTGCCGGCGGCGCCCCGAGGACGCGCGGCAGGGGAACGGTCATGTCCTGGATAGGCGGTATATAGTGGGTCGGTCGCGAAGTGGAAAGAGTATTTCGCGGGCGTTTGCCTAGACCGCGAGCACGATCTTGCCGATATGCGCCGAGCTCTCCATGAGGCGATGGGCCTCGGAAGCCTCGGTCAGCGGGAAGACGCGGTAGATCTGCGGCTTGACCTTGCCCTGGTCGAGCAGTGGCCACACCTGGCGGCGCAGCGCGGCGGCGATCGCCCCCTTCTGCTCGACCGGGCGGGCGCGCAAGGTCGAGCCGGTGAGCCAGCCGCGCTTCAGCATCAGCGGCATGAGGTTGATCTCGGTCTGCGGACCGCGCAGGAAGGCGATGTAGACGAGGCGGCCTTCGACGGCGAGCGCGCTGATGTTGCGCTGGATGTAGTCGCCGCCGACCATGTCGAGGATGACGTCGACGCCACGGCCGGACGTCGCGTCCTTGATCACCTTGACGAAGTCCTCGTGCTTGTAGTCGATGCCGCTTGTGGCGCCGAGCTTCTCGCAGGCATGGCATTTGTCGCGGCTCCCCGCGGTCGCGAAGATCGCCTGCGCGCCGAAGGCCTTGGCGAGCTGGATCGCGGTCGTGCCGATGCCGCTGCTGCCGCCGTGGATCAGCACGCTCTCGCCGGCCTTCAACGCGCCGCGCTCGAAGACGTTATGCCAGACCGTGAAGAAGTTCTCCGGCAGCGCCGCCGCCTCGACCATGCTGAAGCCCTTGGGCACCGGCAGGCATTGCAGCTCGGGCGCAGGGCAGTAGGTGGCGTAGCCGCCGCCGGTCACGAGGGCGCAGACCTGGTCGCCGATCTTGGTGTGATGCACGCCGAGGCCGATCGCCACCACCGTGCCGGCGATCTCGAGCCCGGGAATGTCGGAGGCGCCCGGAGGCGGCGGATAGGCGCCCTGGCGCTGCATGATGTCCGGCCGATTGATGCCGGCAGCGGCGACCTCGATCAGCACTTCGCCGGCGGCGGGCGTGGGCACCGGACGGATGGTCTGCTTCAGCACCTCGGGCCCGCCCGGCGCGGTGATCTCGATCGCGATCATGGTGGCGGGCAGGGTGGGCATGGCGTCGTTCCTCTGTGCTGGTCGCTCGATTGCACCTCTAGCCGGATCGCGCCACACTGGCAACCGCCCGAGCGACCAGGAGAAAGCCATGGACGAGGAGGATCTGCTGCCGCGCCAGAAGCGCCCGGCCAAGAAGGATCTGACCCCGCTGGCGATCGCCGAGCTGGAGATCTACATCACCGAGCTCGAGGCCGAGATCGCGCGCGCCCGAGACGAGATTTCCGCCAAGCGCAAGCAGCGCGGCGGCGCCGACGCGCTGTTCAAGCGGTGAGGGGGATCGCCGAGATCCCGCTCACCGCGGTCGGTACCGGCGGGGCTGCTGCTCTCTTCGATGCGCATGCGGAGCGCGCCGCGGCGCTCATCGACACCGCGCTGCGCAGCTACCCTTTCCTGTCGACCGCCGCGGCAATCGCCGATCGCCTCTCGCGTCGCTGGCTCGAGCGGCAGGAGAACCCCTACCTGGGCGAGATCCGCCATGTCGCCGTGCGGCTCGGGCGTCCCGGCGTCTATTTTCTCAACATCGTCTATGAATGGGCATGCTCGACGAGCGCGGCTCCCGATCCCGGCGAGCCAGGCGCGCGGCTGATTCGCGTGCTCGATTGGGGGCTCACCGGCATCGGCCGCTATGTCGTGATCGCGCGCCAGGAGAGCGCGTGCGGCCCTTTTTACAATGCGACATGGCCGGGTTTCGCCGGCGCGCTCACGGCCATGGCGCCGGGGCGGTTCGCCGCCGCCATCAACCAGGCGCCGCGCCTGCCGATCTTCGGGCCGCGCTGGCTCGACGAGGTGGCGGGCCGCGTGCGCATGCTGCGCCAGGAGGGGGCGATCCCCGCTGCGCATCTGTTGCGGCGCGTCTTCGAAGAGGCACAAGACTACGGCGTCGCGCAGGCCATGCTCGCCGACGAGCGCCAGCTGCTGGCGATGCCGGCGCTGTTCACCTTGAGCGGGATCGCCGGCGAGCAGGCTTGCGTCATCGAGTCGATCGGGCGGGAGCGGCGAATCCATCGCGCCCAAGCCGCGGACGGATTCACCATCGGCGTCGCCAATGACTGGCTGAGCGGCGACCTCGCCGGCGTGCCGCGCGCCCACGCCGTCGAGTGGTCGGCGACGACGAGCCCGCGCGACAACAACCGCATCCGGCGCAGCGCCGTCTGCGCGCTGCAGCGAGGGCGCTTCGGCGGCGCGGCAGACCTTGCGGCGCCGGTGCTCAACAGCCATACCGTAATGGTGGCGGCCGCCAATGCCGCCACCGGCGAGATGATGGTCGAGGCGCTCGATCCCGTGCCCGGAGCCGGGAAGCTGCCGCGCGTGGTCGCGCGGCGCGAGCTGCGCCACGCCTCGGCCGGCGCGTGATCAATCGCAGAGGAGGTTCGATATGTTGAAAGGCAAGGCCGCCGTCGTCACCGGATCGACCAGCGGCATCGGTCTCGGCATCGCCACGGCGCTCGCGGCGGAAGGCTGCGCCATCATGCTCAACGGCTTCGGCGATGCCGCCGCCATCGCCGGCATCAAGCGCGACCTCGCCGCCGAGCACGGCGTCAAGGTCGGCTATTCCGGCGCCGACATGACGAAACCTGCCGAGATCCGCCAGATGATCGCCGATGCAACGCGCGAGCTCGGCTCGGTCGACATTCTCGTCAACAATGCCGGCGTGCAGCATGTGGCGCCCATCGAGGAGTTTCCCGACGACAAGTGGGACGCGATCATCGCCATCAATCTCTCGGCGGCGTTCCACGCCACCAAGGCGGCGCTGCCGGGAATGAAGCAGCGCCGCTGGGGCCGCATCATCAACATCGCCTCGACGCACGGCCTGGTCGCGAGCGCGGACAAGGTCGCGTATGTGGCGGCCAAGCACGGCATCATCGGCCTCACCAAGGTGGCGGCGATCGAGACCGCCAATGCCGGCATCACCTGCAACGCCATCTGCCCGGGCTGGGTGCTGACGCCGCTGGTGCAGAAGCAGCTCGAGGCGCGCGCCAAGGCGAACGGCCAGACGGTCGAGCAGGCCAAGATCGAGCTGGTGCGCGAGAAGCAGCCGATGCTCACCTACACGACGCCCGAGAATATCGGCGCGCTCGCCGTGTTCCTGTGCGGCGATGCCGCGGTGACGATGACCGGCGAGTCCTTACCCATGGATGGCGGCTGGCTCGCACAATAACCCAACGTCTCGTTGGGCTTCAGCTTCTCTTAACGTCCCCCCGGCGATACTGCGCGTCACGGCTGAGGGCTCTGCCCCGCCGCGACCCAGGCATCGCCAGCACATTCAACATTGCACTTTCAAGGGGCCGTCACTCGCTGACGGCCCCGTCTCTTTTCCGCCTCGTCGCGTCGCCGCCGCTCGCCTTCAGCTTGGCGGGCGGATGCTTGCGCGCGCCGCCTGCGTCGCATTTCGTGCGTTTGCGGGAACGGTCCCGCCGTAAGACTTGTTCGGCAAGGGGACGAGCAATGGAGGTCAATGATGCGTAAAGCTTTGGCCAAGGGTCTTGTCGCGCTTATTCTCCTGAGCGGCGTGGGCGCGGTGCTGAGCGCCTGCAACACCATGGAGGGCGCCGGGGAAGACATGTCGGCTGGCGGACACGCCCTGAGCAACAGCGCCGAGAAGAACAAGTAAGCTCTTCGGCGCCACGACCGCCGGCGCAGAAGCTCCGCGCCGCGCCGTACGATGAGAACGGCCCCGCCATCCGGCGGGGCTTTTCTTTTGCCAGCGGCACCGCCTGGTGCGCTGCGGTTGCACGGTCAACCGGATGTGCGCGGCATCGGATTGCGATAGAACGGAAATTATCGCTGCCGTTGACCCCTGGTCAGGGCGCTATGGCGCGCTGCTGCACGTTTGGCGAGAGGACAGCTCCCGGGTGCCGAAGATGTGTGCTCGGTCGGCTCTTCAACCCTTCTGATCGGGAGACAAGGCATGACCAAATCTCGGTGGATGATGATGCTTGCGATGGTGCTTGTCGCATCGGTGTCGTCGAGTTGCGCCCGGACCGACCGGACGGCCAGCGCGTCCGCGGCAACCGAGGGCTATGGCAGCACGTCGCCGGGGTCGCTCTACGACACGGACGACCCCTATCACACGGGCCGCGACAGTGCCCGGCGGAACTTCTAACCGCTGAGTGGCGGCGTCGAGCCGGCCCGGCCCTCCCCATCCCCGGCGCTGACGCGTTCGATTTTGGTGTATGGTGGGCGCCATTTCGCGGTGGTTGCGCGGACCCGTCATGCCCGACGCCAAATTTCCCAAATTTGCCACGCTGAGCCTGCATGCGGGACAGCGGCCGGACCCGACGACCGGTGCGCGCGCCGTGCCGATCTACCAGACCACCAGCTATGTCTTCCGCGACAGCGACCACGCTGCGGCCCTCTTCAACCTCGAAGAGCCGGGCTACATCTACTCGCGGATCGCCAACCCCACCGTCGCCGTGCTCGAGGAGCGGCTGGCGGCGCTTGAAAGCGGCGTCGGTGCGGTGTGCACGGCGAGCGGCCAGGCGGCGCTGCATCTCGCCATCGCCACGCTGATGGGAAGCGGCAGCCATATCGTCGCCGCCGCCTCGCTCTATGGCGGCTCGATCAACATGCTGAAGCTCACCCTGCCGCGCTTCGGCATCACCACGAGTTTCGTCGATCCGCGCGATCCGCGCGCCTTTGCCGCGGCGATCCGGCCCGAGACCCGCCTGGTCTTCGCGGAGATCCTCGGCAATCCCGGACTTGAGGTGCTGGATGTCGCGGCGGTGGCGGATGTCGCGCATGCGGCGGGGCTGCCGCTCATGATCGACGCCACCTTCGCCACGCCCTATCTGTGCCGAACCATCGAGCATGGCTGCGACATCGTCATGCATTCGGCGACGAAATGGCTCGGCGGCCATGGCGTCGCCATCGGCGGCGCGCTGATCGACGGCGGCCGCTTCGACTGGGAAATGTCGGGCAAGTTTCCGACGCTGACCGAGCCCTATGACGGCTACCACGGCATCGATTTCGCCGCGGAGTTCGGGCCGCAGGCCTTCGTCGTGCGGGCGCGCGTCGAGGGCCTGCGCGATTTCGGCGCCTGCCTAAGCCCGGCGCATGCCTTTCACCTGCTGCAAGGGGTGGAGACGCTGCCGCTGCGCATGGCGCGGCATATGGAGAACACGCGGCGCGTGCTCGATTTCCTGGCCGCGTCCGAGGCCGTCGCCTGGGTGACGCATCCCGATCTGCCTGATCATCCCGATCATGCGCTCGCTCGGCGCCTGCTGCCGCTGGGCGCGGGGTCGATCGTGAGCTTCGGCATCAAGGGCGGCCGCGCCGCGGGCAAGTGCTTTGTCGACAGCCTCACGCTGGTGTCCCATCTCGCCAATGTCGGCGATGCCAAGACGCTGGTCATCCACCCCGCCAGCACGACGCATCAGCAGCTCGACGCCGCCGCCCTCGCCGCGGCCGGGATCGGCGAGGACATGATCCGCCTCTCGGTCGGGCTTGAGGATGCCGAGGACATCATCGACGATCTGGCGCAGGCGCTGCGCGCCTCGCAGAAGGCGACGGGCTTGCGGCCGGCGGCGGAGTAGATGCATTTCGCGCTCGACGGCAGACGCGTCTTCGCCGGCACCGGCGGGCGAGACCATGAACCCGCCCTGCCGGGGATCGTGCTGGTGCATGGCGCCGGCATGGACCACAGCGTCTTCGCGCTCCAGGCCCGCGCGCTCGCGCATCACGGCCGCAACGTGCTGGCCTTGGACCTGCCCGGCCATGGCCGCAGTGAAGGCCCGGCCCTCGGCGGCGTCACCGCCATGGCCGAGTGGGTGCTGCGCGCCGCCGCCGCCTGCGGCATGGAGTGCTTGCGCGTCGCCGGGCACAGTATGGGCGCGCTGGTGGCGCTCGAGGCCGCGGCGCGCGGCGGCGCGCGGATCGAGGCGCTCGCGCTGCTCGGCTTCGTGCCGGAGATGCGCGTCCATCCCGATCTGCTCGCGGCGGCGCGCGCCGGGAGCCACACCACGCTCGAGCTGATGACGAGCTGGAGCCTGAGCGCCCGGGCGCAGCTC
>Ga0185299_10004978_pt1 | contig 15434 bp, 15 predicted proteins | sample PaiPotPPA55metaG_FD_128002 | JGI IMG/M metagenome (GOLD analysis project Ga0185299, IMG submission 128002) | Iron sulfur acid spring bacterial and archeal communities from Banff, Canada, to study Microbial Dark Matter (Phase II) - Paint Pots PPA... ...
TGCGCGGGGAGTATACTTGCCGCCAAGGCGACGTCATAGCGTTTCCGATCGGCGACATCGGCACCCACGAAGTCATAAATAAAAGCGACAAGCCCTGCCGCGTGTTCATGCTCGGGATGGAAGATCCAAAGTCAGTTGCATACTATCCCGATTCGAAGAAGGTGCTCATCGGGTCGCGCAATCGGCTGATCCTGCGCACTGAGCCCGCACTTGACTACTACGACGGCGAGGCCTGAAGAACGAACGGATCTAAAGATCCGTTGCTATGCGGTTGTTATCACCGATGCCTCATTGCGTAGCGCCACAAAATTGCGTTGAGCGTTGCCGGATCTGCGGCATCGGCTTCGTCAAGGTTCAATGCCTGTGACGTCCTGCCGTCAGGATTCGGCGGGTTGACGTCATCGAGGTTGACGAGCGGCTTCACGGCCGTCCAGGGTTTCGTGTTCGCCTCATCCGATTGCAGCTTGAACATGGTCGCTGCGCCCGCGTCATATTGACTCATCGCCGGCAGCCCTAAAATCTCTTCGATCGTGCGGAGCACGCTTGAGGTCGTGTAGTGGGTGTGGTCGATGAATCCACGTCTGATTCGGGCGCCGGCAACTACGACTTCGGCTCGGTGGTCGCTCACATGATCCGGACCGGCTTGCGCATCATCCTCGACGCAAAAGATAATCGTGTTACGCCAATAGGGACTGTGACTTATGGCTTCTACGAGACGGCCGAGTGCGTAGTCGTTGTCGGCGAGCATCGCATAGGGAGTCTTAGCACCCGGCCTTGTTCCCGACGTGTGGTCGTTGGGCAGGCGAACGATCTCAAGCGACGGCAAGTTGTGATGGGCAACGAAACCATCGAACTCGCGGAGCCACTCTGTCACCCTGTCTTGATCCGAGTAGTTCAAGTCAAAGCCTCGGTATTGCTGATCGATCAAACCAGCGAGCGATGGAACCGAAGCAACGGAATGACCGTCTTTTGCTTGCGTCACGAACTCGCCATAGTCTCGGAAGCTGACGCCGTACTTTCGTGCATCGTCCCATAGATAGCCGCCCGGCGGACTCGCAGGGCCGGCTTGCTCGTAATCATAGACGACGCGCCCTGCTGCCCTGCGACGATCCGAATACGTTTGAGGCCATAGCTTGTCGACGTAATCGCTCGCGTATGCTGCGGTGCTCCAGTTGTGCCCGTCGGCGCTCACTGCCGCGTCAGTGTCAAAGTTGTCGAGTAGCACGAAGTCGTGCACAAGCTTGTGGATGTTGGGCGTTATGCGCCGGCCAAAGATCGCCAAGTGCGCGTCGCCGTTGCCGCGCGGGTCATCCCCGAGCACTTCATCATACGTGCGGTTCTCTTTGATAATGTAGATGACGTGCAAACCTTCAGGGGACATGCGCGAGAAGTTCGTTTTCGGTGAGTACGCGGCATTCCAGCGCACAGCGCTCAGCCCCGCGGCTAATGCCGCTCGGTCGGGGACGTTGAGCATCTCAATGTCGCCTGCGGTGTTCGCTGCGTAGTATTTGTAATCGTCGGGGCTGGCTTTCTTCACCGTGTCAGTGTGAATAAATGTAGGATTGGCGTGGCCCGACACGCCCTTGCCGTCGAGCACGAACAGTTCTCGCCCGTTACGCGTTGCGACCACGTCAGTCGGGAACCAACCTGTGGGAACAGCTCCAAACACTGTAGGCTGTGCCGCCAAGAGATCAACGGCCACGATCGCATTTTCACCGGCATCGGCGACGAAGAGTATCGTACCATCTTGCGACTGGGCGAGTCCGTTTGGAATCGCGCCGGGAGGCGCTTGAGCAAAGATACCGGCGTCGATGGTAGACACGACCGCGGCCCGAGCAGTATCGATAGCTTTGACGCTGTCATCGTTTGCGCAGGCGACGAAGAGCCGTGAGCCGTCTGAAGAAAGCAGCTCCGCGTTTGGATGACTGCCAACCGCTATCGTGCTTTTGACGGTACCGCTCTTGGCATCGATCACGGATACCGAAGCCGACGTCCAATTGCTGACATATAGCGTGTTCTCGTCCTTTGAAAGCACGATGGCGTAAGGCCACGAACCGACGCTCGTTGTCCACAACGGAGCGCCAGATGCATCCCGCGCCATCACGGTATTGGTGGCACCATTTGCGATGAATAGTCTCGTGCTGGTCGCGGCGATACCCGTGATCCCAAAGTCGGCAGACTCAGTTCCAACGATGCCGGTATCCTTGAGCATGCCATCGCCAGAAATCGAAAAACCTTCGACGCCGTATGCCGTCGACGCAAAGAGCTTCTGACCCGCAAAGGCAAGACCGTAGAAAGCATTCTTCATGGGTGCAGTGGAAACAATCTGACCCGATTGCTCGTCAACGAGCGAGATAGAAAGCTCGCCATAGCCGCCGTTTATTACCGCAAGCCACCTCCCCCGCGGATCTTCAATCATGTGTGTCGGCAACGTTCCCAAGGGCGTGGTCGCGCCGGCCGGAGTGACTTGCCAGCCGTTCGGAAGTCTGACGTTCGCTGCGGCGTGCGTGCTGTTGCCGGAACGCGCGACTATCACAAGCGCGACTGAAACACTCACCGCGGCCAAACGCCGGAGACGCGAAGAAATCACGGGCCGTATCTTAGAGCGTGCGACTTCCGCCGCCTTCAAAGCGGGATGTGGGTCTGCTGAGCTGGCAGGTACACCGCGCACGATATGGCACACAGCGTCGTCATCTTGGGCGGAGGCTTCGGCGGCTTGACCGCCGCGCAACGACTCGGGTTGACGAACATCGACGTCACCTTAATCGACCGGCGCAATTTTCACCTATTTCAGCCGCTTATGTATCAAATCGCCACCGGATCGCTCTCGGCAGGTGAAATCGCCGCGCCATTACGTTCGGTGTTGAACCGACACAAGAATATTCGGGTTCTGCTGGGCGAGGCAGACGATCTAGACCCCACCCGCAAGGTCGTCACCCTGAAGGATGGCGCAAAGATCGAATACGATTCGCTCATCGTTGCGACCGGCGCTGACACATCGTACTACGGCCATGATGAATGGCGACAGTGGGCCCCGAGCCCCAAGTCGATCGAGGAAGGGACGGCAATCCGTCACAAAATTTTCTATGCGTTCGAAGCCGCCGAGCGGAGCACAGATCCAGCCGAGGTCCGTACCTGGTTGACCTTCGTCATCGTTGGTGCAGGTGCTACCGGTCTCGAACTTGCAGGAGCGCTCGCCGAGATAGCGCGCGAAACGCTGCGTCACGATTTTCGCTCGATTCAACCGCAAGAAGCGCGTATCGTGCTCATGGATGCTGCACCGCGCGTGCTGCCAGGATATCCTGAGGACCTCTCCGCGCACGCGGCAAAGCTAATACGGCGGCTCGGCGTTGAAATCATGACGGGCGCTGCCGTGCGCAATATCGATGCTGATTCTGTGACCTATGAGGTGAACGGACCTAAAGGTCCGTTGCTACAGAGGATCGCCACAAAAACTGTGTTGTGGGCTGGTGGCATCACAGCGACCAACTTCGGAAGAACGGTGGCTGCACGAACGCAAGCGGAGACTGACAAATCAGGCCGTATCAATGTGCTCCCCGATCTTACGATTGCCGGGTTTCCCAACATCTACGTGGTCGGCGATCTTGCACTCGCGATTCGGCCCGATGGCAGATCGCTGCCGGGCGTCGCGCAAGTTGCCATCCAGCAAGGCGCCTACGCAGCACGCGCGATAAAGATACGATACCGCGGACCCATCGAAGTCCCAGCATTTCGCTACTTCGACAAAGGCGATATGGCTGTGATCGGCAGAGCTGCGGCGGTTGCAAACATCTTCGGAATTCATTTATGGGGACTCCCCGCATGGCTCATTTGGCTTTTTGTTCACCTCCTTAATTTGGTCGAGTTCCAAAGTCGCATCCTCGTCTTCATTCAATGGGGGTTTTTGTATCTGACGTACAGCCGCGGCGCTCGGCTTATCACTGGTGCAGACCCCGAAGAGTGCCCGCCGCCCTAGCCAAATAGACTTCTAATTGTTCTTCGCACGCTGTCGCCAATCGCCGTTCTCAATAACCGGCGCGGCTGATGCGTCGCGATTGTATACGTACACCCACGCGCGCACGATCGCTCCATCCTGCCCATGCACATCTCGCACACTACGCACGTAGACGCTGTGCTGCGGATCAGCCGGGTCGAACTCTTCGAGATCATCAAGTGATTCAAGACTCGCCGCGACGTCTTCAAGGCGATAGATCTCGCCGCTGACCTTACCATCGCCATCGAGTAAGCCAGGATAACGGCCCAAGGCGACAAGCCGGCCGGCAATCCACCCGTCGCCGATAAACGTCGCGCCCGCCAAGTAATGATGAAGATCAAAGCCGCGCATCAATCCGCCATAGACGAAAATGAAAGCGGTGTCAACTGTCCTTTTGTCCGCCAAGGAACGAGCTGCGGCCACGGGCAAGCATTCGCGTCCAGAGCTGCATTCCACCCGCAGGCAACAAATGATTATCCGCGCCAACCACTTGACTAAGACCTTTCGCACCCGGCGCCGCAAGAATGGCGTCATTGGTACGCTGACATCGCTCTTTTCGAGCGCATACGATGATAAAGTGGCGGTTAAGGACGTTTCGTTCGAGCTCGACGCGGGCGAACTCGTTGGTTACATTGGACCAAACGGAGCCGGCAAGTCGACGACCATCAAGATGCTCACGGGCATTTTAGTGCCGACAAGCGGCGATTGCACCGTCAACGGAATCGTGCCGTGGCAGCAGCGCACGGCAAATGGCCGGCAGATTGGCGTCGTGTTTGGGCAGCGCACGCAGCTCTACTGGGACCTGCCGCTCAGCGAATCCTACGAGTTGTTGCGCGCCATTTACGGCATCCCAGCGGACGTGTACAAGCGAAACCTGCGCGAATTCAGCGAGATTTTGGGTTTGGACGAGTTTATTCGCACGCCCGTCCGTCAGCTGAGCTTGGGCCAGCGCATGCGTGGCGACTTCGCGGCTGCGATGCTGCACGAGCCGCGGGTCGTGTTTCTCGATGAGCCGACAATCGGTTTGGACGTCGTCGCCAAAGAGGCAATTCGCGGTTTTATCGCGCGAACGAACCGCGAGCGCGGCACAACTTTTATCTTAACCACGCACGACCTCAACGATGTCGAAAAGTTGTGCGACCGAATCATCCTCATCGACCACGGGCAGAAACTGTATGACGGCAGCATCGAGGCTATCAAGCGCCGGTACGGCCGCAATCGCATTCTCACTGCGGAAATCGAGGACTACTGCAAGGAGTGCGACATTGAGATCCCCGGCGTGCGCCTTGTTTCCGCGCAGGGTAACCGTATTACGTTCGAGTTCGACCGCGAGCGAGTCCGGGCTGACGAGCTCATCATCGCGCTCGCGGCGCGTTACGAGCTCAAGGACGTGACCGTTGCAGAACCTGAACTTGAGACGATTATCCGTGAGATCTACATTAAGGGCCTTGGGCCGGAGCCGGTCGCGGTAGGGGCGGTAACATGATCGCAGCGCGCGCGCGAACAATGTTGCCTGCCATCATTATCGGTTTCGCTCTCGTATTAATGGCCGCCACGTCCCCGACGCCGTTACCGCAAGCCGTGACGTCGTCACCCGTTCCCTCAGCGCAAGCGTCTTCGGCTGCAACGCCAAACATGTCGGCGCCAGCGGGCGCGGCAACGCCGCAACCCGATCTGTATCACGACGCCCCGGATCTCAACAAAGGGGTGTGGGTGCGGGGGCCCAACCTGCCTTCGCCACGTCAAGATGCGGCGGCGGCTGTTCTCGCCGGGCGCATCTATGTCATTGGCGGTTTCGGTCCACGCAGTCAACAAATGGACACGACGCTTGTGTGGGAGCCGCAGATCGTGCCGGGCGAGCCACGCGGCGAGGCCGAGCGTGCCGGCTCGCGGATCGGCGTGTGGACCTACGCTGCGCGCATTCCAGAGCCGGTCGATCATGCGGCGGCGGCCGTCGTCGGCAGTTCCATTTACGTGGCTGGTGGTCGCATTGAAAATCTCGTGACCAACAAGTTTTGGAGATACGACGCAGGCACTGATAGCTGGAGCGAGTTGCCTTCGATGCCGATACCGCGCTTCGGCCCGGCGATGCAAGCGTTCGGCCAGCGGCTCTACGTTGTCGGGGGCGCGATCTCGCATGGCCGGGATGCGACGAGCATGATGGTCTACGACATACCCACGGGCACGTGGAACGTGTACGAGTACGCGACCGGCGGTGAGCGAGCAGCACTTGCATCGGCCCTCATTGACAACAAGATCGTCTTTGTCGGGGGTCGCAACGACGAAGAATACAATCTCCCGTATTGTGATCTGTTCGATCCCATTCGTGGCCGTTGGCAAACCTGCATGGGCCTACACCAGCCTCGGTCTGATTTCGGTCTGAGCGTTGTGAGCGGCCGCTTAATCGCGACCGGGGGCGAAAACCTGCGCGCATATCAGCCAACCCAGACGAGTGAAATATCTGAACCTGGAATCAATGGCTGGTTGAGCGGCCCGTGGTTGCCGGGTCCGCGCCACGGCATGGCGCAAGTCACGCTGGGGAACGTCGTGTGGATCATCGGCGGCGCGTCAACAACAGGCACGGCTCCCTCGTCGCTTGTCCTGCGCTACGTCAGTCCGATGATCAGGATCAGATTCCTTAAGGGCCACCACTAAAGTGGCAGCGGGCGCATATCTCGAGTTCGCAAAGGTCGCGTTCTCTCGTGAAGGCACGTACAGGCCACAGGTCTTTACGCACATTGGGTCCGTCGTGTTGCGAGTTTTCCTGCTGTCGATGTTGTGGACGGCGCTTTACCGCAACAACGGTCCGCGCGAAGGTATTTCGCTGTCAGCAATGATTACGTATGCAACGCTGGCGTTGCTGCTCGATCTCATCTACGGCGTCAACGGAGCGTACGTCATTCGCGAGAAGATCCGGGAAGGTTCCATCGCTATCGATCTGATGCGGCCCATATCGGTGCCGCTCTACGTTCTCGCGGACACGGTAGGCCAGACCTCATTTGCAGCGCTGCAGATCATTCCGGCGCTCCTCTTGTCCCTGTTGATCGTGCACGTCGATGCGCCCGTCTCCGCCCCTGCCGCGCTCGCCCTTCCGTTGAGTATCGGGTTAGGATTCATGGTGAATTTCTTTCTCGACCTGATGATGGCAACTATTACGTTTTGGACGATGGAGATCTTTGGCGTTCAGTTGATGATGCAGTTTATCTCGTCGTTGTTGTCTGGTTCGCTCGTGCCGTTGTACTTTTTCCCGCCGGGTATCGTGCAGCAGCTGGCGTTTGCATCCCCATTCGCGGCAATTTACAATGCGCCGTTGTCGATCTACATCGGAAAAGTAGCAGGCAATCAGATCTGGGGAATGCTTGGGTTTCAGCTCCTGTGGGCAGCGATCTTCGGCGTGCTGGCGATGGCGCTCTGGCGTGTCGGTGAACGACGCGTGGTGATTCAAGGTGGCTAATCCATACGCCGCAACGTACCGTCAGTTCTGGCGGCTCAACACGCTCACGCTGCTTGAGTACAAACTAAATTTTTTTATCTGGCTATTTTTCACAATCGTGTACCACGGTATCGCGATCGGCACGATCTGGATCATGATGTCACGCTTCCCGTTGATGAACGGCTGGCACTGGCAAGAGGTGTTCTTCCTGTACGCGCTGTGGATGGTCGGCCACACGCTCAACAACACATTGTTTTTCACTGTCGGGAACGTGCCCGATCACATACGTGAAGGCGACTTCGACCGCTTCCTCGTGCGTCCGCTCGATCCGCTCTTTCAGGTGCTCTCGCAACCCGGACAGATCTGGCCGGACGAGCTCGCCGTTGCCCTTATCGTCTTTGCTGTCGCGCAAGGAGTCGTGCATCTGCAATGGACGCTTGCCTCCACCACGCTCCTCGTTCTTGCTTTTGCAGGTGGGGCGCTCATCGACTTCGCGGTGCAGCTCGCCGTGGCAACGCTCGCATTTTGGGTCGTTCGGCTGGATACGCTGCGCTGGGTCGTCATGTCGCTCGAAAGATTTCACGCGCTATCCGCTCTCGATCTACAAACGCGCAGTGCGGATCATGCTCGCCTACATACTTCCGTTTGCATTCATGAATTATTTTCCAGCCACAACGCTGCTGCACAAAACCGCCGAGACCGGCTATACGATCAACCCGGCACTCGGATGGTTCACGCCCGTCGTCGGCGTCGTGTGGTTTCTGGGAGCGTATCTATTTTGGCGAGTTGGACTAAACCACTATAAGGGAACCGGCTCATAGCGCCACGCGATCCATTAGCCAGCGATAGTAGGTTTGCCGCGGCGACTCATTGAGGCGCGGCCAGAGCAGTAAACCGCACAGCCGGCAGGCAAGCTCGGAGTCCCCGTATCCCAACGTTGGATACCAAAAGCTGCGCCGCTCCAAGTTCGGCGACGCGCACTTCGGACAGATGTGAGTAAGAATTGACTCCGCTAGCACGCCCACCCCTTATTTGAGGTTTCCGCGATTTCCTTGGCGAAGAGCGGCTCGGAACACCACGGAGGTTGTATGTCGTTTCATACCATCATTGAGCCGTTTCGAATCAAGGTGGTCGAGCCCATACGTATGACAAGCCGTGCGGAGCGAGAAAAACTCCTCAGTGCAGCGGGCAACAACGCTTTTCTGCTGCGCGCCGACGACGTGATTATCGACCTGCTCACCGATAGCGGCACGGGCGCCATGAGCGCCGAGCAGTGGGCGGGCATCATGCGCGGCGACGAATCGTATGCGGGCGGCCGATCCTACTATCATTTCGCCGACGCGGTGCGCAATATTTTCGGCTTCAAATATGTCCTGCCAGTTCACCAGGGCCGCGCCGCCGAGCGCATCTTGTTCTCCACCGTCTGCAAGCCTGGCGATGTCGTTCCCAATAATACCCATTTCGACACGACACGAGCGAACGTCGAGCACGTCGGCGCCACGGCGGTCGACCTTCCCATTCCGGAAGGACTCCAGCCCGCGGCCCTCCACCCGTTCAAGGGCAATATGGATGTCGCTGCGCTGCGCAAACTTATTGCCGAGGTCGGCCGGGAGAAAATCCCACTGGTCATGTTGACGGTGACGAACAACGCAGGCGGCGGTCAGCCTGTGTCGATGGAAAACGTCAAGGCGGTGCGGAGCGTCTGCAAAGAATTTCAGCTGCCGCTCTACATCGACGCATGCCGCTTTGCCGAGAATTGCTGGTTTATCCGCGAACGCGAAAAAGCATACGCGCACAAAAGCGTTCTCGACATCGCGCGCGAGTTATTTTCCTACGCCGATGGCGCGACGATGTCGGCGAAGAAAGATGGCCTGGTCAATATTGGCGGCTTCCTCGCCACCAACGATGAAGCGCTCGCCAAGCTGGAGGAGCGGCTGCTGATTCTCACCGAGGGGTTCCCGACGTACGGCGGCCTTGCGGGGCGAGATCTCGAGGCGATTGCGATTGGCTTGCGCGAGGTCCTCGACCACGACTACTTGCGTTATCGCGTCACCTCGACTGCCTATCTCGGCAAACACATTGCGGACATCGGCTACCCCATCGTGCAGCCGCCTGGTGGGCACGCGATCTACGTTGATGCGGCGGCTCTTTTACCTCACATCCGCCCAAACCAGTTTCCGGCGCAGGCGCTGCTCTGCGAGCTCTACCGCACGGGCGGTATCCGCGCAGTTGAGATTGGTAGTCTCATGTTTGGAAAGACCGATCCAAGCAGCGGGGAAGAGATCGTCGCTCCTATTGAGCTCGTGCGCATGGCGATACCGCGGCGGGTCTACACGCAAAGCCACGTCGACTACGTCATCGAGGTCATGGCTGATGTCTACAAGCGGCGTGAAGATATCCGCGGCTTGCGCCTCGTGTGGCAGTCGCCGCCGCTACGCCATTTCACCGCCCGGCTTGAAGCATGCTGACGACACGACAGGGTTACTAGCATCAGCACGCCATTTACGATTGAAGAGTACGTCCGCTGGAGCGACGTCGACGCGGCAGGCATCGTCTGCTATGGAGCATTCGTCCGCTTCGTCGAGGTTGCCGAAACCGAACTATTCCGCGCGGCAGACATGCCCTATAGCAAGGTATTCGATACGTTCAATTGTTGGTTGCCGCGTGTACACTTCTCGGCAGATTTCCACGCACCGGCTCGCCTGGACGAAAAACTGCGCGTGAGCGCTGCCGTGAAAGCGCTGGGAAGGACCTCGATCACATTGGGTTTTGATATCGACAACCAGGCGGGCACGCGTATCGCTGATTTTAAGGTCGTGCTCGTCTGCACCGATCGCACGACATTATCCAAACGGCCTCTCCCCGATGAGTTGCGTTCGGCGCTCAGCCGCTTCGCTTAGGGCTTTCCTGCGAGATACCGCCCATGCAGAAGCCGCATGGTTCCATCCCGACCTCATGGGCTTGAGCCTCAGTCAAATTTAATATCGTCCCGCGCCCGTCAAGCTTCCCATGACACGGGCTTCCCGGAGCGTGATAGACACGATCTCCAATGATGCACACCACATCCACGCAGATGGGTTTCAACCCCCTGGCCGAGCGGGCCTGGCCACCTAGCGGAACGCCGGGATGGTAGTTTTCGTTATGTACGTGCGATGCTCAAAGTGAAGATTGCTCAAATACCGCCGATAACCGTGAACGTGACATCATGACTTTACAGACGCTGCCGGCCACAAGTCGTTGGAATCTGTTTAAGATCGAGGGGCAGTTGGATTTTGCCGCAGCCCCGATGATCCAGACAGCGCTATTGCATGCTGCAGAGCTCGATCACAGCGACTTGCTGATCGATCTCGAAGACTTGGCGACCGTTGATGAAATCGGTGTCTCGAAACTCACTGCAGTCGTGAAGCGCATGGCCGCGGAACGACCCTCCATTCAGATCGCGTTTGTCGCCAAGGATTCGTGGCTTGCTGACGTTCTCGGTCGGACGCAGCTACCGAAGCCCGTGATCATTTTCCGTAACGGTTCAGACGCGCTCAAGGCGATCGGGCTGCACGAAGCGGCCTAATGTAGCAACTGACCTTCAGGTCCGTTTCAAGAAGAAATCAAAAGGACGGCTACGGCCGTCCTTTCTGAGTTTATTTCGCGCCTTAGATCTCGGTAATGTGCGCTTTGCCGAACATGTGGTGAACCACGCGCACGTAATGAAGATCGATCGGCATGGGACCTCCGTAACGCGTTATGGTCTCAACCGGATTGATTTCAAGCCAGCCCTTGACGTAATGCGTAGTCGGTTTATCTCGCTGTTGCGTAAGAACCCCGCGAGCGACGACCAGCTCGTTGCGATGCAGATGCAGCGATCGTATGAAGTATTTCATTGACTTGAATCGTCGCGGCGCCTCGACCACGACAAAGTAACCGTGGTGGTCGATGAGATACACTTCAAGATCGCCGTCGATCTCCGGCGATTTATGCGAAAAATACCCCACTACTTCGATCTTGCTGCCGATCGGCACGCGCTCCAGATCTGCGATCGCGACGCGCTGATCCGGTAAGACAGCAAGCATCGGCACGGGCGTGGGCGCAGTGTGGTGATGCGCCAGTGCGGCAGACGAACAGAGCAGCAGGGCAGACGAAAGCGCCGCCAGGGCGGCGCTTATTGCGACAAGTTTTAACATCGGGCGCAGCTTCGGCCAGGGCTCACGTGAGGCCTGTCAAAGACTGTGGTCTATGACACAGCCACCACTTGCGCAACGGGTAGCACGAGGCGATTCGGTAACCCGGCACCATCGCTATGACGCTGCAGACATCGCCGATTTCGCGCATCGCGCAGGCGATCACAACCCCGTGCATACCGACCACGCTGCGGGCGCTGCTTCACGATTCGGCAAGCGCATCGCGGCGGCAGAACATACGATTTCACTCATGCTTGGACTCGCGGCCTCATGGCTGGCGGAGCGGGGCACGGCGATCGGTCTGGGATGCTCATTCCGATTCACCGCCGCCGTTCGCGAGGGTGACACGCTCGAACTCATATGGCGGGTGACGGACACCTATTTCAAAGCGTCGCTCGGCGGCGTTATCGTCTGTTTCGAAGGTAGCGCGACAAATCAAGACGGCCTCGTCGCGATGACGGGTAAGCTTGAGATGTTACTGCAGGAATAGTCGGCCGCGAGCCCTCGCTGAGGGCAATGAGGGCAGGCCCGCTACAGCGTTCGTCGAATATGCCTGGTCTGATGAAAGAACATAAACCGTCGAGATCTTTCGGCGATATCGATCAGTTATTGGATCGGGTCGGCAACAAATATCTGCTCGTCAACGCAGCCCGCGTGCGCGCGCAACAGCTCGTCAATCATGATGAGCCAGCAGTCGAAGGCTCCAATCCCGAAAAAGCTGTGAGCACCGCTTTCGCGGAAATTGCTGCAGACAAACTCGATATCGAGATCAATCCAGAGCGCGTCCGCCCTTAACGCCGCCAGCGCGCAAGCGACCGCGGCGTCTCGCGGACGATAACCTCGTCGATTGAAACGCGTTCTCCCACAGCGTGCTGAAGCTTTTGAGCCAGCACGCTTGCGATGTTTTCCGCCGTCGTCGCCAGCTGAGTAACGGTAAATTCCGGCCGGTCGTTGAGATCGCAATGATCGAACTCGTCGACAACTTTTTGCAGGACGTTGAAGTCAACGACCATACCATGCTCGAGCTCGCGCGCCGACGCGCTGATCTCAACGTCGTAGCGATGTCCGTGCCGGCGATTGCAGGGCGAATCGTATGGCAGTGCCAGCTGATGCGCAGCGTCAAAGTGACAACTGAAGGTAATGGAAATCATCGGCCTGCGGCACCGTGCCAGAGCAGGTAGTGGAGCTGCGGAAGAATGCGCACCTCATAGCGTTGCCATGACGCGTCCTCCAACACCTCACCTGTCAGCCACTCCAAGAATCGCAGGTACGACTCGCCGCTGCCTGCGCGGCCGCTTTCTGGCTGCAGCACAATGGGCGTCCGCGCCGGGAGCGCATCGCTGAGTGAGACAAGCAGCGCAGCGGCCTCAGTTAAATCGCGCGCATCGCCGATGACGAACTTCAGTTGCAAGCGGCCCGCTGCGGTCGCGCAAAACTTTCGCAACACCGCAGGTTTTGGGGTGTACCCCGACGTGCCGACTTTTGGGCTTATGGAAAAAAGCGCGACGCCGGGAAGGTCAGCAAATATCGTGCCGCTTGTCTCCACGGTTATGTGGTTGTTGCCGCGCAGCGCTTCGACCAGCGGCGCGATATCCTGCGCCAACGGTTCACCGCCGGTAATGACGATATGATGATGACCTGACGCGAGTGCGACGAGCTCTTCGGTGCTCATTGACTGCCCGGCGTCGCCGGCTAACGCATACGGCGTATCGCACCACGAGCAGCGCAACGGGCAGCCGTCGAGGCGTATGAAGAGAGTCGGCGAGCCAATGAGCCCTCCCTCACCCTGAATCGAGAGGAATGTTTCGTTGACGCTCAGCGTGGCATGCGCATTCATGGCCTGCATTTTTTCGCGTCGCCGCCGGAAGCTACCCCCCGGTCGTACCCACGCGACAACGGTTGAGAGGCACGGCTGCGCCCACGTCGAAGCCGCCCTTCCCTTTCTCAGCGGAGGTACGTGATGGCTGCCGCGCAAGCCCAAGGCATCAGGAATGTTGCGTTTATCGGACCGCACCATAGCGGCAAATCTACACTGGTCGAGGCACTGCTCTCACACGCGCAAGCAATCCCCCGCAAAGGCTCAGTCGTTGATGGCACCGCGACGACCGATCACGATCCTGAGTCGCACGCACACCAAATGTCGGTGGCTCCAAACTTCGCCTACCTCACAAGCGGCGGCGTACGCGTGAACATTATCGACTGCCCGGGCGCAGTCGATTTTCTTGAAGAGACAAAGTTCGCGCTGCAAGCGGCTGATGCGGCCGTCGTGGTCGTCGAAGCCGATCCGAACAGGCTAGCGCAGGTTGAAACCCTCGTCGACTACCTCGAATCGCTGAAGATGCCGCACTGCTTCACGATCAACCGTCTCGACCGGCCGGGTGCAGACTTCATGGGCACGTATAGCGCCTTGCGCCGGCGGTTCGGTAACCATGTCGTGGCGGAACAAGCGCCTATCGGGCAAGGTGAAAATCTCTCCGGCTACGTCGATGTCGTGGCGATGAAAGCGTTCAAGTACGGTGAGGGAAAGTCGACTCCAGCGACGCTGACCGAGGAGATGGCAGAAAAAAACCACGAAGAGTTGCTCGAAGCACTGGCTGATTTCGACGACCATCTCATGGAAGAAGTCCTCGAGGGCAAAGAACCGCCGCTCGAAGAGATCGAGCAAGATCTCCAGACCGATGTCAGCGCTGACAAGATCGCTCCCGTCGTCGTCGCGAGCGGCATTCGCGGCTGGGGCGTCGCCGAGTTACTCGATCTCATCATCCGGCAATTTCCCGACGCATCGCAAGTTCGCCGCAACGACCAAACAGGCAAGACGGTCGAGCCCAACGCCGCAGGCCCAGTCATCGCGCAGGTCTGCAAGACAACTGTTCACCCGCAGAGCGGCAAACTATCAATCGTTCGAGTGTTTTCGGGCACGCTCAATCCCGATACACCCCTCCACAATGTCAATCGCGACGTGAAGGAACGCCCTGGCGGATTGTACTGGCTGATGGGCAAGAATCAGAGCGCAGCAAACGGCGCAGGCCCGGGCAGTATCGTCGCAATTGCGCGTCTCGATACAACCGTCACCGGCGACACGCTTTGCTCCAACGGGATGAAAACGAAGATGCCGGCACACAGCTTGCCAAAGCCTGCGTTCTCGCTTGCGCTGCGGCCCCACGAGCGTTCCGACGAGGCGAAACTTTCTCAATTACTCGTGCGCATGCGCGAAGAGGATCCGACCCTCGTCGTGGAGCGCGAAAATTTCACGGATGAACTTGTGCTGCGCGGGTATGGTGAAATGCATTTGAGCGTGACGGTCGAGCGGTTGCAGCGCAAGTATGGCGTGAAGCTCGACACGCAGCTGCCTCAGGTGCCGTATCGCGAGACGATTACCGGTAAGACGCAGCAACAGGGCCGCTACAAACATCAGACTGGCGGCCATGGCATGTTTGGAGACGTGCACCTCGAGATTGCGCCGCTCGCACGGGGAACAGGCTTCAAGTTTGACGAGAGAATCGTGGGAGGCTCGGTTCCCAAACAATTCTTTCCCGGCGTCGAAAAAGGCGTACGTGAGGCGCTCGACCGTGGCCCTATCGCGGGCTTTCCAGTCGTCGATGTTCAGGTCGTCTTGTACGATGGGTCGTATCACACCGTCGACTCAAACGAAATGTCGTTCAAACTGGCCGCGGCGATGGCGATGCGCGAAGGCCTGCCCAAGTGCCATCCGGTCTTGCTCGAGCCGATTCAACGGATAGAGATCACGGTGCCGACAACCTACACGAGTGCCGTGCTGCAGCAGATCAGCGGACATCGCGGTCAAATTCTTAATTACGGACCAAGCGAGGATCGC
>Ga0185299_10004979_pt1 | contig 15433 bp, 17 predicted proteins | sample PaiPotPPA55metaG_FD_128002 | JGI IMG/M metagenome (GOLD analysis project Ga0185299, IMG submission 128002) | Iron sulfur acid spring bacterial and archeal communities from Banff, Canada, to study Microbial Dark Matter (Phase II) - Paint Pots PPA... ...
CCTTTGTGTCGGATTTTGATACTTGTCTTAATGCATTGAATATCGTTCATTTGATCATCCCTTGGATGGTTCGCAACTGCGAGAGGATGGCTCGGCTTAACTGCAATAGCGCATCAACCGTTACAGCGATAGAATGAGCCGACAAAATGAAGCCATCGCGTCAAAGCCGTGTGTTATCCATAGCCATGTTAGCGGTTGGCCTGGGCGGCGCAATCTACAGCGCCATTCAGTGGATGCGTAGTCCAGCTTCCAGTTCAGTGAAGTATGAAATCCTACTTGTTATGTGGCTGGCGCTTGGAATTGGCTGGGGATCTCGTCTGCTGCCGGATGGAAGCCGCAAGCGCCGGGACGCCGAGTGAAATAGCCCTTACGCCGCAAGGCGAAGCTGGAAAGCCCACCAATGACTTTGCCCGTCTTCAACGCGTGATTTGTTTCCCAGGTAACTTGCCCCCAAGACCTAAGTAACCGACGGTAACCGAAAAAATGCTACCTGCGTAACCCGCTCGAAATATTTTGTGAGTTATTCTTAATGTTGTGGATTACAATTGCCGGCTATTCCTCATCTTAAAAGAGGGATAAAAGCTACTTCGTGAAACGGATAGATCACAAGCCGATTAGTATTGCTGTTCTGTTCGCAATTGCAGTGTGCGGGCAGGCATTTGGATTGCGTCGCTCCGTCGCGCCGCAACATGGGCGACACGTGCACCACTCTCGTTTGCGACGAATTCTTTGGAATCCGCTGTTCAGACCCTCTCACGATTCCCTGTTGCGGCAAAATGAGGAAATTGACCGGCTAGATCTGCCTCGCATTCAGGACGATCAAGAACTACAGGAGCTGGTAGCCAGCGAAGAGTTGGTTCCGATCGTTCCGGGGCAGACGCTCCGCATCGATCCAAGACTTGACCCTGACCGGCGTTACTGCCGCCCGTGGACGCGGGATTTTCTTGCGGATCTCAGTTCCGATTATTACAAGGAATTTCACGATCAGATTCAGGTGAACTCGGCGGTTCGCACCGTGCTGGTACAAAAGAAGCTTCGCCGGCACAATCGCAATGCAGCGCCCGAGACTGGAGAAACCGCATCTTCTCACCTGGCTGGAATTACGGTCGATATTCAGCGTCGAGGCATGAGCCATCAGCAAATTAATTGGGTGGAACAATACATGGTACCGCTGAGGGACCTCGGGCTGGTAGAGCCGGAAGAAGAACGCCATCAATGGGTTTTTCACGTCATGGTTTCAGAACGCTATACCGACTTCCGTGATTCCAAGATGCTGGCCGCGCAGGAAAAGACGGTAGATGCCGGTCCAGAAGTAGAACGGCTTCCGGACGCCATTCCGGAAGAGTAACGATCTCTACTCCTAGACGAAGTCCGCAATTCTTCCTCTACAATCTGCCAGATGATCGTTTTAATGGCTGGCCTACCCGCATCGGGCAAAAGCACCCTTTGCAGAGAGTTGACAGCGCGGGTCTCAGGTACCGTATTGGACAAAGACAAGCTACGTTCCGCGCTTTTTGGAGAGCGCGATATTGAATACTCAATCGCGCAAGATGACCTCTGCGTGAGCATTCTTCTTGAAGCGGCGGCATTCATCCTGGAAAAAGATCCTTCGCGCGTTGTCTTTCTCGATGGACGGCCGTTTTCCCACGGCTATCAAATCGAAACGGTATCGAAGGTAGCGACCGCACTAAAACAAGAATGGCGGATTCTCGAATGCGTATGTATAGAGGAGACTGCGCGAAAGCGTCTGTCGGAGCATCAAGCCTTAAGGGAACATCCCGCAGCCGACCGCAATTACGAGTTGTATAAACGAGTCAAGCAGCAATTTGAAGAAATCAAATTGCCAAAAGTAATTATTGATACCGATCAGGCGCTAGAGGCTTGTATTGGTCTCGGGTTGGAGGCGATAAGTCGAACTCCTTAGCCGCATCGGAGCCTCTTCCACGCCTGGGCACGCACTCCGCGCTGTTAGTATTTCCTCGGGATGTCGTAGAATTATTGCCTTAACAAATATTTTTCGAATCCCAAAATGTTCGTTCAGTTTGCACTCTCAACCGGAGGGCTCCAATCAATGCGTAAGGTTTCAACGATTCTGGTTTTTATTTCGATGTTTTCGTTTTTCTGCTGGTCTCAGACAGAGACCCCGAAAGCCGCGCCGGCAAAGAAACCGGCCACTCACGCTGCTGCGGAGCCAACTGCCGTGATTGACACAACGGCAGGAAAGCTGACCTGTGTTCTGTTCCCCGACAAGGCTCCAATCGGGGTAGCTAACTTCGTGGGACTTTCCAAAGGCACAAAAGTGTGGACAGATCCCGTGAGCGGAAAGAAGAAGACCGGCGTTCCTCTGTATGACGGCACTATCTTTCATCGGGTGATCCCCGAATTCATGATTCAAGGCGGCGATCCGAAAGGTGACGGCACCGGCGATGGCGGATACAAATTCAAGAACGAAACTTCTCCGGACTTACTCTTCGACCGGCCAGGACGCCTCGCCTATGCCAACGCCGGACCGGACACGAACGGCTCGCAGTTTTTCATCACGGAAGTTCCCTACCCCAGTCTCAATGGCGGATACACCATCTTTGGACAGTGCGACGACGCGAGCGTCGAACTAGTGAAGCAGATCGCTCGGGCGCCCCGCAATTCCAGCGATCTCCCGAATCAGCCCGTGAAGATCAACCACATCACGATTAGCGGCAGTTCCGTCGCACATAAACCTTCAGCGGCAAAGCCGGTAAGCAAGAAGACATCGTCGCCGAGCACAACAAATTCTCAGTAGAAAATCAGCAAACGAAAGGATTCAATGACTCGTCAACCCGGTACATACGCCGTATTCGATACCTCGGAGGGCAAAATCGTTTGCCGCCTTTTTGAAAAAGAAGCACCCAAGACCGTCGCTAATTTTGTCGACCTCGCCGAAGGCAAGCGGGAATGGACGCATCCCACAAGCCGCAAAAAGAGTAAAGATCGTTTATATGATGGGACGATATTCCATCGCGTGATTCCCGACTTCATGATTCAGGGAGGAGACCCCGCCGGCACCGGCTTCGGAGGTCCGGGATATCAGTTCGAAGACGAAACTAAAGGCTCTCCTCACAAGTTCGACAAACCGGGCAAGTTGGCAATGGCAAACGCCGGTCCAAACACCAATGGTTCGCAGTTCTTCATTACTCTGGCACCCACAGAATGGCTCACCGGCAAACACACAATTTTTGGAGAAGTAGTGGAAGGACAAAACGTGGCCGAGAAAATCGTAGGCATCCCGCGAAACAAGCAGGACAAGCCGATGAAGGACATCACTGTGAAGTCGGTCGTGATTGAGGAGGTGTGAGAGGATCGCTACTCTCGTATCAGCGATTGGGCAATACGGAAATGTCGGTGCAGCGAATGAGTTGCACGTCGGCGGTCACCAAGGTCAAACCAAATACTTTCGCAGTGGCTACCAGAAAATGATCGCCTGGATCGGCGTGCGTGAGACTCAGCTTGGGGATCTCCAATGCCACGTCGATCGTCAGAGTCGCTTCATTCAACGGACGGGTTTCCAGCGCTCTTCTGGTCCAGGTCTCGACATCCATTCCCTCTAGCTCAATTCTCCGCTTGCGGTATAGAAACTGCACTTCCCAGATACTGATCGGGGAAAGCCAGAGTTGATTTTCTTTGTTGGCCAGTTCCCTCAGAACGCGAGAGGCAAGATGTTTGCGTGCGCCGACACTCCAAATCCATATATGGGTGTCCAGCAGCAGATTCATTAGCGAGAGGTTTCCCAATCGTCTTCGCTGCTTATGGGACCAACGATGTCTCCCACGATACGGATCGTTCCCTCCATGCTGCCGATCCAGCCTTTGGGACTCTTTTTAGGAGCGGGAGGTACAACTTCAGCTACGGGTTGGCCGAAGCGGGTTACGCGAATCGGCTTGCGTGTTTTGCGGACTTCTTCGAGGATGCCGAGGCACTTGGCCTTGAACTCGGAGATGGCGATTTCTTTCATGATTCTTATCTTATACTATGGTCAATGACTATGGTCAACGCATTGGAGACGCATGGAAACCGGGAAGGACACCACTTTCAGTCGTGCCAGATTTCGCAACTCCAAATACTCGGGCTTTAGCCTCTGAGAGCCGTGGTCCGACTAAGGTAAGGATGCTTGCATGCAGAAAACAGCACACCTCAGCGGCTGGAAGCCACATCTATGGCTGGCTTTATGGGGCACGACTGAAAGTCGTGCCCTTCCCGGTTAGTTTTGCGAAAGCACGTCAGGAATCCTTCCCCCGCTTTAATCGCATATGCCAGTGTCCGTGACAGTGTGCAACTATTGCAATGGGATGAATCAATCTTTCTCGAACAAACTGTCTATTCGATCCTCATATATCTCTATTGGCCTATGACCGATACCAAGGCCTTTGTCGATCATGATTTGAACAATCTCGTGACCATCGAAGAGAAAAACGGGAACGGCACCGTCCTTAATTGATGCCATGCGCGCATCGCGAGAAAAGGTCGAGGTCGTAAAGAAGTAGCCGTGCTCGAATTGTCCCTGGATCGCACCGCGAAACTTATCTATCTCGGGTCGTCCAACTGCACCTTGCCACCTCTTACATTGGAAAGCCGCGCGCATTTTGACCAGACCAACTTTTAATTCGCCATTTCCATCGATCCCTCCATCTCGTGCCGTGTGCCGGTTAATGACGGTCAGATTTTGAAAACCATATGCTGCAAGTAGTTTCGCGGCAAACGCTTCGAAGTCGCTCGGTTCACGGTCCACTAACTCCTGGAGTACCTTACGTTCGAATGCAGCGGCATAATCCTCAGCCAGTTCCTCTAGGTTGAGCGGAAACGCCGCTGTCGCAGCACCGTTCGGCGAAGTCGGCTCAATGCTCAAAGAAGACTCCGTCGGGGCAACGAGGTTGGGAGAAACAGCCCTCGCGGATTCGCGCTCGAGACGATCCTTGCCCCTTTCCGTTATCGCCCAGATTCCCCGGCCGGCACTTGTCAGCTCGCCGCGATCTACAAGGGCCTGCCGAACCCACTGGATCCTGTTTGTCCATCTGGTTCCCCCGCTCTGCAATGGCTCGGACTTGTCAGCATCTGTGAGTTGGGGAAAGAATTTCTCTACTGCCTTGTAAACATCACGAGCGGGAGCTTCGCCGCCCAAACACACGAGGGCTTTTAGTAGGGGTAGGTCAATATCCTTTTGCTGTGGCATCATTTATCACGTCCCCGCTACCTACACTCCGATAACGCCCACCAACTCCTTCACCGACGCGGCGCTCTTATCCACTCCCGCTTTTTCTTCGGGAGTCAGCTTGATTTCGATGATCTGCTCGATGCCTTTGGATCCCAACTTTACCGGCACGCCTACGAATAAGCCCTTGATCCCGTATTCGCCGTCCAGGTAAGCCGCGCAGGGCAGAATCTTCTTTTTGTCTTTCAGAATCGCTTCGACCATTTCCGTTACCGCCGCCGACGGAGCGTAGTAGGCGCTTCCGGTCTTGAGATATTTCACAATTTCGGCGCCGCCATCGCGTGTGCGCTGCACTAAACGCTCGATGGTCGCAGCATCCATCAACTCGGTAATCGGAATTCCTGCCACGGTTGAATAACGCGGCAACGGGACCATCGTATCGCCGTGTCCGCCCAGCACGAAGGCGGTCACGTTCTCGACGCTAACTTTCAATTCGTCCGCAATGAAGGCACGGAAGCGCGCTGAATCGAGCACTCCTGCCATGCCAATCACTCGTTCGCGGGGAAAGCCACTCATCTTGTATGCGGCCTGCGCCATGGCATCCAACGGAGTTCGGAGAATGTTGCACCGCCTTGCTGACTACATCTTTCATGATCTTGTGATTGGTGTTCAGAAGATCATCCCGGCTCATGCCCGGTTTCCGCGGAATGCCGGCCGTAATCACGACAATGTCAGAATTGGCGGTATCGGCGTAATCGTTGGTTCCGGTCACATAGCAGTCACGCTTCTCGATCGGCATCGCTTCGAGCAGGTCGAGAGCTTTTCCTTGCGGAACGCCCTCAATAATGTCGATGAGAACGACATCGGCCAATTCCTTTGAGGCGATCCAGTGAGCTGCCGTAGCTCCTACATTTCCCGAACCCACAATTGATACCTTCTTACGCATGAATGCCCTTTCACGAATTTATTGAGTTATTTGGCTCAAAAGCACATCTATGCTACACGAAACAAACTACCCGGAATCAGCGCGATAATCGGACGCCCCCAAAAAAGCCGCGAGATATGGTAACGTTGACATTGCCCCATATGTCCCTTAGCATCAATCACTTGGTAAAGTACTGCGCCGCCGGGAGACGCCTGTGATCAAGCTGGACATTATCAATGAAGTGGTGACCAAAACCGGAATCACCAAAACCAAGGCCGAGCTGGCAGTGGAAACTGTGTTTGAGAGCATGAAGCGCTCGCTAACGAAAGGCGACCGCATCGAATTGAGGGGATTCGGCGTATTTAACGTCCGTCCGCGCAAGACCGGTATTGGACGTAACCCCCGCACTGGCGCAGAGGTCTCTATACCTCCTGGCAAGGCCGTGCGCTTTAAGCCCGGTAAGGAGTTACAGTCCATAGATTAGCTTGCGGTATCTTGCGGCCTGCCCCGCCTACCCTTTAAGTGTTGCGACCGGAATCCTCGATGTCTGATTTCACCTCTCCAATCTCTGGAACACCAGTTCAATCCACCGCTGAGTTTTACCGTCCCATGCCGGTGTACGTAGCACAGCAGCGAAGACGCCATTACTGGCTGCACATTCTTTTATTTCTGATTACGATTTTCACGACGCTGGTTGTGGGCGCGCGCATGGAATCTAACTTCGTCCGCAATCAGTCCGTATTCTCTCTCGCGGACGACACTCTTCCTTTCTTTCCTATTCGTTGGATCCTCGCCAATCCATCGCGCCTGTTAATGGGCGTTCCGTTTTCGGCGACATTGATGCTGATTCTTCTTGCCCATGAGATGGGACACTATCTTTGCGCCGAGTATTACGGTGTCTACGCCACCCTGCCGTTTTTTATTCCGGCACCGACCTTGATTGGGACGTTGGGAGCGTTCATCCGCATCCGCTCACCCATTCGTTCCCGGGCAGCGCTGTTTGATATTGGCATCGCTGGGCCGATCGCGGGATTCGTCGTGGCCTTGGGCGTGCTTCTGCTGGCAATGCCTCACTCCAGGTTAGTGGCATCAGTGCCCGACTCTGATATTCAATTGGGATTCCCACTAATATTTCGACTAGCCTGGATGATTCATCCGCTGGCGAATCTGCCCGCAGGTATCGCTTTGCAGCGCCTTTATTTTCATCCAGCCGTGATTGCGGCCTGGGTCGGGATGTTTGCCACCGCGCTCAACCTTCTTCCCGGCGGCCAACTGGATGGAGGACACATTGTCTTCTCGATCACGCCAAGGTTGCACGCGTGGATATCGCGGCTAACTATTATCGGCCTGATTCCACTAGCGTTTTACTGTTGGGCAGGTTGGATTGTCTGGGCGATTCTGTTGAGAATCAGCGGAATGCGGCATCCCATGGTCTCTGAGTGGACGGGAATCGGGCCGCGCCGTCGATGGCTCGCGCTAGTCGCCGTTGTGATGCTGATTGTCACCTTCACTGCAGCACCGTTCGCTCACAGTTCCCTGCTGGATGTGATTCGCGATATCAGGGGACGCTAGAATTCGAAAACATCATGAGGACTGAACGGGATCGGGAAGACTGCGCGTTCCAACCGGGAGGCCACGGCCTTTAAGCCGTGCCCTCCCCTTCTCACTTCTTCGTTTCCCGTTTCACGGTTGCGTCCGTGCTCCAATAGCCATTGTCAGCCGCGATGTTGATTTGCATCTGGTCGCCGGATACTTTTCCTTTCACGAACAGCTTCATCGGGTTTCCCTGCCATTCCGTCGCGACGGTAAGTGAAATGTTGTCGCCATCCAGTTTGCCGTCGATGATTGGCTTTTCTTTTCCATCGATACCCAGCATGGTGCCGGTGACTACGTTATTGTCAGATTTCAAAGTTAAGACGGCTTCTCCGTCACCGCTTTGCATTGGGCCTTTCCACTTTCCGGTAACGTCGGCGCCAAAAAGAAGTGATGGAATCATCAGGGCCAAGACCATAGTCAATGTCCAACGAGAAACTTGCATACTTTCTCCTTCGGATCTTCAAAATTGGAGTGCTTTGGGCACGCCATCTATCGGAATACTGATAGATTGCGACAGAAGAGATAAACGCGTCAGTGCGGAACGTCACTTCGAAGGACTGACAAATGTCAGATGGATTTGCCCCTGTGGGCGGAGCGGAAGCGGCTTCGGACCAAACCAGCGATACCCAGCAGACCGGTTGCCAGCAACAACAAAGTCCCAGGTTCTGGCGTCGCGGCAAGATTAGTGGTGCCAGTCACAGGATTGTGACCAATCCGCGATATCGTGAATGATCCAGAAAGCACTTGGCCGGTGTACATCTTCCCAATCACGTCTCCCACCAACTGCCAGGTGCGGCCATCGAAAACGTTTATTGGCTTTCCTTTGGCATTGAGTTCCTGCGTGTAATCGTAAGTTACGGTGAGCCTCTCAGAACTGAACGTCCCATTAAAAATTACGCCGTGCGGAAACGACGAGCCTTTTAAAGTGTTAACGATGTTTATGGTGCCGGGGCCATAGATGTAAGTATCAGTTATACTGCCCCCCGCTTTGCTGCCAGTTACAGAGGAAGTTAAAAGCTGCGCGCCTGTCAGCTTCAGTACGCCGAGATTCCCCGCCGAGCCAGCCGTCATGAGAAGACTGGGGCCACTGATGCTTTCAATCTTCGACCCACTCAACTGCAAAGCGCCCCCAAACTTCAACGAATGTGCCAGGTTCAAAGAACCTCCCGACTCGTCGAATGTATAGGTCGTTGCGAAGGCAGACATGCACAGGGCGATTAGGGACAGGGAAAGAAACCAGAGTTTTTTCACCGGGGGCTCTCTAAAGGAGATTTAAATTGCTGATTATATCCCGCATGTTAGTTACCAAAGTCACTTCGTCGAGGCGCTTATGGAATCAGTGTCTTGCAGTAGCGAACTCAAGTTTTGCACAATGGAAGTGCAACTATTTTCGCTTTTGCACACAATTTATGCGCCTTCATGATCGCTAATTGCTGTTGCAGCCTCAACTGGCGGTTCTCCTCCGGCGGCACTTTGAGCGACGATAAGCCTCCGAGCCTCCACACGGATTCTCGGCAAGTTGATTCCGAAAAGCACCGCACCTCCAACGCAGGCGACCGAGCCCATCGATATCGTAAGCGGAGCACCAATGCGGTCCGCCAATGCGCCTCCCAACAATGCTCCGAAAGGCGCCATGCCCATAAACATCATGGAGTACACCGCCATCACTCGCCCGCGCAACCGGTCTGGGACCATCGCCTGGATCAAGGTGTTCGAAGATGACATCTGTAGCATCATGCAGAATCCGACCGGAACCAGGAGAATCGTCGATAGATAAAAATTGCGCGATAGCGAAAATAGCGCCAATGTCACTCCAAAGCCGCCGCATGAAAACGCTACCCACCGCCCCAGGCCGCGCACTCCGGTCCGCGTTGCTAGAGTCAGGGCTCCAAGGAGAGCTCCAATCCCAGTCGCACCCATCAGGATCCCAAGCCCACGAGCGCCTACTTGTAGCACCCTATCCGCGAATACCGGCATGAGCACGGTGTATGGCATGGAGACCAGACTTACCAAGCCCAACAAAAGTAGCAACGCTCGGATCGGAGTGGTTTGCCGGACGAAGCGAAAGCCTTCGATAATGTTTGCCAGCGGCGAACCCGTGGCGGGACGGTAGACCGGCGGATCCAATTGCATCAACAACAGACCGGCAATCACCGCAATGTAACTAATGCCGTTCGCAAAGAAGCACCACCCCTCTCCGATTTTTGCCACAAGAATTCCGGCGATTGCGGGACCTATGATCCGCGCTCCGTTGAACATGGACGAATTCAACGCAATCGCATTCATCAGATCCTCCTTCCCTACCATGTCAATGAGGAAGGATTGGCGCGCGGGAATGTCGAAGGCATTCACCACTCCCAACAACGCCGCAAGTACGAAAACGTGCCATACCTGTACCAAATGCCCGAGGGTGAGCGTTGCGAGAATCAGAGCCAGGATCATTGACGCGATTTGTGTACCTATGACCACGCGCTGACGGTTCAGCCGGTCGGCGACGATGCCTCCGATTGGGGCCACTAGAAAAACTGGTATCTGACTAGCGAACCCCACCGATCCCAGTAACAGCGAAGAGCCGGTAAGCCGGTAAACCAACCAGGCTTGCGCAACGTTCTGCATCCACGTCCCAATCAGAGAGATGAGTTGACCACCGAAAAAAAGTTGGAAGTTTCGATGGCGCAGGGCGCGAAAGGTTGCTGCAAGGGTGCCACCATCGCGCAGACCAGAATTCGCTACAGTGGAGGCCTGGTCGCCGTTCGTTTTGGATATCTGAGGAATGCTCGAAGTCATCGCGTTCTTATAATGCTAACCCACAAACACCGACAAATAACCGACGTGCACTATTGGACAAATTGAGCGATTCCTTCGGTTCATAGGGGGCGTACGCGTCACCGGATTCCGACGCGGGGCGCGGATTTTGCCAGAGTTATTCGTTATTCTTTTCAAGCCAGTATTTTTTGCAATAGAATAGAATGGACAGTCGGGACAAGTCTTCGCTTCGGGGTTCCCGCTGCCGTGCCGGTCCGCCACGTTTTGCATCTAAGCTTTTCGAATCTCGGCCGAGTGTTGCAAGGGAGTTTTTTGCCTGAAAAACGATTACAAAAGTCACTTGGCGTTGGTGCCTTCCATTCATACCATTCAAATAAGAGAATCATATTGAGGACGCGGTCATGCAGGGCGTAGCCGTCACTTTTCTAACTGAAGACAAAGAGCGCCAGGCATCTCTACAGCACCGCGTGGAGACTACCCAGAGCGGCCGGAATGTTTTCAGTCACGTGGGATTTCCAGTCAGTGCGACCGATCCGATCCTGCGTCAGCTCCAGGATGTCCGAACCGAGGTTGTTCTTGTCGATATCGATCCAGCCAGAGTCAAGCATGCTATCGACGCCATTGAGCTGATTCACGCCAACACCACCGACGTCGCCATTTTCGCCGTAGGTCCGATGACCGACCCATCGACTATCGTCTCTGCGATGCGCGCCGGTGCTCGTGAATATTTGGAACGAAACGCGAGTGCGGAAGCTGTGGTCGAAGCATTCGGCCGTTTCACATCTTCTCGTAGCAAAACTCGCACGTCATCCGGGCGGGCGCGGGTGTTTGTAGTAACCAATGCGAAGGGCGGAGCTGGCGCAACAACCGTAGCCGTGAATATTGCCATCGCGCTTCAGGAGACTCAGGGGAATGTGCTGCTCGTGGATTTCGCTTCTCTCGGTCACGCCTCTCTGCATTTGAATGTGCGCCCTACCTTTGGCGTTGTCGACGCTCTGCAGAATTTGCATCGTCTGGATGCTTCTTTGCTTGAGGGCCTAATGACGGCCTGCAAGGGCGGTTTGCAGTTGCTGGCCGGTCCGCAGCAACCGACATTAGTTACGCCGACTGCGGCGGAACTTGCGCGTTTGTTCGATCTACTGGTAGGTCACTTCAAGTACGTCATCGTGGACAGTTCCGGACGCAAGGATCAGACCGAACGCCTGCTCTGTGACTTGTCCAATGCGGTATTGGTGATCGCGCAAGCGGACGTGGTTTCTTTATGGAGCGCTGGCCGGGTACGCACTTTCCTGGAAGAAGGTGCGGGACGCGATCGAGTCCGTTTAGTGCTCAATCGCTACAAAAAAATCCCCGGGTTTGGCGACGATGACGTGGAAAAGGCAACCAACTGCAAACTTTTGTGGAAACTTCCTAACAACTACCATTTAGTGTCACCAGCCATCGATAAGGGAGTTCCAGTTGCCTTTCACGATAACCAGGACATTAGCCGTTCGTTCCGGGCCCTGGCAGACACCCTTGTGGATGCCTCGGCCACAGTCGAAGGCTCGCTCGATCTCTCCTATCAGCCCGACAAAACGGAGTCAAAGAAGAAGGCGGTCGCCCGTCTACTAATCTCGCCAGCACGCGCGGGACAATGAAAGTCATTGTTCTGGAATGAGACCGGCAAAGGCCTCTGTTCCTCCAGTGAATGGCTTCGGTACCAAATCCTCTGATTTTTCTTCTTAACATCCGATTATGTCGCTCTTAGCCTCCTGACGTAGATAACACCCAGTAAAGACTGACTCGCTTTATGCCGAAGAAAGCGGTATGGCATGGCGTCCTCGCCTCGGTAGAAAGTGGATCAAAGTAGCGGCAGCCGCCAGCTTGACGAAATTAGCAGGCCTTGGATTGTCACTGCTTCTAATGGATGGGCGTGTATTTGCTCAGGCGCAGGACTTGACACAGTTGAGCCTGGAGGAGCTGGTGAACACCCGAGTCACTTCCGTTTCCAAAAAAGAACAAGACGTGCTTAGAGTCGCGGCTGCCATCTTTGTTATCACGCAGGAAGACATCCGCAGTTCCGGCGCAACCAATATTCCCGACTTGCTGCGAATGGTGCCCGGAGTGGACGTAGCGCAACTAGACGCAAACGTGTGGGCAATCAGCATTCGTGGCTTTAACGACCGTTTTGGAGACAAAGTGCTAGTTCTAGTCGACAATCGCAGCGTTTACACGCCGACGAGTTCAGGGGTTTATTGGGATCAGTTGGACGTCCCTTTGGAAGACATCGACCGCATTGAGGTCATTCGAGGACCGGGCGGCACGGTCTGGGGCGCAAACGCTGTGAACGGCATCATCAATATCATCACGAAGCATTCCGATGCCACCAAAGGTGGTCTCCTGGCCGCTGACGCCGGGTCAAACGAGGCGGCCCAAGCGCTAATCCAGTACGGCGGCAAAGTTCGCCGAGTGGGAAGCTATCGAGTCTTTGGCAAGTATTCCAACGTTGGCAGTCTGACCATTCCTGACGGTCCCGAAGGAGCGGACGGCTGGCACATTCTACACACGGGATTCCGTTCTGACTTGGACCTCACCCCACGAGACACTTTAGCTGTCGAAGGCGATCTTCTCAGCACAAGCGAGGGTGAAACCATCTCAGTAGTGTTGGCCAACGCCTTGCCGCAACAGGCGACCTTTAATAGCCGGACGAACGTTGGCGCTGGCGATCTGTTGGCGCGTTGGAATCGAACTTTTTCGAGCCGGTCCGATATCTCCCTGCAAGCCTACTACGACAAATATGACCGTCACGAGCAAGGAGGACTTGAAGAGCGGACTACCTTCGATCTCGACTTTCAGCATCACTTGGCAATCGGGTCCCGGAATAATGTGGTCTGGGGACTGGGGTATCGCGTCACCAGCGATGAACTCGGGGCCAAGTATTCCAAAAGCTACGTGCCGCCACAGCGCACGGATAATCTCTTCAGCGCCTTCTTTCAAGATGAGATCAAAATTGTGAATTCACTTTCATTCACCTTGGGATCCAAAGTGGAGCATAACGCGTATACAGGTTTCGAATTCGAGCCGAGCGCGCAGTTGGCATGGACACTTCCACGCCGGCAGGAGATTTGGGCCTCCGCTGCGCGCGCAATCCGTCAACCGGCGCGCGCCGATACCGCGATTCGGATTGACGTTTCTACCGTGACTTTTGACGACGGAAGTTTTGGAGTCGTTCAGGTCATCGGCGACCCGCATCGGGAAGCCGAGGAACTGATCGGATACCAACTGGGATACCGTGCCCAGGTAAATAACGTTCTATCTTTCGATATCGCGAGTTTTTTTAATGTCTACCATCACCTCCAAACGGATGACGCCGGTATGCCTTTTCTGAGCGGCACACCTCCGCACACTGTTTTTCCGCTGATTTCTGGGGACCATGCCCACGCTCGAACCTACGGCGCCGAGGCTTTCGCCAACTGGAACCTCACAACGCGCTGGCGCCTGAGCCCTGGCTACTCCTTTATTCGCATGAACGTGCAACCTGACCTGTCGAGTCAAGATACTGGCGTTGCAGGGGATGCAGGGGACACCCCTCGGCACAAGTTCGAAATACGCTCCCGCTTGCGATTGCCGTGGAACCTTGAATGGGATGGCACGCTTTACTACGTAAGCGCTTTGCCAGATCAAGGTGTGGTTGCCTACGAACGTCTCGATACCCGCTTAGGATGGAAAGTTGGAGAGTCGGGCGAAATCAGCCTGGTTGGGCAGAATCTTCTCACTCCGCGACACTCAGAATTTGGAGACGACACCCCCCTTCACACACAGCCTCAGCGCAGCATTTACGGAAAGGCGGTATGGCGCTTTTAACTAAGTGGGCGCGATCGTTGGTGGGAGCCCGATGGCAAGGGAGAAATTTCCCGCGTTTAAATTCCTAATGCGAGACTATTTACAAGCAGCGGCCTTGCCTTCGATCTCGGCATAAATGGCAGGATGGGAACACACCTCGTAACACCAGTGTTCGGTCCAGTGCTGAAAGGTAAACGTGCGCAAGTCGATCAGCGGAACACGGCCCGCTCGGACCACAATTTTGCGAAAGATACCACTCCCTAAGGGCACCAACCCACTGGAAAGACGAAGTTCTTCGACGTTCCACAATCCAGAAATAGTCGAAGTAACAGGCTCAAGAGTAATTTCCTGCTCCAGCTTTTTAAAGGCTGCGTGGCTGATGCGAATGCCGCCCAGATTGTAGTTCAGGATACATTCCTCTGGGTTTTCATGCTCTGCGCCAGCTAGGGTTTGAAAGGCATAAACATTGAACGGTACCTTTGTAGTCTGAATGGCTTTGCGAACCCGCTTGTCGCAGGAAGATAAGCGATCGCTTTCGTTTAACGCATCCGAGATCATGATCCGCTGCGGGCCGTCAGCGAGATACACTGGCGCGGAATCCTGATAAGAAATACCGATCCCCAACTCCAACGTGGGAAGTCCGGCTCGCTCCAATAGCTGGTTGTATCCGCGAACGATTTCGAGCATTTCTCGCGCCAGTACGCATGCCTTGCTCACAGCCAGTTCTGGCTCACTTTCCCGCTCCAAAAACGCGAGTATGATCGCGTCTCCCTCAAGAAAAACTTTGGTGGCACCGTATTTCTGCAACAGCTTATTGACTGGATCATAAAAATTCAGCGTGAAGTAAGAGGCCGGATTCATTTGCCGTGCCAGCAGCGATTTTGTGAGCAGCGACGAATCCCTGACGTCCGCTTTCACGATCACGTGACGACACACTTTGTCTTCTGCGGGTTTCTGCTCATGCGGCAGCAAATATTCGTACAGCGTGCCATTAATAGCGGAAAGATCGCGCATCTTTTCGCTGGAGATGATGTTCACTTGCGTCAGCGCTTCATTCAAGACCTCTAACCGCCGGACATCCCGATGGTGTCGGATAAAGTCGCGCAAAAAACGACCTGCGATCTTAGTTTTTTCATCGCCTC
>Ga0185299_10004980_pt1 | contig 15433 bp, 13 predicted proteins | sample PaiPotPPA55metaG_FD_128002 | JGI IMG/M metagenome (GOLD analysis project Ga0185299, IMG submission 128002) | Iron sulfur acid spring bacterial and archeal communities from Banff, Canada, to study Microbial Dark Matter (Phase II) - Paint Pots PPA... ...
TTGAGATTATGCTCGCGCGCGCCCTTAATGACAATATGCTCAAGGCCGTGCCGCGGGGCGATGGCCAGCACCGGCGCGGCATATGGGTCCTTCGGGGGAAAATTTATCGTTTTGTGCATGGACAAGGAATGTTCGTGATAAGGGCGTGCAAGTGCCTCTTAGCAAGCTGCAAACGTCGAAAGCGCGGTCGACATAAAGTCGACCGCGCCATTGTGCTGGTGTGCGGTCGACTACTATGAAGTCACCGCTGTATTGAGCGCTTAGCGGATCGTGTGTGTGTAGGTTAGCGCATCGCCCGTGTCGACTCGGAAGAAATTCTCCCACGAGTAGTCGCAGCTTTTGTCCACATCGTAGAGCGTGAATTTATGCTCGGGGTTGAGGCACAGTGAGTGCGAGCCGGTCCACGTGTGCTGGTCGCTCTCTGCATACACGTAGTAGAACTTATCCGTAAGGTCGCCGCTCAGTGGTGTTTTGCACGAACCTGAATCCATGTTCCACCAACCCTCGGAGACGAACGAGTCGCTCGAGGAATCGTAGTAGGCCACGGCAACACTAATGTGTTCGCCCGACTCGTTGCAGACTTGGAAGTCCGCGCTGGCGGGTGCGCTCGTGAGCCCGGCGAATGCGACGACCAGCGCCGCAAAAATACCGATTGAAATGAGATACCGCATGATGCTCCCTCCGACAAAAATCTCTTCACATATGATTGCAAAGGGAGCCAAGTTCTTACATGGTTAGGGCGTGCCCAGCGTCACTAATGCGCCGGACAACTGTGCGATGCTGGGAATGATTGCCTCGGGTGGACGCACGCCCGTGGGCATGACCTCGTTGCGGCTGTTCACCCAGATAGCGCGCATGCCGGCGGCGTGGGCTCCCGTAATATCTCGGTTGAAGCGATCACCAACCATCACGCTTTCGCTGGCCTTCACGCCAAGAGTCCGCATGGCGTGGGCAAAGACGGCGGGATCAGGTTTGGCAAGCTCCATTTCTCCCGCAAGCACGACGGTGTCAAAGAAGCGCGAGAGATCGAGCCGTGCGATCTTTGCTTCGTGGGTCTCAGCAAATCCATTCGTGATAATGGCCATCTTGTAGCGTCCATGCAGTTCGCGCAGCACCGGCAACGTTTCAGGGAAAAGTTCGACTCGCTCGATGCGCACCGCATCGTAGCGTGCGGCGAGGCGTTTGGCGAGGTCAGCATCGTCGATGCCATAGCGTTTAAGAGCGGCCCGCCACAGCGAGGGGCGGATGGCGCCACTTGGCGGTTTGGCCGATCCCGGTTCAAGGCGTTCCCAAAAGCCCATCGCCTCATCCATATATGCGGCGGCAAGCTCTGCGGGCGACACGTTGCGACCCGAGGCTAGCTCTGCTGCAACATGCGCTGCACTGCGTTCGCTTGAGATTGTATCGTCGAGCAGCGTGTCGTCGAGATCGAAAAATATCGCTAGGATGGCTGTGCGATTCTGCGTAGTTTACCTCGATACGATCAAGAGCGGCGGCAGCTTACGGAACGCGGCGACGAGCTGGTCGAGCGCCGCCTGGCCACGTTTGGGATCGAGCGTCGTCTCAAGCGACGGCAATGTCGAGATTGTATCGTCCGAGTTGTACAGAATGCTGCTCTGGTACGGGTCACCGGGGACGCCGCTGCGCGAGTAGAAAGCCGATCGAATTTGAATCATTTCGGTGCGCATACTCGCGAGCGTCGCTACGTTGCCCGCTTCGACTGCCTGATCGGCCGCTTCATCCACGCTTGCGCTCAGGCGCCCAAATTTGGCGACGAGCGGCTGGAGCGTGCGCACCACTTTTCTGCGGGCGCTTTCATCACCCCGGCCGTTCGCAAACGCATTGAGGCGCCGCTGCATGGCGAGCGCGTCGAGATGCAGCTGGATGTCAGGGTAGGGTGCATCCGCCAGGCGCAGGGTGATGAGATTATAGAGCCGTGCCGCGGCGTTGGCATACCGCATGCCGGGGTCGAAGATCTTCAAGCTTGCGATATCCTCGTAGCCCGAATGATATGTGCCGAACACACCCCCGTAATAAATGCTCAGTGATGGGATGTTCAGGTGATACTGAAAGCTTTCGTGATCGCTGCCCGTGCCCATCGCGGTGATTGCGCGCTTGGGGTCTTGTTTCGCCCAGTAGGCACTAAGCGTCTTGCCGTTCGGTGCTAACGCCGCATCGGCTACCGATTGCAGCAGATCGAACAAATCGTCGGAGGCGCTGGGAATATATGTCGGTCCGTTGGCAACTTCATCGGTGTTCACGTACGCCAAGCAGTTACGCAGCAGCTGCTCCCTATATTGGTCGACCCAGATGCCGCTGCCGAAGTCGTTGAGTTCTTCGCCGTCCCATGATCCAATGACAATGGTCCGGTACGGCCGCCAACCCGACTTGCGGAGTGCGCCGAAGTCCTTGCCCATCTGCAGCATCGCAACCGATCCGCTGCCCGGATCGATGGCGCCCCACGTCCAGGCATCGCGGTGCCCGCCGACGATCACCATCTCATCCGGCGCGACCGCGCCTTTCATCGTCGCAATGACGTTCCATATTGGTCCGAAGAAGCGACGGCTCTTGATGATTAGATGCACGCGTTCCACGCCGCCAAGATGGATATGCGAAGCAATTTTCGATGTCCAGCTTTTGGGGGCCGCGGGGCCGCCGAGATATTGATCCAGCTGCTGCGCGACTAAAGGCGTGACCGTCATGACAGGAATCGACGGCACATCGAGTGCCGAAAATGGCTTGTGTTTGGCGCCGGGTATGGGGATGCCGATCGCGGTTGGATCCCCGCCCGCGTCTGAGATCGTCAACGTGTTGCGCATTGCGGCGCCGATCGGCCGAGCTGGGCCAAGCGGGTAGCTTTTCGCTGATCGAAACTGTGGATAGTACGGATCGTATCCGGGCTCCGGATATATGAGCAGGGCTTTCGCGCCGAGTTGCGCCGCGCGCTTCCCTTTGCTCACGGAGCCTCCGCCGCCCATAGCCGCAATGACGATCGCGCCTTTGATGCTGACGTGCATCTTGGCCAGCGTTTCGAAGTCCGATTCCGATCCGTGACCGGCATAGATGAGCGGGCCGTTCACGTCGCCGTCCGCGCTGTACCCGGAATATGGCTTGCCGATTTCTGCGTGCCGCTGCGACCACGGATCATCGGCAATCCCAGGTTCGTAGAGGTCAACGTCGCGCTGGACGGGAGCGGTAATGGTCAGCTGCTGCTGGGTTGGCCACGCGATCGGCACAACATAGGTTACGATTTTGGCGTCCCAACCGTCAGCTGCAAGTTGATCGCGCATGTACACGGCGGTCCCGTAATCCGTGGTCTGCCCCATCCGGTGCACGACGCTTGCGACACCCCATTCGAAACGCATTGCATCAGTTGCGTTGGGCAAGGTGCTCACCGCGCGCTCGTACTCGAGTTCATGCGCTACCGCGGCCGGTGGGAATCCGCGCAACGCTGGTGCGGCACCGGTTGCCGAAGCAATGACGACGTACGCAAGCGAGGCACTGCTCGCGATAACAACCGTGGCGAGCAATACAGGAAGGCGGCGCCACCACAACGCCTTGGCTTTGCAGGTCATACACATACACGGAGAATTGCGCCGCTACGCGCGCGTACCTTCTTCACTAGTCATGTCAGCTTGGCCGACGGCCGGCATTTCCGGATGGGTCCCCACGCGAGCAATTGCAATGGGCACGACGAGCAGCGCCACTGTCAGAACGACAAATATCGCGTGGTTGAACGGCGTCGGCAACACCGCTTCATGCGTATACACTAAGAGCGAGAGCGCACTGAACCACCACGCGTACGAAGCCCACGCTCCGCGCGCGGCACACACGGGCACGAGCCAGGCTGCATACCACGGATGCATGGCCGGCAACGACCACAACAGCGCGGTGATAGACCGGAATAATTCGGCGTTACAGAACGTGCGCGCATACCACACGATGGCTGTGAGCGTCACAAGCGAAAACACGGCTACAATTGTCAACTGCACCGAGCGCACTACCGGATCGCTCGCCTTGAGCGCAAAGAGCGGCAGTGCGAGCAGCCAGTTGAGCGACATTGATAGGCTGCTGCCGACCTTCGCCATCGTCGCTTGCCCCACCGTACCAAAGGCGAACGGATGGAAACACAGCAGCGGCACGAGGATCGCCAGCACGACGACGATGACCGCAGCCAGGGCGTTCTTTTGAGCCGCGCGCACAACGATAAATGGAAGTAGTAGAGCAGCAAAATACTTGATAGCGATCGCTGCGCCGAGCAGCAACCCGGCTATAAGAGGGAGCTCGTCGACCAGCGCATACGACCACACTGCGGCTGCGACCATGAGGAAGTCATTATGGCCACCGGCTGCGCTTTCGTACAGTGTCAGCGGATGAAACGCGAGAATCGCGACTCGGCGCGCCCGCTCGTGCGGCGCAATTCTCTTGACGATGCGTGCGAGGGCCCCGAGTATGAGCACACCCGCAGTGACCGATATGCAGCGCCAGGTCCACAACTGCGCCCACAGACTCGCTCCTGATTCAAGCTTGCCGACCAACCCTGCCAGCAACGTGAAGCCGGGCCCGTAGGGGTCTGGAAACGGAGGATTGTGGAGCAGCGGAAACTCTTGTGCGAAAGTGCCGTCATCGAGTGTGATAGGGGAAACCAAGACATACGGATTGATGCCGTAAACGCCTAGAAGCCGCCCGAAGAAGACGTAGTAGTAGCCATCGATAGACAAGGTGACTGAAAAAAACGTCAATGCGACGGCAACAATGAGGTACCCGGCATAGACGGGCAAGATTGTCTCGCGCTGCCAACCGGCGACTGCCCTGGCGGCCTGCCAGCCGCAAATGGCAAGCGCTGCGAACACAAACCACATGGCGATAATTGCGTACCAATGCGGCGCTACTTGCACGACCGGGATGGGCAGCGAGAGGCCCACGATGAAGCCGTGATAGCGGTCGGGCGGCGCCTGAGGCAACATAGAGAAAGCGATCCAGCGCACGAGCCGCGAGCCGAGCAACGCGACGCCGGCCATCGCGGCAATCCACGTCCAGTACCGCGCCATCATCGTCCCTCTTGCAAACGATAAATAGCAACTCCGTTTGCGTTAAAGACCTGAACGAAGCGCTGACGATCGCGTGCAAACACGTCCCAATCAACGCCAGTCGGCGTGCGGTGGAGATATGCGTCATTGGTGTTAACTATGATGTATTTGTAGCCTCTCATTTCAACGTCGTGGTAGCGCGCCTGAAAGTCGGAGCGCCAATCGAGCGCGATCACCTGTTGATAGTACGGATTAGCCCACGATGTGCCGCGAGGGAAATAGTAATTCCGCACGTCATCGAGCGCGAGAACCTGGTTGCCAGGTATGTTGTGCCCTGCAAGCCACCGAGCCGCCGCAAACGTTTCGAGTCGAGCATCGAGAAATTGATCGGCAGATTGAGTTCCGGCAATATATGCGTACGCCGGTACGATTGTCGACGAGGCCTGCGACCGCAGTGCCGGCAGCCAATTCATCAACACGACATACGCGCCAAGAACCGAGAGCACGACGGTGCCGATCAGACGCAAGCGTTCGCCTGCGGCACTCACACCCGCCGCAACGATCGCTGCATAGAGGAAGAGTGCAGGCAACGCAAAGCGCCACTGCTGGCTCGTCGCGAACCAAAACAGTGTCATGACTACGCACGCAGCCGCCACGACGCGCGTGCGAACGATCGCGACTACCCCGACTATCGCAAAGATGACGCCGATGCGCAGTGCTAATCCTGGATCGCCGCAAAACTGTCTCGGATCCGCAACGAGACGATAGGGCAGCGTGATGAGATCCCCGAGCGAACTTCCGCCGCCGCACCAGTGCCGGGTCATTTCGACGTAGCGCGCGGCGAAATCACGGACCTGCGCCGCGGGAGCGAGCATGTGCGAAAGAAACGGGTAGATGGGATCGCCGGTCAGTACGAACGTTCGCAGGTACCAGCCGCCCGCGATGAGTGCAAACCCGGCCAAGAAACCGAGGACGGCCTGGCGCTTATACGGGCCCGCGGTCCACACCGCGAGTACGAGGATGATGAGTACAAGCGCGAGGCCCGAATATTTGGTTGCGGCTGCGGCGCCGGCAAGCGCGCCCGCGAGGCTCAAGACAAAAAACGGCGATTGATTTTTTGTCTCCAGGGCGACCAGAACGCCCGCAATCACAAACATCGCAAAGGGCACATCCACATAAAAAGAGGGAGCAAGCCAAAGCCAAAGGCCGGATGTCACAACGAGCATGCCGCCAATAGGCCCGGTACCCGCGGAAAGCATGTCGGCGAGCGCCCAAACGAGCAACGCAACGCCTATGCCCGCACCAAGCGTCACCATGGCGGCGCCGGCAGATCCCGCAAGGGCATATGCAGGCAACGCAGCAGCTTCGCCCAGCAGCGGGAACCCCGATTGCACCATCTGAGGGTCAAACTCGAATCCACCGTGGAAGAGAGCCGCTGCAGCAATCGGCAGGTGATACGCAACCGGATCCCACCACACCGCCGGCAACGCAGCAAGGACCACGCCGCTCGCTTCTGCCGACACTTTCACGATCAACGCTAAACGAATGCCGACATCGGCGCGGCGCAGGGCAGCCAACCCCTGCGTCAATGCAGCCGGTAACAATCTAAGCTTTTCGATGAGTCGCGGGGCGCGCGCGATGAGCGCCCCTCCCAACAGGAGCCACATTGATAACACATGCACGGCGTGCACAAGTCCGAGCACTCCGACGGCAGATCCCATCAACGCGTAGCCCACCGCGGCCCCGATACCTAGACGTGCAGCGGGATGTGCGATTCGGACCCATCGCCTAACAACATCGCAACCGATGTCAGCGGCAACGATCCAGGTGAGCGCGCCTGCTGCGAAACCCGCCACCAGCCGTAGCCAAAAAGGGGCGAGATCAAGCGGATGCAACCTCAGCGCCTCGTTAAGTCGAAGAGATCAGTCTGTAGTTTGTCGTGGCCTGATGTCTTGACGCTCATGCGTGCCGCCTTCGACGCTCGCATCTGCATTCGCAGAGACTCTGCAACTGCCAGCAGCCCCCGCGCGAACGGAAATTTCATCGTTATGGACAACGCAATGCCTAGTACCGAGCCCAGCGGCGTTCGGTGCTCTCTCAATAAGCTGAGAGCCTCGCGAGCAACCGCATCGTCACCATGCACCACGGACTTAACTGCGATCTCGGCCAACTTGACCTGGCGTTGCCGTTCGATCGCCGAGGCCATTGCGGCGCGAAATTTTGGCATAAGGCTTGAGTCCGCTCCGAACTTTTCGGCGATCCGCTCGTATCCCACGACGACGCTTGTGTCTTCTCGCTGGGAGCCGGCCTGCGCATGTCGCACATAGGCCGCGCACGGTGTAAATGAAAGGATGATCGGAAAGTGTGCCGCGACTTGTAGCTCGTAGTCGAGGTCGCTGGGTGCGCCGACCCCGCTGTCCAGTAATCCGATGTGCTTGATAACGTCACGACGGAAAAGGATCGACGTCCAGGTCGGGTGTCTGTTGCCCAACATGCGCTGCGCCCCTTCGGGAGGGTCATAGCGTCCTTCTCGCGGCCAGAGGGCAACCGGTGCATATTGCAGCGTTCCGTCTTCGCTCAACTCGAGGGTCGACCCGGCAAACATCATCGCGTCTGGATTCCGTTCGAGCTCCTTCACTGCCGTCGCGAGAAAATTCGGAAAGATGACGTCATCGTCTGATAAGAATGAAAAGAAATCGGTCGCGACGCGCTCCATGCCGTGAACGAAGTTGGCAAAGGAGCCAATGTTTTCGCCGTGACGCTGGTATTGGATGCGAGCGTCCTCGGCCCGAAGTGCGTCGACCACACTCTCAGTTTCATCGCTGGACGCATTGTCGTAGACGCACACCACGAGGTCGGAGTACGTTTGCCTGAGCACGCTGCGAATGGCGCGCGCCAGCATGTGAGGCCGGCGATACGTTGGGATGATGACCGTGACACGGGCTGTCACCTGAAAAACAATCGCACGCCGTCGATGACGCGCTCGACAAAGTCCTCGCGCATGCATGAGTGCAGCGGCAACGTCACGACCTGCTCGACGACTCGATCGGTCACTTTCATGTCGCCACGACGCGCATCTTTGAAGAACGTGTGTTTGTGCACCGGCACAAAATGAATGCCGACATCGACCTGGCGCCCACGCAGATGGTCGATCAGCGCCTGGCGTCTCCCACCCAAGACGCGCAAACTATAAATGAAAGGAGAGATACCGGAGAAATCGCTGGCCGGGACTGTCACCCCCTCAAGCTCTCCGAAGGCCGCGTTGTATCGGCGGCAAACAGCCTGGCGGCTCGTAATGAACTCGTCGGCCCGTTTGATCTGCGAGATGCCGACGCTCGCTAGTATGTTGGTGAGGTGGTAACGAAAGCCCTCACTGACGACGTCGTAGTCCCACGCGCGGCGGTTCTTGTAGCGCTCGGTTGTATCGCGGTCCACCCCGAGCAGACGCAGGTGTCGCAGCTTTTCGAGCTCTTCTGCACTGCTCGCGACGACACAACCACCATCCACCGCGGTCACAACTTTGACGGGATCAAAACTGAACGTCGCGACGTCACCGAAGCTCCCTAACCGCTTTCCGTTGACAATCGTGCCAAAACCGTGGCAAGCATCTTCGATGACACGTAGGCCGCGTTCCGCGGCGAGCCGGTAGACGCCGGCAATGTCGCACGGTATACCGGCGAAATGAAGTGGAAGCAGCGCCTTGGTGCGTGGTCCGCACAGCGCAGCTGCTTTTTCACAATCGATACCGAGGTTCTCCTCCCGCACGTCGCACATGACGACGTCGGCTCCGGCCATGTGAATGGCTTGATGATCGGCGACGTAGTTGAATGATGGCGTGATGACTTCGTCGCCCGGTCCAACGCCTGCTGCGCGCAGTGCAATGTGCAGGGCTGACGTGCCCGTGTTGGTGGCCACAACGAAACGATCGTGCAGCCCGAGAAAGGACGTGATGCGATCCTCAAACTCCTTGGTGCCGGCGCCCATCCCAAGCCAGCCGACGTCGATGGCGGCGCCAAGATGTTCTTTTGTATCGGGTCCTAGCTGCGGCGCGAAAACCGGTATCGTCTCGATGGCGTTAGTCCTTAATGCAGCGCAGGTAGCCGCCAGGGGCCACGCTGATGACTAACTTTTTATCGATCTCGGTGTCCACTTCAAATCTGCTGTTGCGAGCGAGAAAGGTTTGCACGGCTGTGTACGGATTGTTACCACGTCCCCACGGCCGATGTGGAAATGCATCTGCCGGCATGCGTTCGACTATAGTGTCGAAAACCACGATATAGCTTCCAGCTTTGACGAGCGGAGCGTACAATTCCAATTCCCGCAAGACATGGTCGTGCGCGTGGTTGGAATCCAGCATCACCATAACGCGCCGCTTACCTTGGGCTCGTTCAAAGACTTCTTTGACGATAGGAGCAGCTATGGATGAACCTTCTAGCATCGCGATTCTGGCTGCGAGCGGATGCGCTTCGATCGCGGCTCGATTGTGCGCTCGAATGTCGATGTCGATGCCAAGAACGCTTCCATTCCCGCGAAGTAACTCGAGAATCGATGCGTAGAAAACAAGCGAACCGCCGTGCGCTATGCCAGTTTCTACGATGAGGTCCGGACGAATATTCCAGATGATTTCCTGCAAGGCGACAAGATCTTGCGGGTACTGGATAATCGGCCGTCCGAGCCACGAAAAGTTATACGAGTATCGATGCTCGCTCGTTTTCAGGAAAAAGGCATGGGCAAGTTCGGATAACTGCGCATCGGCAGCCATGGCTTCGATTGCTTTTTCGTCCATTGGTTCGCGCATCTAACGTGCGTTCATAGCCGGTTCGAGCAATCGACGCAACCCTTCATGCAGCTCAACCAGCGGCCGCCAGCCTACAACTTCTGCCGCTCGCCGCGTGTCCATTGCGATATTTGGAGCGAAGTCAGCAATAGTTCGATGTACGATCTTGCTGCTCGATCCAACCATTTCCCTGATGAGCTCGGCAATTTGAGCGGTTGAGGTACGCACTCCTGTACCTATGTTGAGGCTGTCAGACACCTCTGATTCGACACACGCGACAATGGCAGAAACAACATCGTCAACATACACAAGATCGAGGTGGGGAAATCCGTTTTCATACCGGTGGGTCACGATGTCTTCGTTTCGCAACGCTTTGTGAAGAAACGTTCTGATGAACTTGGGCTTGTCGCTGGCCTCTCCATAGACCGGGCTCGCCCGCAGCAGCCAGCGCTTCACATCATGCAGGTTTCGATAGAGCTCGATCAACGTTTCACAGAGAAATTTTGTCTGGCCATAGGAGCTCTTCGGGAGAGGCGGTAGCTGCTCGGACGCCAGCTTCGCCTCCCGATAGCCTGAATAGACTTCCCAGCTCGAAAGATACACGAGCTTGAGGTGATTCTCACGACAGACCTCAAGGACGTGGCGCAACATCACCAGTGTTTCACCCACCGAGGTTGAGGTCGTGTAAATTCGAGGATTGGCTAAGTGCACGATGCATTCGATGGCGTGCTCCTTGACCATAAGATCAAGGTCAATCGAGCCTTCCACAATGTTGAGTGCTTCACGTGACGGCGCTACGACGGCGTGGCGCGATGCCAGACGGGGGACGAGGCTTGAGCCGATGAGTCCCGTTGCTCCGGTTACCAGTATGCGACGGCTTGATTTCACCGGTTGCGAGTTGACGCGAGCTTCGCCGCTTTCCACGACTTGTCGGACTACTGACAACACGGCGAGTGAAATGCCGCGTTGTCCCGTGCGCGATACGACTTCGCGAACCGCTTCGTGCCACTCGAAGGATTTGGTACGAGCAAGAACGCCGGCGGCTATTGCGTTACTGCGCGATACGCCGTAATCGCAGCAGATGACGACTTTTTGTCCGCGTTCGAGGTGACTCAGTGCCTGTTCAATCTTCTCCGCAACTAGAGATGGCGGATTGCCACCGCGATCCACCAAGTCGCGCACGTCAACGATGCCGTACTCGCCGCCGTCCGGGAGCGTATTGTATGCGGCAGTTCCCAAAGTGGCGGTAATCCATGTAATCAATGAGGTAGAAGCCTTTCGGGTTCAACGAATAACTCCGTGAGACTCCGCAGATAGTAACCGGTTTTTATGCGTGGTTGCGGTTTGCGCTCGCCGGTGATCACGTTGTGCAAATACAAGTCCACCTCGTTGACGCCCGCCAGCGTCCGCAGGTAGACGGATGCAGAAAAACGCGGGTTGATTTCAAAGGGCACGAACGTGCCGTTTCTCATTCGCCCTTGTATGTTGAGCGGACCCTTGCTCCCGACTGCGGTTGCAATTGCCGCGGCTTGGTCGCACACCTCGGGAAAGGCGTCAATAAGACCCTCGCTATACCCGCTTGAAATGACGCCAACACTGGACCGTTGAAGCACCGAGAGTTTGTGCTCGAAAAGCCGTCGGAGTGCAATCGACGTCGCGATCGTTGCGTCCGGATACGAAACCACCCCGACAGTAAACTCTCCATCGCCATGCGGCACGTACTCTTGTAAGAGCGCCTGTCTTCCGCTTTTCACAATGTACCTGACGTACAATTGTGCTTCATCCGCGTCTGATGCGAGAAAAACGTACGCGCTTCCACCTGTTCCTGTCACAGGTTTCACGACGCAGGGGAAGTTCATCTGGCGAACAGTTTCTTCTGTTTTAACAACCAGCGTTTGCGGCGTCGGAAACCCTAATGCCGCGAGGGTTTCAAATGTCGACGCCTTGTTCGAAAAACGCTGCACAAGCTCTGGGGTGTTTGATGCGACGTGGACACCTGACTCTTTAAAGCGATGCTGAGATGCGCTGAGCAGAAGGCTGGGTTCGTCTGCGCCTGGGACAACGAACTCGATGCGGTGCTTTCGACAGACTTCCAGAACAGAACCAACGTAGCTGGTACGATCGACGAGGAACGTCTTCTCGAATCCATCGTAATGACCGTAAGCGTACGGTGACACGTCACAGCCGTAGACGACGTATCGGTTGGCGGCGATCAAACACTTGAGCAGCTCCGTGCCCAGCGACGCTCCAGCAATCCCCGCGATCAAGACGCTGGGCCTTGTCGTGTTCATGCGAGTATTTCAGTCACCGGAATCGGTACAACGAATTGACCGCCCCACGATCGCACCGCTCCCATCTGCTTAACAACTTCGTCTCGGATGTTCCAAGGAAAGATGACGACATAATCCGGCTTGGTCTCTAGGATTTTCTCCGGAGCGTAAATAGGGATGTGAACTCCGGGGATGAGTCGTCCCTGCTTGTATGGGTTCTTGTCCACGGTGTAGTCAATCAAATCGCGCCCGACGCCGCAATAATTCAACTGCGTGGTTGCTTTCGCCGGGGCACCGTAACCAGCCACGCGCCTGCCCTGGGCTGCGGCGTCAATGAGAAACGTCAGAAACGCGCGCTTGCTCGCGCGGACACTGTGGTCGAAGTTGACGTAGGCGTCATCGCGGTCGAACCCCGCGGCACGCTCCTGCGCCAGCACTCGCTCGAGAGCCGGCGTCTTGGAAAAACCATCTTGAGTTTTTCCCGCGTAAATACGGAGCGATCCTCCGTGCGTTGGCAGCTCATCGACGTCAAACACGGTGAGTCCATGAGCGTCAAAGATCCTGCTTGCGCACGAGAGCGACAAGTATGAGAAATGCTCGTGATAGATCGTATCGTACTCGACATTGTTGATGAGACGAACGACGTGTGGGAACTCGAGTGTCGCAATGCCTCTCGGTTTAAGAATTTCTCGAATGCCGACGACGAAATCGTTGAGATCCGGCACGTGCGCGATCACGTTGTTTGCAACCACCAGATCTGCACTCTGACCTTGTGATGAGAGTTGGCGCGCGAGGCTTCTCCCGAAAAATTCCGTCACGGTCTGGATACCTGCCGCAACAGCGACTGCCGCGACGTTACGTGCCGGCTCGACTCCCAGCACCGGGATTCCGGCGTCACGAAAACACTGCAAGAGGTGGCCATCATTACTCGCGAGTTCAATCACAAGGCTATGCGCGCCAAGCTCAAAGCGCTCGCGTGCTGCACGCGCGTACCGGCTGACGTGATCCAGCCACGAAGTAGAGTACGACGAGAAGTAAGGATACTCGCTGAATATCTCACCAGGAGTCTGATACTGCGGCAGCTGCACGAGACGGCAGGTACCGCACAGATACACCTTGAGCGGGTAAAACTTTTCGGCTTCGTCGGAGCCCTGCGGATCCACAAAGGCGTTCGACGGCGGCGACATGCCTAAGTCGACCACAACGAAGGTCAGCGGGGTGGCGCAGAAGCGGCAGAAGGCTTGACTCACGAGCGCACCGCATGCATCGCCAGCGCGTCGATGTCGGCGATCATGAGCGTACGTGCGTCTGCCCCGGCGGCGAATTGACGGTGCCAGGTTATCGTGTGCTCCAGCGCGCCGCGGAGCGAAATCTGCGCCTGCCAACCCAGCCGACCTGCCGCTTTAGAGCTATCAAGCCGTAATGACTTGGCTTCATGCGGATGCTCCGAAGTGTCGCGTTGCCAGCCAGCCTTAGCGCCCCATATCTTGGCAGCCTCGTCGGCAACATCAGCAACGCGCTGTTCGTTGCTCGCCGGTGGACCGAAGTTCCACGCCTCAGCAAAACGCGCGCCATCGTCTTCACAGAGCCGTTGCGCCAGACAGACGTACCCACGAATCGGATCGAGCACGTGCTGCCACGGCCGAATGGCGTCCGGCTCACGCACGTGAGCCGCATGGCCACGGCTAAACGCGGCGATGAGATCTGGCACCAGGCGATCCGTTGACCAATCGCCGCCGCCGATGACGTTGCCCGATCTGGCCGTCGCTACGGCTGGTGCAGCAACGCTTTTGTCTCCCCAAAAGCTGGCGCGATATCCCGCTACAACGAATTCTGCAGCAGCCTTACTTGTCGAGTACGGATCGTGGCCTCCGAGTGCGTCGTCCTCTCGGTAGCGCTCGCGCCGCGGGCGTAGATCGTAGCACTTGTCGCTCGTCACGACGACGACCGCTCGGACGCCCTCAGTTGCCCGAACAGCATCGAGAACGTTCGCCGTGCCAAGCACGTTGGTAGCGTATGTCTCGAGCGGCGCCTCATATGAACGCCGCACAAGAGGCTGGGCTGCGAGATGAAAGATTACTTCCGGTTTGTGCTCGTGAATCTGGGCGGTAAGTTGAGCGACGTCACCAACGTCGCCAACATTCGATTTCATCCCCTGGTGTATGTTTGCGGCCTCGAACAGATTCGGCCGGGTCAACGGAGCAAGCGCGTATCCGGCGACGTCTGCACCAAGACGCTGCAACCATATGCATAACCAGCCTCCTTTGAAGCCAGTGTGTCCGGTCACGAACACACGCCTCCCCATCCAGAAGGCGGTTGTCATCCCCAGACCTTCCACGGAGCCTTTCCCGACGCCCACAGATCGTTGAGCAAGATCTTGTCGCGAAGCGTGTCAAGCGGCTGCCAAAAACCTTCGTGTGGAAAGGCCGCCAGGTTCCCTTCACGCGCTAGGCGTTCCATAGGTTGACGTTCCCATATCGTTGCGTCTCCGTCGATATATTCGAGCGTCTTTGGTGACAGGACGAAGTAGCCGCCGTTAATCCATCCTCCTTCGTCGGTCGGCTTTTCCTCGAAAGCTGTGATCTTGTCACGCGTCATCGTGAGCACTCCGAAACGTCCGGGTGGGCGCGTGACGGTCACGGTTGCCAGCAGGCCCTGGCGGCGATGGTGTTCGATGAGTTTTGTGACGTCCACATTGCTCACTCCGTCGCCGTATGTGAAGCAGAACGCATCGTCGATGTACCTAGCGACGCGCTTGAGCCGTCCTCCCGTCGCCGTATCCGCTCCCGTATCAACGAGCGTCACAGTCCACGGCTCGGCGCTATTTTGATGCACGCGCATCGTGTTATCGCGCATATCGAACGTGACGTCCGACATGTGCAGCGTATAGTTAGCGAAGTATTCTTTGATCATGTAGCCTTTGTAGCCGCAACAGATGATGAAATCGTTGAGGCCGTAGGCGGAGAACGTCTTCATGATGTGCCAGAGCACAGGCTTGCCGCCGATCTCGACCATCGGCTTGGGCCGGAGGTGAGTCTCCTCGCTGATCCGCGTGCCCATGCCACCAGCCAAAATGACAACCTTCATGTCCCAATTATCGGCTGTTGCGCCGTTGCAATCGTAATAAGAGTACGCCAGGACGCCGATGATTAAAGAAACAAACACCCGCATCAGCGCCAGCTGCAACGACTCGAGAAAGCTTGTTACAATGTCCGCCGCGACAGCCATCGGGATCATGGCATATAATGAGGAGCGCAACATCGGTTCGCTCCTTGAGAGCATTTTGTCGCAGACATCTGGCGCTCGCATTTCTCGCATCGTCGTCGTCGCCAGCGGCTGTACCGATCGGACCTGCG
>Ga0185299_10004981_pt1 | contig 15433 bp, 11 predicted proteins | sample PaiPotPPA55metaG_FD_128002 | JGI IMG/M metagenome (GOLD analysis project Ga0185299, IMG submission 128002) | Iron sulfur acid spring bacterial and archeal communities from Banff, Canada, to study Microbial Dark Matter (Phase II) - Paint Pots PPA... ...
CAGCTTACTGCGATAGAGTTCCGAGATGAAACGCCGTTGCTGGAAAAAGGTTTCGCACTTGCGCAACTGAGCCAGCCCGAGCGCGGCCAGGATATCAGGCAGGTTGAACTTATATCCAGCTTCTACGACCTGATATTCCCAGGATCCGGCGCGCGAATACCGTTTCCAGGCATCATCATTGCCGATACCGTGCAAACGCATCATGGCGACGCGTTTTGCGTACGCGTCGTCGTTCGTGGTGAGCATTCCACCTTCAGCAGTGGTGATTGTCTTGGTGGCATAAAAGCTGAATGCCGTGAATTGGGAAATTGTTCCCACGCGCCGGCCCTCAAAACTCGTCGGCAGCGCATGGGCCGCGTCTTCAATCACCGGCAGATGATGGCGAGCGGCAAGGGCTCCAATGGCCGCCATGTCACAGGGTTCGCCGCCGATGTGCACCGGAATGATGGCTTTGGTCTTCGAGGTAATTTTCTTTTCGGCATCGGCGGGGTCGACGTTGAATCCTCCGGGGAGGCTGTCGCACAATACCGGAGTCGCACCGAAATATGTAACCACTTCTCCGGTGGCGGTAAAGGTATTAGTGGGGACCAGCACTTCGTCACCCTGCTTCAAGCCGATGGCCTCAAGCGCCAGCTGCAGGGCGGAGGTTCCGGAATTAATCGCAAGAGCGTGTTTGCACCCCACGTAGCTGGCGAATTCCTTTTCGAATTCCTGTGCCACCGGACCCGTTGTTAACCAGCCGGAACGGAGTACCTTCTCGACTGCTGTGATCTCTTCTTCGCCGATCGAAGGGAGGTGAAATGGTATGTAGGACTTCGACATCGTTACGCTCCGGAATTAGGGTACATAAAGGAAAAAGGAAAGGGTGAACACTGCCCGGAAGCTGTGCGGGGAGCCGGGCGCAATTACCGTGTTCGACCTAGTGGCGAAACCGCGACCAGCGCCAGCGGGGGGCGCTGGCGAAATGGAGCCTGTTCTTACCTGGTTTCCGGCTCGTAATAATCATAGCCATACTGGTAGTACCGATATTGAGGCGAACTGACATCCGCTGCATTCACAACGAACTGCAGAACGGGAGCCGCGTGCACCTGCTCCAGCAGCTCGAGGCTTCGCTGTACAAGTTCCCGCGTAGTAATTCCCGAGCGACCCACAAAGATTAAGCCATCGGTGAGATTCGAAAGCGCTCGACAATCGGCGAAAGGAAGGATGGGAGCGGAGTCGACAACTATAAATTGAAACTCCTTTCGCAACTCATCCAATACCTTGCGCATCTGGTCCGAACACACCAGTTGTCCAGCCTTTTCGCTGCCGGCATGCGCTGGAAGAACCGTGAGATTGGCCGCATTGGGAATCTGCACCAGAACGCGATTCAACGGGGCGGTACCGTTCAAAACATCGGTTAAGCCTAGATTATTTGGAACTCCGAGGGAAGCGGCCACTCTGCCTCTACGCAGGTCGGCGTCGACCAGGCAAGTGGTTCCGTGCTGTGCCATGGCCATGGCGAGATTCACCGCTACTGTGGTTTTTCCTTCACCCGGCAATGATGACACCACCAGCAATACTTGCGGCGGATTTCCCGGACACGAGAGCATCACCGAAGTATGAAGGGAACGCACGGCCTCGGCCTCAGGAGAATGCGGACGATCCAGCAGGAAACTGACGCCAGCCGGGAGCTTCCCGGTACGTGAGGTAGTGCCCGAGGCAAGGGCGACGCCGCCCTGCGTGCCCGGCGGAATCTGGAGCGGCTCGCTATTGGAGGGCAAGAAGAGAGGCACCACTGCGATATTGTGCGTGCCGACCCAGTCGCGCATATCCTCGGGAGCAAAAATTCTTGTATCGAATTGTTCACGCACGAATGCGAGGGTCACGCCTCCTAGCAGCGCTGCAAGAATTCCGACAAGAATAGCCTGCGTTCGGTCGGGACGTGTGGGGCTGTCCAGAACGTGAGCCTCGTCAACGATTCGAAGCGTGCTCGACTTTGAGGCAGCGGCAATGCCGGCCTCTTTCACTCGGGCATACAGGTTGTTGTAGAGCTCGGAATTGGCTTGCGCTTCCCGTTTGAGATCGTTGTAGCGCGCCATTTCGCTCAACTCACCGCTGGCGCCCTTGATTTGCGAACCCATCAACGCCTCGCGGGCACGCGCCGCCGTGTAGCCAGTCCTGATCGAACCCAGCGCCGCAGTTTTCTGTGCCTCGAGCTGCGACTGTAGTTCATCCACCTGGCTCTGGAGTTTTTTTACGTTCGGGTGGTTCGGGCCGTATATGACCTTGGCTTGCGACAATTCCCCACGAAGCTCAGCTAATTTGGTGCTCAATTGCTGCACAACGGGATTATTGCGAATTTCTGGCAGCACATCCGGACTGCCGGCTTGAACGCTCTTGAGCAGCGCCTCAAGTTGGATGCGATCAGCCTCCGCCTGGGTTAACTGTCGATTGAGTTCGGTCATCCGTTCAGTGAATGAGTTCTTGTTGGCATCCACGTCGGCGACCCCGATCGACTTCTGAAAGTCGGCCAGGGTGCGGTTGGACTGCTCCATGCGACTACGAATGTCGTCCAATTGGCGAGCCAGCCATTCCGAGGATTTCACGATCGCGTCGTGCTGATCCCGGTAGGTATCGTCGATGAATGTGTTCACCACGGTGTTGGTCACTAAAGCAGCCATTTTCGGGTCATGGCTGGAAAAGCTCACGGAGATCAGGCGGCTGGCGGTGTCGCGTTTTATTTTTAGGTTAGCGCGGAACGAATGCAGGGCGGCGTACTCCCCATCGGTCAGTTGATAAATGGGCGAATCCCCGGCCTTAGATTCGGTGTTGGCGGGGGCGACCATCCCGGGACTCTGGTCCAGGTGAAGTCGATGAATAACGTCAATCGCCAGCGTGTCGCTCTTGAGATTTTGGGCTTGGGTTTCCAGATATTCCGCGTCGTTTCCCGAGGCTCCGCCTTCCAGGGAAAATCTTTCTCCAGGGGGATCAACTTCAATCCGCGCCACAGGCTCATAGATCGGATTCATGTTGAGCACAACGACAATCACTGTGGCCAAGAGTACCGCCGCAAATAAAGCTGAGATTCGCCAATGCTTGCGGACTATATAGAGGAAGCGTAACCACTCAACTCCTCTCTTCTCTTGAGATTGTACCGGCCTGGTTTTTAGGAAGACCGCAGGCGCAGATGTATCTTGGCGCAGCGTAGGCGTGTCTTGGCGGACCGGAGCCAGGGTTTCCCCTGTTCCTAAGCCCTTGCGCCTGTCCCCGCCCCCGCCACTGGTACCCTTCCTCGTTACTTCGTAAAATCTGCTCACCTAGCTCCTTCTGCGATGGGTAGCCCCATCGGGTTACTCTTTTGTGCACGGTTGGAAATCAGAATTCCCCGTCTCCATGCACAGCTCCGCCCCCTCAGTTAGAAGTCTATTTTAGCTCTAACTCGCTATAACGCAAAGGCTTAACTTGTTCCAGCCTAACCCAGCTGGTACTCATCCCAGCAACCCCACCGCTGGCCCAATTAAAGCCTTGGCATGTGATGCTGGATATACGATTTTCGTTAGTTAGTTGTGCAAAAACCACCCATGTATAATGCGGCGAAGGCGCTTGTCTGCTTCAAGTTCGCAGGTGCGATGATGGATAGGGGCATCCCTCAGTTCCATGCTAGCCTAGTGGCGATTCTACTGACTGCGGTTGCTTTCGCCTATGGCACGTTCGTGCCAATCGAGAGCACGTGGCTGGCGCCAATGAACCGTATTCGACTATGGCGCCGCGAATATATCACGGCAGAAGATCACGGCTCCGGCTCTCTGAAACGGCCGCAGGACCGTAGTTTCGCGGCCTGGCAACTTGTGAGATTTGACCGTCACGACTCAGCGTCTCCCCAGGAGAGAGATGGAAACAAAGGGTAAGGGGGCAGAGGTTTGCGGAAGAACGGCTCCGCTTGAATTGGATCCGGAAGAGTTCCGGCAATTAGGCTACGGGGTCATTGACAGAATTACAGAGTTTTTGAAGTCGCTTCCCTCAAAGTCTGTGGCTCCCAACGAAACGGCTACTTCCATTCGCGAACTCATTTCGCTGCCTTTCCCCGAACAAGGGGAGGATGCCGGCCGGCTGCTTAAACATGCCATAGATTTGCTGGAGAACCACTCAACTTTTAATAGTCATCCACGATTCTGGGGCTACATCACTGGCTCCCCGGCGCCCATCGGCGCGTTGGGCGATCTAATTGCGGCTGGTTTAAATCCGAATCTCGGTAAATGGATTCTCTCTCCCATGGGGACAGAGATTGAAGGGCAGACGGTGCGCTGGATCGCGCAGATGCTCGGCTATCCCGCGGATTGTGGGGGACTGCTGGTTAGCGGCGGCAGTATGGCGAACTTCGTCGGCTTCCTGGCAGCAAGACGGGCCAAAGCGCCCTGGCCGGTGCGAGTCTCGGGAGCCGTCGATGCTAAGCGGGGAAGGCTGCGAGTCTATACCTCAGCCGAGACCCATCTTTGGGTCCAGAAAGCGGCCGATCTTTTTGGCCTGGGGACCGATTCCATACGATGGATATCCACGGACGAACAGTTTCGGATGGACACAGTCGCGCTACGGGAATGTATTGAGGAGGACTTGCGATCCGGCGATTTGCCCTTCCTGGTCGTTGGGACCGCAGGATCCGTAGGCACCGGCGCAGTCGATCCCCTGCCGGAATTGGCCGCCGTATGCAAGGAGTATAGCTTGTGGTTTCACGTGGACGGTGCCTACGGTGGATTTGCAGCAGTTCTGCCGGAGGCTTCAGCCGATCTCAGAGGATTAAGCGAAGCCGATTCTGTGGCGGTCGATCCGCACAAATGGCTGTATGCCCCTTTGGAAGTCGGTTGCGCCTTGGTCCGAGATCCAAAGGCCTTGCATGATACTTTCAGCTATCGTCCGGAGTACTATCACCTGGTCGAAGACCCCTCCGAGAAGGCAATCAACTACTACGAATATGGCCCACAGAACGCTCGTGGATTTCGCGCTCTGAAGGTGTGGTTGTGCCTGCGTCAGGCAGGCCGTGAGGGCTACCAACGAATGATCGGCGATAACATTCGGCTGGCAGAATCCCTCTACGAACTGGTGCATGAGCGTCCCGAATTAGAGCCCTTGAGCAATAGCTTGAGCATCACGACTTTTCGATATGTCCCGCTAGACCTCAATGGCAGAGCCGATGCCGAGCCCTACCTGAACCAGCTCAACACCGAGCTGCTGACCAGATTACAGGCGGGTGGTGAAGTTTTCCTGTCGAATGCCATGCTTCGAGGCAAGTTCGCTTTGCGCACCTGCATTGTGAACTTCCGAACCTCGATCGAGGACATTCGGGCGCTGCCGGAATTAGTGGTCCGTCTGGGGGCCACGATTGACGCTACACTTCGCCCTCGAGAGTCCACGATCCAAGAGAATCGAATGGGGGAAACCACCGCGTGATGGAAAAGTCCCAACAGTCTTCTAACAATGTATTCACTGGTTCCGACGCTCTCAAGAACTTTCTAAATCCCGATTGCAATCCGCCGCTGCCCCTGGTGGAACTTCCCAAGCGATTGAATCCGTTTGCAGATCAAAAAGTTAGAGTGTTCGCCAAATTGATGTATTTGCTGCCACTGTTGAATTCCAAGTCTCTTCCTGTCCTCAATATGATGTTTGAGACTGCTGACAAACTCGGAGGCGTGCACACGATCGTTGAGAACTCTTCAGGAAACACCGCGTTTTCGCTCGCGATCATGGCTCCCTTGTTTGGGATTCAAACCGTCCGGGCTATGGTTCCATTGGATATAGCTCCTGGGAAATTGGAGCTGCTGCGCCTTGCTGGAGCACAGGTAAGATTCCCTGAGGGCGGGCTTAGCGGCATTGTAACGGCGCGGGAAATGGGAAAAAGCAAGGGCTTTCTAAACCTGGATCAATATTCCAACATGGCCAATGTGGCAGCGCATGCGAAATGGACCGCCAGGCAGGTGTGGGAGCAAACCGAAGGGGAATTGACTGTCTTCTGCACGGGGCTCGGCACCACCGGAACTGCCCTTGGGGCGGTCGAGTATTTTAAGCAACAAAAAGCACCGGTGACGGTGGTGGGCGTTTATTGCCTTCCGAACAACGCGGTTCCCGGGGTTCGCTCAATGGAGGGCTTGGCCGAGATCTCCTTTGATTGGCAGTCTGAAATACCTCAGCCAGTCGGAGCAGGCACAAAAGAGTCGTTCAAGAAGAGCCTGGATCTTTGTCGTGCGGGGTTAGTGGCCGGTCCAAGCTCCGGCTTTGCTTATGCGGGACTTCTTCGTTTTCTGGGAGAGCAGCGAGATTTCGATGGCATTCGCAACCAGAAGGGAGAAGCAGTCGCTACGTTTATTTGCCCGGACACTCCCTTTCCCTACCTCGACAAGTATTCGACAATTCTTGACCCGTCCGACTTTATTTCCTGAGAGACTCTTGCGCGCCTCCCGCAAGCCTATTTGCGTGACGCAGTCTGTTTTCGACTCATGGCATTAGCATCCCCCGGGGAACCGAACATGCAGGCCGCACTCGGCCTTGTTCAGACCTGGCCAGCGGCCGGCTCTCGGGTCCTCGCCAATCTGTACCGCCCTGGTGCAATGCGTGCAACCAATGCTGGGATAGTTGAGGTCATGAAGAGGATTCCAGGGCACATCGTAAAACTGGATGTAGCGCCACACCCTTGCCGAGCCCCAATCAGCGAGTGGGTTTATTTTGACGAGATGAAAATTCGAGTCCCACTCGATTTTGCGCGCCCTGGCTCTGACTGCAGTCTGGTCGCGGCGGATGCTCGTCACCCACGCTTTGAGTTGGGCCAGCTTCTTGCGGAGCGGTTCTACCTTTCGCAGGTTGCAGCAGCGATCGGGATCGTGGGTCCAGAGTGCCGGCCCGTGCAGCTTTTCCTGATCTTCCGGCGTGAGCACTGACTTGAGCCGCTCCACCTGAATGCCATAACGCTTCTCGACTCTTTCGATGAGCGCGTAAGTTTCAGGGAACAGGAATTCGGTGTCGAGAGTAAAAACACGGAAGTCGATTTGCACCCGCGCGGCGATATCAATAAGCACGAGGCCCTCGGGGCCAAAGCCTGATGCAATTTCCACGTCGCGTTGGAAGTTAGAGAAAGCCCAACGCAAAACAGCCTCCGGACTCCACTGCTCGGCTGCCCGAGAAATCCCTTCGAGTTCTTCTTTCATTGCCGCCCCGGGTTCGTTGTTAATGCCGGCTACGCGACTTCCCTAGCCAGGCTTGCACTCGCACGCTTGTACACCGAAGCCTGATCGTGGCGATCGACCTCGCATAGGGCAGTGACCTGTTCGCTCGGCCCGTACTCGGGAACTATCGACGCCAGCTTTGAGATCAGACCATGGGCGTTTCTGGATTCCACCAGTATGGAAAGCTCTTCCAGCCATTTGCGCACGTGGTCGAAACTAGCCTCCCCGCCATCGAGAACCCAGATTTGTTCATGGGGAGTGGGCTTGATTCCTTCACCTTCGAGACGGATTTCCTCGAACAGTTTCTCTCCTGGACGCAGACCCGTGAATGAGATCTGCACGTCCGAGTCTGGTTCGAGACCCGAGAGGCGTATCATCCTCCGGGCTAAGTCAACAATCTTGACCGGTTCGCCCATGTTCAGGACGAAGATTTCACCGCCCTTACCCATGGTCGACGCCTGCAACACCAAACCGACGGCTTCCGCAATGGTCATGAAATAGCGCATTGCGTCGGGATGCGTGACCGTAACCGGACCACCGTTGGCAATCTGAGCCTCGAAGATCGGCGACACGCTTCCATTACTGCCGAGAACGTTCCCGAAACGAACCGCGATAAACCGTGTCTTATTGAACTGAAGCGCCAGCGCGATCAGTTCGGCAGCCCGTTTTGTCACTCCCATCACATTGGTGGGGTTCACGGCTTTGTCGGAAGAGATCAACACGAAATTCTCGGCATGGAATTGCTTGGCCACAAGCGCGACGTTGTAGGTTCCAAAAATATTGTTGGTAACTGCCTGGAAGCAGTTTTTCTCCATCATCGGCACATGCTTATACGCAGCCGCGTGAAAAACCGACGTTGGCCGGTGAAGCGAAAAGACTTCCCGCAACGTAGTCACGTCGAGGATGTCGCCGACGATCGGTACATAATCCAGGTTCGGGAACTTGGTAGAAAGTTCCATGCCGATGCGGAACAAATCGCTCTCCGACCGTTCGAACAGCACCAAGCGGCGTGGTTCAAAGGCCGCAATCTGGCGGGCTAATTCAGATCCGATGGACCCTCCCGCACCAGTGATCAGCAATACCTTGTCCTGGACCTCGTCCCGGATTTTGTCCAGATCGAGCTCCACCGGATTCCGACTCAGCAAATCCTCCACGCGCACCTTTCTGAATTGCTTAATCGAAGCGGTGCGATTTAGTTGCTCACTCATCGGTGGAAGGATCTTGAAGCTGACCTTCGACTGCCGGCACCGGTCGATGATGCGCTCGATCTCGTATCCCCGAGCGGAGGGGATGGCGATCAACACGCATTCTGCTCCGTATTTCTTGATCAAATGACCCAGGGCGTCGGTAGTGCCAAGAACCTTAACTCCATTAATCCTGATCCCCAACTTGCCGGGATTGTCGTCCACAAACCCGAGAGGATAGTAGCCCAGCGCCTGATCGAGTTTAAGTTCACGGGCGATTGCGCTGCCCGCACGGCCGGCTCCGATGATCAGAGTTTTCTTCTGGCTTCCACCTTCCTTGGCTCGTTCGGTGTAGGCACGCACAATGAACCGTGCGCCGCCCACCAGCATAATGCTCAACACCATATCGATGGGAACCACGGAGCGAGGATATCCCTTCACCGCCACTACGAAAACAATGAGGGTGTACAGCAAAGTGGAGGCGAGAAATGTCGCTGAAGTGATATTGAGGACGTCGCTCATACCGACATAGCGCCACCAGCCACGCAAGAGCCCAAAATGGTAAAAGATCACCAGCTTCACAACCAGGACAAGGGGAAGCGTTTGCCAGAAAAGAGAGTGTGCTGCGGCATCAAAGCTGCTATCCAGCCGAAGCACAAAGCTGGAATAGTAGCCGATACAGATGAGGATGATCTGTGACAGCACGATCAGCGGCATTCGGTACCGCAAGAGGGCGTCCTGGGAGTGCTCTTTCACCTTTTCCTTCGCTAGGTTAGCACCCGTCATCGTCGACATAGTGTCCTCTGCCTCTTCGCTCGTGGCCTGCTCTGCTCGTGGGGATCAAAGCGTCCCATCACAGACAGGCTCGGCACGTTCGTAACGTCCGAGAAACGGACAAAGCAGCTACGGGGGAAGGGCGGCTGCATTAGAATCAAAAGCAACACTCCGGCGCTGAACATCCCGAATCCGTACAAGAAACGCCAATAATAACACGTAACCTGAGCAGTTAGTTGCGGTACTGAACCCCAACGAAGTGAAATTCGTTGACTTCTCCGCTCCAACGTCCCGGCTGCCTACTCGACGGCAGAGTCATCTTAATATTAGTAAGGACCACGCTACAAGGGGGGAAAGTTCTCTCCTAGTTGGCTCTGCACTAATATAGGACTAACGACCTATATACATAGTCCAATGGACTCTATCGTAAGCAAGTTCCATTGACAAGGTCAGGAACTGGCGATATAGTCCCCCAAGTTGCGTGGTAGATACGCCTAAACTACTGGTTTTCAACAACTTTTTTTGGGGGGGTATGGCCAGGAAGGCCGGTCCACAACATCGAAACAGCGATATCCGCCTCATTGTTGGCGACCAGAATCTCATGAACTGCCAGCTCTTGGTTGGAGCTCTGCGACGTTGCCGGCGTATCGAAGTCGTGGCTCGAGCCACCAGCTCGGAGCAGATTCTTGCGGAGGTAAAAGCCTGTCAGCCCAGCGTAGTGTTGATCGCTGCCAACCTTCAGGACGGTTCTCTGACCGGCTTTGAGGTCGTGCGCCGGTTGCGCAACTTGTATCCCGAGATTCGCGTCGTTCTTCTCGTAGAGACGGCGGACCGAGCTTCCGTGATCGACGCTTTTCGTGCGGGAGCCAATGGAATCTTCTCGCGAGATGACTCGCTTGGGGTACTGTGCCGCTGCATTCAAACCGTGTACGCCGGCCAGACGTGGGCAAGTAGCGAGCAGATTGAAATCGTCCTCGAGGTCTTCGCGCGCATTGCGCCGCTGCTCCTGCCTGACAAAAGCAAAATCCCTCTTTCGCCGCGCGAGCGCGAGGTGGCGGAACTGGTCGCGGAAGGTTTATCCAATCGCGAGATTTCAGCGAAACTCAGACTGAGTCAACACACAATTAAGAATTACTTGTTCCAGATCTACGGAAAATTAGGCATGTCTTCTCGCGTGGACCTCGTGCTGCATGTCCGTTCGGTGGACCGGCCCTCCCCCGATAGACCGGAAAGCCGCGGAAAGCCCACTTGATTCCGATGTCGCTCCATTCAAGTTTTGGTGAGTGAGTAGAAGCCGAAAACTGCACCCAAGCAAAAGAAGGGATGCTGGGCGCCGTTACTTGGTTGGTTCGACTTCGCTTGCGTCAACATCGATGGAGATCGAGCGCATGATCAAATCCACCGACACCACCAACCGGAGCTTTCCTTTCTTGCGCAGCAAGATCCCGTGCAGACCTTCCAGTGGACCGCTAATGATGCGTACTCGCGAACCTACCTTCAAGTAAGGATGGGGGTGCGCTTTCAGGCCCTTGGTTAGCGCATCACGGATGGTTTCAATCTCGGCTTGAGGCAAGGCCAGCGGCACGCCGCTGGAACCCACCAACTGCACCACGCCCGGCACCTGGAGCACTTGCAACCGCTCGCGAAGCGGGATGTGCACAAAGAGGTATCCGGGAAAAAGTGGCAGGCGCACTTTAAAATTGCCATTCTTCCACTTTCGAATTGTTTCGTATAGCGGCAGGAAGTGATCCACTGATTTGTGAATCAGTTGCTCGGCCACGGTTTTTTCGTGGCGCGAGCGGGTGTAGACCGCGTACCAGTGAGGTTGCAGCTCACGTGCTTCCAACGTTTCAGTCATTCGGCCTGGCACGGAGTTTGGAATGTTAGTCAGCGGTTGCCATATTATATGCCTCCATGCGAATAGGTCTTTCGATCATTATGTTGGCGAGTTGAGCAATCCTGGGCCGATAGCAGCTATCCCAGCATTCTGGCCCATTCGCCCGAACCCGGCCGATTTCAGCCGGCAATATCCACCACGGTGCTTATTACCTTCGCCCAGGAAGTGATATTGTTTTTATTGGCAGTTGCAGACGTCAATGTATTGCCGTCTCTCTTAGTTCTCGTTCCGCTCCCCTAAATTTGACAAAGTAACGTACCATCTGAGGGCGAATGCATTTCTTACACGTGGTGGGAGCAAGGCCCAACTTCATGAAAGTGGCCCCGCTGATGCGCGCGCTGGCGGCGCGTCCGGGAGTTCGGCAGACGCTGGTACACACCGGTCAGCACTATGACCAGAACATGTCCGATGTTTTCTTCCGCGAACTGGACATTCCCGAGCCGGACGTCAATCTCGCAGTCGGGTCGGGGACTCATGCCGAGCAAACCAGCCAGATTATGCAGCGCTTTGAACCGGTCGTGGTCGAACAGAAACCCGATTGGGTACTGGTTTACGGGGATGTGAATTCGACCATCGCCGCGGCCCTGGTGTGCGCCAAACTGCAAATTCCGGTTGGCCACGTGGAAGCCGGCCTGCGCTCTTTCGACCGCACCATGCCGGAAGAGATCAACCGGTTGTTGACGGATCAACTCGCCGATTTGCTGTTTACGCCCTCTGCGGATGGAGATCGAAACCTGCTTCGTGAAGGAGTGCCGCGGGAGCGCATTCATTTCGTCGGGAACATCATGATCGACACTCTGGTGCGCCTGCTCCCGAAGGCCGCCGCCACTCTGCCCGCGGAATTGCCCGAGCAATATGCTCTGGTCACTTTGCACCGCCCCTCGAATGTGGATGAGTTATCTGACCTCAAGCGGCTGCTCGATGCTTTGACCGGCATTGGTACAACCCTGCCCATCATCTTTCCTGTGCACCCCAGGACGCGGCAAAAAATTGTTGAATTAGGGTTCAGTCATTCCGAGACCCTTCGACTCTGGGAACCGCAGTCTTACCTCCGATTCCTGGCCTTGCAGCAGAAAGCCACAGTGGTCATCACAGACTCCGGCGGAATTCAAGAGGAGACTACCTTCCTGGGTGTACCATGCTTGACCCTTCGCGACACTACGGAACGTCCGGTTACAGTGACGGTAGGAACGAATGTCATCATCGGCCGCGACCTGAATCTTCTCGGCCGTGCCGTAAAAGCCGTGCTAAACGGAGAAAAGAAGAACTCTACTGTCCCGCCTCTTTGGGATGGCGGGGCCGCAGAGAGGATTGCTCAGATCCTCGAAGCGACAGGATAGATCCTGGCGCTCCAATCAGCCTGGGGACCCTGTTTGAATGCCAAGTCCGGGGCGAAGAAATACTGCTATGCTAAGATCAAATTGCCTCCCCCAGGATCGACTCCAATGTATTACTGTGCCGTAACTGTTGCATTGTTCACCTCGCTGGCTCTGGCCCAGACCAGCCCTGTGCAGCGGACAGATGTGCCGTCAGACCTGTCCGAGCATCAACGTCATGAAGACGACGACGACCCGGCACCCGCCTCTGCGGCGAGCGTTCTGCCCGACAGCCCGGTCATCACGATCGAAGGTATGTGCGATCACTCTGTTGCCGACCTGGGCACCAAGGAATCTGGTGGCTCGGCTGCGGGTTCAGCACATTCTACCTGTAAGACCATCGTGACGAAGGCGCAGTTCGAAAAGCTCGTGGAAGCACTCAACCCGCAAATGCCAGCGATCGCCAGACGCCAATTGGCAGAGTCGTATCCCCGCTTGCTCTTGTTTGCCAATCGAGCGCATGAACTGGGTCTCGACCAGGATTCAAGCTTTGCTGAAGCGATGCGGTTTTCCTCGATACAGCTCTTAACGCAGAGATTGAATCGCCATTTCGAGGAGCAGGCCGGCCGTATCTCCGACTCCGATGTGGAAGAATACTACAAAAGAAATCCAATCAAGTTCGAGCGGGCGGAACTGCTGCGAATCTTTGTTCCCAAACAGACCCGGCAACCGCAGAACACTGTTTCTGCTGAGCCTTCCGCCGCCGCGATCGATTCTCCGATGCTGATGGTAGCGGAAAAGATCCAGGCCCGGGCAACTGCCGGGGAAGACTTCCGCCAACTGCAGAAGGATGCTTTCGAAGCGGCAAATATCTCTTCCGGAACTCCCCAGGTGAGCACCGGCAAAATCGCCGCGGTGGGGCTGCCACTCAACCACCAAAAAGTGTTTGAAATGGAGACTGGACAGGTGTCGGATGTTATCGCCGATGCCAGTGGTTATTACATCTACAAGATCGTGTCGAAGCAGATGGTGCCTTTGGCCCAAGCCAGCAAGGAGATTCGCAGCCGGATGACGTCCGAGCGAGTGCAGGATGCGACCGCCTCCCTCAACCAATCCATCCAGACCAGGTTGGATCAAATGTACTTCGGCGCAGCACCCGGGACCGGCCGCCATTCCACTCCAAGGGTATCCAAGCCAGGAGATGAAACGCCGGCCAAGTAGTCGATGGGACGTGTAGTGCCGTCGCGGGAACCGCCAGAGCTGGACAGGAAGATGGCACACGATTCCAGGAAGGGGATAGTGGAAGTTTAGCCCGTACTATGTACAAGAAGTTTTTCGGATTACGAGCGAACCCGTTCAGCGTAAGTCCGGACCCGCGCTATCTTTTCTTGACGCGGCATATGCAGGAGGCGCTGGATTGCCTGACGTATGGTATTCAGAGCCGCAAAGGATTTGTCCTGCTGACTGGCGAAGTGGGAACGGGAAAGACCACGCTTATCAATATGTTGCTGGAACTGTTGCGTGAGCAGCAGGTGGCTACCGCGTTCATCTTCAATTCGCGTTTGGACAAGCAGCAATTCCTCGATTACATGATGGCTGACTTCGATATTCCTCACGATTCGAAATCCAGAAGCCAGGGGTTGATCCAGTTTTACAACTGGCTTCTGGACCGCTTTCGCGCCGGCGAGACCGCAGTCTTGATCGTAGACGAGGCGCAAAACCTCTCGGAAGAGCTGCTGGAAGAAATCCGCATGATGACGAATGTGGAAACCTCCACGGAGAAGCTTTTGCAGATTCTGCTGGTCGGACAGCCGGAATTGGATCAGAAACTTAAGCAACCGCAACTGCGTCAACTGCGGCAGCGGATCGCGTTGCGGGCCCGGACCTATCCACTCTCTCTGGAGGAGACAAAAGCTTATGTCAACCAGCGGTTGCGGATCGCCGGATCGAGTGGGAGACAGATTTTCGATCCTGCCTCGCTCGCTGCGATCTATCATTATGCGAATGGAATTCCGCGAGTGGTGAATCTGATTTGCGAACACTGTCTGGTAAGCGCATTTGCCGACCAGCAGAAAGTGGTGCACGTAGATGCGGTGGATGCGGTGGTGCGTGACTTGGATTTGGGTGATGAAAATGCTTTGGCGGACATCGCTCCGCCGGTTTCCCCGGTTCGCCGGGTTCCCCCCGCTCCGGCTCCCCCGAGGCCTCCGGCTTCGGCTGCTCCGGGCAGTAAATCCGACTTGAGAGAGGCTCTGAAAAGTCTGACCGATCTCGCCGACCGCTTGCGCGAGTCCGAACCAGACCTTCGGAAGAAAACAAAATCATGACCCGAGTTCGTGACGGTCGCCGGAAACCTCTGCAGGAGAGACGACGAGGTTCGCTGAAATTCTTTTTCTTCTGGCTTCGAATCCCGACAGCCCTCAACTCGATTTCGCCTCTCCCTGTCATGTAGCGTCGGCGCGAAATTGGATCTAGCGCGTCAGGAGGAAGGACTCATCACGGCTGTCGCCGTGCGATTTTTGTTTTTCCTATTGATCAAGCTGGTGGGCCGCTATCAAACTCTCTCTCGCTCTCGCGGGGCTCAGCTTCCCCCAAATACTCTGTTATAGTACCCGCAGGAGTAGCGTCGTCTGTGACCGAGTCCTCCAGCATTCAGGCGGCAAGCCCCTCCTTCTCCGTCGCTCAGTTCAAGGCCCTTATTTTCGATCTTGATGGGACCCTGTACCGCCTGGAACCAGTGCGGCGGGCGATGGCCTGGCGGATTCTGCGCGCCCATGTGTGGCATCCCATACAGGGGCTCTCGACCATCCGAATCCTTCAGGCTTATCGCCGCGCCCAGGAGACTCTTCGTTTGGCTGGAGTCAGCGGCGACCCGGTGGCGCAACAGATTCGCCTTGCCGCCCAAAACTGCGAACTAGGAGAGTCAGAGGTGCAATCGCGCGTGGCGCGCTGGAGTGGTCGAGCGTTGGATCTGCTTTCCCCGGCTCTCCGCCCCGGGATTGTGGAATTGCTGCAATTCGCGCGCGAAAAAGGAATGCTTTTGGGCGTGCTGTCCGACTATCCCGCCGA
>Ga0185299_10004982_pt1 | contig 15431 bp, 14 predicted proteins | sample PaiPotPPA55metaG_FD_128002 | JGI IMG/M metagenome (GOLD analysis project Ga0185299, IMG submission 128002) | Iron sulfur acid spring bacterial and archeal communities from Banff, Canada, to study Microbial Dark Matter (Phase II) - Paint Pots PPA... ...
GATCTCAATAGACATGGATCGACAAAGTAAAGGAGGAGTGGAATGCTAAACATCGGCGTCATCGTCGGCAGTACACGGCCAGGGCGGAAAGCGGCCGCGATTGCAACATGGGTGCACGGTCTCCTGAAGTCTCGCAAGGATGCGGAGTTTGAGATCGTAGACATAGAAGACTATAAACTGCCGCTTCTGGATGAGCCCGTGCCACCTACGATGCATCAGTACAGCAAGGCTCACACGAAAGCTTGGAGTGAGAAATTGCGTCTCTCGACGCTTACATTTTCGTCACCCCTGAATACAACCATTCGACCTCAGCAGCTTTGAAGAATGCCATCGACTTTCTCTTCCACGAATGGAACAACAAAGCGGCGGGCTTTGTCGGATACGGCGGCGCGGGTGGTGTTCGGGCGGTGGAAAACCTCAGACTGGTAATGGGGGAAATTAAAGTTGCAGACGTGCGAGCGCAAGTAGCACTTTCACTCTTTAATGACTTCGAGAACTTTGCAATCTTCAAGCCGCACGAACACCACTGATAAGACGGTGCATTTGATGGCGGACGAGGTGATTGCGTGGGGGGAAGCATTGAGAACGCTAAGAGAGCCGGGTCAAAAATAAGTCCCCGCAAACCTGGTTTCGCGTTTCGTATCTTCAGACCAGAGCGCTCGCTCGGTGTGGCGGCTAAGCCCTGGGATCGTCCTCGAGGATTCCCTGATTCCGATGCACGCCGAATCTCGACGTTGTCTGTCGTCCGAGAAACTTTTGGTTTCGGAACATCGGAATATCCCATTTCGGAGGGTTAATCGCCAGTTGTCCGCGGCGCGCATCAGGAAGTCAGCGTCTTCCGGGTGGATTGAGTTTTCGACCCGGCTGCCGAGTGTGAGCACACCGAGCGTCCGACCTCGGCTGATCAATATTCGTGAACTCGAGAATTTCGTTGAGCGGGCTTAGCGAATCCCTTACTCTCTGATCCTGGCCGAAATCGATCGTTGCTGTTCGTGAATGAACACTGCTTTCGGCAAGTAGGTGGTCGAGTTGCGATATCCCTGCTTGCAGGCAAGCGAACCCCGCCCGGTCAGCTACTCTAGGACTTCAGCGGGGGAGCCAGGGCAACTGCTGCCTCGGCGGTGAGCAGCAGGAATGTGAACGTCTGCTGCAAGTAGAGTCCCACCGTAGTATCAGTGTGGTTCAAATAACCGATGGAGACGTCCTGGCCAATGTGCAGGTCGAAATCGCCCCCACGGGTAGTCACCACAAAGGCTCCTTGGATCGCGGCTGCCCAGATGATTTTGTCGTCGACGAGCCGCTTGACGTGTTCCAGCACGGGGTATCCGTGATCGCTGGTCTCGGCCAGTGCGGTATAGGCATCGGCACCGAGGAGCACCGAGTAGGGGCCGTTGACGCCGACGAGCCGCAAACGGCTCAGGCCTCGGGCGATAGCATCCGGATACTCTCGTACATCACCCGGTAGCGTCATCTTCGGATTGCTGGTTCCCTGACGGATGCCCACAATTCTGGCGGCGTCGTAGCCCTCGAATATGGCGCCGTCCTCGGCGAAAGCGAGTTGGCGTGCGGCATCCTTCGCCGGCTGCCAGTCCGAGTCATTCGCGCCTCGAGCTACGTCATCAACCGCCTGTCGCTTCAGTTCGAACGGAATACGCAGTTCAACCAGCGCCTTCACTTCGCGCTGCCGCGCGATGATGCCGTCCCTCGGGGCCGCGATTTCCAGCAGATGGCCGGTGCCGACGGCAGACAGGCCTGTGCCCGCTGGTCCATGCACGTCAACCACCCGTCGTCCCGCGAGGTGACGCTTAAGCGTGCGCGATGTTTCCTCTTCGATCTGAGCCCACGCGACATCGGAAATGGGAGCAAGCTCGCGATGCAGATTATTCATGAGGGATGTCTCCTTTAAGAGAGCCGATACCCAGCGAGCCATCGTTTTCCCGCGTGGTGAACAGCGTGGGTTCGACTGCCACTCGGATGGCGGCTATCTGCGCGGTCGAAGCGGGTTCTTCGGTTACGCCTTCGAGAAATGTCGCGGACGGCACGAAGAACAAGTTTCCCGTGACGGCGCGGCTGAAGTCGAGAAGCCGGTCGTAGTTTCCGGGAGGGCGGCCAACGAACATATTCTCGAGCATTTGCTCGATCGTGCGAGGCGAACGGCTGTAGCCAATGAAATAAGTGCCAAATTCACCCCACCCCGCCCGGCCGAAGGGCATGTTGTCGCGCAGAATTTTGATCTCTTTTCCGTCCTCGACAATCGTCGTAAGCGCGCTGTGCGCCGAGGTCGGTTTGATGGAATCGTCCAGTTCTATGTCGGACAGCTTCGTGCGCCCGATAATTCGTTCCTGCTCCTCCGTGGACAATGAATTCCAACCGTCAACGTCGTGCAGATATTTCTGCACGATGACGTAGCTGCCACCGGCGAACGCGGCATCTTCCTCGTTAATGAGCACCGCCCCCATCGCCGCTTCGCCCCGCGGATTCTCCGTTCCGTCGACAAAGCCGATGAGGTCGCGGTCGTCGAAGTAACGGAATCCGTGCACCTCGTCTACCGGAGATACGGCCTCTCCGATTCGCGCCATGATTTGCGTCGCCAGCTCGAAGCATAAATCCATGCGCTTCGCGCGGATGTGAAACAGCAAGTCGCCCGGCGTGGAGACTGCATGGCGCTGTCCAGCGCGAATCTCACGGAAAACATGCAGGTTCGCGGGGCGCGGCAAGCCGAAAAGCCGGTCCCACGCCTCGGAGCCAAACCCCATGACGCAGGAAAGGCCCGCTTCAATATCGCGAAATTCCACGGCGCGAATCAACGCGGCGAGGTCTCCGCAGAACGAACGAGTGGTCGCGAGATTGTCGGGGCCTGACTTTATCGTCGCGACCAGGAAGATTGCGGCGCGCGTGAGTGGTGAGAACACCGCTTGCGCGACGCTGCGCATGCCGCCGGTCGCTTCTGGCGCACTGATCAGATCGGAGTCCATCGGATTTCGTTCCGTCGGCACTGGCAGAATCTCACCTCTCGAAATCGCCTCGCATGCGAACAATAAGACCGCAAGCTTATCATCGCCTCCCGATGAACGTCCACGCCGCTCGCGTGCATGGCCTGTGTCGACGAAACCAATTCGCAAAGGATCACGGTCGGCAAGCAAATTCGTTGCCGTAATTGTTAAATCACGCTTGCAAGCGAACCGCATGCGACTGCCTTACTCGCGCTCATTAATGAACCCCCAGGATGCTGGTTTGCACCTGCTGCGTAAGGTCGTGGGCGACATGATTCCACAACCGGCCAAACATCAAGGAGTGTCTGGCTGCGTCCAAGGTTCGGCAGTAGCAGCACCCGGCTTCACAACATATATGGTTCTCGCTCCGATGCTCCCGATAATGACTCTGCCATCCGCGATCGAAGTAATACTTTCCGGATAAATCTTCTCACCGGGAATGCCGAGTCCGGCCGCTGCTGCCGGGTTGGCGCTCGTCGCGGACTAATGGCTGAGACCCCAGATATAGGCTGCAAGCGCCGACGCCTGAGTGTCGGAGAGTTGCGCGCCGCCCATCGGCGGCATCGGGCTGCGGTATTGCTTGGGTTTCGGAACGCCGTCGGTGATGACTTTGAGAATTCCGGCGAGACTTCCGTCGCTCCACAGCCATTTCTTTTTCGTGAGATCGGGACCCAACGTAGAGCCGGTGCCGTTCGCACCGTGGCAACCGGTGCAACTCGCTCCGCCCACTTGACCGTGGTAGATGCGATTCCCCAGCGCAACCATGTCGGGCGATGATCCTTCCGGAACGGGAAGGTCAGCGGTGTTGCTTTCCGGCGGTTGCGCGGCCGCTTGCACCACGTCGCCAACTGGTGCTGAAATGCTCGGGCATGGAGTGCCTTTCGGCATGGGCCCTGAAGGATCACCCGCGTAGACAATTCGATAAATTCGTCCTTTTATGTCCTCGGAAACGTAGAGCGCGCCGTCCGGCCCGACCGCAAGACCCGTGGGACGATATTTGGCACCTTCCGGCGTTTTCTTTGCTCCCGCGAAACCGTCAGCGAAAATCTCGCATGTGCCAGATGCATGGTCGCCGGCGAGTGGCTGAAACACCACGTTGTAGCCGCCTTGGGCGTAGGGCGCGCGGTTCCATGAACCATGGAAGGCGATGAAGACGCCCTCGCGATAGCGAGCCGGAAATTGTTTTCCATCGTAATGCACTGCGCCGTTCGGCGCCCAGTGGGCGGGAAAGGCGGCAGCCGGGGCAAGTTTGTTCGCGCACACCCCCACCGCTTTGCCGCCGTCGCCACCGTATTCTGGCGCAAGGACAAGCTTCTTTTGCACCACGTCGTAGTAACACTCGGGCCAGCCGTAGTCGCCTCCGGACTTCAGCAGCATCAGTTCTTCCCCCGGCTGCAAGGCTTCGTCGGAGGGCTTATAAAGATCCGGCCAGTTCGAATGAAGTTGGTCACGACCGTGCTGGGTCACGAATAGACGTCCGGCGGAGTCAAAGGCAAATCCCTCCCCATTGCGTATGCCCGTCGCGTAGCGCTCAGCCGGCGAAAACTTCTGATTCGTCTTGTTCGCGTCGTAGCGCCAGATGCCGCCGCGGGTTTCAAGTTCGGTGCATGGGCTCGCACCGGGCACTTTCGGTTGCCTGTTCTTCGGCTGGCACGAATTGGTGGCAGTAGCAACATCTATGTACATCGATCCGTCGGACCCGATGATGAATGGATGCATGGGATGGTCGTCGCCGAGAGGCAATCCCGAGACAATCGTTTCCGGAGCTTCTTTCGGCACGATGGCGCCGTCGGAAAGCGAATAGCGTACGATACGATCGTTGATTTCGGCATAGATCGATCCCTTATACATGCCAATGCCTACACCGCCATGTCCTCCCGTCTGCTCGGTCTCACCGAAGCGCGCGATCACGTCGGCCTTGCCCGCGCCGGTTTTGTCTTGCAGGGCCACCAGAAATCCGCCTCCAGGCACTTTGTCGAAGTTGTAGTAGTCTCCGGACCAGGTGTTGACGTAGACCACTCCGCTCGGCGAAACCACGAGGTGACGAGTGTGACCAATGCCTTCAGCAAGTACGGTCGCGCAAAAGCCTGCGGGTAGCTTCAACCCGCTGTCATCGCTCGCACACGACCTCTTCTTGTTCCCTTTGTCAGCTTTGGATGCGCTTTGAGCCGACGCCATTGAGCTAACTACGCAGAGCGCGACAGCCACTGCAAGGCAAGGGAACAGAGTTTCGAATACGCGGGGCAATCGCATTGAACCCTCCGGAGATGGCGGCGAGAAACATCGCGAGCGATTCTATTACATTTCTTAAGCCGCAAGGTGGATGCTTCGGTATACGCCGTCGGAATCTGAGTCAAGATGCCCGTATATAGGGCGGTCTCGGAGGAATGTAAAATGATGAAGTTAAGAGCGAGGTCACGGTGCGGGACCAGACGGCACTACTTAACAAGTCGGGCGAGCATGTAGCCACTATCGGATTCAACGAGGCCTACGGGTTGTGGCAGATTGTGGTTGTCCAGAGCGAAGGGTTGGAGTTTTTCTGCCCGACCAAAGAAGTGGCGTTAGCCGCGTGGCGCGATGAATTCGACCCGGAGACTGGGTTTCCACGATCGATTTCGACCGGCATGCTGGATGCCTGAACCGGAAGGCGAATTTCCTGGCGTCGCGCGCGCGCGCAACTTTTGGGACGCTTAGGAATCCAAATTGTTTGGGTGAGGTGCGCACGATGCATCCTGTAGGGAAGACTCGGAGGTTGAGCAGGGTGACAATCGCGGCAATCGCAACCCTACTCTTGGGGGCGATGTTTGCACAGAACCACGTTGACGCCGCGGAAGGCAGCTTTGTTCTCCCCAATCCTGTCGTGGATTCGCCGTAGCGCCACGGTCCGGGAAAGAGACTGCGGTTATCGCAGACGGCTGCTTCCGGGGAATCCAGGCTGTTTTCCAACATGTCAAAGGCGTCAAGAGTGCCACTTCCGGGTACTCCGGCGGTTCGTCGGCCACGGCTGAATGCGAAGTCGTCAGCACGGGACACACCGGGCACGCCGAATTCGTACAGATTACCTTCGACCCGGCGCACGTTTCCTACGGACAGCTTCTCAAAGTGTTTTTCTCTGTCGCCCACGACCCGACGCAGCTGAATCGTCAACGGCCAGACACCGGCAGCCAATACCGCTCGGTGATCTTCTACCGCAATGATGAGCAAAAACACATCGCGGAGGCATACATCGCCCAACTGGATCAGGCCATGTCTTTTCCCGTCCGATTGTGACGCAGGTCGTTCCGCGGAAGGCGTTCTACGCTGCCGAGGCCTGTTATCAAAATTACGCCATGCTCCATCCGGACAACCCGTACATCGCCTTCAACGATGCACTCAAGGTGGAACATCTTCGCCGGCAATTTCCCGAACTTTATAAGAAATAAGGGAGAAGAAATGCCGCGAAGAATAGACGATGCGGAGCGGACGAGCTGGTGCTGAGCTACTTGTTGGCTTTTGTTGGCGGTGTGCTAACGATTCTGAGTCCGTGCATTCTACCGGTTCTGCCTTTTGTGTTTGCGCGCGCGGACCAGCCATTTCGCCGCTCCAGCCTGCCGTTCCTCGCTGGCAGATCGTACTCCACGCGGTGAACCATTCCACGCTTCATCGCGGCCAGATCGTCACCATGCTCCGGACCCTCGGTCTCCAGCCCCCAACACCGACATAACCGAGTACTGCCTTACAGCGTAGAACCTATCTCAAAATCGCTTGAGCTCGCCCCTAATGCTTGTGGGAGTCGCTGACGGAGTTATCGTCTAACGTTCGGCCGATCCGTTCGGCCACTTGCCGACTGGAATCCGAAGTTTGCGGAAGGAAGAACATCAGATGGGGGTGCCAGTGCCCATTCGCGTCACTAAGGTACTGGTCCCGTGACAACATGTAGCACATGGAGCCAAGTTCCCTCGTCGGCAGGTCCTTCTTGTCGAAGCTCGACTTAATGTTCTCGAACATTTGCGCTTTGGACATTCCGGCTAAGACCAATTCGGTCTTGAAAACGATTGGCCAGTACGATCGTGTGCAGCTAGCGCAGTAAAACCGATGGGAGCCCTCAGTTTTGGGTTCCAAAAGTCCGGGTCTTCGGCACCAGCCGTCCAGCATCGCTGCTCAATACAGCGAATCCATTCTTGCTTTTGACTGCGATTTCGTACCGGTGCGGTCCGAGAACGAAAACGTCTGAAAACATCAGCATAGTGGGAATATGGAGTCAGGTGCTGCGCTCCGTGTTAAGGCGATTTCGGCATTTCGTTCCATCAGATACTGATCAAGCGGCGCTATCTTCCGATCAGGAGTCATGGTCGTCTGACCATACGCTTGCCAACAGGCGCAGAGCATGACAAGAATCCCGATCCTTTCCTATGACTTCGTCTTGAGTATCTTTCTGGTTCTTGATTCTCTCCCTGAAATTCCTACACCGCGCCGCGAAACGATTTTGAGATGACTCTGGCTGTCTACCGAAGCGAAGATCGAGCAGGATTGATCGCGTTTAGCACTTCAATTCCAACCACCATTCGTGCCCACCTTGCCGCTCGCTTTTCCCCCGGCACTACCACCTTGAACGGCCCTTCCTTCTGATCGAGTGGTTTACCGTTCAGAGTGTCAGCCAGAATGATTGTGTTCCCGTTCATCGTGGGGTCTAGCTCAGCGAGCGAGTAGACGACGCTGTATCCGTCTGCTGCCCGCGCGAGCACGTAGGTAGCAAGCGCCTTCCCGCGGAGTTTTTCCCCCAGCGGTGCTCCGGCCTTACTCAAGAGATCGGACAGTCTGACACCCTCGTAGTGCTCCGCCTCTCCGCTGTGAGGGTTGTGAACATCAATGGCAAGGCGCGGCATCTTCGCGAGATCGGCTCTCGTCAGCTCCAACTTCTCAACTTCTCCAGTGATTTGCAGTGTTGCGGACTCTTGAGCGCTGCAGTAGAAAGCGAGAAAGACGAGGCAAAGCGTGACTGAGATTCGATGTCTGAGATTTCGCATGAAGGGATTTTATCCTGCAATCCGAATGGAGTGTAGGGTGGATGCGCAATTCTGAGAAATCGAAGTCTGCAACGGTTGTCGCGAGGGCACCGGGCAGCGTCTCAATTGGTCAGCTGTTCGTCTCCAAGGTGTCCAATTCGCTATGCCGAGAAAAGTATCGGCGAAGAGTTGGAATCCACGCCCGCAGGTGGTGCACTGAAAATGGCGAAAGATGCAGTCTCCTGGGATAGGAGTGTTGAACATGTCCTGTAAAGGACACGAAGCAAAAACCAACAAGAACCATCCCTGATTCACGACCTCAACAAGTTGGCGCACGGTGTCCAGGTATTCACCGGGGCTGGCAAAATTGACCCGTTCTGTGAAGCCATCGCACTTGGGGCATTTAGTCATTCGTCTCAACGCCAACCCGCTAAATATGAATCCAATTTAATAGGATGATCGCCAACGTGCTAGAGCCAACGATCCACCGACTGAGGCCCTGCAGTAGCGGGCGAACACCAACTTCTTCAAGGGTTTTCTGCCGAGTTCGGTCCGGAGCAGGAAGGTGTCATGGTCAGGCCGATTTTGCCAAGATGGCTGAGCATTCGGCGAAAGCGGATTGAAAACCGGCATCAGTGGTTGACGAGCCAGCTAGGCGGAAGAGCAGGATAAACCGGGGCCACTGGATGCGGTTAGGGTTAGGAGGGAAGTGGGAACAATCCAGAGGGAGCGCCAGAAATCAGCGGTTTAGCGGTGGTCGAAATCCCGGTGCGGCGGCGCGAAAGAATCGCGAGACAAAACGTAAGCAAGCAATGCCGCAGAAGCAATCGCCTCCCCAAAAATCGTCACCGCACAGCGCAACGGCATGACCTGATGGTGAGGCACCAAGGTAGTGAGCTAATTTAACCCAGCAAAACCCAGGAGTCCATACGTCACCAAGCCTACTCGAGCCCACTCGCGTCGCTCCCACAGTAAACGAACCACGTCAGTGCAGGAAGCGCCAGCCAATCCAACAGAACATCGTTGCGCGTCAACCAAAACGGCCCAGGATACAAATTCTAGGCGTGTGTGCGATCCCCTTGCTTAACTTGACGCAATGGCTCTCGGGACATGCCTCTACCAGGCGGCGCGAGGATAAGCGGAATCACGATAGACACCAGCATGATCGCAGCAATCACGTGGAGAGCAGTATGATAGCTGCCGCTGGCTTGCCTCATATGCGCGATGAGCAGTGGGCCAAATGCGCTGGCAAAGCCCCACGCAGTCAACATCAGCCCGTAGATGGGGCCGACGTTCTTGGATCCGAAGTAGTCGGCGGTGAAGGCGGGCATGGTACCGAACCCGCCGCCATAGCACATTAAGACAACGAAACTCACCAGCGTCAGTGCCGCAGCCGTAGCGATGTTGGGAAGAATCCAGAAGAGGGCGACTTGCAACAGGAACATGACGATGAAAGTGACTCGGCGCGTGATCGAATCCGATAACCATGCCCAAAAGACCCGTCCAAACGCGTTCCCGATACTGGCGAGACCAACCATGCCGGCTGCGGTGGCTACGCTTACAGCCGCCAGTTCTTGAAACATCGGAGCCTCTTGCGAAATTATCGATATGCCGGCAGAAGTATTAAGGAAGAGCGTCAGCCACAGCGCCCACCATTGCCAGGTTCGAAGCGCCTCTCCCAAGCTATACACGCGAGATACAGGTTGCGAGCCCTTCGCAGCTTTCGATGCTTGGCCCTCCGGATGCCAGCCTTCGGGAGGATTTCTCATATAGAATCCGCCTGCTACTGTGACAATCAGATAAGCGATCCCTAAATAAGCGAAGGTGTGTAACACTCCGTAGTGCTGGATCAGATATGTCGCCACCGGTGCGGTGACCAGCGCTCCTGCGCCGAATCCGCCTACCGCAACTCCGGTGAGCAGTCCCCGGCGATCCGGGAACCATTTGACCAGGACAGCGACAGGCACAATGTAGGCGAAGCCTAAGCCCATCCCGCCAATCACGCCGTAGGTCAAGTACAGCCACCACAGTTTGCCGGCAGAAAAGCTGGCGAGAAATACGCCGAGGCCATAGAGCAACCCTCCTGTGACTGCAACCACGCGTGGCCCTTTCTTGTTCAGCCAGAGCCCGCCGAAGAAGGCCGCAATGCCGAGCACAAAGATGCTGATGGTAAAGGTCAGAGTGACTTCAGAAACGCTCCACCCGAATTGCTTCGTGAGTGGAGTTCGAAATACGCTCCAGGCATAAACGGCACCCAGCACCATCTGTATGAAAACACCAGCCACTGCGATTACCCAGCGATTCGTCGTCACTTGCCCGTCCCTTTTATGTGCCGTCCCTTGCTATTTGCGTATTGAAATTGGTCTTGCATGCAAGAGTCGTGCCAGTCGGCGAATGATGGGACGATACGAGTAATTGGGGCGGCGCCGGCTTTTACAGGAGACCGGGCGACTGTGCCGCGTCGTCATTTGGACAGGCGTGCGTCGGCCAGCCGTCACAATGCGTGACGGAAATCCCGCGAGATACGTCACGCTCAATTCTTGGCAAACTCTCTGCAAGTCTACTCACGGTAGGCGCCGATCAAGTGGCAAACAAGTTTCTGACCTGCAAGCATTGGCTCCTTTACTCGTCCTCGCTGTGGGATGTGATGGCCGCGCCTGCTTCTTAGCGGGCGGCTGTCTGTGGTCCGGTACGACAGCATCACATTGGCAGTACGGTTGCACTCTACGCACGCACTGGTCGGAAATATATTGGACGAACTATGAAGATCAAGGATTTTGTGACTGGGTGGCCGGTCGTGCGGCAAATCTTGACGCACAGCGACGGGACCGGCGTTGAGGCCATGAGCGATCGCACCCGCAATCTTGCTCCGAAGCACCATGGGGCTCAAGCTGCGCGCTCGGTATGTCCCTATTGTGCCGTAGGCTGCGGCCAGTTGATTTATCACAAAGACGGGAAGCTGGTTTCGATTGAAGGCGACCCGCACTCGCCAATTTCGCGCGGACGTCTGTGCCCGAAAGGTTCGGACAGTTTCGAATTGCTCACGCATGCCGGCCGCGAAACGCGCATCAAGTATCGCAGGCCATACTCGACCAAGTGGGAAGAACTGGATCTCGAAACCGCAATGGACATGATTGCGGAGCGAATCTGGGAATCGCGCGAGCGCACGTTTGTGGAAACGGAAAACGGCGAAAACGTGATGCATACGAAGGCCATAGCGCATCTCGGCGGCGCTACTCTCGATAATGAAGAAAACTACCTGATCAAGAAGCTGTTCGCAGCCGGACTGGGCATGGTTTGCATCAGCAATCAGGCCCGTATATGACATAGCTCCACCGTGCCCGGTCTGGGCACAACGTTTGGGCGCGGCGGCGCGACGACGACGTTGCCCGACCTGATGAATGCTGACGTTATTCTTATTATGGGTTCGAACATGGCCGAGAATCACCCGGTCGGCTTTCAGTGGGTGATGGAAGCGAAAGAGCGTGGAACAAAAGTCATTCACGTTGATCCGCGCTTTAGCCGCACTTCCGCCGTCTCCGACATCTGGGCACCTCTGCGTGCCGGATCGGATGTTTTGTTCCTGGGAGGCCTGGTCAATTACGTTCTGCAGAATGACAAGGACTTCCGCGAGTACGTCGTGAACTACACGAATGCGTCGGTGATCATTGGGGAAGATTTCAAGGACACCGAGGATTTGGACGGGCTGTTTTCCGGGTGGGATCCCGAACGAAGAGTTTATGACACCCGAACCTGGACCTACGACAACTGCGCAAAGGAAGAAGCATCCCAGCAAAATCCCGCGCATGGCGGCCACGCAAAAGATTCGGGACGAACAACCGCTCCTGATGTTAGTTCGGTTGAGCGTGACGAGACGCTGCAACATCCGCGATGTGTGTACCAGATACTGAAGCGGCATTTCGCTCGTTATACGCCAGAGATGGTAGAGCGCACCTGCGGCGTCCCGCGAGACTTATTCCTGAAGATCGCAGAGACATTTTGTTCTGCATCGGGCCCGGAGAAAACTGGCAGCATCTGCTACGCCGTGGGCTGGACGCAGCACTCGAACGGAGTGCAGGTCATACGCACGGCAGCGATACTGCAACTCTTGCTCGGCAATATCGGGCGTCCGGGAGGTGGAATCATGGCGTTGCGCGGCCACGCTTCCATTCAGGGCTCAACCGATATCCCGACCCTCTTCGACATTCTGCCGGGTTATTTGCCCATGCCGAAGTACGGCTTCGACGCGCGTGACCTCTCGGCCTACCTTGACAAGCATCGCGACAAGACCGGCTGGTGGTGGAATACCGATAAGTACATCGTGAGTTTGCTCAAAGCGTACTACGGAGAAGCGGCAAGGAAAGACAACGACTGGGGTTTTGAGTGGTTGCCCCGAATTACGGGGGACCATTCTCACCAGGGCTACTTTCTGGACATGATGGACGGCAAGATGGAAGGGCTGTTCGTCATGGGACAGAATCCGGCTAACGCCGCGCCGCATTCCCGGCTCGAGCGAAAGGCGATGGCTAAGCTGAAATGGCTTGTGGTGCGGGATCTCGTAGAATTGGAGACCGCGACGTTCTGGTATGACTCTCCGGAAATCGAGCGTGGTGAACTGCGCACGGAAGAAATCGGCACGGAGGTTTTCTTCCTGCCGGCCGCCGGACATGCGGAAAAAGATGGTTGCTTCACTAACACTCAGCGGCTGGTTCAGTGGCACCAAAAAGCTGTCGATCCGCCGGGAGACGCTCGTGGCGAAGTTTGGTTCATGTATCACCTGGGACGCCGCTTGAAAGAGAAGGCGAAGCTTGATCCGAAGCCCCGCAACGCCGGCTTGAACGCGCTGGCTTGGGACTACACGCTTCTGGGCGAAATTCAGGAGCCGAGCGTCGAGGAAATTTTGCAGGAAATCAACGGCTACACGGTTTCGGATCACAATTTGGTCAAAGGCTTCACAGAGCTGAAGGCGGATGGCTCAACCGCCTGCGGTTGCTGGATCTATTCCGGAATATTTCCTGCTGCCGACGACAATGTCGCCAACCGCCGCAATTCGCGCGATTTTTACGGCCATGGTTGGGCTTTTGCTTGGCCTGCGGATCGCCGCGTCCTTTATAACCGTGCATCAGCACGACCCGATGGCAGGCCGTGGAGCGAGCGCAAGAAGCTGATTTGGTGGGACGAAAAGCAAAAGAAGTGGACGGGGCTGGACGTTCCCGACTTCAATGCGACGAAACCGCCCGACTATCAGCCGCCAGCAGGAGCTGAAGGCGATGCTGCACTTGCGGGAGATCGTCCCTTCATCCTGCACCCCGACGGGCTCGGCTGGATTTGGGTGCCGGTTGGTTTGGTAGACGGTCCGTTGCCGGCGCACTACGAGCCGTGGGAGTCGCCGGTGCGGAATCCGCTTTATCCGAAACAGCAGACCAATCCGCGGGCCATGTCGAAGGAGCGACCTGATAACCAGTACGCGAATTCGCCCGACGAGCGGTTCCCCTACGTCTTCACGACATACCGGCTGACCGAGCACCACACCTCAGGAGCCATGTCGCGGACGCTTCCTCATTTAGCAGAGCTTCAGCCGGAGTTCTTCTGTGAGATATCACCCGAACTCGCGGCCGAGCGAGGAATCGAGAACGGCGGGTGGGTGACCATCATTGGTATGCGCGGCATTATTGAAGCGCGCGCGCTCGTAACCTCCCGCATCCAGCCGTTGGTTGTCGATGGCAAGACGGTTCACCAAGTCGGTTTGCCCTACCACTGGGGATATCGAGGTTTGGTCAAGGGCGACTCAGCCAACGACCTGCTCCCCATCTCAGAAGAGCCGAATGTCCGCATCATGGAGAGCAAGGGACTACTCTGCAACGTTGTGGCGGGACGCCGCGCGCAAGGCAAACAAGCGCTGGAACAGATGCAGGCGCAGATCCGGGGGAAGCCATGGCAGTGAGCGCGTTTTTGACAGACGCAACCGTGTGCATTGGATGCAAAGCCTGTGAGGTCGCTTGCAAAGAATGGAACCACATTCCTGCTGACGGCTTCAACTTTACCGGTAAGTCATACGACAACACCGACAGCCTCGGCCACTCCACCTGGAGGCACGTAATGTTCCTGGAGCAGCCCGCAGCTCTGGGACCGCAGATCACTGGAACGGAGGATCCGTTTCGCTGGCTGTTTCTCTCCGACGTTTGTAAACACTGTGGGAACGCAGGCTGTCTGGAAGCGTGTCCCACGGGCGCGATCGTTCGCACCGAGGTCGGGTCGGTATTTGTGCAGCCAGACGTCTGCAACGGCTGCGGCTATTGCGTGGTTTCGTGCCCCTTCGGAGTAGTGGACAAAAATCACGAGGTGGGAACCGCTTTCAAGTGCACCTTCTGTTACGACCGCCAACGAGAGGGTCTAATGCCTGCGTGCGCGAAGGCCTGTCCCACACGGTCCATCCGCTTCGGGGAGCTTGACGAAATGCGTGAGCACGGGCTCGCGCGGGTGGAAGAACTACAGCGGCGCGGGTACAGCGATGCGCGAATCTATGACCCCAAAGATACGAGTGTTGGGGGCACTCACGCGATGTTTGTGATTCTCGGCGAGCCGGAGGCCTACAATTTTCCCCCTGCTCCCGAAGTACCGACCATACATTTGAAATCAGCGTGGACCGCAGCACTGATTTCGGCGCTCGTCGTAGTGCTAGTTGTTTGTCTGGCTTTCGTACTGTAGCCGCGAGCAAGGAACCACGCGCGTAGATCCGAAGAAGTCGGTGAATATGTCTGCCCAAAAGCAAATCAGCGAAGACCGGCTGGACGCGATCAGGGAACAAGCAGCGCGTACTGGGATAGTGCAAGATAACGGGATCGTTCCGAGCAGCAGCCCTTTTCCAAAACCGGCTTTGGAGAGCAGTTATCACGGAAATCCCGTATTGAAGCCCCCAACCTGGACATGGCAAGTTCCCCTTTACTTTTTTGTGGGTGGAGTCGCGGGTGTTTCCACCTTAATTGCTTTGGTGGCCCATGTCGTTGGCAATGCGGGACTGGAACGCACGGAGTTATGGGTCGGATTCGCAGGCGCGCTGCTCTCGGCGCCCCTACTAATCGCTGATTTGGGGCGTCCCGCCAGGTTCCTAAACATGTTACGGGTCTTCAAGCTGCGTTCCGTAATGTCGGTAGGTGCGTGGACGTTATCGGGATTTTCATCGGCAGTAGGCCTGGCATTTGTTTGTCACGAAATAATCCTGGCGGGATATGGCAACGAGTTCTTGCTTCTGCTCGAGTGGGTGGCGGAAGTCTTTGCAGCGCTGAGCGGACTGATACTGGCCAGTTACACGTCAGTCCTCTTAGGTGTGACCGCAATTCCAGTCTGGTCTGAAAATCGCAAGCTCGTGCCGGCGATTTTTCTTACTGGAGCTATGGGCTCGGCGGCGGCCATACTGGAATGTTTTGGATTCCTTGTTCCCGTTACTCAGTCC
>Ga0185299_10004983_pt1 | contig 15431 bp, 7 predicted proteins | sample PaiPotPPA55metaG_FD_128002 | JGI IMG/M metagenome (GOLD analysis project Ga0185299, IMG submission 128002) | Iron sulfur acid spring bacterial and archeal communities from Banff, Canada, to study Microbial Dark Matter (Phase II) - Paint Pots PPA... ...
GTGATTACCTGCAAGGCGAGGTACTGGAAAGACAGTTGCAGTATTGGACACAGCATTTGGCAGGCGCGCCCGCCTTGCTCGAATTGCCCTATGACCGGCCGCGCCCGGCACTGCAAACGTATCGCGGCAATGTGCTGACGACGCAATTCGATGCGGCATTGACGCAGCAGGTGCATGACTTCGGCCGGCGGCAACAAGCGACGCCTTACATGATCTTGCTGGCCGCGTTCAACCTGTTGCTGTGCCGTTATAGCGGGCGCCACGATATCGTGGTCGGCAGCCCGATCGCCAATCGTCATCACGCCGGGGTGGATTCCCTGATCGGCATGTTCGCCAATACGCTGGTGCTGCGCGCCACGATCGAACCGATGCACTCTTTTGCCGAGTTGCTGGCGCAGGTCCGCAACAATGTGCTCGACGCTCATACGCACCAGGATTTGCCTTTCGAGTACCTGGTCGATGCCCTCAATCCGCCCCGCAGCACCAGTTATTCGCCTTTGTTCCAGGTCATGTTCGCGCTGCAGAATGCCTTGCCCACGGATATCCTGGTCGATGGCCTTACCTTGCGCCAGGAACCCAATCCGACTCAGATAGCCAAGTTCGACCTGAGCCTGGATCTGATCGATACGCCGGCAGGATTGCAGGCGCAGTGGGAATTCAATACCGACCTGTTCGATATCGCTACGGCCGCACGCATGGCGCGCCATTTCGAGCGGATCGTGCGCGCAGTCATGCTTGAGCCGGAGGGAAAACTGGCCGACCTGTCTTTGCTCGACACGCAGGAACGGCAGACGATACTGGTCGACTGGAACGATACCTCCGTCACCCATGCGGCAAACAGTCCGGCCGATAATCCATTGACTGATCCACCCGCGACCCTGCATCAATTGTTCGAGGCGCAGGTCGAACGCACGCCCGAACGCGTTGCCGTCGTCTTCGATGATCTGCAACTCGACTATGCTGAACTTAATGCACGCGCCAATCGCCTGGCGCATCATTTGCGCGAGCTGGGGGTCGGGCCGGATGTGCTGGTCGGCATTTGCGTCAAACGTTCGCCGGAGATGGTCGTCGCCCTGCTGGCGACCCTGAAAGCGGGTGGTGCGTATGTTCCGCTCGATCCGGCTTATCCGCAAGAACGCCTGGCCTTCATGCTCGAGGACGCCAAGCCGGCTGTCCTGCTCACGCAAACCGGCTTGCTCGACGGCGTTCCGGACCAAGTTACTGCCACCACCATCCTGCTTGATCGCGACGAGGCCGTTTTTGCGGAACATTCTGCGCGGAATCCGCATTCGGTCTGCGCGGCCCCCCATCTCGCCTACGTGATTTACACGTCCGGTTCGACCGGCCGACCCAAGGGGGTCGGCGTATGCCATGCCAACGTCGTCAACTTTCTGCACGCGATGCGCCAGACGCCGGGCATAAGGGAACAGGATGTGCTGCTGGCGGTCACCTCCTTGTCTTTTGATATCGCCGCCCTCGAATTGTGGCTGCCGCTGATCTCAGGCGCCTGCGTCGTTGTGGCCGGCCCTGAGGCAAGCGCCGATCCGGAACAACTGTCCGCGCTCATCGAACACCATCGCGTAAGCATGATGCAGGCCACGCCGTCGACATGGCGCCTGCTGCTCGCGCATCGCTGGCCGACGCGGCCGTTGACGGTACTGTGCGGTGGCGAAGCGCTCTCACCCGGCCTGGCGCAGCAGATTCTCGGTCATGTGCCGTTGCTGTGGAATCTGTACGGGCCGACCGAAACCACAATCTGGTCGGCAATCCGGCGCATCACGCCGGACCAGTCCGGCATTGTCATCGGCCGCCCGATTGCCAACACGCAACTCTATATTCTGGATGCAGGCTTTAACCCGACACCGGTCGGCGTTGCCGGCGAGCTGTATATCGCCGGAGACGGCCTGGCGCGCGGCTACCTGCATCGCTCCGACTTGAGCGCCGAGCGATTCGTGCCCAATCCTTTCGGTGCACCCGGCACACGCATGTACCGTACGGGCGATCTGGCGCGCTGGCTGCCGGACGGCACGGTCGACTACCTGGGGCGTCTCGATCATCAGGTGAAGATCCGGGGTTTCCGTATCGAACTCGGCGAAATCGAGGCAACCCTCGCCGCCCATCCCCAGATAAGCCAGGCGGCGGTAACCGCGCACGACGATGCGCTCGGCGACCGGCGGCTCGTGGGGTATGTCGTGCCGCAAGAACCCGATTCATCCCGGCCTCAGTCCCAACCCCACGCCCAGCTTTCGCGTAGCGCCGCACTGGACGTCAAGGCGCTCCGCGAGCATTGCATGAGCCGCTTGCCCGATTATATGGTGCCGTCGCATTTCGTCATGCTCGATCGCTTGCCGCTGACGACCAATGGCAAGCTCGATCGTAAGGCATTACTGGCGCCGCAAGGAGAAGCCCATATCTGCCTCGGTTATGAAGCGCCGGAAGGAGAGATCGAACAAACCTTGGCCGACATCTGGTCGGAGGTGTTGCAACGCGACAAGATAGGACGTCACGACAACTTCTTTGAGCTGGGCGGGCATTCGCTGCTGGCGATTCAAGTCATGATGAAAGTGAAGAAAGCGTTCGATGTCGACATGCCGCTGGGTAGATTTTTTGCCAACCCTACGATCGCTACGCTAAATGAACGCATGGTGGAAGCGCAGCTTGATCAACTCCATCAATTTGACGAAGTTGAGTTGGAAGAACTGCTAGCTCACCTGAGCCAGGCAGACGACACGACTTTGGGAAAAAAGTAAAAATGCAAAAATCGTCTTTAAGCAAATTGGACGCAGGCAAACGGCAACGTCTCTTGGAGTTGGCCAAAACAGCCAACTTCGCCCGAATATTAAACGTCAAGCAGAATTCCATCGTCCCAATTGAGCGCGGCGGCCCGCTGGCACTCTCGTTTGCTCAGCAACGGCTGTGGTTCTTGAACCAGTTGGAGAGGCAGAGCGCGTTCTACAACATACCGGTGGCGGTGCGGCTGACGGGCACACTCGATGTGCAGGCGCTGCGGCGTACGCTGCAGGAGATCGTGAATCGGCACGAGGCGCTGCGCACGCGGTTCGAGGCGGTGGACGGCACGCCGGTGCAGGTGATCGACGCGCAAGCGGTGGTGGAGCTGCCGCTGGAAGACCTGCGCGGGATGCTGGAGAGCGAGCGTGAAGGCGAAGCGCAGCGACTGGCGCAGGAAGAGGCGCAGGCGCCGTTCGACCTGTCGCGCGGTCCGCTGCTGCGCGCGCGGCTGCTGCGGCTGGGCGAGGACGAGCATGTGGTGCTGCTGACGATGCACCACATCGTGTCGGACGGCTGGTCGATGGGGGTGCTGGTGCGGGAGGTGGCGGCGCTGTACACGGCGTTCGTGCGGGGCGAGGCGTCGCCGCTAGCGGCGCTGCCGGTGCAGTACGCGGACTACGCGCACTGGCAGCGGCAATGGCTGCAGGGCGAGGTGCTGGCCGCGCAGCTGGATTACTGGAAGGGGCAGCTGGCGGACGCGCCGGTGCTGCTGGCGCTGCCGACCGACCGGCCGCGCCCGGCGGTGCAGAGCTACGCGGGCAGCGCGCTGGAGTTCACGGTGGATGCGGCGACGACCGCGGGGCTAAACGCGCTGGCGCGCGACGCGCAGGCGACGTTGTTCATGGTACTGGCGGCCGCGTTCAACGTGCTGCTGGCGCGCCACGCGGGACAGGACGACATCTGCCTCGGCACGCCGATCGCGAATCGCACGCGCACAGAGCTGGAAGGGCTCATCGGGTTCTTCGTGAATACGCTGGTGCTGCGCACGCGGCTGTCGGGTAATCCGCGCTTCACGGCGCTGCTCGAGCAGGTGCGGGAGACAGCGCTGGGCGCGTACGCGCATCAGGACGTGCCGTTCGAGCAGCTGGTGGAGGTGCTGCAGCCGCAGCGCGGCCTGAGCCACTCGCCGCTGTTCCAGGTGATGCTGGTGCTGCAGAACGCTCCGATGGGCTCGCTGGCGCTGCCGGGGCTGAGCTTGGAGACGCTGCAGGACGAGGCGGAGCGCAGCACGTCGAAGTTCGACCTGACGCTGACGCTGACGGAATCGCAGGAGCAGCTGCAGGCGGTGTTCGAGTACAGCACGGACCTGTTCGAGCGCCAGACGGTGGAGCGGATGTCGGGCCACTTCATGCGGCTGCTGGAGTCGGTGGTGGAGCAGCCGTCGATGCGTGTGGACCGTCTGGCGATGCTGCCGGAGGCCGAGCGCAGGCAACTGGTGGAGGAGTGGAACGACACGGTGGTGGCTTATCCGCATGACCGCACGATCCATAGCATGTTCGAAGCGCAGGCTGGCGCGCACCCCGATGCGGTGGCCTTGGAGTATGAGGACCGGACACTGACGTACGGCGAGTTGAACCGGCGTGCGAACCAGGTGGCACACCGCCTGCTGTCGCTGGGCATCCGCCCGGACGACCGGGTGGCGATCTGCGTGGAGCGCGGCTTTGAGATGATCGTGGGCCTGCTGGGTATCCTGAAGTCCGGTGCAGGGTATGTGCCGCTGGACCCAGCCTATCCGACTGAACGCCTGGCCTACACACTGGGCGACAGCACGCCGGTGGCACTGTTGACGCACTCGGGACTGCGTGACCGCCTGCCGGAAGTGAACGTGCCGGTGCTGCCGCTCGATCAGGACGAAGTTAGTGGCGTTGCCTCACAACCGGAACACAACCCTGACGTCTCGGGCCTGACATCTAGCCATCTGGCCTATGTGATCTACACGTCGGGTTCGACCGGCCTGCCCAAGGGCGTGATGGTTGAACACCGCAACGTCGCTCGCCTGTTCTCGGCGACGCAGCCGTGGTTCCATTTTAACCAGCAAGACGTGTGGGCGTTGTTCCACTCCTTCGCCTTTGACTTCTCGGTTTGGGAGATCTGGGGTGCGCTGGTGCATGGCGGCCGGTTGCTGGTGGTGCCACAATGGGTAAGCCGTTCGCCGCAGGACTGCTACGCACTGCTATGCGATGCAGGTGTCACGATCCTGAACCAGACACCGAGTGCCTTCCGTCAGTTGCTCGCAGCCCAGGGCGAGAGCGACAGGACGCACATGCTGCGCCAGGTGATCTTCGGCGGCGAAGCGCTGGAGACCGGCATGCTCAAGCCGTGGTATGCGCGTGCGGTCAATGCGAAGACGCAGATGGTGAATATGTACGGCATCACCGAAACGACGGTGCACGTGACGTACCGCGCGCTGGAAGCGGCGGATGCGGAGCTGGTGGGCGTAAGCCCGATCGGTGGACGCATTCCCGACCTGCAGCTGTACCTGCTGGATGCACAGCGCGAGCCGGTGCCAGTGGGCGTGGTGGGTGAGATGTATGTGGGTGGCGCGGGTGTCACGCGCGGTTATCTGAACCGTCCTGAACTGACGACGGAACGGTTTATCGCCGACACCTTCAGCGGCCATGCAGACGCACGCCTGTACAAGACGGGTGACCTTGGCCGGTGGCTGCCGGACGGCAGCATCGAATACCTTGGCCGCAATGACGACCAGGTGAAGATCCGGGGCTTCCGGATCGAGCTGGGTGAGATCGAGGCGAAGCTGGCCGCCTGTGCGGGCGTGCGCGAGGCGGTGGTGATCGCGCGGGAAGACGAGCCTGGCGAGAAGCGCCTGGTGGGCTATGTGATCGCGCAGGAAGGCGCGGACCTGTCGGCCTTCGACCTGCGTACCCAACTGCTGAGTTTGCTAGCGGAATATATGGTGCCGAGCGCCTTTGTGACGATGGCATCCTTCCCGCTGACGGCCAACGGCAAGCTCGATCGCCGTGCGCTGCCGGCGCCGCAGGCGGATGCCTATGCCAGCCGCGAATACGAAGCACCGCGGGGCGAGATCGAGGAGGCGCTGGGGCGGCTGTGGGCCGATGTGCTCGGTGTGGAGCGGGTGGGGCGTCATGACCACTTCTTCGAGCTGGGCGGGCACTCGTTGCTGGCGATGAAGCTGATCGAGCGCATGCGACAGGCGGGGTTAAGCGCTGACGTGCGGGTGCTGTTCGGGCAGCCGACGCTGGCGGCACTGGCTGCGGCGGTGGGCGGCGGCACCGAGGTCGTGGTGCCGGCCAACGGCATCCCGGACGGTTGCGAGCGGATCACGCGGGCCATGCTGCCGCTGGCGGCGCTGAGTCAGGACGCCATTGACCGAATCGTGGCGACGGTGCCGGGCGGTGCGCGCAATGTGCAGGACATCTATGCACTGGCGCCGCTGCAGGAGGGCATCCTGTATCACCATCTCACGGCCAGGGAAGGCGATCCCTATGTGCTCCAGGCACTGTTCGGTTTCGAAAGCCGCGCCCGCCTGGAAGACTTCGCGCAGGCGCTGCAACAGGTGATCGACCGGCACGACATCCTGCGCACCGCCGTCATATGGGAAGGACTGGACGAGCCGGTGCAGGTGGTCTGGCGCGAGGTACAACTGAGGCTGGAAGACGTCGCGCTGGATCTGCAAGCCGGGGATATCGCCACGCAACTGCACAGCCGCTTCGATGCCCGGCATTACCGGCTCGACGTGCGGCAGGCGCCGCTGATGCGCCTCGTCTGCGCGCAGGACAGCGTCAACGACCGCTGGGTAGCGGTGCTGTTGTTTCACCACATGGCGTTGGACCATGCCGCGCTGGAAGTGGTGCAGCACGAAATGCAGGCCTTCCTGCTCGGCCAGGGGGGCGCGTTGCCCGAAGCCGTGCCGTACCGCAACTATGTGGCACAGGTCAGGCTCGGTGTCAGTCGCGAAGCGCATGAAGCGTTCTTCCGCGAGATGCTCGGCGACCTTGAGGAGCCGACGCTGCCTTTTGGCCTGCAGGACGTGCAGGGCGACGGCACCGGCATCGAGGAAGCGAGACTGGCAGTGGATGCCGGCCTGAGCCGGCGCCTGCGCGTGCAGGCGCGCCAACTCGGCGTGAGCGCGGCGAGCGTGGTCCATCTGGCGTGGGCGCGGGTCGTAGGCCGGGTGTCGGGCAAGGAAGAGGTGGTGTTTGGCACCGTGCTGCTGGGCCGGATGCAGGGCGGCGACGGCGCTGACCGCGCATTGGGCATGTTCATCAACACGCTGCCGCTGCGGGTGGATGTGGGCGCGCAGGGCGTGCGCGCTGGGGTGAAGGCCACGCATGCGCGGCTGAGCGCGCTGCTGGGGCACGAGCATGCTTCGCTGGCACTGGCGCAGCGCTGCAGTGGCGTGGCGGCACCGGCGCCACTGTTCAGCGCGCTGCTGAACTACCGGCACAGCGTGGCGCAGGCCGTCTCGAGGGAGGCGGTTGCGGCCTGGCAAGGCATGGAAGCGCTGGGCGACGAAGAGCGCACCAACTATCCGCTGACCTTGTCGGTGGATGACCTGGGCGAAGACTTCAGCATGGCCGTGCAGGCGGTCGCCGGGATCGGCGCGCAACGCGTTGGCAGCTATATGCTGGCCGCGCTTGAGCGGCTGGCGAATGCGCTGGAGCAGGCGCCGCAAGCGCCGCTACACAGTCTGGACATCCTGCCGGAAGCCGAGCGCAAGCAGGTGCTGGTGGAGTTCAACGCGACCGAACGCACCTACCCGCAGGACAAGACGATCCACGCACTGTTCGAAGCGCAGGTTGAGCGCACACCGGAAGCGGTGGCGGTGGTCCAGGGTGGACAGAGCCTGAGCTACGGCGAACTGAATGCGCGTGCCAACAGGCTCGCGCATTACCTGCGCAAGCAAGGTGTACAACCGGATGCGCGTGTGGCGATCTGCGTGGAGCGCAGTGCGGAGATGGTGGTGGGGCTGCTGGCTATCCTGAAGGCCGGTGGCGGTTATGTGCCGCTGGACCCGTCGTATCCGCAAGATCGTCTGGCGTACATGCTGGCCGACAGCGCGCCTGCTGCGGTGCTGGCGCAGGCCAGTACACGCGGGCTGCTGGCCGAGGCATCGGTGCCTGTGATTGATCTCGATAGCGGCGCCTGGCAGGACGAATCCGTCTCCAACCCGCAAGTGCCGGGCCTGTTGTCATCGCACCTGGCGTATGTGATCTACACGTCCGGTTCGACCGGCCTGCCCAAGGGCGTGATGATCGAACATCGCAACACGGTGAACTTCCTGGCCTGGGCACATCGCTCGTTTGACCACATAACGCTGTCGAAGACGCTGTTCTCGACGTCGCTGAACTTTGATCTGGCGGTGTACGAGTGCTTCGCCCCGCTGACGTCGGGCGGCAGCATCAATGTGGTGAAAGACGTGCTGGAACTACAGCAGGGCGGTCACGACATCACGCTGATCAACACGGTGCCATCGGCACTGAACGCGCTGCTGGAATCGGGTGGCTTGAGCGAAGAGGTCGACACGGTGAACGTGGCCGGCGAAGCGCTCAAGCGCAGCCTGGTGGAGCGGCTGTTTGAACAGACCGGCGTAAAGCGCCTGTGCAACCTGTACGGGCCGTCGGAAACGACGACGTACTCGAGTTGGGTATCGATGGATCGCGAGACGGGCTTCCTGGCGCACATTGGCAAGCCTATCGCCAACACGCAGTTCTACCTGCTGGACGATCACAGGCAACCGGTGCCGCTGGGCGTGCCGGGCGAGATTTACATTGGTGGCGCCGGCGTGGCGCGGGGCTACCTGAACCGCGCAGCGTTGACGGCGGAGCGTTTTCTGGATGACCCGTTCAGCGAGCAGGAACATGCGCGGATGTATCGGACGGGGGACCTCGGTCGCTACTTGCCGGACGGCAATATCGAATACCTTGGCCGCAACGATGACCAGGTGAAGATCCGGGGTTTCCGCATCGAGCTGGGCGAGATCGAAGCGAAGCTGGCTAAGCACGAAGGCGTGAAAGAAGCCGTCGTGATGGCGCGCGAGGACGTGGGTGATGAAAAGCGCCTGGTGGCGTACTACACGCCGCAAGACGAGAACGCGGCACCGGAAGCGGAAGACCTGCGCGCGCACCTGCAAGCGCAATTGCCGGAGTACATGGTGCCGGCCGCCTACGTGCGACTGGACACCTTGCCGCTGACGCCGAACGGCAAGCTCGATCGCAAGGCCCTGCCCGCGCCGGGGGCCGACGCCTACGCCACGCGCGGCTACGAAGCGCCGCAGGGCGAGCTCGAAACCGCCATCGCCGGCATCTGGCAACAGCTGCTGGGCCTGGCCCAGGTCGGTCGCCACGAGGATTTCTTCGACCTGGGCGGGCACTCGTTGCTGGCGGTGCGGCTGATCTCACAGGTGCGCCAGCGCTTGGGCGTGGAACTGGCGGTGGGCGAACTGTTTGCGCATCGGAGCGTCGCGTCGATGGCGTCGATGGTGCAGGGCCGGACGCCAGACACGCACCGGCACGACGCCATCGTGCCGGTGCGCACGGGCGGCACACAACGCCCGCTATTCCTGGTGCACGAGTTCACCGGTCTGGACTTTTACTTTCCGGTCCTGGCCGCGCACATCGATCCGGACATCCCAGTCTACGGACTGCCTGGCATTCCCTGGGGCAAAGCACAGCTGCAGACAATGGAAGGGCTGGCGACGCGTCTGTTGGGCGTCATGCGTTCGGTGCAGCCGGAAGGGCCATACCGGCTTGCCGGCTGGTCGTTCGGCGGCCTGCTGGCCTATGAGATCGCGATGCAGCTCGTTGGCCAGGACGAGGAGGTCGAGTTCGTCGGGCTGATTGATACCGACCTGCCGAAGCGGGCGGAGAATGGCAAGGCGCGCTGGACGCCCGGGAGTGCACATAAGCTGCTTCTGCTGGACAAATGCGACCTGTTTTGGAACACACAGGTGCCAGCCGGGGCGGATCTCGAGCCAATCCTGCGGACATTGTCCAACTTGCAGGCGGACATCGGCAGCTTCGATTTCGACGGCCTGGTGCGGCGGTGCCGCGAGAAAGGGGTGCTGCACCCGGAACTGGCGCCCCACAGCACGGGCGAACTCTGGCAATACGTCGACCGCGAGGTGGCGCACGGCCATGCGCTGGCGAATTACACGGTGTTTCCGGTCTCCACGCCAGTGCACGTGTTCGTCGCCAGCGAGCGTCGCGAGGACGCGCCGCTCCATACCGGCAGTCTGGGCTGGGACGACGTTCTGAACAGGACACAGTTGCATTGTGTCACGGTGCCGGGCGACCACCTGACCATGATGGAGGCGCCGCATGTCGAGGCGCTGGGTCGCGCCGTGGGCGAGGCACTGCGCGCAGTCACCGCGCGGCCGGCCCCGGCGCCATCGAAGACGTCCTATCAGCCATTGGTGACGATCCAAGGTGGTGGCGCCAGTCACGCTCCGGTCTTTTGCATCCCCGGCGCGGGAGACAGCGTGACCGGCTTCGTCGGGCTTGCGGATGCGCTCGGACCGGCTTGGCCGATGCACGGGCTGCAGCCGCGCGGACTGGACGGCAGCTTGGTGCCGTACAGTAGTGTAGAAGCCGCGGCCGAGGCCTATCTGAAGGCGATCGACGCTGTAGAGCCCGACGACCCGGTCCACCTGATCGGACACTCCTTCGGTGGCTGGATTGTTTTCGAGATGGCATCCCGCTTGCGCGCGCGAGGTCGTATCGTGGCTTCGCTGACGCTGATCGACAGCGAAGCGCCCGGGGGCGACGGTATGCTCGGCAAACCTTATACGGCTACCGGGGTACTGGAGCGGCTAATCGAGACGATGCAACTCGCGGCGGGCGAGTCGTTCGGTATCGACGCTGCGGCGTTCCGCGCGCAGGACGATGTTGGCCAGATGCGCCTGCTGCATACCGGCATGGTGCGCGCCGGCATGCTCCATCAACGTTCGACACCCGACGCGATGCGCGGGCCGGCACGGGTCTTCGGGACCGCGCTGCGCACGCTGTACCTGCCGCGGCACTCCTATACCGGGCCGGTACGGTTGGTGCTGGCTGACGATCCAGCGCTAGATGTGGGAGCCAACCAGCGCGCACAGCGGGAGAGGATTGAGGGATGGCGGCGACATGCGCCCAACCTCGGCGTCTGGCACGGTCCGGGGAACCACTTCACCATCCTCAAAGCACCCCATGTGCGGGATCTGGCGGTTTGGTGGCGGACAGCCTTTCAGTGCGGGTGCGAAGAAGAGGTAACCAACGAATCCGTATAGTCAATTTTTAGCAGAGCCTGCGAGCGTCTCAAGAGGGTGCTCGCTCAGGGGGAGCGTCGGAGATTTTCGGCAACACGGTGCTCTCATTTATGGATCCCGGCTGCACGCCAGCCGTAGAGCAAATTAAAAGTGTCACCGCCCCGGGTCTCGAAATATTGGGCCGACTGAACCGCCCCGGGAAACCCGGAGACTGTTTTGTTTGAGCCACCCAGCCATGCTTGTTTCGTTGAGTTGCTGCCGATAATAAGCTGCTTCGGCATCGGCGCCATCGCGGTGACACTTTTGATTGCAGTCCGAATGAATTACTGACATGGACGGAAAATAGTGCGTACTTTTTGATCAAACGGCATAGCGTACGGCTTTGTCGCAATAAGGCGGTGTATGTTGCTGGCAACGAGACGAACGATATGATCGATGAAGCAGAGCCTTAATCCAGCGGTAGCGCGCGCTCAAGCGCCTCCATTACCCGCTCGACGTGATCCTGATGATCGTACGCTGGTATGTTGCTTATCCGCTTAGCTTGCGTCAAAGTACAGCAGACCCGCTTAGTTTCAGTCAACGTCAGTGTTGCGTCGCTGAACAACGAGCACATCGTCGCGGAAAATGGCGAACTGTTCCTCCGGTACTGGCACTTGGTGCCGCTACCTTGTATAGAAATCACCGTGGGCGTCGCACATTTCAGTACTTCGTCACAGATTTGATGGCCGAACAAATCGTTGTCACTCGCAGCTTCGCCTGTGCGGCTCATTGATCAGAAATTCCCTAGCCGATGTCATTTCTGTTAGCACTACAAATGCAATATATGGGACGCTCTTTACCATATTTTTACTTGCGACAGGCTTTGCAGTACGCCACTATCAACGCCGTGTTGCTGGAGGCGACTTTGGGACGCGTCTCCTGTCGAGGCGCGCAAATGCAATATTAAATTGAACATGCTACGCATTATGTTGAAGTCGAAGATTCACCGCGCAACGGTGACGCACTGCGAATTGCACTATGAGGGGTCGTGCGCGATCGATGAGGATATGCTGGATGCAGCGAACATTGCGGAAAACGAGCAGGTTGAGATCTGGAACATCAATAACGGCGAGCGCTTCTCAACCTATGCGATTCGTGGGGAGCGCGGCAGCGGCATGATTTCGCTCAACGGCTCGGCAGCGCGCCGTGCCGAAATCGGCGACTTGATCATCATCGCGTCGTTTGCTTTGGTCGAAGATGCTGAAGTCCGCGAGGGAAAGCTTAAGCCGGAACTCGTGTTCGTTGAGGTGGAAAACCGCGTCAAGAGCACTCGCGATCACGTGCCGATGCAGACATTGTGATTGACCTTCGCAAGTTGGCCGTAGGTCAACGGCTGGGGACAGGATAGGCAGCGGCCTCGCGCTGCATAGCCTGTGAAATGTAAACAGACCCTAGGTGCAATGAGGCTCGACCTGCAAATTTGGAAGATTAAGCCAACGCGACATGTCTACGGCCGTAGCCATGTCTCTCGGAGCATCATCGTCGACGTCATCACTTATATCAGCAACGCTTTCGGCTATCCTCGAGAACAGCGCATTGCTGCCAAGAAGCTGCTTTGCGTCTTCCAAGACGGGAAAATCCACACGCCATGCTAACGCTCGCTCGCGGACAGATCGACGTATGGGCCTGCTTCTACCCGGAAATCCGTGATGAGGCGTTGCTAAACCGATACCGGGCAATGATGTCCGATGCGGAACGGCAAAAAGAATTGCGCTTCCGATTCGCTGAGGACCAGCGGTGCTACGTCGTGGCGCGCGCGCTGCTAAGAACCGTGCTGTCCCGCTATGCTGCGCTCGATCCTACGCAGTGGTCGTTTGCGCTCAATGCCTATGGCAAACCAGAAATCGGCAATCCTTACAGGGCGAAGGAGCGCATCAGCTTCAATCTCTCCCATACGGATGGCCTGATCGTGCTGGGCATCGCGGCTGGGACGGCGCTGGGCATCGACACGGAAAACGTACGCACCCGACGAGCCCCGACTGACATCGCTGACTGCTTCTTTGCAGCCGACGAGGTTGCGGCGCTCCGTCAGCTTACCGTTGAAGAGCAAAACAAGCGATTCTTCAGCTACTGGACCCTGAAGGAAGCTTATGTCAAGGCGCGCGGCATGGGATTGTCCATTCCGCTTGACAAGTTTAGCTTCCATCTTTCCGGCGATCAGGGAATCGAGATTTCGTTTCGTTCGCCGCTGAATGACCCGTCTACTTGGCGCTTTTGGCAGTTCTGCCCGTCGCCCGACCATCTTGCGGCGCTGTGTACCAAACATGACAAGCAGATCCCCATAGAGTCGGAAGTTGCATTCAGGAAAGCCATCCCGCTGCATGGGGAAGAAACAATAATTTGCCGCATACTTCGGCAATCCATATAGTGATATCGGTCGCGGTTAGCTCACTTGACTCTGGTTGCAGGCAGGAGCGAAAAACGGCGCAATTGCCCTTACATCTCGTCGGCCTTAAAGGATCCGATTCGCACGGGTTTGTTCAGTATTCTTCTTCAGTCTAAAGATGGTAGACCTTTGCTGTCTTCCCCAAGGTCTTGTGTTTTTACCAATTTTTTACGCGCAGTTCGATATGATATCAACCGGTAGGTCATACGCATGGGTTGTTCGAATAGGTTACTCAGCCGCGATTTCCTAGGGGCAGATGAAGCATGCTCGCGATACCGGCCCATCACCAGGCGAGCAATTTACTCCTCGATCAACTAAGTGATCCTAATCATACTGCCTATCTTTAACTGATTGTCCTTATCGCGACAAAACCACACCAATCCACAAGGCTTGTTATGAGCGAAACCAGCGAAGAAATCTATGTCGTCGTCGTCAACCACGAAGAGCAGTATTCGATCTGGCCGGAGTACAAGGCTATCCCGACAGGCTGGAAGCCTGTCGGCAGGACCGGACCGAAGCAGGTTTGCCTCGACTACATCAACGAAACTTGGATCGACATGCGCCCGCTCAGTCTGCGCCGGCAAATGGATGCCTGACTCAGGCACAATCGCCGTGGCAACGTCGGCGGGCCGAATGCAACTGCGGCCCCGTTGTGAATGATTCACCCCTGTGCGCAGCGGTTCGCAGTCCAGTCGCGCCGTCGTGCCGATCTGGGAGCTCTCGTAGTACAACGTCGTGCGGATGCCCGACGTTCGCTGTCGGAATTGAAAACGTATGTGAGCTATGTGCGGTGTGAATCTCGTGGCCGGCGGACGCCTCTATTGTTCCTCGGCCTTGGGGCCAATCGACGTCCCATTGTCGGCGTATGTAGCATCGAGTTTTCGGACCGGCGGTATCAGCCTCATCGCAGGGACTTTTTTTCAGCCGGGCGTTCCTGTGCTGCCGATGTTTGAATCGACCGGGGAGGGCGTAGGACTTCTGTACGTTGTCGAGGGCGCATATGTATCCGACGCCCCAGGAACACGACCGGGCGCATCGTCAGTGCCGACGCGAAACGCCTCGATACCGACGCCGTGCAGAGGATGCCGGAGGCACCCGCTGCGACGCACCAGTCGAAAATGAATAGGCCGATCGCGCCCGACGCACCCGACATCACCGATCGCGACACAGAAGTAGAGCGCCGGCGAACCGGCTAGGACTGCTGCGGCCGGAATACACCGTCTCGATCGCCTTTTCTGCCATCGATTTCGCGGCTAAAACTGACGGCAAGAGGCCATGTTACGATCGTTTAGCTAATGGCGTGGGAGCAAACGATGAGCGAACAGACTTTCATGCATGGAAAATACATTGTCTCTGTCGAGGCCAAACAGAATGAACGTGGTGCGTGGTATCGCGAGATCACGCTCGTCAAGGACGGAGTCATCGTGCTCGTGCCGCAGCCCGAAACCACTCATCCTGAATGGGCGACTGAAGCGGAAGCTCTCTGGACAGGATGGACCAGGGCCGCGGATTCGTGAATTCTCACAACCAGAGTGCTAGCGACTGAGCGTGTCAGGTGTTTCTTTGTGGGCCCATGCGACGCGCATCGGAATCGTAGTTGTCACGGGTCGAGTTCATTCGTCTCGTGGCGCGAGAACATATTCAGGCTGACGGACCCTGGCGGCGAAGCTACCCGCATGATCTGAACCCATTCATCAATATGGAGTTCCAGTGAGTCGACTAGTTGTCGTTTCCAATCGCACCGCCGATCCGCGCATAGCCGCGGCGGGAGGGCTGGCTGTAGCGGTGAAGGAGAGTTTGCAGCAGACTGGCGGCCTGTGGTTTGGCTGGAGCGGCAAAATCCGTGACGAAGCGGAGCCCGCCGCGGGATATCAGGATCTTCGGGTGCAAACGGTCGGCAACGTGACGTTGGCCACGATAGACCTGAGTCAACGCGATTACGACACGTACTATCTCGGGTACGCCAACGATGTGTTGTGGCCGGTATTTCAC
>Ga0185299_10004986_pt1 | contig 15421 bp, 14 predicted proteins | sample PaiPotPPA55metaG_FD_128002 | JGI IMG/M metagenome (GOLD analysis project Ga0185299, IMG submission 128002) | Iron sulfur acid spring bacterial and archeal communities from Banff, Canada, to study Microbial Dark Matter (Phase II) - Paint Pots PPA... ...
TGGCTTCGTTCTCAGGTAATCTCAGGCAGCCACCCGCGTCGCCAACCCCAAGGAGATTACATTGGCTAAGCGAACGCGGTATCAGTACGGTAGTGTTGAGATCAACAAACGCGTAACAGGACCGGACGTATGGCTCTATCGTTGGTGGGAACCGACTTCAGACGGTCGCAGGACCAGAAGGGGGTTCACCGTCGGAACCGTCGAAAAGTACAAGACCGAGGCCCACGCCTTGAAAGCAGCGGAAGGCATGCGGTTGATGATCAACGATGGGATGATGCGCCGAGAACCGGTTCTCTTCTGTGGCATCCTCGACCGTTTCCTGCTCGATCAGAAACAGGAAGAGAAAGCCGAACAAATCACTCACAATACTCTAGCCTCCTACCGAAGTATGATTTGCCAACACATCCGACCCAAGTGGGGCGACGCCTATCTCGAAGACGTTCGGCCCGCTTTGGTACAGGATTGGCTTCGCAAGCTCGTCCTCTCGCCCAAGTACAAGGGACATATTCGATCCCTGATGTATCGTCTTTTCGACAAGGCGATGCTTTGGGAATTGCTGAATGTGGAACGAAACCCCATGGACTTGGTCGAAGTGAAGGGCATCAGCAAGCGCAAGAAACGTCCTTGTGTTCTTCAGGTAAAGGATGCTTGGCAAATGCTCGACGCGCTGGTTCAGCCTTTTCGAACCATCGTGCTAATTGGCCTGTGTTTCGGTTTGCGAATCAGCGAAATCCTGGGTTTGCGTTGGACGGATTTCGATTTCAAGCGATCGGTGGTTCTGATTCAACGATCAGCGGTCGGGAAGCGACTAAACAAATTGAAGACGGAGTACTCGCAGGACGAAGTTCCAATCGAACGGGGCTTCATTCTCGAACTGAGGAAATGGCAAGTGCTCTGTCTCGATTCCGAAGGGCACTGGCTCTTTCCGAGTCCAGTGACAGGTCGACCGTATCATGCCGACTCGATTCGCACCGACTACCTGGTTCCCACAGGTCTGAAATTGGGACTTGGCAGGATCGGGTTTCACACGTTCCGTCACACATATCGTGCGTGGCTGGACGAGACCGGAGCACCCGTGGGCGTACAGCAGAAACTCATGCGACACGCGCATGTTTCGACCACCATGGATCAGTATGGCAATGCCTCGGCCCTGGCCAAGCGCAAGGCCAATCGGCCCATCGTGCAACGCCTCTTGCAAAGGCCTGCCAATCAAGAGGTCTCCATTCAATAAATAAGGGGAACTGTGTGGCAGTTCCCCTTATTGGACAGTTTTGGACAGTCGTTACAAGTGCCCAATTGCCCGTAACCTTATGATTGCGTTGGTTGCGGGGGGTGGATTTGAACCACCGACCTTTGGGTTATGAGCCCAACGAGCTACCAGACTGCTCCACCCCGCAGAAAAATCATAACAGTGTGGTGAAGCGGGGTCAAACTGCCTGGCGCTAGGTGGGCAAATCATCAGTGGCGGATCCCAAACATGATTGGTTTGCATTCCGCACACTGACACTTCTTCCATGGCGGGTCCGCTTGAATTTTTGAGCTCTCATGCTCGTCTTGAATTCTGAGCGGACCGGCTCCCGACGCTTCTCTGCCTTGCTTGCACGCGTGATTCAGCGGCTCACTTTCTTGCGCTCGCAAGCATCTACGATCTTCTTCGGATCAATGGCATCTTTGTCAAGTTGCTCTTCCAAAATTCTTCCGTCTTTGCCGATCAGGAAGTTGACGCGACGCGCGGCCTTGTACTTGTCGACGTAGACGCCATACTGGCGCGTGACATCTCCACCCCAGTCACTCAGAAGCGGGAAGGTGACGCCAATCTGGTCGGCGAAGGCTTTATTGGCGAAGGGACTGTCCATGCTCACACCCAGAACCTGGGTGTCGGCGGCTTCCAGCGTCTTGAGATTCTGCTGGAACGCCTTCATTTGCGCAGTTCAACCACCGGTGAAGGCGAAGATGTAGAATGCTAGAACGACGTTGCTCTTGCCGCGATATTGACTTAAGGAAACTTCCTTTTCGTCAGTGCCATCGAAGTATTGCAGTTTGAAGTCGGGAGCGACGTCGCCGACCTTCAATTTAGGCGGCGGCTCAGGCCTGTTGCTTTGAGCTTTGATCTGCGGGCAGACAATCGCCGCCGTGAGCAGCCCGACCCCCAACATTGTCCAAACACCCTTGCGTTTCATGAAACTCCTTTTCGACAGATTCTTATCTTAAAGCGTACCTCAAGAAGCGCATCCCAAGCGTACCCCGCGGATGGGAATGCGGTCAAAGTGTGCAGAATGATTCCGTTAGTAATGATCGACTCTGTGCCATGACTGCGTACAATGACTTTGTACAATGATTTGCTGGACAATGATTTGCTGGACAATGATTGTGGGACAACGATTGCGGGACCTCGATCGGATTGGATGAGCCTCCAGACTCTAAACGACATTTTATTTGCGGTCTGCGGCAACCGCCGCGATCGCGTCATGCTGCAAAGAGGAGCCACGGGCTGGACGCCCATCTCCTCTGCGGAGATTTACACCGGCGTCGTGGGCATCGCTCGCACGCTTGAATCCTGGGGAGTTCGCAAAGGCGATCGCGTCGCCATCCTCAGCGAAAATCGCCCGGAGTGGACGATCACTGATTTCGCGGTGCTAGGCCTCGGCGCGGTCACGGTTCCGATTTATGCCACGCAGACAGCGGAGCAGACTGGGTTCGTCCTCAACAATTCCGGGGCGCGCGTCGTCGCTGTCTCCACGAAGAATCAGTTGGAAAAGGTGTTGGCCATTCGGCAGCAGACGCCCGTGGAACGGATCCTGGTGATGGACGCAGTCGAAACTGAGCACGCGGTCCAAATGCAGGAACTCATGCTGCGGGGGCCGATCGACTTCGATCCGGGCTTCGATACCCGCTCGCAGTCGATTGGTCCCGACGACCTGGCGACAATTATTTACACCTCAGGCACCACCGGAACCCCGAAGGGAGCGATGCTCACCCACGGGAACATGGCGTCGAACATAGCGTGTTCGATGGAGGCCTTCGACTTCGGAAAACACGATGAGGTGAGCGTATCGTTCCTGCCACTTTCCCATGTGACGGCGCGACACGTCGACTTTGCGTTGCTGTACCGCGGGGTGGTGCTGGCGTACTGTCCTGACATTGCGCAACTGGCAAAGGCTTTGACCGAAGTGCAACCGGCTATCTTCATTGGTGTGCCGCGCGTCTACGAAAAGATTCGCCGGCAGGTTATCGTCAAGACTGCGGGCTTTCCGAAAAGCGCGGTTTATCATTGGGCGCTCTCGGTGGGACGCTCTCACCGCGCCGAGACTCTCGTCGGAATCCAGCCGGCAACGCTCGCCTGGAAAATCGCCGACCGGCTGCTCTTTTCCAAAGTGCGCGCCGGGATGGGTGGAAAAGCGGAGGAGTTCATTTCCGGAGGCGCGCCGCTGGGCCTGGAATTGGCGGAGTGGTTTGCCGATATCGGTATTCCCATCCACGAGGGCTACGGGCTAACCGAGACTTCGCCGGTAATCGCGGTGAACACACCCGCTGCCCACAGACTCGGGACTGTGGGCAAACCGCTGGCGAATATCGAAGTGCGCATTGCCGACGACGGCGAGGTACTGGTGCGCGGTCCCTCGGTATTCAAGGGATATTGGAATCGCCCGGATGAAACGCGGGACGCGTTTGTAGACGGCTGGTTCAAGACGGGAGACATCGGGCAACTTGACAGCGATGGATTCCTTTCGATCACGGATCGCAAGAAGGATCTGATCAAGACGTCCGGCGGGAAGTTCATCGCGCCGCAACCGATCGAAAATTCGCTGAAGGTGAACCCGCTCATCGGGACGGCGGTGGTGTTCGGCGACCGGCGAAAGTTTCCCGCGGTGCTGATCGCGCCGCACTTCCCTGCTCTCGAAGATTGGGCACGGGAGAACGATGTTGACTTTGCCTCGCGAGAAGAACTCGTCGCGAACGCCAAGGTGCAGGCGCTGTACGAAGGCATCATCGAAGATCTAAATCAGAACCTGGCGCGCTTCGAAAAACTGAAACGCGTGCTGGTCGTACCGGAAGAACTCTCGGCGGCGGATGGAACGTTGACACATACGTTCAAGGTGCGACGACGCGGGATTGAGGAGCGGTACCGGACACAGATTGATGAGATGTACGCGAAAGCAGAGACGACCTGAGGGTAAGATGGTGGAGCGCCGGGCGCCCCCGCCCGGCCACCTAGCTGCCTAAGGACCAGCTGCCCAACGACGAGCGAAGCGCCCGTCGCTCCACTATCTAGCTCCGACCCGGCTGGAGCCGTACAATAACGTCATGACGGACTCATTCATAATCGCTGGCAGGCCATTCCGTTCCCGCCTGATCGTCGGGACGGGCAAATACAAATCGTTTCAGGAAACCGCCCGCGCGCTCGAAGCCAGCGGCGCCGACATGGTGACCGTGGCCGTGCGTCGGGTGAATCTTGACCGCAGCAAAGAGTCTCTGCTCGATTACATCGATACCAATAAATATTTCCTTCTGCCGAACACGGCCGGCTGCTATACCGCCGACGACACCATCCGCACCGCCCGGCTGGCGCGCGAGGTTGGACTCTCCGACTGGATCAAGCTCGAAGTGATTGGCGACCAGGCGACGCTATATCCGGATGTGCAAGCGACGCTCGAAGCTACCAGCGTGCTGACGAAAGAAGGATTCACAGTGCTGGCCTACACGTCGGACGACATCGTGTTCGCGAAACGTCTGGTGGACGCGGGAGCTTCGGCGGTGATGCCGCTGGGCGCGCCGATCGGCAGCGGGCTGGGTATTCAGAACGCCGCCAACCTCAGAATCCTGCGCGAATTGATTACCGGAGTCCCGCTGATTGTGGACGCGGGCGTCGGCACAGCTTCCGATGCCGCCATCGCCATGGAACTCGGCTACGACGCTGTGCTGATGAACACCGGCATCGCCGGCGCCCAGGAACCGGTGCTGATGGCGGAAGCGATGAAGCATGCCGTACTGGCTGGCCGGCAGGCATACATGGCGGGAAGAATGCCGCGCAAGCTCTATGCGACTGCCAGCTCACCGCTGGAAGGCGTAGTGCGGTAGAGCCTGTTCGTGTGGGGACGGGCGCCCTCGCCCGTCCAAGCCGAGCGCAGCTCGGCTGCCCGCCTGTGGTCACAACAACTTTGGAGTTGCTATAGAAGCGCGACTGAGGCTCGGGCCGACGGGTCCGACGCCCGTCGCTGCCCGGGAAAAACATTGGGCGGCCACCAGGGCCGCCCACTTTACATCCATCTGGACTCGTTAGCCTAGAGCATCTTGACGCTGTCAACGTGAATCTTATCCCCGTCGACGTGCCCGGTCACGGCAACGTGATGTCCCTCGTGACCCTTGAGAGCATCAGGATTGTCCACCGCCAGGACCTTCTGGTCAGTATCGGTAACCAGGACTGCCTTTTCACCGGCTGCGATGCACTTCTTTGTGCATGCTTCCGAAGTCGCGTTGGCTCCCTTAACGCCGCACTTCGAGTCGCTAACCCAGCCGTTCACGGTTTGGGCATCGCTAGCAAATGACACCGAGGCCACCAACAAAATCAACGCACAAGCAATTAACAACAAAAGAAACGTCCGCATGTCACCCTCCTCAGATTAGTTCCCACACACGAAGTGAACCACTGAACTCTACCACAAGAGGAGCCGAGATTGGATGGCGAAAACAATTGGGAAAGCTGCGCCGGAAAAGTTCGACCAAGTCCATCGCGTTGCGGCGATTGCCTGAGAAAACTCCTTTCGACCAGCGTCTACCTGTCCCTCTACCTCTCGTTCTTGGCGCGGCCGGTGGGTGGCTTCGCGGGAAGTTCTGGAGCAACGTAAACGACTTCTCCACGCCGAGTGTAGTGGAGCTGCTCGCGCGCTTCCTTCTCGATGGCGGCAGGATCGGATTTGAGCGATCTGATCTGATCGACGTACTGATTGTTCTCTTTCTGTACGCGCTCAACCTCAGTCTGGAGCGCTTGCATCTCGGCGTGCTTCTGGCGATAGATGACCATGCCGTTCGCTCCGAACATGGCGTGCAGCAGCAACCCTACAATAAGAAGGATAGCGGCCGCGGTTCCCAGACGACGCCACTCCAGCGCGAGCCATGACCAGAGCGGACGCGTGCGTTCGACCCAGCGCGCCGCCAAGGCCTCTGCCCTTGGAGCCTGATACTTGGCTTGATCTGTAAGATAAATGACCGCGCGGAAGCCTTCCTCCGGACGTGGAAGGATGCGCACTCTCGACGGTGGTCCTAGTCGAAGATCCATGCTTTAGCCGCCGCGCTCAACTTCGCGAGATCCTCCCTGCTGCGCGCTTCGCTATAAACGCGCACCACTGGCTCCGTGCCCGAGAGCCGGTAGCACACCCACGATCCGTCGGCGAGGACGAGCTTCAGTCCGTCGGTCCTCACCACTCTGGCAACTTTAATGCCATGGAACTCGCTCGGATCAATGCGTAACTTCTCAGTAAACTTCTGTTTTACTTCCGGCGTCAAGCGGAAGTTCTCCCGCAGCGGATAGTAGGAACCAACTTCGGCAAATAGATTGGCCAGTTGTTTGCCAAGCGAGACGCCACGGCGAGCCACCATCTCGCAGCAGAGCAGCCCGGCGAGCACGCCGTCTTTCTCCGGTACATGTTTTCGGATGGAGAGGCCGGCGCTCTCTTCACTGCCGATGAGGATCTTGTCCTGTTTGATGAGTTCGCCAATATATTTGAAGCCAACGGGGGTTTCGTGGAGCTCAATGTTGCGCTTTTCGGCAAGCGCGCTGATGAGATTGGTGGTGGCAACCGACTTTCCGACCCCATTTTTCCAGCCGCGGGTCTCGACCAGGTAGTCAAACAGCAGCGCGATGATGTAGTTGGGCTGGAGGAACGTACCGTCCTCGTCGACAATCCCAAAACGATCGGCATCGCCATCCGTTGCGATGCCAATTGCCGCGTCGATTTCGCGCATCTGGTGACGCAGGTCTTTGAGGAGATGATCGTCGGGTTCGGGGGCGTGCCCGCCGAAGAGAACGTCGCGGCTGTCGTGGACAGTGGCGACGGTTACGCCGGCCTCGCGCAGAAACGCGTCAGAATAGCCTCGGGCAGCGCCCCACATGGGATCGAAGGCAATCTTGATGCCGGCTTTCTTGATGACGTCGAGATCGACGATTTCGCGCAAACGAGAGAGATACATGCGGCGCGGGTCAATCGATTGAGTGGGCGTTTGTGATTGCGATCCCGCCTCAGCTCTTTTCACCTCCGGCGTTTGCGGATTCGCGTTAAACGCCGCAATCTCGCCCTCGATCGCCTGCGTAACTTCGGGGAGCGCCGGCGCGCCATCGGGTGTCGAGAACTTGATGCCGTTGTATTCCGGCGGATTGTGCGAGGCGGTGAAGTTGATGGCGCCGTCGGCTTTGGACTGGATCACGGCATAGGAAATGGCGGGTGTGGGGGCAGGCTCCGCGATGACCAGCGGCGTAATGCCATGGCTCGACAAGATGTCGGCGGCCAAGGCGCAGAAAGTTTCTCCCAGAAAGCGCGGATCACGACCAACAATAACTCTTGCTCTGTTCGAGTTCTGCGATGCCACGTAGCGCGCAATGCCCTGCACGGCCCGATGGACATTGGCAAATGTGAACTCTTCGGCCATCACGGCCCGCCATCCAGATGTGCCAAACTTGATTTGCGTTGCCATCGGCTGCCTCGTATCCTTCGAGTGAAACACGAATCCTGATTCGAAAGCTCTGATTCGAAAGCCTTGATTCGATACGCCCGATTTTATATGACCGACAAAAGGCTTGTTCTCACCACTTGCGGTTCGCTCGAAGAAGCCCGAAGCATCGCGCTTGCGCTGGTTGAGCGGCAACTCGCAGCCTGCGTCAACATCGTTCCCGAGATTGAATCGGTATATCGCTGGCAAGGCGAGGTCGAGACGGCAACGGAGTGGCTGCTTGTGATCAAGACGACGGCAGCAGCCTCCATTGGTCTGCGCGAGGCTCTCACTGAACTACATTCCTACGAGGTTCCGGAATGTATCGAGATTGCCATTGAAAGCGGGAGCCAGGCGTACCTGAAGTGGATTGGAGAGTCAGTGCGCTAAGAGTCCGTGGCGAAAATAAGTTTCTATGCGTCTCGACGGCGGGATTATCTCCGTCCCACTTTTTCCGGCCGCAGGAACATCTCGACCTCGGCGGCGCCCTTCTGCATTTTCTTCTTCCGTCCGTGCTCATACGAAGCGCCCACGAACGACTTAAACAGAGGATGCGGCTCCAGCGGCTTCGATTTGAATTCCGGATGGAATTGACACCCAATGAAAAACGGATGACCCGGAATCTCCACGATCTCAACGTAAGTGCCGTCCGGAGTCGAGCCAGAAATGCGCAGCCCGGCCGCCACCATGGGCTCTTCATACTCACGATTGAACTCGTAGCGATGCCGATGCCGCTCGCTGATCTCGGTCTGACCATAGACTTTGTACGCCAGCGTCCCCGCCTCGATCTTGCACGGCCATGCCCCCAGCCGCATCGTGCCACCCAGCTCTTCCACGCCGCGCAACTCGCGCAGCTTGTAGATCACGCGATGCGGAGTCGCCGGATCGAACTCACTCGAGTTAGCATCCGCCAATCCGCAAACGTTGCGCGCAAATTCAATGCAGGCGGTCTGCATCCCCAGACAGATCCCGAAGTAAGGGACATGCTTCTCGCGCGCGTACTGGATCGCCTTCAACATGCCTTCGATGCCACGCTTGCCAAATCCACCGGGCACAAGCAGTCCGTCGTACTCTTCTAACTGCGCTTCATAACTCTTGTCGGCAGTCTCCAGACCTTCGGCTTCGATCCAATTCACTTCCAGCTTTAGATTGTGCGCAAGTGCGCCATGCACCAGCGCCTCTTTCAGCGATTTGTAGCTGTCCTCATACTCCACATACTTTCCGACAATGCCGATCCTGACCACATCTTTCGGGTTGTAGACGCGGTGCACCAGATCGTTCCACTTCGAAAGATCGCGGTCCTTAGCCTCCAGGTGCAGACGCCGCAGGATCAGAGTGTCCACCTCTTCATGCGCAAACACCACCGGCACTTCGTAAATGGACGCGACGTCCTTTGCCGTAATCACCGCTTCTTCTTCCACGTTACAGAAGAGCGCAATCTTCGACTTGATTTCTTTCGAAAGGAAGCGGTCGGTGCGGCACAGCAGGATATCCGGCTGAATTCCGACGCTGAGCAATTCTTTGACGGAGTGCTGGGTCGGCTTGGTCTTTAATTCCTGGGCCGCGGCAATAAACGGCACCAGCGTCACGTGGATAAACAGCGTATTATCGCGGCCCAGTTCCTGCCGCATCTGGCGGATCGCTTCGATGAAGGGCAGCGACTCGATGTCGCCCACGGTGCCGCCAATTTCGATGATCGCCACGTCGACGTCCTGCGCCACCTTCTTCGCCGCCGCCTTGATTTCGTTGGTGACATGCAGAATCACTTGCCCAGGTAATCGCCGCGCCGCTCTTTGGCGATAATCTGCTCGTAGAGACGCCCGGTTGTCCAATTGTTATCGCGAGAAAGCTTGGCGTGAGTGAAGCGTTCGTAGTGCCCAAGGTCAAGATCGGTTTCCGCTCCGTCGTCGGTGACAAACACTTCGCCATGCTGAAACGGCGACATCGTCCCCGGATCGACGTTCAAGTACGGATCGAACTTCATCAGGTTGACTTTGAGGCCGCGGCTTTCGAGCAGGCAGCCAATCGAAGCCGCCGCCAGTCCTTTTCCCAATGATGAGACCACACCGCCGGTTACAAAGATGTACTTGGCCGACATCGCTTCCTCGCTTTGATTTTGTTTGGAAAATTGTGCGGGCTGGGGTGCACGATCAATTATGACAGAAGTTTTTCTGGAAGGGAATGCGGAAAATGCAGCAGTCAGCCGTCAGCATTCAGCCTTCAGCTCGAACCCGTTCCACGCTCTTCCGCTAAAATATCCCATGGCTGACAATCCCCTCTGGAGCGAAGGCGCTCAAGCCACCCGCCTCGCCGAGTTGACCGCCGACACCGCCGATCCCGCGAAAGAACTTCCCCTGCGCCGCGACGTCCGTTCGCTGGGCATTCTGCTGGGCCGTGTGCTGGTCGAGCAGGAAGGCGAGGCTTTTTTCGATGTCGTGGAGCAGTTGCGCCATTTGCTGATTCAACACCGCGAGCAGCTATCATCCGACGGCAAATCCGAACTCAATGCCAGCCTGATGACCCGCGCCCGTGAAATTATCAGCCGCCTGTCGGTCGAAGACGCCTACCGCGTCACCAAAGCTTTCGCCATTTATTTCGAACTCACCAACCTCGCCGAGACTAACCATCGCAAGCGTCGTCGCCGCGCCGCTCGTATGTTGTCAGGCAAAACACCGGTGGACGGCTCATTCCGCGGCACGCTGGTCCGCATGAAGTCCGCCGGAGTCTCCGCCGACACCATGCTCGAATCCCTGCGCAAAATAAGAGTAACGCCAGTCTTTACCGCGCATCCGACCGAAATCACCCGCCATACCATTCGCCTCAAACGCCGTCGCATCGCAGCCTATCTCGAGCGTCTCGACCAGCTGCCGCTTTCCGATTCCGAGGCGCGCGAATATGAATCGCTGATCCTCGCTGAGATCACCGCGCTCTGGCAGACCGACGAGGTCCGCCTCAACAAGCCAACCGTGCGCGATGAGATTCACATGGGACTCGATTACTTTCCCATGGTTCTTTTCGAAACACTTCCGCGCCTCTACGCGGAACTCGAAGAATCCCTGCGCGATGTCTACCGCGCCGACGCCGAGGTTCCCGAAGTGCTCTCATTCGGTTCCTGGATCGGAGGCGACCGCGATGGCAATCCCTTCGTCACCGCCGACTCCACCCGCGAAGCGCTCGACATGGCGCGCCACGTCATCATCGACCACTACATCGCCGAAACCATGCGCCTGATCGGGCAATTGAGCATGTCGACCCGCCGCATCGGTGTGTCAGCAGCCCTCACCCAGCGCGTTCGCGCATACGAGAAAAAACTCGGCGAAAGATATTCCCGTTGGAAACAAATCACCTCAGCCGAACTCTACCGCCACTTCCTCGAGTTTCTGATCGCCCGTTTACGCTTTAGCCGCAGGTCGTCAAAACACGAACACTCCTATAAGTCGCCGCAGCAATTTGAAGAGGACCTCGGCATCATTCGCGACAGCCTTTTCTCAAACCACGGTCAGCGCCTGGCGGAACTCGTTTCGCCTCTCTTGCGCAAAGTTCAAACTTTTGGCTTCCATCTGCATACCCTCGATATTCGCCAGCACGCCCGCATACAGTCCCAGGCGCTTGTTGACGTGGCGTCTGCGGGAAGGCCGTCGGCTAGAGCAACTCAGTCTCCGACAGATCTCTCCTCGCAATCCGCCGAACTTCTCGACACTTTCCGCTGCATCGCCGAATTAAAGAAGACGCACTCCCCAAAAGCCATCCGCAACTTCGTGATCAGCAACACGCAATCCGAACATGACATCTTCGCGGTGGTCCGGCTCGCCGCGCTCAGTGGTGTTTCTGTCGCGGCCAGCACTGGCGACCCCGGCCTGATGCCGGTGCCTCTGTTTGAATCGATTGAAGCTTTGCGCTCCTCGCCCACAATCATGCGCCGCGTGTGGAAGGCTGCCGAGTTTCAACCGCTCCTCAACTCCTGGGGGCGCAAACACGAAATCATGCTCGGCTACTCCGACTCCAATAAAGATGGAGGCATGCTGACCAGCACCTGGGAATTGCACAAAGCGCAGCACGAGTTGCACGAAACTGCGCGGGAATGCAGAGTGGACCTGCGCCTATTCCACGGCCGCGGCGGCACGGTTGGCCGCGGAGGAGGCCCCACCCACGCCGCCATCCTCGCACAACCCGCCGGCGATTTCTCCGGCGAGATCCGTATCACCGAACAAGGCGAAGTTCTAAGCTGGAAGTATTCCGACCCCGTACTAGCCGAATGGAATCTGGAAATCATGATCGCGGCTTGCCTGGAAGCGGTAACCATGCCCACGCAAGCCTCGCCCGAAACCAAGCAGCACTGGGACGAGGCGATGGAGGCAATGTCGAAAGACGCCTTCACGTTCTATCGCAAACACGTTGCCGAAAATCCTGAAGTCCTCGAATACTTCGAACAAGCCACTCCGGTGAACGAACTGGAGCACGCCCGCATCGGCTCCCGCCCCGCGCGCCGCACCGCGAATCGCGCCCTGGAAGACCTGCGCGCCATCCCCTGGGTATTTGGCTGGATGCAAAGCCGCCACGCCGTTCCCGCATGGTTCGGAGTCGGCTACGCCATCGAACGTTTCGCTAGCCGCAGTGCCGGACACGCCGACCTCCTGCGGGAAATGATGCGCGGCTTCCCGCTATTCGCGAGTCTCGTTCGCAGCGTGGAGATCGCTATGGCCAAGGCCGACTTCGCCATCGCCCGGCTCTACGCGGATCTTGTAACCGACGCAGCCCTCCGCGATCGCGTCTTCGAAATGCTGCGCCAGGAATTCGAGCGCACCCGTCGGACTATTCTCACCGTCACCGGCCAACAGGAATTGCTGGAAACGAATCCCGTCATCTTGCGATCCGTGCGCCTGCGCAACCCGTATGTCGATCCGCTGAGCCTGATTCAGGTTGACCTGCTGCGCCGCAAGCGCGCCGGCGCCGCGGATACATCTCACGACTCAGCTCTCGACTCAGCTCTCGCCTCATCTCTGGACTATGCCATCGGCGCCACCATGAACGGCATCGCCGCCGGCCTGCACAATACGGGATAGCCGCGCTCGCATCTATTCAAAATGGAGAGACGAGCGCCCTCGCCCGTCCTGCCGAGCACCGTATTTTTGGCGCCAAGCAAACCGGACCGCCCGCATCTAATCTTTCGGAAGCACTGGACCTAGAAAAGATCGATAATGTTCCGCGGCATGAAATCATTCTTCGCCAGAACGCGACTCCTCGCGGTGGTGACCACAACGTTGGTCTTCTTCTGCCTGGCCCAGGCTCCCGCGCCCGCCCAAACCCAGGCCCACCGCCTCATCCTGAAAGACGGCTCCTACCAGTCCGTCACCAAGTATGAGATTCACGGCGAACGCGTCCGCTACTTCAGCGCCGAACGCGGCGAATGGGAGGAAGTCCCGAAATCGCTGATTGACTGGGACGCAACCGATAAGTTTGAGCAAGGGCGCCTGCAGGGCAAACTTGCTCCCGAAGCGGTCGAACTCGACAAGGAACTCGATGCCGAACGGAAAGCCGAACAAGCCCGTTCACCGCAGGTCGCGCCCGGTCTGCGCCTTCCCGACGAAGGTGGCATCTTCCTCCTCGACACCTATCAGGATCAGCCGCAGTTGTCCGAACTGCAGCAATCGGGCGGCGAACTGGACAAGAATACCAAGTCGAATATTCTGCGGGCGGCGATCAATCCGCTGGCCGGCGTCAAGCAGACGATTGAACTTCCGGGAGCGCACGCCAGGATTCAGTCGCACACCACCGTGCCTTCGCTCTACATCAACATCGATGCGGACGTGAACCAGGGCGCGCCCGCAACTGCGCAGGCCGTTACCGGCGAGCCTGCGCCGCTGCCGACCAATAACAGCGATCGCTTCAAGATCATTCGCATCCAGGCCAAGAGCGGGAAACGCGTGGCCGGCGCACTCAAGATCGCAGTTACTGGAAAGATGAAAACCGACGAACGTTTTGTCGCGGCCACGGTCACCCCCATGACCGGACGCTGGGTGAAGGTCACGCCCACCGAACCTCTCGTAGCGGGCGAATACGCCGTCGCCGAGATGTTGGGAAAAGAAGGAATGAACCTCTATGTCTGGGACTTCGGCGTCAACCCTTCCGCGCCCCCGAATGCATCCGCGTGGAAACCGGACCCGAAAGAAGCACAGCCGAAAACAGACCACCCCGCGGACCTACAGAAGCGCGACAAGCAGTGAGGTCGGGGATCGTTGACCTACGAAGCGGTGCGTCTCCCTGCGACCTGAGACCTGAGAGCCGAGACCTGCGTCTCTACGGATCCAGCAGCCCTTGCGACGCAATGCCGATATTGTCACGGCTCGAATTCTTCACCATATACATCATTTCGTCCGCCTGGCGGATGATGTCGTGCGGCGTCTGGGCATCGTTCGGAAAAGTCGCCAGCCCCATGCTTCCGCGCACGTTCAGGTTCAAGCCCTGCTCGATGCAGAAGGTTCCCGAGCGCAGGGAATCCTGCAAACGTTTCGCGACCACCACCGCCTGATCCTTGCTGGTCTGCGGCAGCAGAACCACAAATTCGTCCCCGCCATAGCGGAAAGCAAAATCAATCAGCCGCAACTGCGCTTTGATCAGATATCCAACTTCAGCCAGCAGCCGGCTTCCCACCAGATGTCCATGCGTGTCGTTGACCTGTTTAAAGTGATCGAGGTCGATGAAAATCACGCTGAACTGGTAGCCGAAGCGCGCCGACCGGTAGACTTCGGTTTCGAGCGTTTTGTGCAGATGGCGCGCATTGAACAGGCCGGTGCAATCATCCGTGATGGTCAGTTCCTGAATCTTCTCGACCGACCTCGCATTCTCGATCGAAATCGCCGCGTAATCGCACAACGCCTGCAGAAAGAACAGCTCCTGTTCACTCAGCCCCACGTCCGCGTTGACCAGTTGGATGACGCCCAGCACACGGTGTTTCGAACGCAACGGCACGCAGATGACGGAGTGAGTCTGCAACCGCGTCATCTCGTCCAGCCGGGATGAGAAACGCGGATCGTTCTGCACGTCGGGCACGATCAACGCCTGTCCGTGCTTGGCCACCCAACCGGCAATTCCCTCCCCCACCTTCAAACGCGCCTTCGACAGAACCTCAGCCGCCGCTCCCACCGCAATGGCGAAATAGAGCTCGTCCTTTTCCTCATCCACCATCAGCAGCGACCAGGTATCCGGGCGGAAGTATTCCGCCATTTTCTCCATGATGGTCTGCAGGATCGAATCAAGGTTGAGCGACGACGTCAGCGCTTTGGCGACATCATGAAAGATGGTCAGCTCTTGGGACAGGCGAATTGGGGACGTGCCCGCTGCCTCCGACATGAACTCCTCAGTTCGAGTGGTTGGATACGAAATTATAAGTTTGGGCGCGCCGCCCGGGCAACGAACGGAGGTAACCAGTACGGGTCCCGCCATTCCACCCCCTTCAATCCTACGCCTAGACGTTACCGCCGAGACGCCGTGGGCAATTTGGTAGTCGGTTAATGTGGCAACCGGGAACCCGGATCATACCTGCGGCCTCAAACTGCCAAAGTGGAAATTCCAGAAGTACCAATTTTCTATGATCTTGCTTCTCGACAGAGTAGAATCCGTTCGCCGTCCGGCGAAAGCGGGAGACTAGTTTGCCGTCCTTTGGCGCAAAACTGAAACTGGAGCGCGAAAAGCGCAAGATCACACTGGAGCAGATTTC
>Ga0185299_10004987_pt1 | contig 15420 bp, 8 predicted proteins | sample PaiPotPPA55metaG_FD_128002 | JGI IMG/M metagenome (GOLD analysis project Ga0185299, IMG submission 128002) | Iron sulfur acid spring bacterial and archeal communities from Banff, Canada, to study Microbial Dark Matter (Phase II) - Paint Pots PPA... ...
AGCGCACTGAGCAGCAAGGGCGAGTCCTTGAAGCTGCCGCTCCTAAAGAGTCGGCCGTGGGTAGATCAACTGAAGTAAAAGAAGCGCTCATACAAAATGCCCAGACGACGGCATCTAAAGGACGTTCTGCCGTAAAGCGGCGCAAGGTTTCGCTTGGCTTGGTTGCCGCAGGATTCGCGGCCGCGTTGGCGCTGGGGAGCTTCCACTACACGCGCCGAGCGCATGCTCTCACTGCGAAAGACACCATCATACTGGCCGACTTCACCAACTCCACCGGCGAACCGGTATTCAACGACACACTCAAGCAGGGGCTAGCGGTCGCATTGGCGCAATCCCCCTATCTAAATATCCTTTCAGAGAGGAGAGTCACGCAATTGCTTTCCTACATGCGCCATCCCGCTGACCAGCCGTTGACTCAGGATATAGCCCAACAGGTTTGTCTGCGCGCCGGCAGCAAGGCCATATTATTGGGGTCGATTGCCACCATGGGAAGCCATTACGTCATTGGACTCAACGCCGTGAATTGTCAGGACGGAGACTCGCTGGACAGGGAGCAGGTGGAGGCGAACAATCGGGAAGAAGTGCTATCCAAGTTGCGTGACGCGGCTACTAAAATGCGGGAGAAACTGGGTGAATCGCTCGCTTCCATTCAAAAATATGACACTCCACTGGAACAGGCCACGACATCTTCTCTAGAAGCGTTGCAGGCCTATAGCATGTCCGTCCGGGCTCAATACTCTAGCGGAGACATGGCTGCGCTGCCGCTCTTGAAACGGGCGGTTGAGTTAGATCCGACTTTTGCACTCGCATACGCCGATTTGGGTGCGGTTTATTCAAACCTTGGAGAAATCGATTTGTCGATCGAAGCCCTTCAGAAAGCGCATGACTTGCGAGAGCATGTAACCGAAAGGGAAAGACTTTCCATCGACTCTTCTTACTACGGCATAGCCACCGGCGAACTTGACAAAGAGATCCAGGTTTACCGGCAGTGGGCGCAAACGTACCCGCACGACCCGTCTCCGCTCCAGAACCTCGCACTCCACGACGGGTATATCGGCCACTACGATAAAGCGGCAGCCGGCTATCGGGACGCTCTGCGGTTGGAGCCGGAGCACGTTACTAACTATGTAGATCTTGCCGCCACCTATATCAACTTGAATGAGCTAGATCAGGCTGAGGCCGTTCTGGACGAAGCGCATGCCCGTCGGCTGGAACATGAAGCCATACCACTGCTTTCCTACTTGCTGGCCTTCATGCGGAACGACTACCCTGAAATGAAACGATGGGCTGCCGCTGCGTCAGGCAAGCCAGGCACTGAAGATACGCTTCTCTCTTACCAATCGGACACCGAAGCGTTCCACGGTCGCCTGCGCGCGGCACGCGATCTCTCACGCCGTGCCTTTGATTCGGCAATGCAGAATGAGGCAAAAGAAACGGCTGCCGGATGGCAAGCACACGCGGCCCTGTTCGACGCCGAGCTTGCCGATAGGGTTCAGGCTCGCCAACAGTCTGAGGCTGCACTCAAACTGGCACCCGCGAAAGACGTGCAGACCACCGCCGCTCTGGCTCTGGCTCGTGCCGGAAATGTCAATCGACCCCAAACTATTGTGGATAGCCTGCACAAGCATTTTCCCAATGACATTTTGTTGAATAGCTACTGGCTGCCCACTATTCGGGCGGCGATTGCAATCAGCCGTAATAATCCGCAGCTCGCCGTTCGTTATCTACGAGTAAGTGCGCCGTACGAACTCGGAGGATACCCCCTGCAACAAGATACTTTGTATCCCGTCTACCTTCGTGGCCAAGCTTTCCTGATGCAGGGCCTGGGAACGGAAGCAGCCGCCGAATTCCAGAAAATGCTCGATCACCGCGGACGCTTGGCTAATAGTCCGCTCGGAGCTTTGACCCATCTTCAACTGGCAAGGGCTTACACGTTGTTAGATGACAAGCCCAAGGCTAGAACCGAATACGAAGATTTTCTTACGCTCTGGAAGGACGCCGATTCTGACGTTCCCCTCCTGCATCAGGCTCGAGCCGAGTATGCGAGGCTGGAAAGATCGGAGTAAGATTACGACGGATGATGCCGTGGCCGACCGCTCCTAACAACCAGTTTGTGAGCGATTCGGAATTCGTTGTATGATCCTGCGGCGTGTTGAGGTCAAGAAAGCAGAAATAGGCCTGACACTGTAGACATTTTCACCGTTCTTGACTGCGGTTCTCCTCTTCTGGCTAGCAATGGAACAGAGAACGAGAGCAATTTTTGCACTCGTTTGCGCTGTTGTTAGCTGTTTTGCGCTTGACAACACGATGATGGCATTGTACCGTGCAGCCGCTGGCAAAGCCGCCTTCCAAACGTATTGAAACCAGACCGTTTCAGTTGAGGTTGTGAGCGGATGCAAACGCTGGCTTCAATTTGCGCCGTGCCGAACCAAAATTAGGATCGATTTGTTCGATGACCGCAATCTACAAGTCTTATCGTGATTGAAAAGGAGGTCGTATGAGGAATACTTTCACGGTGTCCCAATTATTCCATAGTGTAGGGTTCGAGTTCCGGTTCACGCGGGAACAGATTGCCAGAGTCCTTACTTTTTGGCTCATCCTGCTCTGCGCCATAAGGCCGTTCGCGCAGACATTTACGACAATTGATGTGGCGGGGGCAGGCACAGGAAAGGATCAGGGAACCTATGCTCTGGCCATCAACACGGTCGGTGCCGTGACCGGCTTTTACATTAACGCGAATTACGAAGTCTACGGTTTTTTGCGCGAGTCCGATGGGGCGGTGACCACTTTCGCTGCTCCAGGCGCGGGCACGGCCTACCCACAAGGAACTTTTCCCGGCAGTATCAATAGTGCCGGGGAGATAGCGGGCTGCTACGTTGACGGAACCAACGTCAGTCACGGCTTCGTGCGCGCGGCTAACGGCAATATAACCTCGTTTAGCGCTCCAGGCGCGTGCGGGCTCAAAGTAGGCGGCTTGTTACCGGCCCTTTTTGACATCAACACGTTCGGAGTGGTTGCTGGATATTATGCTAACTCGAAGAATGTTTACTTCGGGTTTATTCGCGCGACTAATGGCAAAATAACCACATTCCATGCTGCCAAAGCAGGCACGGCCGCTGGTGAGGGCACCTATGCGTTAGGCGTCAACGACAGCGGGGTGGTGACAGGAGCCTACGAGGACGCAAGCAGCCTTTATCACGGTTTTGTGCGCTCGGCTAGTGGAACTATCACCAGTTTCGATGCCCACGCAACCAAACTTAATGGGACTATCGCGGGAAGCATCAACTCGACTGGGATTATTTCGGGTATTTATACTGACGCGAACGCCGTCTATCACGGTTTTGTGCGCTCGGCCACGTGGAAGATAACTATATTCAATGTTTCGGGCGCAGGGAGTAGTGTTCAACAAGGCACCGTAGCGGCCAGCATCAACTCGGCGGGAACGGTCGCGGGCTCGTACATTGACGCACGTGACGTATTTCACGGGTTTGTGCGTGCATCTACTGGCACAATAACAAAGTTCAATGCCCCGGACGCGGGCGCAAGTAGTGGGCAAGGAACAGTCGGCGTAAACATCAATTCAGCCGGGGACGTCGCTGGGTTTTACCTGGACGCAAGCTCCGTGGTACACGGCTTCATCTGGGCGCCTTGACTTTTGAGAGAGCGCTAACTAATTAGGGGTTCCTAACCGCGGCGTTCGTCCTGTGGGGCAATACCAATGCGTCCCTTGGAGGGCAAGAGCCATGGAACATCTTGGCAGATGTCGATGTTCGATCTCGGAAATGGGCATGCACGCTGCAAGAATGGCTTTCGTGGTGATCGCTATTGCCGTTGCAGCCCGAAGCGAAGAACGCCCTTTTACCGTATCACACGGATTTTCAAGTGAAGCGGACGCGCCGAGTGGTAGTGAACCGCGAGCAGGCTTAGCCTTGGATCCTAAGAGTGGCAACATTTACGGAACGACTATTTTAGGGGGCGAAAACAGCGCCGGTGTCATATACCGAATAGACAACGAGAACAAGTTTCACCGAGTGACTCAGCTCATTCACCCTAAGTTTTTTGGCAGTCATCCCAATGGGCTGGTGCTAGATAAGATGGGCAACTTGTACGGTACAACGTATGATGGCGGTTTTGCCAAGTCCGGAGCGATATTCGAGTATTCGCCCACTCAAAAAGTGTTCACTGTCATATACACTTTTCAGGGTGGTCCACTGGGAAGCAATCCTGTCGCTGCGCTGGTGTTGAACGAACAAAAGAGCACTTTCTACGGGACGACACTTCGAGGAGGGGGAATGGGCGACAACGGTGAAGTGTTTGAAATATCCACTTCAGGGAACGGCTTTGTACCCTTACACCTGTTTACTGGTGGCAGTGACGGCGGCGCTCCAGCCGCGAGCTTGATTGTGGATAGCGAAGGAAACATCTATGGTACTACCATGAACGGTGGACTGACTGGTGGAAATTGCGGAACTTTAGGATGCGGTGTTGTATTCAAGATACAGCCAACTGCTTGTGAGAAGAATAAGAATGACTGTGAGACCGTGCTATACAGCTTTACCGGAGGTGCGGATGGAGGCTTCCCTGTAGCAAACTTGACCATGGATAAACACGGTAATCTGTACGGTACAACTCTTATGGGAGGTAACATCGGCGGTGCGTGCGGAAAACTCGGGTGTGGCGTGGTCTTCAAATTGGAACACAAGAAGCAGACTGCCTTGTGGCGATTCAACGGACGGGACGGGAAATATCCACAAGCAGGGTTGGTCTTCGATTCCAAGAACAAGCTGTATGGCACGACCACATTCGGAGGAGATTTTGGGAAAGGCACGATTTTCAAATTGGATTTGAGCGCCAACGGAACTAAGGAAACTGTGGTGCACCCCTTCACAGGCGGGCACGACGGAAAATTCCCTGTCGCCGGAGTGCTATTACATCACGGATATCTTTACAGCACGGCCAGCGAAGGGGGTTCTTCTGGCAGTGGTCCCCTGTACAAGTGTTGCCGCGGAACGGTTGGTTTTACTACTCCTTAAGGTTTTAGAGAGTAATGACCGAATCGCGTCGGTCCGTCAATGGCAAACTTCGTGGACGAGGCCCATGCCAGCGGCGAAAGAGAACCCTATCGACGTTATTTTGCGAATCCTTCCCCAGATGCCTCCCCACTGAAGAGGAACCTGACTGCCCTCTGTCTACTTGTCTCCTATGTAGCAGTGAAACGGTGGTTAGTTAACTACACGTTTCTAACGTACGAGATGGCCGTGCCGCGGACGCCGGTCCACCCCGCTCGCGAGCGCGACCCACTTTTGCGCCCGCGTTAAGGGGTTCCCTTTGGTTGCGGTCTTTTTCTAGAGCTTTATTGATGATGTTTTCGAGTTTGGGCGGCACGTCAGGATTCACTCGGACGGGAGGAATAGGTGCCCGGTTCAGGATGGATTCGAAAATCACTGCTGTGCTTTCGCCAGGGAATGGCAACGCCCCTGTCGCCATTTCATACAGCGCTACTCCGAACGAGAATAGGTCGGAGCGGTGGTCCAATTCTTTTCCGCACACTTGCTCGGGAGACATGTAGGGGCCGGTGCCAAGCGCCGTCCCCGGACCGGTTAAGTGCGCTTCCATTGCTAAGGTAGATTGCGTCGTCGTCAAACCTTCTGATCCGACATAGCCAAGCTCAAGTGTTATTTTAGCCAGTCCAAAATTCAAAATTTTGGCGTGACCCCGCTTGGTTAAGAAGATGTTGGCGGGTTTGATGTCGCGGTGGACGATCCCCTTGGAGTGGGCGGCGTCGAGTGCATCGGCGATCTCGATTCCGAGGGACAGCACGTTTTCGATGTCTAGTGGCTTTCCTGCGATCCAGTGCTTCAGCGTCATACCGTCGAGAAATTCCATCGCGATGAATGCGTGCCCGTCCTGCTCGCCGATGTCATAAATCGTGCAGATATTTGAGTGGTTCAGTGCCGACGCGGCTCGGGCTTCGCGTTGAAAGCGGGCGAGTGCCTGCAGATCACGGGCAACTTCCTCCGGCAAGAACTTGAGGGCAACGAAGCGATGCAACCGCTTGTCCTCAGCTTTATAGACCACGCCCATCCCCCCGCCGCCGAGTTTCTCGACGACGCGGTAATGCGAAATGGTTTGGCCGATCACTGGCGCGAATATTACTTCTGTGATACGGGCAAGTCAATGAAAGCCGCGGAGTTGGCAGTAGCTCAGAGGAATTGTTGGAGTAACGTCGACATTCACTAACAACTGGGTCGTGAGTGCAATTGATCGGGAGTCTAGGCCTTCTTTTCTGCTCGCCACTTTGCCCAGCGCGCTTTCTGGACTGCGGCAATCCTTTTACGAGCAGCCCGGGACATCGTGCGTCCCTTGCGGGAACTGATTGAAACTACCTTTTGACCCTTGATCTTTGCCCACCGCGCCCGTTGAGCAGCCGCAATTCTCTTGCGCCCCGCAACCGAGATAGTTCCTCTTTTGCGCGTTGGTCGGCTCCCATGCAGGTAGACGTTTCCGAAAGCGGTCAGGGCAGCTGTTACGCGGCGTAGTTCATCCTCAAGTCGCGTACGTTCCTTCTGGAGTTGACTGACTACAGACTGCATCAGTGTCTTTGGCATCGTGCCATTTTATCACCCAGAGTTTGAGGCCAGTGCGGTTCTACGGAACTTTATTCGTTCTCGTTGCTTCTCTCATCTAACGGAAGGCCCACTGTTGGAGGCGAGTACGAGGTAATTGTCGTAGGTGAGTCGGCCGTGTCGATATCGTACTGCCAGTCGCGCACCCCGCTCGTGTCGTAGAAGGTCGGAGCGGAGATCGGCGATGGAATAGAGATAGTGGCCATCGATGGCGAGAATTAAATCACCCGGTTGTATGCCAATACTGGCTGCGGGTCCCTCAGGCTGCACGCCGGAAATCTCAATTCCGTCATGTCTCGTTGTCGGATTACCGGTTAACCAAATGCCGATTCGAGCTTCCACCACCACACCCTCTGACGAATTAGCAGGTGGGTCAGGATCGCGAATGGCCGCGACCTCGCTAGGTGGGTGAGAAGTAGCAGAGGCGTCCACTGATATCGGCTCCAACCGCGCTGCAATTTTGATTTTCCCAGTTGAGCTTTTAAGAGTACGCTCCCATTTTTTGTACCCGCTCTTCGATACCCTCACAGTATGTTCCCCGGCGACTATACCCACCGAGGACGGGGTGCTGCCGACGAAATTGCCATCAATTTCGATATCTGCTCCCAAAGGATCCGATGAGATTTCGGCAGTCGCTTCACCCGTATAACGCGCTGGGTTGCTTGAATTCGTAACCGCATCTCCCACACCTCCTGCAGTTACTACCGCAGACATTGTCGTGGATGGGGACTGCACTCTTGATAGTGTCTCGACCTCACCACCGGGACGAGTCAGTGCGCAACACGAGGAGCTAACGGAGAAGTCGTAAACGTATGCCTGCATTCCCTCGCCGCGTGCGAGGTACAGTGCATATTCGCCTTTACCCAGTTCAAGAGCGGGCGTGATCGTGTAGATGCCCGGCTTTGCCTCGGAGCGGAATAGCTGAATCTGGTGTGTGATGGAAATACCCGAACTGGCACGCCACGCTCCCCTTGCTCCGATCTCGAACTGCCGCCGCTTTGGCTTCGCTTCGAGGCGTAACAGCACTAAGTCGCCTGCATTGACTCCCGCGTCCGCTTCCTGCTTGGGAGGGATGAAATAGAACACGGGCTTGCCACCTATGACAGTCTGAGCGTGCGGACCCAGCAGCTGGACATTTGCTTTGCTTGTCTTGATTCCGACAGTCAGAGTTGATACTAGTAAGCTGCCGCTGCGCGTGAACGCAACAATTTGACCGAGCATTTTATTGAACCCATCCCCTGCTTGCACGTACATTCCGGGCTCGGAGGGGATGCTTCCACTTCCGGCGTCACTGATGGCGGGCTGGGGTGCTTGCGCCATGGCCACAACCAACAAAGCAGGGATACTGCACATTAAAGAGAAACATACAACAATAAACAATCGTTTCATTTTGGAAGCCTCATTTTGACAGTTCTGCCGACCCCTAATTCACTGTCTGTGTCAGCGAAGCCGAACTGCCGGTAAAGCTAGTGCTGCCGTTGTACGTCGCCGTGATGCTGTGCGCGCCCGAGGTCAGCGTCGAGGTTGTGAACTTTGCCACCCCTCCGATCAGAGCCACCGTCTTCAGGGCCGTGGTGCCATCGTAGAAGGTCACTGACCCCTTGACCGTACCGCTGAACTGCGGCGTCACGCTCGCCGTAAAGGTCACAGACTGCCCAAAGTTCGACGGATTCAGCGACGACGTTAGAGCGGTTGTGGTTGTGGCTTTACTCACCACCTGGCTCACCGCCTTCGACGTGCTGGCGGCAAAGTTCGAGTCACCGCTGTAAACCGCCTTGATATAGTCCGTACCCACTGGCAGCACCGAGGTCGTGAAGCTAGCCGTACCGCCGCTCAACGTCCCCGTTCCCAGTACGGTCGCACCCTGTTTAAAGGTGATCGTCTCTCCATCGGGTGGAGAGCCAACGCTGGAACTGACCGCCGCCGTAAAGGTCACAGCCTGACCGTAGGCGGATGGATTTGGCGAGGAAGTGAGTGTTGTCGTGGTCGCCGCAAGCACGAATTGGTTCACGGGTGCTGACGTGCTGCTGTTGTTGTTGGAGTCGCCACCGTAGACTGCCGTGATGCTGTTAGCACCCGGCGGCAATTTCGACGTGGTGTACTTGGCAGAGCCAGATGTGAGCGCCAGTGTCGCCAGAACGGTCGTGCCGTTCAGGTATTTAACCTTGCCCGTGGGCGTGCCCGCCGGTGACGAGACAACAGCCGTAAAGGTAACCGGCTTTCCAGAGACCGAAGGATTCATGGACGAAACCAGGGAGGTCGTGGTCGTCGCCTTGGTCACAACCTGCGACAACGTATTGGAGGTGCCTCCCGTGAAGTTGGAGTCGCCGCTATAAACCGCAGTAATGGAATGCGTGCCTATAGCAAGACCGCTCGTGGTCAGACTGGCCACATTGCCGCTCACGCCACCGCTACCCAGCGCAATGGAGCCATCTTTGAAGATAACTGTGCCGGAAGCTTGCCCCCCGTACTGCGGTGCGATTGTGGCGGTGAACGTTACTGGCGAGCCCAGCCCCGATGGATTGAGACTGGAAGTAAGGATCAGCGTCGTACTCGCCTGATTGACCGTCTGGTTGAGTGACGCCGAACTGCCGCTGAAATTGGTGTCGCCGCTGTAAACGGCGTTAATGGCATGGAGTCCGACCGTCAGCGCCTTAGTCGAGAATGTTGCCGTGCCCCCGCTAAGCGGAGAAGTGCCCAGTGGCGTCGAGCCGTCGCTGAATGTGACGCTACCGGTGGGCGTGCCGGAACCCTGCGAAGTTACCGTGGCCGTGAATGTCACGGACTGTCCAAAGGCGGAGGGATTCGACGAGGAAGCGATTGTGGTTGCTGAGCTAAGTGCACTGCCAATCTTGGCCACGAAGGTGTCATATTGGCCGCCTCCGTAGGTTTGCTGCAAGGGATTCATTGTGGGAAAGTTGGTTGAACTGGTTGTACCGGTCACGTGTGCGTTGTCCGCGCTGTCCACCGCGATGCCTGAGCCCCGGTCATTCCCAGTACCGCCCAGATAAGTGGAGTAAACCAAAGCCGATCCAGAGGAATTGAGCTTGGTCACAAAGGAGTCTTGATAGCCACCACCAAACGTTGGCTGCAAGGGATTCATGGTCGGAAAATCGTTTGAGGTGGTTGTGCCGACGACGTAAGCGTTGCCCGAACTGTCTATAGCGATGCAGGAGACAGCGTCAGCCCCGCTGCCACCAAGATAAGTCGAGTAAACCAGAGCCGAACCTGAGGGGTTGAGTTTAGCTACAAAGGCGTCGCTCCATGTCACACAGTCGTTGCCGCTGCAGGTTGTCTGGAAGGCACCGGGCGTAGTCGGAAAATCGTTTGATGTGGTTACACCGGTGACGTAAGCGTTGCCCGAGCTGTCCACGACGATGCTGTCGCCTAAGTCATCCACGCTGCCGCCAAGGTAGGTCGAGTAAATCAATCCTGACCCCGAGCTGTTGAGCATGGCTACAAAGGTGTCATAGCCTCCAGCGTTGGACGCCTGCAGCGGATTCATTGTGGGGAAGTCGGTGGAGTAGGTCATGCCGGTCACATAGGCGTCGCCCGCACCGTCGAGGGCGATGCCGTAGCCGTCGTCGCTATCGCTGCCACCCAGATAGGTGGAGTAAACCAAGGCCGAGCCTGCCGGGTTGAGTTTGGTCACAAAGGCATCGCCGTTGCCGCCACCACCGTAGGTTGGCTGCAATGGATTCATGGTCGGAAAATCGTTGGAGGTGGTTGTGCCGACGACGTAAGCGTTGCCCGAACTGTCCACGGCGATGCCGTTGCCGTAGTCAGTGCTGGAGCCGCCCAAATAGGTAGAGTAAACCAAAGCCGAACCGGACGCGTTTAGCTTTGTTACAAAGGCGTCGGCCCACCCCTCTGCACAAGCATTGCCGCCGCAGGTAGTCTGGAAAGCACCGGATGTCGTCGGAAAATCAGTTGATTGGGTAGCGCCGACGACGTAAGCGCTGCCCGAACTGTCCACGGCGATGCCGTTGCCGTAGTCAGCGCTGGAGCCGCCCAAATAGGTAGAGTAAACCAAAGCCGAACCGGACGCGTTTAGCTTTGTTACAAAGGCGTCGGATTCGTTGGAGGCGCAGCCACCACCACACGTCGGCTGCAGGGGATTCATGGTGGGAAAGTCGGTTGAGTACGTCCAGCCCGTGACGTAAGCGTTGCCCGAACTGTCTACTGCGATGCCAAAGCCAGAGTCATACCCGCTGCCCCCTAGATAAGTGGAGTAGACCAGTGGGTCGATGAACAGCGGCCTGCTTGAGTCATATTCCGCGACCGCGAACCCCACGCGATTCCTGTTCGTGATGGCATAACGCGCCGCAACCAACTGCCGCGCTCCATCTTTCTCCTGATACACCACCGGCTTGTGCCAGCGAATTTCACCTTCGCTCATCTTGAGCACTAAGTCTCCGTGCTCATCCCGATGAACCCGCTTCGCCCCGCGAACGTCGAACGCGATGCGACGTGGGTCCGCACCCGGCGCCACGATAAAGTCATACTCCAGTTGCCGCTGGTTCCCGTAGTAAACCAGGTCGATGCCAGAATAAATTCCTTCGTACTTCACCTTCGCATAAGTCGGAACGTTCGTCCGCCACTTCGTTGGATCGTTGCCGATGAAGTAGTTGCTCGTGCCCGCCAGCTCATATACGCCGGTCACCCTGGCCGCAGGATTGGCATTGCGGAGTTTCATACGCAGCACAGCACCGGATTTGGGCGCAGCCATGGCGGACTGCGACTTGTGAGCGGCACCCTCGATCTTCGCCTTATTCGTGATCGCCTTCCTCCCGCTCAAAACGAGCACCGCTTCATCTCCTGTGAGGAAAAGCGAGTACCCGCTCGTGCGCGAAAGAAACTTCACCCGCGCATCGGTCTGTCCGTGATTGACCTCGAAGCTCAGCGGCAACGTGCCGTAGCTGTCGAGAATCCTGGCTTGAGCTTTCGGATCGGCCTTGCGCGCACTGATCGGAGACACAACTCCCGCGCTCTGATTGATCAGCGGAACAGGATTTGATTGGGGCAACAAGAAGGTGGTGGCCAAACACTGAAATAGGCAGGCGAAGTAGGCACGCTTCATAGAATCCTTGTCGCAACTGAGTATCGAGTAGAAAAGGCCCGGCTCGGCTACCGATTAGGGAGGGTGTTTCGCGGCGCGTTGAGAACTGGGAGAATTGTCCTCTTATGCAGGCTAGCAGTCAATGACCGGCTCGACGGAAGTTTCAAACAGTGCCTGCTGGGGCCGCTAAATCATTTCGGCGATACCGTGCCTGGACGATCCCAGCTACTTTGGCGAGAACTCGTCAATGCCGCAGATGCGGGCGGTGTCGGCCTGCGTGGATATCGGCGACGGAATCCGAGACCCGAGCGTCGCAGCCCGAAGATGCGATCCTCGAATTTTTCGCAACCGGAGGTTTGATCTTACAGGCGCACGAAAAGTAGGGTCAAAGCGATGGCGGGGTGGAAGGAGAGGACGGCAAAACTGCCACACCTCCCGACACCACTGGTTAGGACCCAGGGGTCGGGGCGCGCGCTCGCTGGCGGGGCGACGCGGCGGGGATTGGCGAGTGGGCAGCGGGTACAATTCCAATTATGCTTTTTGTCGCTCCGCCACAAGATGCTGTTCAAATCCGAGCGTTCTGTGCCAGGTTTAATGAAGGATTGCGAGTCGAATACAAGAGCACATTCGACGATAATGTTCGACGCAATCTGCCGAAGATCGTGTCATCGTTTGCAAACTCTTTGGGTGGGATTCTGGTTGTAGGTGTAAGCACAGTGAACGGCGCTCCTCAACAACCTGTCGAGGGTTTCGAGACTCCAGCGGAGGAGCTAACCCTAACGGTAGAAAACATCTGTCTTCAGGGCATTAATCCGCCCGTGATCCCGCGAATTACGGTAATTCCCAGTGATGTCGTAAATCGCACATTTCTCATCATCGAAGTTGACGAAAGTTGGGAGGCCCCGCACGCGATTGAAAACAGTAAACGCGTGTATGTCCGAACCGGGAATGCGGCCAACCCTTACGACTTGACGGATGTGGAATTGATCATTGATCTCATAAAACGACGCTCAGAGCCTTCCGCTAAGCGCGAGCGGCTAATTGCAGTAGCTTCTAAACGCGCAGCAACCGTAGTGGCAGACGCCGACATTTATGTACAGGTGAGCATTGGCCCCCAATATCCTCGACGTGCGCTTTGCACCAACGATGAAGTGTGGGCTTTTCTCAGTGGTGCCCGTTACCGTGGGGCTCATTATTTTCCTATTCAAACGCTGCGCCGAATTGAGGACGGTGTTGCATCATTCAACCGCAATCACGAATATAGCCAAGTCAGCGCGTTCGGATTGTTACTCACGAGGCGGGTGATGACAGCGCACCGTCAAGCAGAGGGGGAACCGAATGTCCTCCTAGTCGGAGATGTGTTTCATCCGCTGTTCAAATTGCTTCATTGCGCGAGGTCTTTTTACATTCGCGAGGGCTATCGCGGAGACATCCAGGTCAGCGTTGCCATCGACAACGTTCGAACACAAAAAATGGTCTTCTTGGATGACCCTTATCTATTCCATGACGCTGAAGATTACCAATGCTTTGAGGATCGAGTTTTTGTGAGCCAGCGGTCTTCGGCAGAGGTGCTGCAACAGGGTACTCCGGAGCTCGTGCAAGACGTTCTTCGGCAGTTGTGCTGGTCATTTTGGCAATCAGCTCAAGAATTTCCGACCGCTGAATTGCACGGGTACATGGACCGTGTGATCAGAGACATGAACGTCTAACAAGGCGAGGATCGATCCTGGTCGAGTTTTTGGAGAGGCTACGGGCTACGGTGTGGATGACAGGCCAGACAGCGATGCCGCGTGCTTTGCGTTCAGTTCCGCCAACCTGAGATCGTCCATTCGTTTCATCACTCCGAATAGCCATACCGCCAACATAAACGCTGTCTCTCCATCATGCTGCTTGAAGTCAATTTCGCCGAGATGAACAACTTTGTTTCGCCTGTGGAACAATTCTTTAATCACGAAGTCCTTGGGTAAAACTGTGCCCTGCTGTATGTCTGGATACCCGCCAATATCTTCCATCAACTCGGCTTCACCAGAAACAAACGCATTGAAGTCCGAATTGCACAGAAGTTCTGAAGCCTTCTCAAGCCTCACAGAAATGCTGTTCCACTTGCGCCATTGCTCGGCCCACGTCTCCCTTTGCTCCGGCGTGGCAGCGGCAACATTCAGAGCATCAACTTCGTTCCACTTGATGAACAGCCGCGCAAGTTCACATTCCACAGCCATTGCACTGAGCACGATGACCAGAGTGAAATCGCCTGCCTTTAGCTCTACGAACGCCCGGCTAAGAACTCTTTGTCCTACAAAATCACCAAGCGGCTTCACAAACCAAATAGCAGCGTGGCACTTTGGACATTGAACATCTTTGGGATCATCCGTTCCGCTGACTTCTAATTTTATGGGTGCACCGCAACCGCATTTAATGGAGATTGAAGTCTTCACAATTCAAATCCTTGGCGGGCCAAACTTGAATAGTCGGATTCTCTGCTTTCAGAAACCGAAATATCCGCTGATGTGTGGCCAACCTGATGCCACAATGTGACAAGCCCATTCACCGCTGATATCGCGGTCGGGATGCTCTTAACCACCGCCTTCAGTGTTCCCATGGAGCGTTCTTCGGGCTTCTTAGCGCCCTGTTCCGCCAGCGTAGCCAACTGGTCGAAAATTTCTTGCTTCACATCGGCGGCCAATGCCGTATCAAGCTTTACGGCTTCGGTTAGTTTCCGCAGCGCACTGACGAATTCCCCCGCACCAGCGTTCGAGGAAATCGAATTGAGCACTGTGTTGATGTCTCCAACTTGTGTGCCCACGTTAAGGTTCGCTACGTTACTCTCGCGAATGTGTATCGTGGTGCTATTTCGTCGCGTGGGTTCAACACCAATTAGTTCCGGGATCAATTCAATATTGGAACCGGGATCGCGGCGTTCCCCACGTTCGGTTGCGATGGTGTGCCAGTATTCTCCCATCACGCCCATCGTATCGCTTACGTGCGTGATGACACCATTGATGCCCGGCATAATAATCCGAACTTTCGCGCCAACAGCAAAGCGTTTCTTCTTGGACATTTCAAGCTCCGGAAAAGGTTTGATATCATCGCCCGCTACGCTCAATTTTTCGCCAGAATCAAGCAATACCTCGTGTACGAAGCCCGTAATTTCTGGCCTGTCGCCAACAGAACATACTGTGCCGGGCTTCAAGTTACGGCCAACGAGAATCCTATTACCAGGCCCATAGATAGCCAAGTTCGACATACCTATATGATACCGCTCAGTTTGGCACAGGCGTAAACTCTGTCGGAGCTACAAGGTCCCCCTCGGACATTCCTTCGGATCACACGCATAGCCAGAGTCCAGCCCTCTGTGGGCTTGAGGCAAATCCTGGAGGGACATTCAGAGGAGGCATCTCAAAGAGGTTTGTGACCGTGCAGGTCGAATATGATGCAGTGGATGCTTTTTGCTTCAGCATTAGTCAAACTGCGCTATAATCCGCAGTGTCTCGAAATGTTAGGACATCGAGGGCGTCATGAAAGCCGAAGGTATCGCAGGTAGACCAACATTTTCAATATCTTTCCCCGAGGAATCAGGACAGCGTGCGAACGCAGCCGCAGCGTCTCTCGCCGACAAGCTTAAAGATATTGATGCATCTCTTGCCGTTAAACGTGACAAACCCAATCCCAACACACAGGATGCTGGCACCATTCTTACAATTGTTTTGGGTAGTGCTCCAGCAGCTGCAGTGGCTG
>Ga0185299_10004991_pt1 | contig 15418 bp, 13 predicted proteins | sample PaiPotPPA55metaG_FD_128002 | JGI IMG/M metagenome (GOLD analysis project Ga0185299, IMG submission 128002) | Iron sulfur acid spring bacterial and archeal communities from Banff, Canada, to study Microbial Dark Matter (Phase II) - Paint Pots PPA... ...
AAATGGTGGGAACCATTTTCGACGTCATGAACATGTTCCTGGGAGCGGTGGGAATGGTCACGCTGGCTCTGGGCGCCATCGGCGTGATCAATATCATGCTGGTCGCGGTCAGCGAACGCACCCACGAGATCGGACTGCGAAAGGCCCTCGGCGCCACCAACCGCAGCATTCTTTTTCATTTTTTTCTGGAAGGGCTGCTGCTTACACTCGGTAGCGGCCTGATCGGCATGTGCCTGGCGGGAGGCTTGATGGCGATGGCCGGAAATGTGCACGGCCCGGGCGGATTTGATCCGCCGAAATTGGTGCCGATGTCGGCCCTGCTGGCGATTGGCAGCCTGACGCTGGCGGGAGTGGTGGCGGGCCTCTATCCCGCGCGCAAAGCAGCGATGCTGCAGCCGGTGGAAGCCCTGCGGCAGGAGTAAGGAGGATTTGTAATTTGTGATTTGTAATTTGCAATTGTGTTTCGGATTACAAATCACAAATTACAAATCACACATTCTATGATGCGCGATCTGCTCCACGAATCCTATACCGCCATGCGTCACAATCGCCGCCGCACGGCGCTCACCATGCTGGGCATGGCCTGGGGCATCGCTACGGTGGTCATGCTGCTCGCTTATGGCGATGGATTTGGACGGGCCTGCGCCAACATCTTTGCAAATTTCGGCACTAAGCTTGTCATCGTGGTGCCGGGCCGTACTTCCATGCAGGCCGGTGGTCAGAAGGCGGGAAACCTCATCCGCTTTACTCAGGATGATATAGAGACGCTTGCCACCAACCTTCCCCAAATCACCCACATCACTCCCGAAGCCAGCAAGCAGGCAAGCATCCAGTACGACACCAGGGTTTTCACATGGGGTGTCACCGGCAACGATCCCGACGTCATGTCGATCCGCGCCCTCAGGCTGGAGCAGGGCCGGTTCTACAACATGGAAGACCAGATCCAGCGCGCCCGCGTAGCGGTGATCGGTTCGGAGGCGAAGGAAAAACTGTTTTCCGGAAGAAACGCGCTGGGTGAGCGCATCCGGGTTGACGGCTTGAGCTTCGAAGTCATCGGCATCCTGAGCGCCAAAATGCAGGAGGGAAATGACGATATCAACCGCGTCGTATACGTCCCCTTCAGCACCATGAGCGATTTGAAGGATACCCATTACCTGGACTCGATCTGGTTCACCTACCTGACTCCTGAGTACGAGGAACTGGGACAATCGGTCCGCACCATCATGGCGACGCAGCACAAGTTCAACCAGACCGACCGCCAAGCCGTGCAGGTGTTCAACCTCATGACTCAGCTCCATCAATTCGAGATCATTACTCTCGGGTTGAAGGTGCTGATGGGTTTCATTGGCACGCTTACGCTCGGCATCGGCGGCGTCGGCCTGATGAATATCATGCTGGTTTCGGTCACGCAGCGCACTCGCGAAATTGGCGTGCAGAAGGCGCTGGGCGCGCAACGCCGGCACATCCTAACCCAGTTCCTCGCCGAGGCCCTCACCATTACCTTTATCGGCGGTGTGCTGGGAGTGATACTGGCCTACGCGGTTGCGCTTTCCGTGGGAAGGCTGACCTTGTACAGCGCCTTTGCGAAGAATGGGGAAGCCGGCGATATCCGGCTGATCATCGCTCCTGGAACGCTGATCGCGTCCACGCTGATTCTCGGCGCTGTGGGATTGATTAGCGGCATGGTTCCGGCATTGCGGGCCTCGCGGTTGGATCCGATTGAGGCTTTGCGACACGAATAGGGGTGCTTAAAGACCTGATTTCAACAACTATCCCAGCCAATTCGACGCGTGCTAGACTGCGGGCGTCACGCAAAATAATGGCGGTGAACATCTTGAAGGTTCTTCCCCATCATCTTCTAGCCGGCTCTGTTCTGCTCTGGGCCGCGTCTCACTGTCAAGCGTTCGCGCAGTCCCCCGAGTGCCCCACTGGCGAGGCGTTGCTTTCCGCAAGTGATCCGGTATACGCCGACGCGCTGGAACTGGCACAGAGCCTCCATGATCATGGCTTCGTTGTCCGATGCATGTTCCCCACGAAACTCGGGAGCATTTTTCGAGTGGTAGAAGGCGGCGTCGAACTAGTACCATTGAAGGCGAGACCGCCTTCCGCACAAATTACGGAGACATCGACGCAGTCTTCGTGCCGAAACCCCAAACTTTTGCAGATTTCAAAATCACTGAGCACCGTGAGGACGGAGGCTATCTGTACACGTTTGCCGGCACGCCTCGCGTCTGGGCAGTCAACAGGTTCGGGAGTGCTCGCCGGGATTACTTCCTGAAACACGACAACCAGCTTTTGCTCGTGAGCAATGATAAACTCCGGGGCCGGCTTGAACAGGCCCTGCATTTGCCGCCGCGAACGCCATAGCTCAATGCCCGGGACATTCGGCTGTCCCCTTGACTTCCCTTGGCAGCAGCTATAATAAATATGTTGGTCTATCCGAGACGGATTTTGTGCCTTTTTGTGTCAGTCGCGTTGCGATCACACCTCGCTTGATCCTCGTGGTCGCTTCACTGGTGGCGTTGCTCACCTTCACTGGGTGTGGATCTCGAAGTGGGCGGCCGACTGCGGGGTTACCACCTCCGATACCCGCGGCAGAACCTGTGCTTCTGTTCAACGGAACCGGCACTTCGTCCTCGGATGTCGTGGCGGTCGAAGCGGTTCTCGGCACTTTGGGTGTCGGCTATAAAACTGCGGACTCAACTCAACTGAGTGCAATGAGCGAACAACAGCTGGCAGGATACAAGCTGATGATCGTCCCCGGCGGGAACTCGATCACGATCGGTGGGAGTCTCACTGGAGACACCGCATCGATGATCCGAGGTGCGGTCGAAGATTATGGCCTGCATTACCTCGGAATTTGTGCCGGAGCTTTTTTCGGGGGATATTCCATGTACAACGGAGTGGATCTCACGGCAGGCGTGTGGTTCAACTTTTACGCCGATGAAAACAAGGGGATTCATGTGGAGCCGGTCGAGATCTCCTTTCCCAGTAGCGCTCCACTGGATGTGTACTGGCAGGACGGTCCCCAGCTTTCAGGGTGGGGCGCGGTTGTCGCCAAATTTCCCGATGGCACCCCGGCGATCACCGAAGGCCAATCCGGCAACGGATTCGTCATCTTCACCGGCGTCCATCTTGAGGCTCCGGAAAGCTGGCGAGGGTCGATGATCTTCACTACCCCGGTATCGGTGGACCTGGCGTACGCGGGTACTGTGATCCAAGCCACCCTGAATGGGGCACCGCTACCTCACTTCTAGAACTGGTCCGGCTGAGGTAGGACCTGGCTGTCAGCTGTCAGCTCTCAGTTCCCTCACGATTAAGATCGTTGGCGCCATCTGCTTAGGTCAACAACCAGCTTGTCTCCGTTTCTTTCGCGTACACTGTGAATTTCCGGTCGCTGAAGCTCACACCAAATATGCCGCCACCAGCGCCTCGTTTGCGCGTCCGGGTGTACCTGTTGCTCGATCGCTGGCTCCAGGGATGGGTGCGGCTGCTCGGCATCCTGCACGAGGGTTTCTGGCTCGGCTGTCTCGACCCCGAAGACTTGACCGCCGTAACGATCCAAAGCTATCAGCAGAGCCACATGTACAGCAGCCGCGAACATAACCAGTCCGGCCTTTTCCCCTGGGAGCGGGAGACCATCTACCGTTTCTTCCGGCCAAGCTCGAGGATTCTGGTTGCCGGTTCCGGTGGTGGCAGGGAACTTATTGCCCTGCACAAGCTTGGGTTCCAGGCCGATGGCTTTGACTGCACTCCACGCCTGGTCGAAACTAGCCGACGGCTCTTGCAGGAACTCGGCATCCCTTCAAACGTCATGCTCTGTCCACCGAATGATGTGCCACGGGAATTGACGCCGTACGACGGACTCATCGTTGGGTGGACGGCGTACACGCATATCTCCGGGAGCGACCGTCGGATCGCATTTCTTCGAAAGCTCCACGCCTCGGTGCCGCCCGAGGCCCCCATCCTCGTCTCGTTCTGGGTCAGAGAGGGAGCGTCGCCCGATGAGGGCAGAGCCTTCCGGCTCGCGAAGTGGTTTCGATCTCTACGAGGCCGGCGCGCGGAGCCCTTGGAACCCGGCGATCATGTGACTGACCGCGGTTATCACCACTGTTTCGCCAAAGCAGAGATCGAAGCGGAGTTCAAGGCAGGTGGATTCCGGATGTGCGACTACTCCCAGGCGGACCCCCCGTATGCCGTGGGTGTCTCGGAGTAGGACGACACCAGTGGCGCCCATGCCCCGTACCGCCCCTCACCGCTTCTGTCAGCGCCGCGGGCCTCTCGTGTGCCACCTCGCAGAAGTAAGGCACGGCCGCTTCGTATTTACATCGGCCCGTGGAAGACTTCCAGCAGCTAAAAGCCAAAAGCCCTCCATGTTAGATTCGAATGATGCGCTCCATCCTGCAAAAACGCCCGCTGCGATTTGTGTTTGCGGCGAATGTGATCTCGATGCTGGGCAGCGGGATGAACTCGGCTGCGGTGGCTTGGACGATCTTGCAGCGTACTCATTCCGAAATGGCTTTGGGCACGTTTGCCGCTCTGCAAACGATTCCGGCCATGCTGATGCTTCCCTTCACCGGCGTCGTTATTGATAGAGAAGACCGGCGGCGGCTCGTGATGTGGCTGGATGCTTCGCGTGCGGTCGTCATCTTCGCTGTGATGGTGCTTGCCTTCCTTCATCGCGTGCAAGTGTGGGAACTCTATCTGATGAATACGCTGGTGGCGGCGGGCTTTTGGATGTTCTGGCCGACGATCACGGCGCTGATTCAGGAACTGACGCCCGAGGGCGAGTTCGTACAGTCGAATACATTTCTTCTAGCGGGGATCCAGGGCGGCTGGCTGATTGCCGGCGCGATTGTCGGATTTGTCTATGAACACATTGGACTCGGCGGCGTGCTGCTTATTGACGTGAGTACTTACATCGTTTCTTTTTCCTGCTACTTCGCGGTGCGCCAGGGGCGGCATGTGGTGCCGCGAGCGGTAGAACTTCGGCACGATCTGGAGGCGGCGGAAACCGCGGTCGGACGCTTCCTGCGCGAGATGCGCGAAGGGCTGGTCTTTCTGCGCGAGCATCGTAGTGTGGTTTTTCTGGGTACGAGTTGGGCATTGTTTCTGGGCGCCATGATGACGGGAGTGGTGGTCACGGCTCCGCTCAGCGATCGCGTCTTTCACGCCGGCGCGACCGGCTACGGATGGTTGAACGGGGGATGGGGAGTGGGCGCTTTCCTGAGCGCTCTTTATGCTCCGGCGCTGATTGCGCGGATGGGGGCACGCATTTCGATTGCGCTTTCGATGCTGCTGCTGACTTTTACCATGGCGCTTTCGCCGTTTTCGCCATGGCTGGCGCTGGCTGTTTTGCTTTATGGGCTGATGGGATCGGCGCGCGGCGTCAGCGGCGTGGCCATGAATACCAGTCTGATGGAACAAGTGCCGCCGCAGTTTATGGGACGCGTTCAGAATACTTTTTATTTCTTTGGAACTTTTCTGCAGGTGGCATTGGGGCTGGCGGTGGGATGGATTGCATCGCGGATCAGCCTGGCGGCTGGGTTTGGCGTGATCGCAGCGGTGTACGCGGTTGCATTTGGCAGCGCTTGCTGGCCGATGAAAGCACGGCAGGTCGTGGCTTCGGTGGTGGAGTAGTACTACGCATTTGTTGCGTTCGCCGAGCAAAACCTTTACCACCGGGAGCACAGAGGAACACAGGGGACTTCAGCACAGGGGACTTCAACACAGGGGACTTCATGCCCTGCTATTCTTATTGGCTTCTTACGAGGGGAGTTTTTTATGTTTGAGGACTTGAAAGGCCGGACAGCGGTCGTCTTCGGAGTGGCGAACAAGCGCTCGATCGCGTGGGCAATTGCGCAAGGGCTGCACGCGACGGGGGCGAACCTCGCTATCACTTATCAGAACGAGCGGATGGAGATGGAGGCGAAAGACCTGATTCTGTCGCTGCCAGGCGCGGAAGCTTTCATGTGCGATGTTTCTAAGGACGAAGAAATCGCGCAGCTCTTCGAAATGCTGAAGGCTCGCTACGGCAAGCTGCATGCCCTGGTGCACAGCGTGGCTTACGCTCCGGCCGAAGAACTGAAGGGCGATTTCGTGAACACGACCCGCGAGGGCTTTCGTGTGGCGCACGACGTGAGTGTCTATTCGCTGATCGCGGTGTGCCGGGCCGCGGCGCCGCTGATGGAAGATGGAGGCAGCGTCATCACCATGACTTACTACGGCGCGGAAAAAGTAGTGCCGCACTATAACGTCATGGGCGTGGCTAAGGCGGCGCTGGAATGCGCGGTCCGGTATCTGGCGCAAGATCTGGGGCGACGGAAGATCCGCGTCAACGCGATCTCGGCGGGGCCGATCAAGACGCTGGCAGCGCGCGGCATCTCCGGCCTCGGAGACATGTTGCGTGCGCACGCCGAGCGTGCGCCGCTGCAATGCAATGTGGACGTCCGCGAGGTGGGCAGCACCGGCGTGTTCCTTGCCTCCGATGCGAGCTCCGGCATCACGGGCGAGATCATCCATGTGGATTGCGGATACAACATCATGGGATTCTAGAAGCTCGAAACCGTTAACCACGAAGGGCACAAGGGTACACGAAGGAAACGCCGACTAAAAGCCTTGGTAATACTTCGTGTCCTAGTAAAGAATGGAAGCCAATCTGCCGATTAGCCAGCTATGGGGCAGAGGGCTGGCGCTCGGGAAGTCAACTTACCCTCGCCGGGGTTCTGGCGCTCGCTGTTCAAGTTCAACGAAGTTACGGTGCCTCTCGCCGATCCGCTCCATTGCGATGCACCCATGCTGCGTCACGCCGAGATTGCCGCCGTGTACAGCGGGCAGCGCGTGGCTGGCGATTTCTATGAATTCCTGAGGGTGGGGCCCTCCCGCATGCTGTTCGTGCTGCTGGACATCGCCGGCCTGCGGGCGGACACGCGCGAAATCCTGATCGCCGTGCAGAAGACGTTCCGAACCCTCGCGCCTGAGCTTCTCTCGGGAGAAGACTTCAACGAGACCACCGCCATGATCGAACTGTGCAACGAGATGAACCTCACCATTTTGCGTGGCGGTCTTCGCAGTTGTCCGGCGTTCATCGGTTGCTATAACGAAGATCTAGGGACGGTCTGCTATGCCAATGCGGGCCACACGCCGGGGCTGCTTCGCGATAACGCGGGAATCACGCTGCTCGAAGCAACGGGGCTGCCGCTGGGGTTGTTCTCGCACACGATGCAGAGCGCGGCCAGCTGTCACCTTTTGCCCGGCTCGGCTCTTCTCGTTGTATCACGCGGAATTGTCGAAGCGGACTATGTTCATGTTCATGCGGACCACCTCGACGCGGACCGCCAGGCTCCGGAATATGGTGCAGAATATGCTGCGGAATTCGGACTGGACGGGGTGAAGCAAAGCTTTCAGCACGCGACCGTTCTCAGTGCGAGCGAACTTTGCATGAATATTCTGCAGGCAGCTCGGAGGTTCACACCGACGACTCCCACACACAACGACCTAACGACGCTGGCGCTGGTGCGGAATGCGCCCGGCGATCATGATGCGGTCTGAAACTCCGGCCTCGAGCGCCCCCAAACCTGCGCACATAATGGTCTCTTCCACAGGTTGTTATAGCGATCTTCCTGAAGCTGACATGTACCAGCCTTCCGCCAGGAATTGCTCGATTGAGCGCTCCTGAACCCCTTCCTGCACACGCAGCTCGTCGTTCAGGAAATGGTAGGAGAGTGTTCGGGCGTTGCGATCGACGCGGTCGATGCGAATGCGATTGCCGTCGCGATCGGCGCAGATTAAGCCCACTTCCAGATATGGCTCGGTAGCTTTCGTGATGGTTGCTTCGGGTCTCGGGGGCATCATCTCATTGGATGAAGAAAGACGCGATGAGGAACCGAGCATCTGGATGGATTCATCTCCATCCCGATGGGGAGAAGTTGAGCGCTTGCGAGATCGGTTGTTACGAGTCATGATATCAACATGATGATGATGCGCTCTCGCACTCTGGTGTTTGCCTTCTTCGCCGCCGCGATGCTGTTCTCCGTCGTACGGGAATGGAGCGCGCCCTCAGCTTGCCCGCGGCTGACAATGAGTGGGAAGATTCGTCTCCGGTAGCGTGCTGCGCCAGTTCTCGGGCGCTGCGTGCTCGCCCCGGGACTAGGTCGGTCGCTGAGGTTAGTATGATGACCTTAGTTATCTTTCACGCGCAAGCGCAGACTTTCATGCGTCAATATCAAGATCAGAGGTAATACTACCGGGACCGCCACAAGTTACCCCAAACCCCGGAGCCGAGTATCAAGAACGCTTGACAACTTATATATCCTTTCAATCATTGCTGCAAACTCTTTCATCTTGATGGGAGGTGCGCGGCAAGCCACCCTCAGGATTCGCGGTCCCTCCCTTCAATTACCGGCAGAAAGCCGAGTTTCCGCCTCCCGGGGTGAGCACTCTTGCTCAGACGAATGGCCCGTGGCGTGCTAATTTCAAGGTGGGTTTTCAGAAGGTGTGCTTCCAGCCGAATCGCCGAGCAGCCCGCTTGCCGCTTTGCAGAACCGAGTTATGGTGAAGCGAACCGCACCAATCCGGGTCCTATCCTTTCTTCTATTGGCTGCTTGCGGGGCGTTGTGCCAGAGCGAACCTCCTTCAGTTGATTTGCTTCAGGGGTTACACTTTGACGGCTCAAACTTGTCTGAAGCGCAGCGCCAGGAGGTGCGTACGTGGAGATCGCTTCCCGATGCTCCGTCGTTCCAGCCTCCAACTCAAGCGGAGAAATTTCAAGCGTTCGTCAATGAAGCTCGCTCGCCCTTGATACTTGGCGCGGCTGGTGTCAACGCAGGCGTAATGCGCGAAACAGAACTGGAACATTTCACCCCGGGACCGCAGCCCAGCTTTACAGCTGTTTATCGAGTGGCGCTTCTTCAAAAAGAGTCCAGCGCCTTTTTTGGTAAGTACCTATATCCGTCGTTGCTCAAGCAGGACCCCCGTTATTACCCTTCAACCAGCGACAGCTTTATGGGCCGGGCCACGTACGCAGCTTCGCGCATTTTTATCACGCGTGACGACTCCGGGAAGAGGAGGCTGAACACTTCGTATTTCCTCGGGGTGCTGACTTCGGTTGCTATCGCCACTGCTTACCGTCCTTATTGGGCAGGCTCTACTTCAGCGGCGCTTAACAATTTTGGGACGACGGTTGGCAGCGACGCGGGAATCAACATCCTCCACGAGTTTGGGCCTGGCATCCGGCAAATGGTGAAGGCCCACACCCCGAAGTTCGTGTCCAGGATCGAAGAGCACATCACCCACGACCAGTTCCCGAGAGATGACATGGTCCAGATCTCGGCGGGAAGATAGAAAAGCGAGAAGCGGACCACCCGCCGCGAAGCCACCTGTTGACTATCCTCTGAAGCGCTCCTACCATTTCGGCCAACGATTCTGCCAAGGTGTAGACCGAACCGCCTCGGAAGGAGAGATTGTGACTCACGAAGCAAGACTGATGTCGGGGATCATCCTCATCACCGTGCCGACGATTCAGTACGGTGGATATTTTCTGCTGACGTCGCTGATGACCAAGGGCAGCGGCTACATGGACAACCCGCTGCGCCAGAATTTTTTTCGCGCGGGGCATGCCCACGCGGGCGTGATCGTGATTCTGTCGCTCATTTGCCAAATCCTGGCGGATGCGGCCGTGCTTCCCAACTCATTGCTTTGGGCAGTCCAAGTTGGAGTGCCGCTAGCCGCGATTCTCATTTCGTCGGGCTTCTTTTTCTCGATGCTTTCGCCAACCGCCACCGAAGTCAGTGGAGCGGTCTCCCTGATCTACGCCGGAGCAGTGATTCTTGCTCTCGCGGTGGTCGCGCTCGGCGTGGGATTACTGCGGTCTCCTCAACCGAGCTAACGCGGGATTCCTGAAAGCCGGGCGGCCTCTCATCTGGACGTGCGAAGCTGTGCGACCCGCCTTCCTCACGGGATTCGAGCTGGACCCGCGGCCCTCAGCGGCTGAAGCCGGACTTCTCTCTTCGGCTTGATGGCACGACTGGAAGCCGTGCCCTTCCCGTTCGTGCCTCAATCGGGATTTGTTGAACACCAGACAGGGCATAAGCACGGACCGGAAAGATACCCGAAAGAACGGCTGGGGCACGAGTTCACTCGTGCCGCGAGCGGCAGAATCGCGAATCGCGCCGCGGCTTGTCTATAATCAGAACCTTACTCTGAAACTCAGACTCAAGGACACGGATTGGCACTCGACGAAAATATTTATGAACTCCGGCGCGAGAAGCTGAAGAAGATTGAGGCTCTCGGGCATCCGGCTTATCCGCGGAAATACAACTTCAGCCACACCGTGCCGCAGATTCTGGCTGAGTATAGCGGGCAGACTACGGAGGAACTGGAATCTCCGCGGGTGACGGTGCGGGTTGCGGGACGGATTATGGCGATCCGGTTGATGGGCAAGGCCGGGTTCGCGCACTTGCAGCAGGACGGGCAGCGGCTGCAGATCTACGTCAAGAAAGACGCGATTGGCGACGCCGGCTACGAACTTTGGAAACTGCTCGACCTGGGCGATCACATTGGGGTTCGCGGATATCTGTTTCGCACGCGCACGGGCGAGCTCAGCATTCATGCCGAGGAACTGACGTTTCTGTCGAAAGACCTGCTGCCGTTGCCGGAAAAATTTCACGGGCTCACCGACGTTGAGTTGCGCTACCGGCAACGGTATGTCGATCTGGTAATGAATCCGGAAGTGCGCGAAGTGTTTTTGAAGCGCAGCAAGCTGACGCAGTCGCTGCGGCGGTATTTCGATGCGCAGGGGTTTATGGAAGTCGAGACGCCGATGATGCATCCGATTGCGGGCGGGGCGGTGGCGCGTCCGTTTAAGACGCATCACAACACTTTGGATATGGATCTGTTTCTGCGCATCGCTCCTGAACTTTATTTGAAGCGGCTGACGGTGGGCGGATTCGATCGCGTATATGAGATCAACCGCAACTTCCGCAATGAGGGGCTGGGGTGGAGATGGAATCCTGAGTTCACCATGCTTGAGGCGTACCAGGCGTATACGGATTATCTCGGCATCCTGGACACGACGCAGGGAGCGATCGAGCAGGCTGTGAAGGATGTAACCGGCGGGATGAAGACGAAGTGGGGCGAGCATGAGATTGACTGGTCGCACGCGAACTGGCGGCGGATGACGATGCGGGAGGCGATCGTCCACTTCTGGCCGGAGAAGGCTGGCGCAAAGCCCGAGCGCAACAACTTCGCGGCGCGCGAGTCGGTCGAGGCGCTGGTGGAGCGAGTGCGCGGCGCGGGGATTAATTTGAAATACGACGCGGCGGCGCCGGTCGGCAAGACGATTGCTGCCATTTTTGAAGCGGTGGCGGAAGAGCACTTGATGCAGCCGACGATTATTTATGAGTTCCCCACCGCGGTCTCGCCGCTATCAAAGCAGAAGCCGGATGAGCCGGAGTGGACCGAGCGCTTTGAGATATTCGCGGGGAAGATGGAAATCGCAAACGGCTTCAGCGAACTCAACGATCCCGAAGATCAGCGGCGGCGGTTCGAAGCGCAACTGAAAGAACGCGAGCGCGGAGATGAAGAAGCGCATCTGATGGATGAAAATTATATAAATGCGCTGAGTTACGGCATGCCTCCGGCGGGCGGGGTGGGGTTGGGAGTGGACAGGCTGGCGATGCTGATCACTGACTCGCACACGATTCGGGATGTGATTCTGTTTCCGTTGCTGCGGCCGGAGAAAACTTCGAGCGCGGACGAGGCGGATGAGAAGTAGGCTTGCCTCTGTCCGCACCTAAAGAATTACTTGATGTCTCGCTATAGGCAGCTCATGCTGGCACTAGTTTGACCACGGGCAGCGCTGCTGTAATGGCCACTTCGGGCGTTGGGTCGGCAGCGCTCTGCTCTTGTAGCATTTTGCGAATCCCGGGGGCCTAGTCCAAGGCTAATGCCGAGCTGCGCTCGGCTTGGACGGGCAAGGCGCCCGTCCCCACACTAGCAACTAGTCGGCTGCGCTTCCGGATTTCTTTGCTGCGGGGTTAGCTGCGTCCTGGGCTGCGCCTTTTTTGGGGCCGAAGTTCTTCGTCAGATAATTCAGAAAGGCGTTGCGATCGGCGTCGGGGATGACGGCGCCCAGACCTTCCATTTTGTCGAGTTGGTCAGACCATTGCTCGCGATTCAGGTGCTGATCGGTGATGCGGCTGGTGTTATGGCAGGAAGTGCAGGCGGCCTTCACTTTGGCTTGCATGGGACCGGGAGGAAGCGGTTTGCCTGGGGAGCTGGGCGGTTGGGCGCTGGCCAGAATGAGGGATGCGAACAGATAGATTGCCGGGAAAATTCGTTGGAACAAGCAGGATCCCTTTCTCAGTTCTCAGTTCTCAGTTCTCTGTTCTCAGTTCTCAGTTCTCAGTTCTCAGTTCTCAGTTCTCAGTTCTCAGTTCTCAGTTCTCAGTTCTCAGTTCTCAGAATTGGATGTGTTTCGTCCGTTGTGGTTGCTATTTTTTCCCTTTAGTTTGCGCAGTTGATTGGGTTGCGCTTCTTGGAGCTGCGTAGGCGGGCTGGTCGGGACCGAAGTTCGCGCTGAAGTAATCGATCAGCGCGTCACGATCTTTGGGATCTACCTCGGCGCCCCATTTCATCATCTTGTCGACTTCTTTGGTCCAGGCGGGCTTGCTTAGGCGTTGCTGCACAATGATGCGGGCTTCGTGACAGGTCAGGCATGCGGCTTCGGCTTTTTCTTTCGCGGGGCCGGCGGGCAATTGCTCGCTCGGATTGGGAGACGATTCTCGGGCAAGCGCAAGGGCAGCACTGAAGAGGGCGAGCGTCAGAATTATCGGGCTCAGTTTCCTGTGCTTGCTCGCACGACCCTCGGCCCCTAAAGGGGCTGTTAATCGCTGGCGGGTTGCGGCATCGCTAAAGCAATGCCCTGATACGAAGCAGGAGTCTTCCAAGCGCTGCGCTGATGCGAGACGGGAGAGGTCCCGCAGCTTGGCGGGATCGGAGAGAGACGCGGCAAGCCGCGTCTCTACGACACTTTTTCTAAGCTTGGACATGGACCTTCACCCGATCGTAGGCGTTGTATAGATAGCCGCTGGGGTTCCACGCGGGGACTTCGGGCTGCACTCGTCCCTGGCTGTCGGTGGCGCGGGAGAAGATTACGTAATCGCCGCTCTTGGCGGGCTTCCAATTGTAGTTCCAGAGACGCCACGCATACTTCGCTTGGTCTCTGCCTAGTTTCGCTTCATTCCAGGTGGCTCCGGCATCGGTTGAGATTTCGACTTTGGTGATGTCGGCTTCGCCGGCCCAGGCAACACCTTGAACGAGGTACGCATGGGGCCTGAGCTTCGCGCCCCCGGATGGGGCGGCGATGAGTGACTTGACGGTTAGCGCGGTGACGGAGTGCGTGTCCTCGGGCTTGACGGCATCGCCGGGTTTCACGGGCGTGTTCGGAAGGCGGTAACCGGGGCTCATGAAATTTCCTTCGGCGGGCTTGTCGAGGACGGTGATTTCCGTGAGCCATTTGCAGGAGGCGGCCCCGGCCCAACCGGGGGTCACGGCTCGCGCCGGGAATCCGTGATGCGCGGTGAGCGGGGCGCCGTTCATTTTTGTTGCCACCAGCGTGTCGGCGTCCATGGCTTTGTCAATCGGAATGCTGCGGATAAAAGGTGGAACTTTGCCTGGGACTTGGTCGAGTCCACGAAACTGGACGTGCTTGGCGGAATCCTTCACTCCGGCTTTTTCTAGTAGCGTCTTCAGGCTTGGGCCGGAGAATCGGGCGTTGCCGACGGCACCCTTGCCCCACTGGATTCCGGGAACTTTCGGATTTTGCAGCGAGCGTCCGTTGCCGGCGCACTCCATGGTATTGACGATAGAGTGGACGGAAAGTTTTTCGAGATCGGCGAGCGTGAACGTGAGCGGGCTTGCGACTTCGCCGGTGATCGAGAGCTGCCACGCCTTGGCGTCGAACTTGGCCGGCTCGAACATGTGGTTGCGGACGAAGAAATGATTGACGGGCGTGATCCAGCTGGTCATGAACTCGACCGGGGTTTCGAGGTCGAGGAAGCGGGACGAGCGGACGATCATGCCGTCTTTGCCGGGGATGGGGACGGAATCTTCGGCAGCCCAGGACAGCAGCGGATGGGCAGCGCCGGCGGCCAGCGCGGCGGCGGATGCAGTTTTCAGGAAGTCACGGCGGGACGTCATGGCTCACCTCGGAGCAGGGAAAGGCTACTATATTTGTAGGGATTAAAGCAAGTGCGGGTGCCAAGAGCGATTTGGCAGCGTCGCGAAGCGGAGGGCGTTGGGAGAATGCCTTGCCGCACGGCAGATGATCGTCCTGGCGTAGGGGTCCTTCGACTCCGCGGCGTGCCTCGCTTCGCGAAGCGCGCTGCTCCGCTCAGGATGACAAATTGGAAAAAGGATTGACCACTAGCGTTGGTCGAGCATGTGTATGGTTTCGAGGATGGTATCGCCTACGATTTCGAGGCTCTTGGGGCTTAGTTTGTCCATGGTGTCTTGCGGGGTGTGGTGGAAGACGTTGTTGTAGCCATAATCCAGGTCGATTACGTCGGCGCTGGGGACGCCGCGTTTTACGAAGGGCAGGTGATCGTCTTGGATGGGGCCCTGACTGGCGTAAAAGTGGGACTGGTAGCCCAGGCGCTCGGCGGCGGCGTAGATGAGATCGAGCAGCCAGGGAGTGCTGTTGGTGTCGCGGACGATGTCGAGCTCGGCGTCGGCGATCATGTCCATCACCATAAGCGCTTTGATTTTTTTGAGTGTGCTGTCTTTCTCCCATTTTTCGGCGAGATGACGGGCACCGTAAACACTATCGGTATCACTCCAGTGCCGTACGGCTTCTTCGCCGTCGGTCCAGACGAGCCAGACGCTGCAGCCATCGCGCTTCTTTCCGGCTCCCCCGCCCCGCAACTGGTTCGCGTATTCGAGCAGGATGGCGGTGGAAGAACCGCCATCGTTGGCGCCGACGAACCCGGAGTTTCGCAACGGATAGACGGTGTCGTAGTGGCCGAGGATGACGATGATGCCGTCTTTTGTGCCAGGAAATTTAGCAATGATGTTGCGGACCGGGAACTTCCCTTCCACGGTGTCCGCGGTAAAGGCGTCATCTTCTACTTGATCGCCTTTGAGGTGGTCGAGGATGTAGCGCTCGAGCTTCTTGTGATTCTCGCTTCCGATATAACGGGGCCCAAAGGCAGTGACCTCGCGCGTGTATTGGAAGGCGCGTTTGGAATCGATGTGCGGGAGCGGGGCGGAGTCGGGAGCGGCGGCTTCGGGCGGAGTATGCGTAGTCGCGGAAGATTCGGATTTTGGGGCTGCGGCGGCGGTGTCAGCGGAGGAGATCCCTTTGGCGCAGGCTATCGTGCTTGCCAGGGCGAAGGTCAGCAGCAACATCAAAAAGATCTTT
>Ga0185299_10004992_pt1 | contig 15416 bp, 14 predicted proteins | sample PaiPotPPA55metaG_FD_128002 | JGI IMG/M metagenome (GOLD analysis project Ga0185299, IMG submission 128002) | Iron sulfur acid spring bacterial and archeal communities from Banff, Canada, to study Microbial Dark Matter (Phase II) - Paint Pots PPA... ...
CATGCAGGAGCAACTTCCGAAGCTCGTCACGCTCGAACGATTAATTGCCAAACGCCCGAGCGACATGGTCTATATGGATTGGGCGCAGGTTGGTCGCGGCAAGACAGTCGTCATGCCATTTGTTGTTCGTCCTCGTGCAAAAGCACCCGTCTCGATGCCGCTCACGTGGGCGGAAGTGTCGCGCATATCTCGGTCGAGAGAACCCGAGCCCTCCCGATATTTTGCGCGATGGAATCTCGGCAACGTGCCGGCTATGTTACGGCGAAGCGGCGATCCCTGGAAGGGGAAAGCACGCTAGCAGCGAGGAGCACTATGGAACGGTGGAGCGAGCACGAGAAGCTGGAAAAGGACCCATTCGCGAACGAGCGCACCTGCGCGCATGAGGTGTGTGCCTGTGTCATTGGCAACGACGCGCCATCAGATTTTTGCAGTGAGTACTGCAGCGACGAGGGCGCTGGCAGCGGCGAAGGCCAATGCCAGTGCGGTCACATTCCCTGTGCGTGATGCTGCCTACCTGAACCTGCGCTAGTGAGATGCCTGAAAGTGGGTGGACGTTGCTGTCGGCAGCGGTGTCACGGTTGGCATTGGTGAGGGGCTTGCAGACGACGACGCGGTTGGGAACGGCGACGGTGAGGTCAATGGCGCGGGTGACCCCGAGCGCAACGGCAATCCGACACCATTAGAAAACGCGAGCAACGCGAGGACGACAGGGAAGACCAACGACGCGACGACTCTGGGGCTATTGAGCATATCGACCTCCTGTCTTACGTCGCTCGAACTGGCTGTTGCGAGAACAGCTTAATCATCTCGCGGTTAAACGCTGGAATGTCGGCAGGCTTGCGGCTCGTCACAAGGTTCCCGTCCACGACGACCTCGCGGTCGACCCACTCCGCGCCGGCATTACGCAGATCATCTTGGATGCTCTCGTAGCTTGTTAGTTTTCGCCCTTGCGCGATTCCCGCCGACACAAGCTCCCAGGGCGCGTGACAAATTGCGGCGATCGGTTTGTTCTCTTTGTCGAAGACCTGGATGAAACGGATGACGCGCGGATCGCGCCGCATGCTATCGGCGTTGAGCGTGCCTCCAGGAAGCTGTAAGGCATCGTAATCGTTCGGATTGACTTCATCAATACCATGATCGACGCTGAGCATAGCGCCTTTGTCGTGATGACGGAACCCCTGGATCGGCATATGTTTGAGGTTGATAACTTCAACCCGAGCGCCGGCGTCTTTGAGCGCTTTCACAGGTTCTGTGAGCTCAACTTCCTCCACGCCATCAGTGGCGAGTACGGCCACCTTGATATTGTGCAGTTCGTCCATGAGTTCTACTCCTCACACAGAAATAAACGGCCACGCTGAGGTTATTCCCGGTTGGTAGCGCGGTCAATCCGTGTGGGCCAACGGCTGGTCGACTACTCCCTTAGTAAGCCGGCGGTGCGTAGACGTTGAATGTTCGCGCGATCTTGCCAGGCTTGAGGATTGCGAGGTCATCGCCGATTTCGGCGACAACTTCTCCCTCGATAACAAGCAGCGTCTGCTCGCTTGCCGCGTGCTCGTTTTCTTTTTTTGCCGCTCCATTGGCCCGTTTGCAAGATCATCGTCGCAATTTGACTTTGCTCGTGCGTTTCGAGAACCGAAAGAATTCGTGTTGCCTGAAGGCATTATGCTTTTTCATGGCCTTATATCGACTCAGGACAGACGAAAGCCGGCCCAAGCCCACTAGGAAAAATTTTTGAATTCGGGAACACGCCGCTTCCTGGTTTGCTAGCTTCAATGAGGACCTTTCGCAGCGCATATGTCACTCGAAGCCTGGAGTATCGGAGCATCCATCGGCACCTTCGTCGTCATCGCGGCAACGGCGGTTGCTGCGCTCGGACAGCTGCGCCACATGCGATCGAGCAACCAAATCACAGCACTCACCGCAATGCAAGATACGCTTGGATCCGAGAGATTCACACGTTATCGCAGTTTTATTGCGGAGCAAGTACCGAAACTCATCGCCGATCCAATCGGAAGAAGCAAATTGGGAGCTGCTATTATTCCTGCCGAAGTCGACGCCGTGCGCGCGGTGGGAAACTTCTTTGAACTCATGGGCTCATTCGTGAAGCTCGGCATCATCGACCGAGCGCTCGTCTTAGACCTTTGGGACGGCGTCGTGTTTAGGACATGGAAACAGCTCGAACCCGTGGTCATGATACGACGTTCGGTTTCCTATCCTGGGACGTGGGTCAATTTCGAATACTTGGCTGTGATCTGCGAGGAGTCGGCATCGAAAGAACCAGGCGGGAAATATCCGCCGGGCATGCGCCGGATGGTGATCGACGAGCGGTCATCGGCAGCAGCGGCGGCTTTGGCTCAAGATCGATCTGGCGAGCCTAGTAACTGAGTTACCAAGTTGACAACAAGCCCAATGAGGATCTAAAGGGTGAGAATTTTCTTCCTCGGTGCTATCGCGGTGGTCATTTTGATCATCATCGTCGGCTACATAGGCGTCGTGACCGGTACACTCATTCCCGCAAACGCGGATGCTCAGCCAGGCAAGCTAGAGCGCTGGGCCGCGCACCAGTCGCTTGACGCCGCTGTCGCTCGCGGAGCGCCAACGTCGCCTCCACCAGTTGCCGCCGATGACGCAACCTTTAACGAAGGGATCAAAATTTATGGTGATAACTGCATTGTATGCCACGGCGCGGCTGACGGTCGCCCCTCAATGATCGGTTTCGGACTTTATCAAAAGGCCCCGCTGCTCGGTAGACACGGCGTTGAGGATGAGCCGGTAGGCCAAACCTACTGGAAAGTCCGGCACGGGATTCGCCTTACCGGGATGCCGGCGTTCGCCAATACCTTGAGTGACACGCAAATCTGGCAAGTCGCACTTTTCCTCAAGCACATGGACAAGTTACCGCCAGCTCCCGGAGTAAAGTGGAAGGCGCTAAAAAATCCAGTGGCTCTAGTGCCGCTAGACAAGCTCCCTCCTCAAATGCGACGCGCTATCTCCTCTAATTAGGACATTGTTGGAATTCAAGAAAAAGAAAGTGACGGTCAGCTGCAGCCTCCCGTCACTGCGCTCCTCGCGCATTAAGAACGTTGCGGGGGCTTGCAATGGCCGTTAGACAAACAGACCTTGCCCACCCTGCACTGTATCATGCCGCGCGCTGCGCGCTACGCGGGTAATGGCAAGTTGCTGTTGGGCCGCTCAGCAAGTGGGCCCCAGAGGTCTGACGAGCTGCTAGACGTAAACATGTTTGCGATGTGCAGTCGGATGTTCTTGATTGTCCTGGTCCTGCTCTTGAGCGTTGTGACCCTATACAGGCCCCTAGACATCGCTCAAGCCGGCGGAGCGCAGCCATCCAACGTCGGAACGGTGATTATTACCGACTCAGCTCTCTCCCCGAAAACCGTAACGATTGCCGTGAGCGGCAGCGTGCTTTGGACGAACCGCGGTACCGGCTATCACCAAGTCGTTGCCGACCGCGGGGCATTTAAAACCTTCCTGTTGCCGCCCGCAGGTTCAAATCGGCTGTCGTTTGCAGTCACGGGAATTTACCCGTACGCAGTAGACGCCAAGAGCAAAGGCACCATTATCGTCATTGCAGCGTTCGGTGCCGCTGCGGCGCCAACCCCCATTGGGCCTACATCATCAGCCGAAGCGAACAAATGCGGCCACCCGACAATCTACCACTACGACATTCGCGTCGACGTGCATCGATATGAAGAAACATCATGGGTGGATCGCACAGGAACACGGGTCAGCATCTCCGATTGGAAGGCGAGTTGGCCGAACGCCCAGCTGAGCGTGGAATGGTGTGCCGGCAGGCTAGGCATGGTAATCCCGGCTGGAATGGTCGCGCCTGACTCCGAGCACGGCCTGACCACGGGCCAATTCAACAGAAAGTTCGACTGGAATGATACCACGCCAACCGTTCAAAGCGATCCGCCTTGCCACTTTACTATTACGAACAGGGTGCCGGCCATGACATCCCTATTAGCCGAGTGGTACTCGGGGAGTAACGGTGGAAATTTCACTTTCTATGCGCTGGCAGTGCACAATGATCCAGACCCGGGCCGCGAGGAAATGCGTGTACTTGTTCAACAGTGCAACGGAGGTCCAGGTCACCGCGCATTATTAGGCGGCTGGTCTGAAGGTGAAGGTACTATGGGAACATCGGCGGCGCTCAAGCGGGTCAATGGCGTGGACTTCTCCATCACCGACCGTAACCTAGTGCTCACCATCCCGGACGCGAAGTACAAGCAGATGCCCTTCCCGCTGCCCGCTCTCGCCGCGGGGAAAGGTTTCAATTTCGACACGGGCATGCAGCACACTCACGTTACAACCAAGTACGGGTCCGATTCCATCAACGATCGAGCGATCGTGAGTTTTAGTCCAATGCGCTGATTGACGGTCTTAGCGAATATGGCCACACGCATGGCTCGACGCTCACTCCGTTGGCAAATTTGACCCACTCGAACATATGGGTGCTTGGGCCCCATCTTTGGCTATTCTAAAGTGTAGAGAGTTATGGCATAATGGGGTCATAGATTCGATCCCCTTTCTCGTTCGCTTTTCCATTGGAAGGGCATTATGATGCTTCGAACACTTCGCGTTCTTTCTTGCGCTCTTGTTTTAATAGTCACAATAGGAGCCACGACAAAGATCCTCGGCACCGCCGACGGAGAAAAGCCTGGAAGCCGTATAGATATTACCGAACTCAAGCGCGTTTCTGGAAACATGGTTTCGCTGAAGCTCGTCCTTGTAAATAATTCCGATGCCGTTATGTCGATGGGTGGCGCCTTCGAAGGTCCTGCAAACTCTCCAACCGATATCGAAAGAGACAGCGGAACGATTGCCGGGGTTAGTCTCGAGGACGCAGCAGGCAGCACCAAGTACACCGTCGTTCGTGATGCTGCGGGGAACTGTGTCTGCAGCAGTGGTTTGGGAAACCTTGCAGTGAAAAACAAAGTCAACCTATGGGCGAAGTTTCCAGCGCCGCCAGATTCAGTCACAAAACTGAACGTCGTGCTGCCACATTTTCAACCCGTCGAAGACGTGCCCCTCACACCACTTAGCAAGTAGGCGCTGTCGGATGCTAGTCTAGATACGTTGCGGGGCGACACAGCGTTCTCTCATCTCGGCGAAGCAATCGTGGAACCGCATGATCTCGCCACTTCTCGCCGCACGTTTGCGCTGCGCGCTCGGAAGTTGTTGATTGTCACGTTTCTGCTTTTGAGCGGCGTGACTTTGTATATACGCGCAGACATCAATCCCGCCAGGGGAGCGCAGCCACCCAAGGCGGGTTCCGTCACTGTAACCGACTCAGCGATCACCCCTACATCCGTGACGATCCTCGCCGGCGGCAGTGTACTTTGGACAAATCAAGGCTCCCGGCCGCACCGTATCGTCTCGTCTCGCGGTGCGTTCGACGCCTTCTGGTTGGCGTCCGCGCACTCACATCGCGTGCCGTTCCCGCTTCCCGGCGTCTACCCTTACACCGTTGACGCCGTGACCAAAGGTCTCGTCGTTGTCATCACCGGCTCCGCGGGCGTCACACCTTCCACGGGCGCTAATGCCTCCACCACCATATCAGAGAACTGTGGAAACCCGAAGATCTATCACTATGACATTGAGGTTACGGTCCACCGGGATGAGGCATACACTTTCACGCCGTGGCACACGCCGGGAACCGTGACCAGGGTCTTTGATTGGCAAGCGAACTGGTTACGCGCGCCGATGAGCGTAGAGCTGTGTCGCGGTCAAGTTCGCGTCTTGCTTCCGGCCGGTGCGTCGAGTACGAGTAATGCGGAAAAAGAAGGTTTGGCCGCCGGCGAGTCTACTGTTAAGATCGCCTGGGACGATAAGTCGGAGCTCATCGACGGGCTTCCGCAAGATCCGTCATCTCTCGTTCCGCTCTGCCACTTTACCGACATATCTGGGTCGCCGGCCAAGACGGCCCTTGACGGCTACCGGCTCCCGAATGGCAACAACGCCCAGTTCGAATTTCGAGCGATTCGGATTAACCCGCAAGCATATCATGACATGATAAATAAAAGCTGCGACCACCGCCGCGCCACGAGTGGACCTACCGTACCCCCACCCGATTTGGTGAGTAGCACTTTTGCGCCGTTTCACACGATCGACGGTTTGGGCTGGACCCTCAGCGAGGACGGACTGACTCTCTCCGTTTCCAGCCATCGCCCGCCGATGCCGTTTCCGCTAGACGCCTTGGCCCTTGGAAAGGGATTTGATTTCCGCACAGGACCGCTACGGACTGAAATTCGAACAACCGCAACATCAGATGCCGTCTCCGATTCGGCAACCGTGAGCTTCACGCCGGTGCGACCTTAATTTACATTCCTCTACGTGAGGCCCTGAGGCGCTCAAAACTTCACCGAATTGAGGCTTAGAGCACTTATCCACGAGGTTCTACTGGATTTCCGCAAGAAAAAAATGACGGTCAAGAATAGCTTGCCGTCACTGAAGCCTTGTGCGCGTAGAAAACCTTGCGGGGGATGGATTTGAACCACCGACCTTCGGGTTATGCATACTACTTCGGCTTTCGCCGCTCTGTCGCGAGACGACAGATTCGTAGTCTGGACTTTCCCTTCACCCGCCTTGTCAGACGGGTGCCTGCCATCAAGTCTCTACACCTTCCCCGTTAGAAGTTCCGAGAATTCTGAAGGGGCTTGGCTCGGGATTACCCTGCTAACGGCTTCCCCGACTTTGACAGGACATCCCACAAGAATTGCTTCTTGTGGAGCCCACGGTGCAATCAAGATCCTCAAGCGTAACGGTTAGCAGATAACCGAGGTCTTCGTTGACGTACGTTCGTGCTTGATTGCGTTGTATTGAGCCCGACGAGCTACCGGACTGCTCCACCCCGCGTTCCGTAGGTTAGCCGGGTTGTCGCAACGTACCTCCACGAGTACAATGCGTGCTTCGACATTTTCCATCGTAGCGTTTGACGAGGCTGCGGATGAAGTTGGCGTCGCTGTCCAATCCAAGTTTCTCGCGGTTGGATCGGCTGTGCCGTGGGCTACGGGCGGCGTCGGAGCAGTCGCAACTCAAGCGTGGGCGAACACAACATACGGACCACGAGGTCTAAGCTTACTCGAAGCAGGTCACGATCCCACGACAGTGATCGAGATGCTCACAGCAAGCGACGAGCAGCGCGATCAACGTCAAGTCGGTGTCGTTGACTGCAAAGGTCGATCGGCGACGTTTACCGGCGTGCGCTGCATGGATTGGGCGGGCGGCGTCTCGGAACTGAGCTTCGCAGCCCAGGGCAACATCCTCGCCGGTCCATCGGTTGTGGACGAGATGGCGGAGACGTTTAAGAGGACGGGGGGATGCTTAGCAGATCGGCTCATAGCCTCTTTACGTGCGGGGCAGGCTGCGGGCGGTGATCGGCGCGGCAAACAAAGTGCGGCTCTGTATGTGGCCAAACCCAATGGCGGGTACGGCGGCTTTAACGATCGTTACATCGACCTTCGAGTCGACGATCATCCTGAACCGATCGAAGAGTTAGTCCGCATCCTCGAGCTTCACAAGTTATACTTTTTCAAACCGGCGCGCGAAGATATCCTCACAATCGACCCTTCGCTCGGCGCAGAAATTTGCGAGCTGCTGCGCAAGACCGGAAGGTCGTTGCCTGGTAGCAAGTTCGATGATGTCGCGAAACGCGCGCTGGTGGAGTTTATGCACTCCGAAAATCTCGAGGACCGCGTCCGCTCCGACGGCACGATCGATCGTCAGACGCTTGGATATCTACGCTCATACCAACGCCGTTGAGCGACCGTACCTGGCTGCGGGGCTTGCCAAAAGCCGAACTACACGTTCATCTCGAGGGAACCACGACTCCTGAAGCCTACGCGCGCATCGCACGACGTAACGGCCTTGAAGTTCCGTCCGATCCCGCATCGCTGTTCCATTGCAGCAATTTCGAATCGTTTCTTAACGCTTTTCTCCACGTTGTCAGAGCGTTTCGAAGACCGGAGGATTTCGCCGAAATTACCGCCAGCTACTTGGAGCAAAGTGCGCGCGAGGGAGTCCGCCACGTTGAGTTTCTTTTCTCGCCTGCAACATTTCGGCACTTCTTCAAGGATATGGATCTCGAAAGCATTGTCGCTGCAGTTTACCAAGAATGCGCCCGAGCACGCGCGACCCACGGAGTCTCGAGCTTACTCATCTTTGATATGGTTCGTAACCTTGGTGAAAACGCCGCCTTCGCCGATATCGACTTAGCCCTCGCATGCGAGCGCTATGGCGTCGTGGGCGTTGGCCTTGGCGGCGACGAGCGTAAGTTTCCGGCCCGCGACTTGCACCAAGCGTTTGAGCGAGCCGAACGGATGGGCCTACGCAGAACGGTGCATGCGGGCGAAGCTGACGGCCGGCACAGCATCGTTGACGCAGTGGAATTGCTGCACGCCGAGCGGATCGGTCACGCAGTCGCCGCTGCTGGAGAAGAAGACGTGTTACGATTGTTGCGCTCCCGTGGTGTCGCGGTCGACGCCTGTCCGACGAGCAACACGGTGACGGGCGCATGGGATGGGCGTGGCGTGCACCCCATAGGCGAGTTCCTGAGAGCTGGTGTGTCTGTCACCCTCAGCAGCGATGACCCGTCGTTTTTTGGCGCAACGCTGCTCGATGAGTATGAGCGCGCAACTCAGCACGGTCTTGGACGAACCGAGATCATACAACTTGCGCGCAACAGCTTCCAATCGTCATTCGCATTCGACAAAGAAAAACGCGCCTGGCTCGAGGAGCTCGACGCGTATTTAGCAACGTCGCACGTGTGCGACGAGAAGCGGTCCGACGTCTAGGCTTAGGCGGGCGGACCCGGGATCACGTGGTAGCCTGCAATTTTCCCATCAGCGTCCAGTCGCAGCTTGATCGTGAGGTCGCCATGATCAAACTTTGCATCGAATGTATAACGGTGCGTCGGGATATCTGTTCCCGTTTCCGTGAGGCCTTGGTAGTTGCCCATGCGATGCATAAGGTCGGAGACCGCGCCGAGGCTGGCCCGAGTGACCTGCTGCGACGCTTCGCTGTCCATATTTGCCGTAACACCGCCCATATCGTTATTGTAGACGGCCTTTGTTACTTGATCGGCGAGCTTTTGTTCGTTGCCGGCGCTACCGCCGCAACCGGCAATCCCGAGCGTGGCTACGAGCAGCGTCGAGAGCAAGAACTTGTTCATGTTGAATGTGGCCCTTTCGTGATGAGGCTGGCACGCGGGCAGCGCTGCTCTCGGCAACGCTGCCATCTTGCCAGCTGTATTAGGAGCGATTTTTTAGAGCAGTCCCCAGCCGTACGATACGATCTGTGCTGAGTGAGCGGCTACCGCTGGAGCAACCTTCTTAGGAGCGGGTGCTGGCGCAGCAGCTACCGTCTGCGTTTGAACTCCCATTTGCGCGAGTTGCGTTTGCAGTTGACCGATCGCGGTTTTCTGCTGGTTGATCATCGAGTCTTTTACCGCAACCTCTTTTTTGAGCTCACTCGTTACGGCCACCTGATTATCGTATGCTCGAACTTCCGCTTTGTAAGCAGCCCGTGCATCATCGCGCTGCGACGCCAAAGCGGCTTGAGCTTGTGCGTCCTGAGCGTACTGTTGGTGGACCTTCTTGTTGTGATTGATGATGATCAGCGTTGCCGCCGCCGCGCCTACGCCCAGCAAAATATTGCGTGTGCTGGCTGCACCATCAGCAAGGGCCCGGGGTGCCGGCGTCAGCGACACCAGTATCGCCGCGATAACAGACATCGCTATTAAACTTTTAATCTTCATAGAATTGCGTGATTACCTCCGCATCAATATCAACGCTTCACTTATCGCCCATGTTTCGCTTGGTTAACCCAGAAGCCAGCAATCGTCCCGGAACGTGACCCAGCTCATCAAAGGGCAGCGGTTAGACCCTTGCTACATATAGCTCTTCAACTTCCAACCCGAAAATGCTGGGTGAGGCTAAGTCTCGAATAAGGTGAGCCTAAATTGTGACGAGAGAGGCTCCAAGTGACGAACTCCGCCCTGAAGTTTCCGCCTTCGCTTGCTCCGCACGAGCCAGAAGTCAGCCCCAACGTCGAGATGTACCTCAAATCGGTCGTGCGCCTGTACAACGGCGATGAGCCCGTTTCGACCTCGGCGATCGCGCAAGAGCTCGCGATTTCGCCTGCCTCTGTTTCCTCGATGTTGAAGAAGCTTGACGCGGACGGTTATGTCGTCCATGAAGGGCGTCACGGTGTCATTCCGACGCCGGAGGGCGCGCGCATCGGCGCAGTGACGCTGAGGCGACAGCGCCTCGCTGAGCGGCTGCTCGTCGATCACCTCGGGTTGTCGTGGGAGATTGCCGGCATCGAGGCGTGCCGGCTGGAGCACGCGATCTCGCCCGCGGTTGAAGCGCATTTGGCTAAGTTCCTTGACGAGCCGCAGACGTGTCCGCACGGGCACCCGATTCCGCGAGCCGATGGGACGCTGTGGCAACACGAGGGCGCAATCGACCTCATCGATTTGCCGTTGGATGTCCGCGCTGCCGTCCTTGAGGTTAAGCACGATATCCCAGAACTGCTCAAGTTCCTCGGAGAGATTGAGCTACGGCCTGGCGCAGAACTCTTTATCAAACATAGGGAGCCCGCGGCTGGGCTTCTCACGATTAATCTGGACGGTCGCGAGCACACTATTAGCGCACAGCTCGCCGGCGACATCATCGTTCGCAAAGTGCAAAGCGCTGCACAGGCAAGAAGCCGCCATATCAAATGAGGAAACACGCCCGCTCTATATTTTCGGCACTGGCATTTGTACTCATCACGTGTGTGATCGGGTCGGCGGCGCGTGCCGACGGTGCGTTGGCGGCGTCTCGCCCGGCCGCCGACTACGAGCAGTTCCGAGCCGCTGCGGAGGCTGCCGCTGCGCGCGATTTTGATGCGCTGCCAAGCCTGCCTCGGGTGACCGGCGGCAAAGTCAAGACATTTTACATCTTCGCGGAAGCAAAGCCATGGGAAGTTGCGCCGGGCATTGTACGACAAGCGTGGACGTACAACGGCACGGTGCCCGGCCCCACCATTCACGTGCGGCAAGGAGATCGCGTGCGGGTTATTCTCGTGAACGATCTGCACGAACCCACGACCATTCACTGGCATGGACTTACGGTCGATCCGGACATGGACGGCGTTCCGGGCATGAGCCAAAATGCCGTGCAACCAGGGCAAACGTTCACCTACGAATTCACGGCAAGCGATCCGGGCACGTACATCTACCACACGCACTATGACGACCTCAATCAACTTGATCTCGGCCTCTACGGTGCTGTGGTTGTCGACGATGCAAAGCCAGTCGAGCACTACGACCGCGACTACCTCATGCTGATCTCATCGTGGCGCATTGCATCCGATACGGAGAACTATTTCAGCATCAACGGCAAGAGCTACCCACTCACCAAACCCTACATTGTAAAAAGTGGAGACCGTGTCCGCATCCGCGAGATCGACATCAGCGGCACTGAGTTCCACACCATGCACCTGCATGGCCACCGTTTTCAAGTTGTTGCCATTGATGGGCAGCTGGTGCGCCCGCAGAACCGTCAATCGATGGTCACGCTTGCGCTCGGTCCGGGTGAGACTCGTGACATTGCCTTTCGTGCAAATGCAAAGCCAGGAACTTGGATGGTGCACTGCCACGTGCTCGACCACCTGATGAACGGTCCGGTCGGCCCCGGCGGCTTAATGACGTCAGTGCAATACGAGAACGCTCGCGATCGCACGGGCCTGACCGCTGCGGCAAACGTCATGAAAATGGGAACGGGCGGTGACGCGCAATCCGGCTTCCCGCCGATGAACCAGACAACCGTGTACATTCTCGGTGCGATCGCGGGATTGACGATTTTCTTTGGGCTGCCGTTTGCCGCACTCAAGAGAATTTCAAAGCGGGGCATAGCGTTGATGAACGCCATTGCGATCGGTGTGCTGTTTTTCTTGCTCTTCGACATCCTCCGACAGGCGGGCGAGCCGATCCAAGACGCGCTGCACAGAATGCAGCTCGGAGCGCCGCGAACCGAATTTTGGGGATTGCTCGGGATCTACTTGGGGGGGTTCGGTGTTGGGCTCTTGAGCCTCGTCTTTTTCTCGCGCTCGTTTATGGCGAAGACACCTCTGGGAATCGTCAGTCCTATGAGCCTTGCGACGATGATTGCGGCCGGCATCGGTCTCCACAACTTTAGCGAGGGTCTTGCCATCGGCCAGTCGGCGGCAACCGGGGCAATTCAGCTCGCGCTGCTGCTCATCATCGGCTTTGGTTTGCACAACATGACTGAAGGCTTCGGCATCGCGGCGCCGCTTGCCGGATCGGGCGCCGGTGGCGCGGGCTCTATCGTTCGGCTTGGTCTCATCGGTGGCGCGCCGACATTTCTGGGAACGGTCACCGGCTATCACTTTGTGTCGCCGGCCCTCTCCGTGTTATTCTTAACGCTTGCCGCAGGCGCAATTATCTACGTCATTAGTGAGATGACGAACGTCGGCGCAAAGATCGGTTTCAAAACGCTCGCCACGGTGGGAGTGTTCATCGGATTTGCAATTGGTCTGGGGACCGATCTGATCTTGACTGCTGCAGGCGCCTAGCGAGAGTGTTGCGGTAAGTTGTTTTTTATTCCTCGGACTTGCTTGACTTGGCCGCTTCGGCTAGATTCTTCACAACGGTAGCATCGGCGAGGGTCGTCGTATCACCCAGCGGCCGCTCTTCCATAACGTCGCGTAACAGTCGCCGCATGATCTTGCCGGAGCGCGTTTTTGGCAGTTCGGGCGTGAACGTAATGTACTTCGGACGCGCAAAGGCCCCGATTTTCAAGGCAACGTGCTTGCGCAACTCATCCGCGTCGCCAGTGGATCCGACGCCTCCGCCCTTGAGCGTGACAAACGCGGCGATCGCTTCGCCCGTAATTTCATCTTTTTTGGAAACGACCGCCGCTTCGGCAACCCGAGGGTGATCGACGAAGGCGCTCTCGACCTCGGTCGTCGAGATGCGATGACCGGATACATTCATCACGTCGTCGACGCGGCCTAGCAGCCAATAGTAGCCGTCTTTATCCCGTTTGCAGCCGTCTGCCGGGAAGTAGTAGCCTCGTTTGGCAAACTTACTCCAATACGTTTGGAGATAGCGATCGTGTGCTTTCCACAGCGTTCGCAACATCGCGGGCCACGGTTTTGTGACGACGATGTAGCCACCGCCGCCGAGCGGCACGGAGTTACCCTCGTTGTCAACGACATCCGCAAACACACCAGGATAGGGAAAGGTCGCAGAACCAGGTTTTGCCGCCGTGATCCCTGGCAGCGGTGAGATGAGGATCATCCCCGTTTCCGTTTGCCACCACGTGTCGACAACCGGGCAGCGTCCGCCGCCTATATGCTCGCGGTACCACATCCAGGCCTCTGGGTTGATCGGCTCGCCCACCGAACCGAGCAGGCGTATCGAAGAGAGATCGTGTCGCGCAGGATACTCCGGCCCCCATTTCATGAACGTGCGGATTGCCGTGGGGGCCGTGTAGCAGATCGTGATCTTATATTTCGCGACCAGTGCCCAGAAGCGGTCCTTGTCGGGAAAGTCCGGCGTGCCCTCATACATGACGCTCGTCGTCCGGTTGGCAAGCGGCGCGTAGACGATGTACGAGTGCCCGGTCACCCAGCCGATGTCGGCCGTACACCAATACACATCGCTGTCGCGCTTAATGTCGAAAATATTGAAATGCGTTGACGTGACGCCCGTGAGATACCCGCCGGTTGTATGCACGATGCCCTTTGGCTTCGCCGTCGTGCCGCTCGAGTACAAAATGTAGAGCACGTCCTCGGCGTCCATGCGTTCCGGCTCGCACGTGTCGGGCTGCCGGTCGACCATCTCATGATACCAAACGTCGCGCTGCGGTTCCCAATGAACCGGATCGCCGACGCGGCGAACCACGAGCACTTTCTCCACGCAGGTATCACCCGCGAGCGCATCGTCGGCGATATTCTTGAGCAAAATCTTGCCGCCGCGCCGCCAGCCTTGATCCTGCGTGATGAGCACTTTGCATTCGCCGTCGAGGATACGGTCGCGCAAACTTTCGGCGGAAAACCCGCCGAAGACAACGGAGTGGATCGCGCCAACGCGCGCGCACGCCAGCAGCGCCGTCGGCAACTGTGGTACCATGCCCATGTAGATCGCGACGCGATCGCCGCGTCGCACGCCGAGTTCTTTGAGCGCATTTGCTAGCCGGCACGTCTCGCGCAGTAACTCTCCGTAGGTAATCTGGCGCGTATCACCAGCCTCGCCTTCCCAGAAGTAGGCGACCTGCTTTCCATGCCCAGATCCGACGTGACGATCCAGGCAGTTGTAACTGGCATTGAGCTTGCCGCCGTCAAACCACCGCGCGACCTTGGCTTTGTCATCCCAATGCAAGGTCTTGCGCCAACGCTCGAACCAGTCGAGGCGCTCGGCCTCACCTTCCCAGAATTTCTCAAAATCTGCCGCCGCTTGCTTGTAAATGTCGGGATCGCGCACGTTGGCCTGTCGGGCGAAGGTCTCGGGCGGCTGGAAGGTACGGTTCTCGTCGAACAGCGCCTCGATGGCCTGCTTGGCTTCGGTCGCATGCTCGTGTTGATCCGGCATTGTCACCGCTTCCATGGCGAGCGTAGTTCGCGCGGGTCATTCGCTGCAGCGAGCCGAATTCTTGCGGCATAAAGGATGGGTTGAGCAATGGCAACACGAGTAGGCAGCGCACCGAAAACGAGCGACAGCAAAGATCTCCTTGTCGGTAAAACGGCCGTCATCACAGGTGCCGGGCGAGGCATCGGTAAGGCAATTGCAACGGCCTTTGCACACGCTGGTGCCTGCAGCGTCATCGTCGTCCGCGAACGGGCGACGGGCGAAAAGCTGGCACGCGAGCTCAAAGATCAAGGGTTCAAAGCAGATTTTGCGGTTGCTGACGTCACTGATCCGGCCCAGATTTCCATGCTCGTGCTCGACATTACGCAGCGCTATCCGGTTGTCGACGTCCTCGTCAACAACGCCGGCATTTTTCTCGACGAGGATCGCGCAATGCGGCCGTCAGAAATCGACCCGCTCGTCCTTCAGAAGACACTCGACGTCAATCTCTTCGGCCCGATCCGCGTCTGCAATGCGTTCGCGCCGAATATCGCCAAAGGCGGGCGCATCATCAACGTTTCGTCTACCATGGGTCAATTCGCGGGGACGGCGGATGGACGCGGTCCCGCCTATTCCATCAGCAAGGCGGCGCTCAACATGTACACGCAGCTCCTCGCCGCAGATCTGCGCGAGCGCTCGATCATGGTCGATTCATTTCATCCCGGATGGGTCAAGACCGATATGGGCGGCCCTCAAGCAAGAGTCGAACCGCAAGACGCTGCTCGTACCGCGTTGTTTCTCGCCAGCCGGCCGCTTTCAGACA
>Ga0185299_10004993_pt1 | contig 15414 bp, 16 predicted proteins | sample PaiPotPPA55metaG_FD_128002 | JGI IMG/M metagenome (GOLD analysis project Ga0185299, IMG submission 128002) | Iron sulfur acid spring bacterial and archeal communities from Banff, Canada, to study Microbial Dark Matter (Phase II) - Paint Pots PPA... ...
TCACCGCTCTATGTCGCCAGCAACGAGCAGGTCAGCAGCGGCACGGGGTTTCAGTGGCGGCAGTCCGACGTTGTTTCGCAGTCACTGGCAATCGAGATTTGGTGTTCCGTCCTCGAACCACACTCGATATTCGCGGCATGGCGTAGGTCTCAGATGGTATATCTCCTTCGACTTGCTGAACATGAGTGCTGTCGAGGGGCGCCGCTGAATGAAGCATCGTTGCAGTATCCATGATGTCGTGCTTTGCCACGCCCCAAAGAAGGTAACGAGCGGCCTCTTGGCACAACTCACTGACCCGCTTGACCAGTGGAAGAATGGGAGAGCCGACGATTCCGGTCGCGTGGCGCGGCACCTCATAGTCAAGCATCGCGAAATCTGCGCGTTCGTCTCGGCGCGGAAGGCACGCGTTATGTTTGCAGGGGCACTTTGACTACACCTCAACTGCGAGGCAGATACTGATGAGGCTTAGGCCCCTTCAGTGGTAGAACGTTGACCTACGGCTCGCTCCTCGACGCCTCACCGCGGTCATAGGCCGAAAAGGTTCTGCTGAATCTGCCGCAGATGCCCCGTCAGAACTCGCCCCGCCTCATCGGCGTCGCGGTCGCGCAAGGCTTCCACGATAGCGCGATGTTGCGCCTCGTATTCCTTTCGACGCTCCGGCGTCAATGAGTGACGCTTGAGTCGGCCCCATTCCCCTTGTTCGCGGACCCGATTCGTAAGCTCAAGAATCTTAAGGAAGAACGAGTTGTGAGTCGCCAGCGCGAATGTGCGATGCAGTTCGCCGTCCCAGTGTTCGAATTCTTCAATGGTCTGTGCCGCTTCCGAGCGCTCGATGCATTCCGCCATGCGAGCGAAATCCGACGAGTTTGCATTGCGAGCAATGAGCTTGGGCATCAACGGTTCGATGAGCAGTCGCGCCTCCATCAACTCGGCTGGGCTGGTTTGCGTCGCGGAAATTTCCTCTTCCTCACCCGGCTCGGCCGGCGGCAATGCTTGAGCCGCACCCGGCCGCACAAAGGTCCCGCTTCCCACGGCTTGCGTGATGAGCCCTCGGTCCTTTAAGTCCTGAAGAACCCTTCGGACCGCACCGCGCGAAGCGCCAAACTGTTCACTCAGGTGCCGCTCCGCTGGCAACTTCACGCCGTCACCCATGCGACCGGACGAAATCTCCGAGATTAAATAGACCGCGAGCGCCTTAGCGCCGACGGCCCGGATAGGGCTTTTCGCTGCTACTTCGCTCATTGCGCTGCTCCTTCGCATTTTTAGGGATTGTACCACGAACAGTACCAATTGGTCGTTATTTTGGTTTACCCCGACTTGAAATGCATCCAATATGGTTCTACAGTCTGTCCTACGAAAACCAATTGGACTAATTCAGGAGCCACTCTATGAAACTCGCGAATCTCAGTGTTGACGGCAAGAAGGTCATCGCTGTCGTAGACACCGACGCACAGGCGTTTTGGTCGGTGCACACCTTGGTCCCGGAGTTCACCGGCGACATGGTCCAATTGGTTCAATCTTTTGGTCAATTGAAGGGCGACCTTCGCCCACGCGGCGAAGGCCGGCCGCTCAGCGAGGCAACGGTCCTTGCTCCTATCGAACAACCGCGTCGGAACATCTTCTGCGTGGGCAAGAACTACCACGAGCATGCGGCCGAGTTCCAGAACTCTGGTTTCGACAGTAGCGCCAAAGACGGCGAACACGCGCCTGAGGCCCCCGTTGTCTTTACTAAGCCGGGCTCGACCGTCATCGGTCCGGGCGTCAAGATTCCACGTCACGCCGACGTGACCAACCAACTCGACTACGAGGCTGAGTTGGGCGTAGTCATTGGCCGTGCCGGACGCGGAATTAAGAAGGCCGACGCCATGGACTACGTGTTCGGCTACACCGTTATCAACGATTTCACCGCACGGGACCTTCAAAAGCTCCACCGCCAATGGTTCATTGGCAAATCGCTCGATGGCTTCTGTCCGATGGGTCCGTATCTCGTGACCGCCGACGAAGTGGACGGCCAGAACATCGACGTCAAGTGCTGGGTCAACAGCGAGCTGCGCCAGAACTCGAATACCAAGCAACTGATTTTCGACATCCCGACGCTCATCGAAACGCTGTCGGCCGGCATCGAACTGCAACCTGGCGACGTCATCGCAACCGGCACGCCCGCAGGTGTCGGCATTGGTTTCAATCCGCCGAAATTCCTGCAAACCGGCGACGTCATCCGCATTGAGATTGAAAACGTCGGTGTGCTCGAAAACGAGGTGGGCGAATGACGACAACGCTCGTGAATAACGTGGCTGTCGAAGTGGACGGTGACGGGCAGGCAGTCGTTTGCATCCATGGGCTCGGTGGCTCGTCGAACAACTGGACGCCGGTACTGAGCGCCTTCGAGGGTATGAAGATTGTCCGCCCGGACCTTCCGGGGAGTGCGCGCTCGCCGCTGCGCGATAAGTCTCTTTCCATCGATGTCTTTGTTGAAACGCTTGCCGCTGTCCTGAGCGAGCTGGGCGTGTCAAAGGCCCACGTCGTGGCGCATTCGATGGGCACCATCGTCGCCCAGCATCTCGCCATTCGACATCCGGAACTCGTGAAGAGCCTAGCGCTCTTCGGACCGCTCCTGGTGCCGCCCGAACAGGGACGCGCCAGTATCCAGGCCCGCGCTGCGCTCGCCCGTGAAAAAGGGATGGACGGCGTCCAAGAGATTGCCGACGCCATCGTCAAGGGCGCCACCAGCGTCGAAACGAAGGCGCAGCGCCCGGTCACGGTCGCCCTTATTCGTGAAAGCGTGATGCGGCAACCGGCTGAAGGCTACGCACAAAGTTGCGAAGCGCTGGCTGGCGCGCAGCCGGCAGAAATCGAGAAGATTTCAGTGCCGACGCTTCTTATCACCGGAGATGAAGACGGTGTCGGACAGCCGGCAGCGGTAAAGGCGATGGGAGAACGTATCGCCGGAAGCAAGGTGACGGTGTTGCCGGGTTGCGGCCACTGGACGACCTTCGAAAAGCCCGCCGAATGTGCCGAAGAGCTCAAGGCCTTTTACAAGTCAATGCAGTAAGTCGCCCACCCTTGGAGGAGATATGAACCGAATCGTATTTACTAATGTCAACATCTTCGACGGCACCGGTGCAGACACGTTTAACGGTGAAATCCTGGTTGAAGACAATCGCATTACCCGTGTTTCCAAGAACGGCGACACGGTGAACGCGGGGGATGCCCGCGTCATCAATGGTCGTGGCAAATTCATCATGCCCGGCATGACCGAGGCCCATACGCACTTTTCGTGGAATGACCAGCCGTCACTTTCGGCGATTCAGTTCATGCCGCCAGAAGAGCATATCTTGTGGTGCGTGCGGGTAGCCAAACGCTACCTCGAGATGGGCTTCACGTCCGCATTGGGCGCCGCCGCTGCGAAGGCGCGTCTCGATGTCGTGCTGCGCAATGCCATCAATGCTGGCGAATTTCCTGGGCCCCGCTACCTCGCGGGCAGCCAGGAAATCACAACCCTCGGTGGGCTGGGCGACAACACGCTTCCCCATCTGCCGTTCCGCGAGTTGAACTTCGGCGAGGTCGTGAGCGGCCCCGAAGAAGTGCGCAAAGCCGCGCGCATGTTCCTTAAGTACGGCGTCGACCATCTGAAAATCAACTTGTCGGGCGAGTATATCGCTGGCATTCCGGCAGAAGCATCGCCGTTTTCAGAAGAAGAAATCGCGATGCTCGCGGCTGAAGCGAAGCGCGCCGGCAAACGCGTGGCGGCACATGCGCGGTCGAGTGAATCGGTGAAGCAGTGTGTGCGTCATGGGCTCGAACTCGTGTTCCACGCCAGCTTCGCTGATGAGGAAGCGCTCGACATGCTCGAGGCGAATAAAGAGAAGCACTTTGTTGCGCCCGGCATCGGCTGGCTTGTGAGCACCCTGTACCACGCAGAAAAATGGGGCATCACTGAGGAGGTCGCGACGAAGATGGGGTATGCGCGCGAACTCGAGGTGGCGTCCGAAACGCTTAAGAAGATGCATAAGCGCGGCATCCGCATCTTGCCAGGTGGCGACTATGGCTTCGCGTGGATGCCCCACGGTACCAACGCGCGGGACTTAGAACATTTCGTCAAATACATCGGCATGACGCCGAAGGAAGCGCTGCTGTCCGCAACCAAGCTCGGCGGTGACCTTATGATGCAGCCAGAAAGCATTGGTCAAATTGCTCCTGGCTTTTACGCTGACTTGGTGATTATCGATGGCGACCCCCTGCAAAACCTGAAGTTGCTACAAGACCCGGAGAAGATATCGTTGGTCATGAAGGACGGCGAAATCATTAAGAGCTGCCAGGATGACCTGCCCGCTCAGGCTGCAATTCACAACAGAGACGGCAACGAGCCGTTGCGTGAACCTGGTCTCAACAAAGCTCTGCAAGAGACGCACTGACGTGGTCTTGGGGGCGCATTCCTCCATCATCATAAAAAAGCAGGACGCCGCGCTTTACGCGCGGTGAGTCTGCACGTCCAACAAACCTCAGGGGGAAGACAGAAAAATGTGTGATTGCATTGGGAAAGCGCTCGAGCTCGGCATGTCGCGACGCGGCTTCCTCGGCGCGAGCTGGAAGATGGCGGGTGCCGGCGTTCCGCTTCTGTTGGGTCTCCCAGCAAGCGCCGCAGAGGTCGACCAGCGAAAGCAAGGACCGCAGCAAGTTCCTGATTGCAAGTAGTGCCGACGCTGCTCACGCCGCTAGCGTGGGTACTATGAGCAAGGCGAAGACTGCGGCTAAGAAGGCTTCGAAAGCGGTTGCCGGCGCAGTTGCTAACAAGGGACAGCGGAAAGGCGTTGCCATGCGGATGAGGACGCGGACATGCTTGCGGCAACGTGGCATCGTTTCCTCGTGTTTTGTGCGATGTTGGTAGCGTCTTCACCAACATGAGCGAGGCATTCAACTTCGCATACGTGGGCGTGAACAGGTCGATTGGCCTCTGCCTTATTTTCGTGCCTGGCTTCAGGCGTTCGTATTTATGGGCAGCTCAGAGGACGGCGGGCTCGTGGGAAGAGGCCGCGTAGCGGAAAGAACATACGACGCGTCAGCTACAACCCGCGGGACAGGGCGCACTGTGGTCAACTTCCGCCTGTCGGCAGTAGGCGGAAACACGCACCAGTTGCCGTCATCGTGCCGAAAGAAGAACAACGCGCGAGCTCCGTCCTCCGACGAGGTCTCGACGCACACATAGCGTCTACCGCCCCAACGCGTGCGACTGAATTCAGTCACATGAACCGGTATCGCGGGAGCCGGAGCGAGCCATTTTTCGACCTGGCACCGCAGGGACTGCTCATTCGAGTTTTTCATGTTCCCCTCCAGCAAGTCTGAGGGCGGCCGACATTGATAGAGCGCACGTCTCGAAAGATGGTTTTCGCCACCAGACCGTACATTCCCAACCAGAAGCATTGACGCGAGTTCGTTTCGAGGCACCGCATCGGCACGGCATGTTCGTGTTGGCAAACGCCAGCGCCGGGCCCTTTCAGGGTTGCCGCTGGCGTTTGTGAAAGACGTTATTGCCCGATTTCTCGCGTTCATCTCCTCAACGTCGCAGACGACCACGATGTTGACCTCGGGTTTGTGAGTTCTGAAACCGAATATTTCATGAAGTGGGCGCGTACCCCGGGCGGCAACCTTTGACGTCGTCATCGGTTGCGCGCGGGGTCGTGTTCATGCAGCGGCTCACGCACTTGCCGCGCGGCGTGCTATTCCTGTTTTGCAGTTTGTATCCGCAGCGAAGGTCAGCGTTGCAGCCAGACCAAAACCTGTTGCCAACGGTCGGCGGTCATCAAGCCGAACCAGTCATTGTGGCCGGCGTTAGGCAACAAAAGGAATTGCGCGTGCGGATGCAGGTGCAACGCGCAGCGTCTTCCTCTCTTCTTTGGTGTTCGCGGGCGTGCCCACACTCGCATGCCATCATGAAGTTCCTTGGATTTAGGCTCCGCCGACATCAGCGGTCACCGGCCAAAAAGCGCCCAGCCGATGTCGCACCACCCCTTTCGCTATTGGGCGCCATGGTTGTCCCGCCAGTGCATCGTGCGTCTGATGTTGAAAGCGCGTCCCTTCGTTATAGCGACCTGTCTGCCGTTAAACGGTTGCCAAGCGCTCGAAGTGGTCGAAGCGCGGAAACGGTGCCTGCACCTCTGTTACCTCAAGCTCGTCGACAAGCGCTGCGGACATCCCCTCGCTTAACCAGGCACACATGTCGGCAAGCTGCTCCGGCGAGCCTTGGAGCATCGCTTCTACCGAACCGTCTTTTCGGTTACGGACCCAACCGGTGACGCCCAGCGCCATGGCGCGGCGTACGCAGGCCTCCCGATATCCGATTCCCTGCACACGGCCACGTACTCGCACCAATCGGGTTTCGAGCATCCCATCGTTGTCGTCAGGTTCCATATGCGCGGTCCCGCATTAGTGTTGAAGCACCCCGGCCTCTCGATGAAGTGATTCTGCACTTGCATGCTTGCGCATTTTCTCCCACAGGCTCTTCTCGGGAATACAAGGGGCGTGGGCCGTCTCGGAAACGTGGCCCTGGTGCTGCAGCAGTGCCGCGCGAATGAGCGCGTTTTCGCATGTCGTCATGTAGCCGTCCAGAGGGGTAAACGAGACCGTGTTTCAGCGAATGAACGGCGCTGGATTTCCCGTCGCGCTTGCACCTGAAGGAATCGACGCGGCGGTTAGATAGCGCCCGCTGTGCACCCGTGGTCGGTGCCGCGAGAGCAGCGGCGAGGTAACCGGATGGCACCACCCTTGGGTTTTCAGCACCTTCGATTTCGGCACATGGAGCTTCCGCCTCGGCACTGCGACAATGCCAATTTGCGTGTCAATTGCAGTCGTAGCCAGTACGCCGACTCCACCAGCAAATTGCCTGGCCATCAGTGCAGATGAACATGCTTCCTACCGTGTCGCATTGAACAGTTGACTGTCGACGAGCAGTTGAAGACGGACTATCCTTCGCAATCTCCAAATCGGATGATGCGACGGCAGCCTCTATTGCTGCGCGAACTTTCGCCACTCCGTTCGTAGGGTTATTTTTCGAAGTCGTTGTGGTGGGAATGGCACTGCAGGCAGAGACGAGCGCGACCACACAAGCGCCAATGAGCGTGTTTCTAGTCTTTGAGGGTGCCACGACTTTTTCCTCGTATGTGCTTGCGGAGCACCAAGCCGTTGCGATGTACAGAAATTATAGAAAGTTTACATGCTCGTCGCAGGAAGAAGTTCTCGTCGATATTGCCTCGACAATCCGACAATCCGACAATCCGACAATCCGACGAACTTACACGCTGTACTGCCTTGAGGGCATAGGGTTCGACTAACGGAGGTTCGGAGGTCAACGCCGGCGTCGACGTAAAGTGCATCGGCGCGAGGTCATGCGAAATTCAGGATGATAGACAAATTCGAGCTCGCTTCCAGATATGCCAGGACTGCGAGTTCGTTTTCGAAGAGAAAAAGGCAAGAACGTGTCGCGGGCAATGAAACATTGGACGGCTTTTGAGCGGCGGTTCTCACGGACACAGCCATAGTCACGGGCACGACCATGTACATGGACACAATGAGAAGAAGAAGCACAAAAGATTTTTGCTCCGGCCGGCGTGTTCACCGTCTCCATCTTCGAGGATGGCGTGCCGCCAGTTTTCCGGATTACGCCGGCAACCGGGAATTCGCGACTGGACCCGTCGGCAGTGTCCATAACGACCATCTGGCTAAACGGCGCACATCAGATATTCGAGTTGGCAAACCGTGGTGGCTATCTGGAATGTGGCGCGCTCGTTGAGCCGTCGCATCCGCTCGTCTTACGCAATAAAACGCGCTCCTAGCTGAATCGGAGTTCGGTCCCAGGGCCCGCCGTTCTCGTCGAGACGTGAACACGCTGAAGCAGAGCCTGCAGGTCATCAATGTTAAATGGCTTGGACAATATGGTCACACCGGCATGTCTTGCTCGCTCAAATTCCTCGGCGTAGCCGGTCATCAAGGCAATCGCCTGATGCGGCCGAGTGCGTCGAACCTTCTCGGCTACATCTATGCCACTATTCGTACCTGGCATCTGTATGTCTGAGAGAATGAGGTCGAATGTCTCACCCTCGTCCAACAATTGGAGTGCCGCGTCGCCAGTTAGCTCGTGCCGCGCGTTCCAACCAAACACTTCCAGCACGGCGGCGAGACCCGCTGCAACTTCTTCGTTATCCTCTACGAGCAGGACGGACCCTTGGCTCGCCGACCCGGTCGTATGTGGCGACGGTGCCGATGCGGCAGCTTGTTGCGTTGTCTCGCCAGTCCATCTGGGAAGATAGAGGCGTATCGTCGTGCCTGTCCCGACCACGCTATCGATTCGTGCAGTGCCGGCTGCTTGTTCGCACATAGCAAAGACCTGTGCGAGACCGAGTCCGGTACCTGCGCTGGCCGCCTTCGTGGTGAACAGCGGCTCGAAAGCGCGCTGTACCACCGCAGCCGGCATCCCTTTTCCGTTATCCGAGCATGCCACCACAACGTACTCTCCCGGTTGCAAGCCGCCAGATGCTTCAACCAGGCGAACATTTTCACAGTGAATAATGAACTCGCCGCCGTCCGGCATAGCGTCCTTCGCATTAACGGCAATGTTGATTACAGCGGATTGCAATTCCGTTGAGTCAACGAAAACCGGCCAAAGTCTCTCAGACGAGTTGATAGTCAATTTCACGTTCTCGCCCAAGGACGTGTGAATGAGCGATGCATCATCGTCGAGCCACCGCTCTAACTGAATCGCTTCCTGACGCAGCGGCTGTTTACGAGCAACACTTAGTAATCTACGAGCAAGTACTTCCGCCCCATCAGACGCACGCTCGACGGCTGTAACCTCCTTCTCCACACCGTTGAATCCTTTGCGCCGCGCCAGTTCCATGTTGGCCTTCACGACCATTAGCAAATTGTTGAAGTCATGGGCTACGTTCGCGACGAGATTTCCGAGGGCACCCATTCGCCTCATTTGACGACTTGCAGCCTCAGCAGATAGACGCATCCCGACCTCGGTTCGCCAGCTCTCCCAAGCCGACTGTTCAGCCTTAAGCCTGCGCAGAGAGAAGACGACGAGTAACCAGATACCCGTGCATGGAATCAACGTCGCAAGGGCGATGAGGCCATCGCGCTGCAGCCATCTGCTTGTGACTGCGGAGACTGCCACTCCTGCGGTCACATAGAGAGGATAAGCGCCGACCTTTCGATAGGCCAGGAGCTTGTCGACGCCATCGAGCGTTGATTTAACCCTTATGCGACCGTATGGCCCTTTGCCTTCGATGGCGTTGGCTAGGGGCAAATTTCGTACGGGTGCGGGCTGCAGCCGGGGCGTAGGGAGTCTGACCAAGATTCCCCCATCTCGACGGAACAGCCCGAGCGTTACCCCGCTTTCTCGCGCCGCTAGCTCCTGATAGAAGGAGAAGAAATAGTCTCGTCGGAGAGAAATTGATACAACACCGAGAACGTGGCCGTCAGGAGCGTGTCGAGCAGTGGTTGTATTAAACACGTCAGTGCCGGTAGTCACGTTTCGCAGGGGCAATGAAATCTCAATTGATGCGGCTTCTCTGCTCGCCGACTGGAAGTCACCGCGGTCAAGGATAGAGATGGGCGGAGCGGGATATAGGAGACTGCTCGCTAGAAGGCCACCGTTCTCACCAAAAATCGAGATAGACGCAATCTGCGGCAACCGCTCTGTCATGTCGTGAAGGGTGCGATGGAGCTCGTCTTGGCGTGCGAGCACATGCGCGTCGTCGTCCGAGCCGAGCATGCCCACAATCCGTGACGACATTTCCCGGTTCAAGTCGAGCACCTTGACTGCTTGCTCTTCGGCCACGCGCGCGAGGCGGTCGATAACCTCAGATGAATCCACAAGCCTTCCCTCGTAACCGACGTATCCGTACCCGACGATGAACAAGAGGGGCGTCACGATGGATGCGAGCAATACGACTATCAGCAGACGCCGGGTTGCGCCGAAATCCCTTGGCGGAACGGGAATCTCCAGGGCGGACCTGTCTAGCGGCGACGCTTCTTGATGCTCATTCATCAAAAGTCCTGAATTCTTCGGAACGCGAAGATTATCCACACGGATGAGCGGCGTCAAACGCGTTCGGAGGAGACTTCCGTGCGAAGGCGGGTTGCAACTCAGCGCATAACCATTTTTCGTATGCTTAACGACACAAACCGCCTCTTTTCACGTTGTCTGATGAGAATGGATTTCTATTGTCGCTGCTGTTTCGAATGCGACCTTATTCCGCCTAGCCATTTGACCGGGGGACTTTTGGTTAACAGAGCCTGAGACTACGGTAGAAGTTACCGCCGGGCACAAGTCGTCCGTCGACAGCGAAACGATTCGCTTGAGAAGTAGGTTGCGGCTCTGCGACACCAAATTTGCTGCGGCTTCGGGGCGCCCAACACTCATATGATTCGGTCGGTTAGGCTACGCGGACGTCGGCAGAAGTAGCACACCAGATTACGGCGGCTCGCCTCGAGCCAGTGACGATTTCTCGAAGAAAACGTCGAAAAACTGATTTTGTTGCAGAATTTCGAGTCGAGTGAAAAATTCTCGAGTCTTTTGGCCTTGGGCGGCACCAGTCCTCGTTGTTGTCCCTCCGATTACCGCCCATGAAGATAGCCTGCGGCGCCGGCTGCGTTCGACCGGTTCTTCCGACTATTCAGCGTTAATACGGGGTGTCGGAATTAGGGCGAGAACTCTAGAATGCGGCTGCCCTCCAGTTTTAATCGTTGACGTGTCGCACTGACGTAACAGTTCATTGAGACACTCGACGGCATTGTTGCAAACACCTTCGCATAGACGAAGGCGGTCACCTGAGAGACAGTATTCATGACAGCACCATCTACAACCTCCCATCGCGGTTTTCTGCTTACAGCAAGCTCATGTCCAGTACATGGCGGCCTGCTTGCGGCGGACCTTGTTATTCAACAACCTGGCCATGCGCCACACTCCTTCCCCGCACTCGACTATTTTTTCGACCATGAGCAGGCGGTGAGCTACGCGACTCGTTGGGGTCGTATCTGGGTGGATACGACGGTTTGAGCCTGCGTTTGGCGCAAGCCGGCCATCGCCGAAACGCATTCTCCCGAGCAACCAACCTGTTCGATGTACTGGCTAACGCAAACATGGGTTTGACGTCGCTGACGCTCGAGCCCTTGAGGCAAGGTTATTGCCGGGAAAAGAAGGAGCGGCAACATGAAGGTGTTATTTGTCGACGACCACGTAGCTTGTGCGGACATGTTCGCCGACATAGCAGAGGGACTGGGACATCGCGCATGCGTAGCGCACGACGCCGTCAGCGCGCTTCAGCGTTGTTCCGAAGAAACCTTCGACCTCATCCTCATGGATATCAGCCTTCCCGATGGGGACGGTCGCGACGTTTGCTGCGAACTTCGCCGCAGTGCGCACGCGCAAAAACCTCGCATCGTGGCCCTGACAGGGCATGCAGATTTGAAGGGAAGCAGTTGTATGTCGGATTTCGATGAATGCATCGTCAAACCGATTGCAATGCAAACGCTAGAAGCGCTTCTAAAAGCCGACGAGTCATCGCCGGTGTGACGGGGGAAACACCAGTCTGCTTAGGGCAAACGGCGTTCAAACATAGAGGTGCGAGCGCAAGGGCGGTCTTCCGCATCAAGACCAACCGTTGAGCAAAGGATAGAAGACTGGCAAGACGAACGACGTCAGAATACCGTTAAGTCCCATTCCCAATCCTGAGAATGCTCCCGCTTCTTCGCTAATCTGGAACGCCCGCGCTGTGCCGATGCCATGGGAAGCGACTCCTAACGCGAATCCGCCAATGTCATGTCTCGACACGCCGGCGAGGCGCAAAATCTGGCCCCCGATAATCGCGCCAGTGATGACGGTCATGATGACAATCACGGCCGTTAGAGAAGGCAAGCCGCCTATCTTTTCTGAAATCCTTATGGCGATTCCAACGACAGTCGCGAAGCGGGAAGCTCCTCCGCGCTGCGCGGTTGGATGGCGTATCCCTCGTGCCGTCTGCCTTTTTGGTGCAGCCAATTCCGGATGCCGGGCACAGGCGGATATCTCCGAACGAATGGCGCTCTGTGACAGGACGCGGCGCTTTCACCCGAGGGCAGGCCGTTGACATACCGCTCCGTTACAGACGTGAACGGGCGCTTTCATCACGGCGGTGGTCGCTCGCACCACGGGCTCCGCGCCACCTCCGTAAGCAACGTCACCCAAGGGCTACGTGACGCGTGCGGATTAAGGTCGCTAATGCACCGAGCTACGGCGTGCGCGCCGGTTTGAGCGTAGTGGTAACAAACTCCTCAACCGCCTTCCTGACCTCCGTTGCCGCCTTCTCATCATAAGCGAGGGTTACTCCGCGTTCGACGCATGGGTCGCTGTATGAGTAAGGCTGCTTTGTTTTGGCGTTGAACAGTTGTCCTCCGTCCCCTTCTTCCCACTTGCAGTTCCGTACCGTCTGCGCCTGCGGAAGCGACACCGGTGGATTATTTGCCCGCCCGTCGAACAGGTGGGCCGCCCCGGGGTATTCCGTAAGCTGAATGTCTTTGCCCTTGGCGCTCAACCTCTCGACGTAGGCACGGCACGGCGCAATCGGGTCATAGTTGTCGGCGGTTCCATGAAATATGCGCACGGGCGCAGCAAGGTCTTCGTCGTCGCGGTACGTGTAACTGCAGTCTGGATAGAAGGCGATATGAGCAGCGAAGTGCACCCCGGACCCGGAAGCATGCATTCGCTGAAACCGCGCCAGGCTCGAATAGAGCGCATTCTGGCCCCCCTGGAGAATCCCATTAGCATCACCCGGGTCGGGTCGATTCTGGGATGCTTTGCCAACACCGCGAGCGCACGGTACGCATCTTCGGTCTGCGCTAGCCGACCAAGCTGTGACTGGTCGTTGTTCGTGTTGATGATGCCGCGACCCGTGAAGCTGTCAATGACAAAGGTGGCGACGCCCATCGCGAGAAGGTCCCGCTCCCACTCCACCACAAACCCGGCTATGCCTCCCGAGCCATGCAGGAGGATGACGAGCGGGAGTCGCTCGGTACCGGCGCGCGGCAGACGAAGTTCACCGCCCACGGTCACTGGCTTGCCATCCTCGCGGCCGGCCAAAAATTCCTCGTCTGTCAGCGTTACTGACTCGAAAGGGATGACCTCCATCCGCGCGACTTGCGCGTTAGCATTACGCGAGAGGCAAGCGACGAGGATGAAGAACATGACGGGAACGGCGTGACGGAAATATGTGAAATACCTTCCACGTGTAAGCATAGGAATGTCCCTTCAATCACGTGTTATTTGGCGTCGTGATGGAAGTAGGTTAGTCCATCCTCTGGCTATTACCATTCGGCGCTTTCCTGGAAACGAATCCGCGCATTAGTCCCTAACCAAAGCAACCAATGCTTGGAGTTCCGGGTGAACGGCCGAGTGGTTTCGAACACTGCTGGAACCGACAGCACAGTGCGGACATACGAAAGAAGAGGCGACGTCCACACGCCCGTGACTCTCAAAAATTCCCATCGACTTGCATGACACCGGTCGGCGATGGACGCGATGTCGTCATCGGTTACGCGCGGGGTCGTGTTCAGGCAGCGGCTCACGCACTTGCTGCGCGGCGTGGGATTCCGTTGTTGCGGTTTGTATCCGCAGCGAAGGTCAGCGTTGCAGCCAGACCAAAACTTGTTGCCAACGGTCGGCGGTCATCAAGCCGAACCAGTCATCGTGGCCAGCGTCAGGCAACAAAAGGAATTGCGCGTGCGGATGCAGGTGGGTGAGCCGTTCGGCGTGCGATACGGGGATGAGGGTATCTTTCTCGCAACCGACTACGACGACCTGACCTTCGTAGTGCTTGAGCGCGGCGACCGTATCGAACGGGTCATGCAGTATCCATCGCACTGGAAGCAGCCGTAGCTTCTCCGATGCAACACTTTCCAGCGAATCCCACGGCGTGACGAGCAGCAAACCTGCGACCGCTGACTCTTCGCCTGTGATAGCTTTCGCTGCCATGCCGGCGCCCAGTGACTCGCCAACCAAAAATATCGTTCCTGCCCATTGGGCCTTAGCGTCGGACAACGCACTTCGCGACGCGGCCAACGCTGCCTTCATCGTCCGAGCGCCCTGTCGCTTGCCATAGCCGGGATACTCGACTAGGACAACGCGGTATCCGAAACGCGCGAACACTTCGGCAAGTGATTGTTTGTTTTCCGCTGACTCTGCGTTGCCGTGATACACAAGGAACGTTCCAATCGGCTCACGGCCGGCTGGTGCGATGACGTATCCTGCGTACCCCTCTCTGGGATACCAAGGTTGGACATCATAGTCCGCATGATGCCCCAGCCGGATATCAGTCACGTTTTGAACCGGCGGGAGCAATAGCTGGTCCTGCAAAACGTAAAGGGCGACCACCGCCACAACGTAGCCGACAAGCGCAATCCGCAGGCCAGAAAGTAACAGCGTCATATCCGTTCCTCGCGAAGGCCCATCGATTAGATGTTGCCACCGTTCCGGTAGATATCGTGCGACGCCTGCGTCTCTTCGCAGCTTGGTCGCCGGAACGGCCACGGCAAAGGACCCGGAAATTGCTCTGATAGTCAGGTGCGGGTATGAGGCATGCCTTTCTCCTGTCGCAAGGTCGATGACAACGCCCAATCTGTGACCTCCTGGCTCGAACGTCCCGCGACCGCTCGTGAGCAAAGCCAATCCCTAAGGTATGCGAAATTAGTAGAGCTATTACGCACAATGGACCGCTGTTGCCGTTGTTCTGTTCGCTTCACCACAGATTGATGTGGCTTTTCAGGTCGATACGTGTAGCGAAGCGATTACTACAGAACTTGCGTACAACCATGAAATATTAAGGCGCGGCGGTGCAACGCGTATGGCACCGACAAGACGCGCGATACCTATGACATGAAACCCGGACCTGTTCCCATTGACTTTCGCCCATGTGCAAGCAAGACGTTTCTCCAGCGTTTAAGGGAGGCTCCCTCGCTGTGAGGGGATTTCCGACCAACGGTCGGAGGTTCGCGGCTTTTCGAAGAGGCTTTCCGTGACCCACGCCGGGCCATCAGTAAGACCCTGCGTATAGGTCTTTACGAAATGCAGGACATCGCGCAGGGTACCCGGCGCATGCAAAGCTATAGGGTTCCGCTGCGCTCCCGTTAGCCTGATGCTCACTGTTAAATCAGCACAGCGGGTTTAATTGGTGACGTTCGCAATCGACTGGGACCAAGCATCTGGCAATCAATTATTCGAGTCTTTTTTTGTTCGCGTGAAGGCTGGTTTTTAAACCCGCTTCTGATTTCAAAAGCTTCCTCTTTCTTCTAGTATTCGCCTCGACGCCGCCCTATAAATAAGCTTGCACACTACTTCTCTGCGTTGCCGACTCACAAGGTCAATGTCCGCAGTTATTGTGCCGC
>Ga0185299_10004995_pt1 | contig 15412 bp, 23 predicted proteins | sample PaiPotPPA55metaG_FD_128002 | JGI IMG/M metagenome (GOLD analysis project Ga0185299, IMG submission 128002) | Iron sulfur acid spring bacterial and archeal communities from Banff, Canada, to study Microbial Dark Matter (Phase II) - Paint Pots PPA... ...
AAAATATGGAATGATAGGTGCTGCTTGTCTGGCGGTTGCACTTGCCGCAGCATCTCCTGCCCTGGCATTTGGACGCGGTGGAGGTGGCGGCTTTCACGGGGGCGGTGGTGGCTTCCATGGCGGCGGCTTTCGCGGAAGCATGCGCGGCAGCAATTTTGCCGGAGTCCGCGGCTTCACCGGTTGGCGTAACGGCGGCTGGGGCGGCCGGCGCTTCGTCGGCGGCTATGGTGGCTACGGCGGATATGGCTACGATGACTACGGGCCAGGTATTGCGAGCGGTTTGATCGTAGGCTCGCTACTCGGCGCCGGTTTGGGATACGGCTATTACGGCGGCTACCCCGGATATTATGGTGGATACTGAGTGCCGACGGCCGTTCCTGCAGACAGAGACTAACAGAAGAGGCGGCCGACTGGCCGCCTCGTTCTCTTTAAAGAAAGGCTGACAATGGCAAGTGTGGCGGCCGTAGGAGCTATTCGCAGGCGCCGCCCCGAGAATGGTTGCCCTCGCCAAGAAGCTGGCCAGATACCCCGTATCCGCGATGTCCGGTCAGGGTGGTCAAAGACAGACATCGCGACTTTGCTGCGGGATGTCTACTTTAGCGTCGCGGCGACGTTGATACAGTCAATATGCAGATGCGCCCAAACTTTATCCCACTGGCGAGCGATAGGGTCTGTACGACAGGCGACGTGGCGCTCTCGTACACGTCAACTCCGTGGTCGCCCATGGCCTTCTTAAGCTCGAAGCCTGAAAGGCTGAAGCTCAGCCCCACGTAGGGCCCGGCTGTAAAGGTTCCGTTTATCATTCCCACATGGAAGGTGGCGCTGCTGTCGTCCCCCGGCTCGGTAATAGCAACAGTGAATCTGTCGTCATAAGCGTGTGCAGCGGGAGTATGCATTCGTGGCCCAGCGCCGAAGGAGGCGGTGTCCACGGCCTGGCCGACCCCAGTGGCTGCGCCGTGATCGTCAACGCTGCCCGTGCTAGTGAATGTAATCGTCCATGCAACGCCGGAATTGATCGGTTCCAACTTCGAGTTGAAGCCCGTCGGTGAGGCCAAACATGTTCCCGAGGCGCGGTAGGTAAACGGCGGAATGTTCGTGTTCGCGCTGATCGGGCCGGCCAGCGCTGGGACGACTACTAGCGTCATCAGTAGGCGGGAGCAAAATCTCATTTCGCACCTCCTTTTCGTTTCCCCTCTTAACAGCGGACATTCACCAAGACGACTGCGATGTCCGCTTTGTGCCGCCACAAGCGGACATTGCCGATTCGATATTGCTGCAAAGGAAAAACCGCCCAAGGCGGCTCTTCAATTCAAAGCCTAATGGTCGAGTTTAGCGACTCGAAATTGGGGCAGCTGCAGCGGCTCCACGCTAAAGTAGTCGCATTGGTAACATCGAAAAACCCTTGCGGCCTTCTTGGTCAGCGTTGCTGGGAGATTGCCCTTGCAGACCATCGGAGCAGCGCAGATCTCGCATCTTCGGGCTGGCACCTCGCGCGGAGACTCGGCATTGGACATACGCATTCGTCTCATTCGTCTGAGGGCAGCCAAGCCATGTCTGCTTCGTGAGGGATACTGTTGAAAACGTCTTTTCCGGCTGACGATTGAAGTTTTTCAGGACCGCTGGTGCGTCCCACATGCGCCGACGCGAGGGGCCCACAGCGATTCACACAAAATCGATCGTGGACCTTCGTAACTGTCTTACAGAAGCTTTCAGCGGCGGAGACAGTTAAAAACCAACCTTCGCGAGATTTTCGGAGCCATTCGATTTTCGGCTTTTCAACAGTATCTGAGGCAAAGCAGACATGGCTTTGTCCGGTTCAACCGCCGCTAATATATCGCCTGCCTCGACTAGCTAGAACCCAGCTTGGTGTTGGCGGAAATGGCTGTCACGCAGACAATTCAAGTCGTTGTGGTCGTCCCAACCGCCCCTGGCGCGCCAAGCGCTCCAGGCGATGTAATCCTCCTATTCGGTATAGGGATTTCCCGCCTCGTGGCCCGGGCAAACGCCGGTTTCGATGATGTAGCTTGGGTTGGCGACTGAGTGCTGCGCTATAGCGGGCCCGGCCAGCGCGAATGAAAAAACGACGGCAGCGCCAAGAATTGCGAATTTCGTCATGCTGTTCTCCTTTCCGTTAAAGTAGAACGAAAAGCTAAGCACGGACGCGGATCGCATCGCGGCCACTTCCATTTCTTAAAGTCATGGTACCGCCAATGCGGTGTGGCCCGGTCCATTGCAAAGTCTACTCCGGCCCTCGGCAAACGATATTAAAGAAGTATTTAATGGGGCTGCGCCGCGCCTTGGATCTTGTTGCAATTTCACAATCCGCCGAGGTCTGTTTCGGGTCCAAGGCTGTGTAAAAACGCTGATGTTTATGGCTGGGCAGGCGCGCCATTTGGCCCGCGCGGCGTCTTAGGCCCGGATCGCTTCCATCAATTGGCCAACGCCCAGAATGCTTATCACCCGTTTCATGATGTAGGCGAGGACGTGCAGCGTCATTTCGGTACTGACGTTCTTGAGCGTTTCATCTGGAAGTGCGTCGATCCCATCCACGATTTTATTGGCGCGCCCCAGTATCACCATCGCCTGAAATTTCTCCGCTATGAAGGGACAGGTCGAACCAGGTCGGGCTGGTCCGTGAACGCTTCTTCACGCCGCCGGTCGTTTCGATCAAGCTGGATTCGTAACCACGGATCCCAAAGCAGCCAAAATCGGTACCGGCGAAACGTTGCCTCAGTTGGCGGCCTCTTTCATCGTAGACCAGCGATATCCGTTGTTTGGCAGGCACAAATCGGATATGGCGACGTGTCAGCGGAATGTCCGATCACAGGGTGATTTTGTTGCAACGGATCGGGCGTTGGGCTTCTGTTAGCGCAATGCGGTGTAACAATCGGCGCGCCCTCTGGAACAAGTGATCGGAATAACGGTTCGACAAAACTATAGTTGACTCATGAAGTTCGAGTTTCACGGCAGCGTGTTTGAGCCGGCATAGGTTTTCTTCAAAGCCATTAAAGTTGATAGAGACTGTGAGATCGGGGAAGAATGGGCCATGCGTGTCTTGATCCTCGCATTGTCAGTCTTGGGAATTCTCGCTAGTGCGGATGCTGCCAAAGCCGGTCTGAGCACGACCAGCCGCGACCTGTCGGCATCCATCGATCCGGCGACCGTTACCGACGAAGCAACTCAGGAAACCGAAGATCAGATCGGCCTCGACAAGAGAAAGCGTCGCGACGTGCAGCGCCGGCTGACCCGTCTCGGCTTCGACACCAAGGTCAACGGAAATTTCAACGAGGCGACCCGCGCCGTTATCCCGCGCTGGCAGGTGGCACGCGGCTGTCCCAAGACAGGCTTTCTCAACACGCTGCAGCATAAGGCGCTACTGACTGAAAGCGTCTTAGCGGCACCGACCAGCTCCCGCGAATCCGATGACGACCATCTGACCCGTCGTCGGGGTGGGGGTGGTGCTCATCATCACCGCAGCGGTGGCGGTCCAGGTGGCCTGATCGGCGGCATGATGGGCGGACTGTTCGGATGCAGGTGAGCCGACAAATTATGCGGAGCGTGAGTTTTCATATGCTGGCTGATCCTTAATAACCCAAAGATGCATGAAGGTAATTTTAGAGAGACCGCGGGATTCTATTTGCGGAGTTGGGCGTTAAGGGATGGTGGTGGTTCGATCTGCTTTGCCGCTTGGGGTGTATTGTTGATAGTTTTGCATTGGCTTCGTACACCTGCGTGAAAGCACCCTCGGGAACGAACAATGTCACCTTCGGTTGGTCTGCCAACTAAAGAGGAGAACAGTCATGACCAAGTTCGGGCCGATTGGAGCGACGGCGCTTTCGCTCGCTCTCGCACTTGCTACTCCGGCAATGGCTCGCGACGCGCACCATGTCAAAGGCGCAACGCACGCCGCAATGGATCCTAATGCGTACTCGTATGACCGAGACCTGCGCGTCCAAGATGCCCTACGATTAGGGTACAGCCAGGGATACAGCGATTACCCCTCGGGCTTCAGTGGTCTCTACGGGACGGTAACTACCCTGGCAATGTCATCTCCCAAGACCATCCATACCAGTAGACTTTTTTAACAATATCACCCCGTGACAAGACATTCCGCTGATACGTCGCGTAGTCCCGAAGGGCTCATTGCTGCTCGTGGAGCAGCCTGGACCGCATCCGCCGCCATGAGAACGCGTTTGACGCCTCATAAGTGATGAAGGGCATCGTTCGGAAAGGAGTTACGGTGGTGGACCTCTCCGATGGCGCACGGGAGCACAATACTGAAACCCTGCGCGCTGATCATTCCGGCTCGCTCATCATGGTCCTGGTGTTCTCTCGGCGAAAACAACGAGAGCCTCATGAAGGGCATGAGGGTCTCCGACGCGTTCGCATGCAAGCGGCAGAGATTTCCGAGCGGGGAGGCGCTCAAATAAGCCCTTTACTCGCCGTCTGGACTGATATTTCCCATTGAGTAAATCACCGGCTCGATTATCTCATGCAGGGGAATCCTTGCCGGAGTGCATAGACAGCCTCCACCCCCGCCCGTTCGTGAAGCTCCTCAGGGTGCTTTTGTAGATACGCGACCACGACCTCGATGATCTGAAGAGCGCTAGTGGCAGGCGCAGGACACGCCCCTGTTAGCGTCCTCCCGTGATCTGTCAGAGCAGACAGTTGCTGGATGGCGTTGATGTAGCCCCAGCATTCGTAGGCTGGGCCGCTCTGAGGCTGAAGAGTAAAGCCCACTCCTGACGGACGATAAGCCCTCAGGAAGTCCTCACAACTGCTCAATAGCTCGTTCGCACTCTCCATGCTGTGCGCCGAGAATCCCGATGAACACAAGACGGCTACGACAGCAAGTATCAATCGCATAGGTATCCCCCCTGTTAGGACGCGCGCCACCCAGAGGCGCAGAGAGGCTCAACAGGAACCTGCCGCTGTGCCTCGAAAACGTTGGGAACCTCGAGAAGCGCAAAGCGACTGGACGCGTTGCTTCACAAAGTTCGGGCTCAGAGCAAATTTGGGATTGAAGATGTCTTCTGCTTGAGTCATCGCGGACATCCCTTCTCCCGAGAATCAGAGTCCGCCCTTCCCCAGAATCAGCGGCCGCCTGCTACTGCGCGTGATACCCGCTCCGTCTAGCACGCCGGCATGTGGCGTAGCCGCTACCCCGGGCTCACCGTCGTTTAGTTTTGAATACAGCGATCGATCCATGGCCGCCCATTCAAAATGTTTCTGCTGCTCGGCAGTTGCTGCAACATGCCGTTCGCTAGCCAGCGCCTCTTGGTGCCTGGTCGGTCGTGCGGTCGTCCCCCTGCGTCCGCCGTTAAAGCTGACGCGCGCATCGTTGTCGTCAGCGGTCACCGCCTGGTCGTAGACGTTTGCGATGCCGAGAGATCCAAGATTGTTCACGGCGTGATTGTAAAAGAACGTGCCATTTTCCCAGCGGCCGCCCTGATAGCCGTTCCCCGTATAACCGTAGCCATAGTCGATCCCGCCGTAGAAGCCGACTTCCGCGGCCCAATATCCGGCGTGGAAGGCATAGCCGCCTTCGGCTCGGCTCCAATAAGGTGGTGTCCACAACAGTCCTGGTTGCGGCGGCCGCACCCAAGTCCCGGGCACCCAGAAATGGTCGACCGGAACCGATTTGCGCCACGCCCAGTATCCGGGCACCCACAGATAGCCTTCCGCAGGGATGGTTGGCTGCTCATAGGACGGCAACGGCGGCGGTGCGACGTTGACCTTGTCCATGTCCGCGGCGATCACCCGACGAGGCTGAAAATGCGGCGGTAGCGGTCGGTATCCGTTAGGTGGGAAACTAGGTGGGAAATCCGGGTCAGCCGCGTTGGTGTCCTGGGCGAAAGCGCAGGGTCCGCCCACCAAGGATAGTAATACTAGACCGGCGACCAGCTTTTGCATGCCTAGTCCGATCGTTGTTTTGCACCGCCGTTTCGTCGCAGCTATCGCACAACGCGATCAGTAAAAATGTCTTGGTCGAATCGCAGCGTCGATACCCTGATAAGCGAAGCAACGAGAGAAAGGTTTCACATTCTGGAGCAACGTCCAGCCGATTGATCCTAAATTATTCATTAGAGTGATGGAGCGAGCGACAGAAGCGATTGCCTGCAGACGCGCTGCGGGGTCTGACTCCGCTAAACATTTCTTTAATTCGGTTTGCCGGCAGCCAGGAGTAGGATTCCATACCTGCTGGATACCCAGCGCATCACCCGGACCATAGCCCCCAACGCCACAACCCTTCGAAGAAAGGAAGTGGTCATATTGGTTCTAGAGTTGCGACGTTTCCGGCTGGCGGCATCCCTTGCGGCGAGGTACCGCGCATTGATCGGCGCGAGACCTCGCCGCGATGGATCTTTGATTGCCAAGGCCAGGTCACCCCAGAGTCAATCCTACATGACAACTGAAGAAATCGAAGACGTCGTGCGGGCACTGATCACGGTAGTGGATAATCTGGAGACCGGCTCTGCGAGACAATCGATGCAGGAAGCATTCACGCAAGTACGCGCCCATGCTAGTGCGACACGGGCATCCGCCAAGGTGCGGCCACCTGGGCAACGAGAGGCTGGAGCTTGATCTGTTTCTGATCAAATCAGAACCGGCGCTCACGAAGAGACCCATTATGCTTCGCAACGCCACCGACGCTGACTGCCGATCTTACCGGTACGTTCACAGAGGGTTTAGCGCACCTTCCCTTCGCCTTCGCCTAAACAGCTCGCAGGCTCAAATGACGTCGGTGTTCAGCACAAAACTTGATTGCTGCGCTGCAGTGGTGAGTAAAATATAAAATCCTCTTTAGGCATGATCCGCCTTCAAAATTGTTAGGCTGACATTGATCGTGGACGGTGTCGGATTCTGGAGGAAGCAACCGTGAATCTCACAGGAGCAGTGTTTCATCCGGAGTTAATCGAATTGATGAGGGCGGTCCTTGAGGATGCCACGTCGACGCTTCCCGAGGCTAAGCGGACGTCGACCATGAAGGCTGAAATTGCTTCCCGAATTTTGGGATGTGCTGCGAACGGCGAGCGAGATCCGATAAAGCTGAAAATGGCGGCGACGTCAGCCATGGCGGAGCATACGGACGAGGCTCACGAATAATATGTCGATCTTACTAAGTCTCTTTAGCTGCCACGAAGGAAACAGGGAGGGATTGCCGCGCAGCGCCGATTGACATTACCGGAACCAAAGGGAGGAACCCATGACGAAATTCCCACTTATTGGCGTTGCCGCGGTCGTTCTTTCTGTGCTGGCAGGACCCGCGATGGCCCGGCACGCAATCCCCGGTCCAGTCCGCCCCGCCCAGAGCCTCTTTTGTGCGACCAGGGAAGCGGGAAATCCCCACTGCAAGTATTGCGATTACATGGAATGGTCTAAATGGCGACAGCGAGGCGCTTGGGACAGCACGCTCGACAATGCTTGCTGGCGTGACCCTAGCTTTGTCCCGGGAGAATGCAGCTTCAATGAGCGGGGCCAAGTATTGTTTGGTGCCCATCCATGAGGTGATCATCCACCTGGCCAGCGCCGGTATCCGCGAGTGTAAAAGAAACGGCCCCAGCGCGCCGGCTGTCGCAAGCCGGGGCGAGTCCGCGTTTCGCGGGCTGTGATGTGGCAGCCGATCGGCGCCGCCTCACAGGGGTCCCCCGCACAAGCACGGCCTCGCCTCTATGGGGGCTTTGGGGGTCGGGCGATGACCGTGCAGGCCGCGCAATCAGCGGAGAACGCGACCCGGTAGTGAACCTCACGCTCGACCCGCGTTGTGCTCGGCCGATCGGCGCCAGCGCTGGGGCATCCGCTTATAAACGTCAAATAGAAGTCGGCCGCCCGGCATTGAACCGAGGCGGCCCATAACGCGGGACCGAAGCCCGCATCCTGGTCGTTACCGCCTCAGGCGTCTTGCGTGCGCGGCCAACCGTTGCCGGTTTGGCTTTCTGGCCGATCGGAGCCGGCGCTTCATAAAACGCCCCACCAGCTCACCATAACAGCGCTTGTGGTAGACCCAGCGGCAGCACTGGAAGGAAAAGGAGGTGCAAATGATCACCTCCGCGGTCCTTATCCACAAATCCAAGGGCAAAGCGCTTCCGCGGCCGCCCTGCCGGCCCGATAAGGCTCACATTGCCCAATCGGCGCGGCGGCGCTTCAATAGCGCAGCCCGCTCTCACCGCGGCCGCTATTAGAAAGCCGATCGTCGCGAAATCTCAATTATCTTTTAGAAACCAAGGTTGGAACCTACGTTCTCACCCCCTCTTGGTCTTTTGCGCTACCACAATCAAAAGGAGGTACGCATGACGAAATTCAGAATTGTCGGGGCCGCCGCACTTTCGATTGTCCTCGCTGGTCCTGCGACTGCGTATGACGGTTACAGGGCGCAAGGCACGTATACCCGAGCCTTCCGCGGCTACCATGACATGCGGGCACAAGATGCGCTGCATTTCGGTCGCACGGATATTTATCCGAGGTATCACTCGGGTTGGGGCGGCCTTTATGGCGATGGCAATTACCCCGGCACGATCGATGACAATATGGGTCCCCCGTATTGGGGACGTTGGTGAACTCACCATCCGTTAAAGCAGGCCTAGCCAATCAGAGGGCCGGTAACTGCTTCGTCATGCGGAAGGTCGCGGTCTATTGATGCATGCACGCATTGGCGTCATGCGGGCGCTAGACCGCCACGTCGAGCACGTGTTCAATCCCGATCGCAAGGACCATCATTGGGCGCGGTGCAAGCTGAAGCGATATCTGTGACCTCAACTATCCTCGGATATCAGGCCTGCACCGCCCGCTCAGTAAGGCCGATGTTGCGAAGTCACGATGGGTGATAGCCGCTGGCCTAATATTGTCATTCCAGTTGACTCCACTTGGAGGCGGCGCAGCCTCGCCAGTGGAGGACGGCCGCACGATGCTCGAAGATGAACGTCTCTACCGGCTACAAACTACTCGGGCACGGTTGGCTCTGGATGCGCGGGCTTCTCTTGCAACTCCCGCTCGGCCTGTTGATAAGAACTCATCATCCCTGCCCTCGGGCTTGCCGTTCTGCTCCCAGAGTTCATGGGCACGGTGGATAATTTGTTCTTTGGTGGGATCTTGCATCGTGTAATCCCACAGAGGGCACGGCCCCGTCCAGCTAAGAGCCGGACTGAAAAAGAAGCTGAGTGATTTCAGCCAGTTGTGATTCCTTCGGATTTGCAAAGATTCGAGGGAGCGCACGATGGCCTGGACTGAAATCACTCGCCGACATTATAGGCGCGATGGCTTGCGATATGAAAGCGATACGACCGATGCAGAGTGGTTCGTGATGGAGCCGCTTCTGCCACCTGCTTCAGCGCTCGGGCGTCCACGTGCAACAGACATGCGAACGGTGATAAATGCGATCTTCTACATTGCGTCCACTGGTTGCCAATGGCGGCAGTTGCCAAAGGACTTCCCACCCTACTCGACGGTGCAGGGCTATTTTTACGCCTGGTCGCGTGGTGGAATTTTTGTTTCACTGAACTACACTCTCGTCATGGCGTCGCGCGAGGCGGCTGGCCGAGAGGCGAGCCCGACGGCCGACGTTGGCCCGATCATCGGTCCAAGCATAACCGCCTTTCGCGTAAAGCAACACGCTGTTCCAAGCGTATCCGATCCGGCCGGTTCCCGTGAATATCTCGTTGACATTGGAGCTGCAGTTGAACGCCGCAGTCGGGCAGACCGTCGTCCCACCGATGCTCGCCCAATCAAAATTCCCTTCAATGCCAAATACCCAGCCGCTTCCCGGCGCCTGCCAATTATAGCCTATGACGCCGCCAGCGGTGGCACCGGAAGTATTGAAGCGACCAGTTGATGTAAGCGAAGCGGGAAAAAAGAGACTGTCACTGCCAAAGCCTCCACCACCCTCGCCGCCGATATAGAATCCGCTCCAGTCCACCATTGGCGATGGAGCCATCATCGGCGCCTTTGTATAAGTGCGCGCCGGCAGATCGGCAGCGGATGCGGGAGCTATTGAGGCCGCCGTCAGAATACCGATTGTACCGAGCAAGAGCTTTAAAGGATCCTTCCATTAAGTTATTGATCGTAGCTATCAGTATTTCAAAGCACTCATACGAAAATTTTCTTAATTCACAGTGCCGGCCCGCCAAACCCGCGGCCAAATTGCCTAAAGAATTGTTTACGAATCAAAAGTCTTGGAACCGCTAACACTTCGGGCTGTTCTCATTACCCGTAATGGAGGAGACAGTTATGAAATATCGATCGATAGGAGCTGCCTGCCTGGCAGTGGCACTTGCGGCAGCGTCCCCTGCACTCGCTCGTGGCGGTGGCGGCGGGGGCGGACATGGCGGCGGCGGACATGGCGGAGGTGGTGGTTTCCACGGAGGCGGCGGGGGTGGCTTTCATGGTGGCGGCTTCGGCGGAGGTGGATTTCGTGGCGGCATGGCCGGAGGCGGATTTCGCGGAGGCGGCGCTCGTTTTGCGGGCGGCGGGTATAGAGGGGGTGGATATGGCGGCGGCTACCACAGGGGCTATGGCGGCTACGGCTACGGCGGCTATGGTGGTGGATACGGCGGATACGGTTACGACGATTACGGACCAGGTATTGTAGGCGGCTTGATCGCAGGCTCGCTGTTCGGCGCCGGTCTGGGATACGGCGGCTGTTACGACGGCAATTACGCCTACTCCGGATGTAATTACGCATACTGAAGCGCCAACGGCGTAGTTTGCATCCCAAGCGCAAAAAAGCGGCCCGTTGGCCGCTTTTTTTGCGACCCAGCTTAGAGGTGCCCATTTTTCAGCGCACCCCAGCACCTGCACGGTAATCATCGATGCTGTCACTCGATGTTCATCGTGCGTTTCGTCACGCCTACGATCTGATGACGGATTATTTCCCCGAGCGTCTCTAACAATCTCTCAGGCGGGGCCGGTTCGCGCGCCCAAAACGTCTTCACTTTGACCGATGGCATTCCCTGGTTCGCCAGTGACTGGTGCTGAGTGCTTTTGCCTAACCATTCATCGCGCACGGGTCTCCAGCCTGTTTTGGGGTCGAGATTCCCGGTCCGTGTGAGGAATGAGTTTGCTCCGGCGTCAGAAATCGCTGCAAGTCCATAACCATAAACATTAAAGGCATCGAGCGTGATGTCGCTGTTGCTGGCGCTGGACCAGATCAACGGGCAGACGAGCCCCGGCGCCGTCGTGGGGAGCCGACCGCAATGAGTTCGCAGGTCCCGCAGAGACGCTGACGAGCGACTAGATTTTATATTCCCCTCTGTGGCGTGGGCCACGGACAGGCCGTGCACCGCTGTGCCACCAAGCTGGCAGTGCAAGGTACGCTGCCGGTTTGGTGCGTGATCTCATAAGAAATTTTGAGTTTTGGTTGTCAGGGCATCGGGACATAATGCCGGCAATGTCCCGCTTTGCAATTTCTACCGTGGAAGTAAGGGCGCCCAATGGCGTCAAATCACTTTGGGTCGCAGCGCTGCCACGTAGCGAGGCTGTTGCGGCGGTTCGACAGGTTATCCCGCCCTATACCGTCGAACTCTCAATCCAACGTTTTCATCGCAACTCAAAGCTGGGTGGCCTCCGCCCCGGTGAGGTCCGTGAGATAGAGCCTATGAGCCACCCGAAATGCCCGAGCGATTCAAATCTGTTGCCGAAGCCGGCCATCGACATCGCCACGGGCGAGCGTCCCAACTCCCTGCGAACGCTGTCCGAGTATCGAGCATATGCCATCGGGATAGATGGTCGCTTTACAGGATGTAATGGGATGATTTGCCGTGACGATGGCGAAGCTGTCGCCAAAGCAAAACGGATAATAAGCGACTATGATATAGAGGTTTGGAGCGGCAACCGTTTCGTCATTCGGTTAGTGCATTGACCCAAATAAATCAAATGCGCTGCTAATCTCGTTTGAAACTCCCTCGCCATGGTACTTGCCCTGCAGCCGTCTGGGACGCTGTTCAAGCCCGAAGGTACAGGACGGACCTGCGCCAGGCCTCCCAAAATCGATGAGATTGACGCATCTGCGGAATGAACCCGATGGTTTAGTCTCGCGCTTGTGAGAGCAACGGCGGAACGGTAACTTCAAGCCAGACTTAGTGCGCACAACAAGGGGAAATCATGTGCCCACTTTGTCCCAGCTGTGCACAGCCAATGGTAGGCTCAAAGCTCGGTCGTAAAATATTCGAATGCTCGACCTGTCATGAGATCATCCAGCTTCTGGAAGTAGGAGAAGTATCACCCGCTCTGCCGTGGAGTGAAAGTTACTGCGTCGACTATCGCGGCCGTGGCTCGGACGGCCCTATTCGGTAGCGGTAACACTCGGTCGCAACATAAGTAACCTGGGTTTAGTCTTGGCAATTTAGAGTGGGGCGGCGCACCCGGTGTTGATTGCATCTGGTAATGAACGGCTTTTTTCAATGACCGACTTTGCCGCGCATGGGTTCTTGTTCTCAAAAGATCAAGCTCTAGCTGGCCGTTTCCGCCGGGGCCTCTCTCTGACAGATTCCCGCGTCGCGCTGGCATAGGCGCGCACTTGCATGAATGCCTCCTGCATCGATTGTTTTGCAGCGACGGCCTCCAGATTTTCTACCACCAGGGTCAACGCCCGAACAACGTCTTCGACCTCTTCAGTTGTCATGTGGGATGGACACCGGGCCAGCCGCGCCTCGACAAGGGCAAGCCCATCACGGCGAGGTCTCGCGCCGAATGGTGCGCGGCACCTCGCCGCAAGGGATGCTACTAGCCGAAAAGGTCGCAACATCAGAACCAACGGGTACCCACTCCCTTTCTTCAGACGAAGGGTTGCGGTTTCGGAGGAATGGTACGGTGATGCGCCGGGTATCCAGCCGGTATCCAATCGTACTCTTGGTTACCGGCAAGCCAAACTAAAGGAATGTTTAGCGGAGCCGGACGCGCAGCGCACGCAGTGATCGCTTCGTCGCGCGCTCAATCAGCCTAATAATTAATTTAGGATCGATCGGGCACATCTTGCTCCAGTATGCGGAACATTTCTCTCGCTGCTTCGCTTATCACGCGATCAACGCAGCGATCCGACCAAGACACCTTTACGGATCGCGATGTGCGATCTCTGCCGAAACGACGGTGCCACGATCGGACAATGCATGCAAAAGCCGCTCGCCGGTCTAGTATTTCTGTCCTTGGGGTGTGGGCCCTGCGCTTTGGCACAGGACAGCAGCGGCGCGGCCAAATCGGATTTCCCACCCAGCGGATACCGGCCCCTGCCACCGCATTTTCAGCCGCGCCGAGTGATCGCCGCGGACCCCGACAAGGTCAACGTCGCGCCGCCGCCGCTGCCGTCCTATAGCAGCCAATCATCCCTGCCGAGGGCTATCTGTGGGTGCCAGGATACTGGGCGTGGCGCAAATCGGTCCCGGACTATTTCTGGGTGCCCGGGACGTGGGTGCGGCCGCCGCAGCCGGGACTGTTGTGGACGCCGCCCTATTGGAGCCGGGTCGATGGCGGCTATGCCTTTCAAGGCGGCTACTGGGCGGAGCAGGTCGGCTTCTACGGAGGGCTTGATTATGGCTACGGCTATACCGGTGGCGGCTATCAAGGCGGCCGTTGGGAAAATGGCGCGTTCTCCTATAATCGCGCCGTGAACAACCTTGGATCTCTCGGCATCACGACCGTCTACGATCAGCCGGTGACCGCTAAAGCCAACCCAGCGCGCGTCAGCTTCAACGGTGGCCGCAGGGGGACCGCGTTGCCGCCGACCCGGTACGAGAAGGCTCTGCCTAGCGCGCGACATCTCGGAGCGACTGCCGAGCAGCAGAAACACTTTGAATTGGCGGCCATGGACCGGTCGCTGTATTCGAAGCTAAATAACGGTCAGCCCGGCGTGGCGGCTACGCCCCATGCCGGAGTGCTTGACGGCGCGGGTATTACGCGCAGCAGCAACCGGCCACCGGATCACGCCGCCCAATCCGGTGACGACGTCACAACCGGCGCAAACACGAAGCCCGCTGGCGTCCCGAACATTGAGCCCGCGCGGGAGGAGCAGTCGCCAATGGCGAAATGACAAGGCGAGTTGAGATTGAAGAGCCGCGCTCCCAATGGGCTTCACTCGTTTGAATTGCGTTCCGTATGAACCCGGTTGCGGCCTCCAACGTCCCCCATGGCTATGCTGTGGGCCGCGAGCTCTGCCAAAGCTTTAGCGCGATCGGGAGCGGGTCGATCCTGATCCTTTGCCACCAGGCGGCCTCGTCACCATGCCGGTGAAGCTCGCGGTGATGGGCCCGGCAGACCGGAACAGTGAACTCGTCGCTAACCTTGCGGCCGAGCGCGCGAGGTTGTGCAAAGCGCAGGTGGTGTGGTCAGCTGGCGTACGAGCGCACACCATGCACGGGTGGGTGGCGACAAATTTACGGTGGTCCTTGTCGCGCAAGCGTATGGTTTTGGGCGCGATCCGACCATTTCGGGCTTGGCTTGGATTGGGCGCTGGGGCAATTCCGTCGCCGGAATCAGATTGAGCCGCGGGGAACGCTTGGGGGCCCTGGATGGCTTGCATCTCCTCTCGGGGCGCTCCCGGCTCGCCGAATTCCGCAAGCTCTAATTGAAAGCTCGTTTCAACCAATTGTGCGTCCGAGTCGGCCAGCATGTTCTTCGCTCTTAGGCTGCGGTGAGCCCAGGCGGTCATTTCCTCGGTGGACGTAATAATGGCGAATTCGGCAAGCAAACGATCCCGCAGCAGCGCCGGCTCCTCAGCAGAAACGGCCGCATTACGCGCGAGAGTACTCTTCCGTCCGGGACCTGTCGCCATGCTCGGCGTGTCGGTTTGTTTCTTTGTCGGCTTCGCGTCAGGGGCTGTCGGTACACCGGCTCGGGGAGAGGCTCCAAGGTCTGGTGCGTCGAGGTCGTCTTCCCCGGCTATGCCGACCAGGGCGAACAACGCATAGCGCCGGGCATAGCTGAGAGCCGCTCCCATTCGGTGCGGCGTGCGGTATCGGTTATCGGGCAGACCGGCCAGTCCGACGCGATCCATTCCCCGGAGGCATGGGCCAAAAGCGTGGTCAGCCGGATCTGGCCGGAGGCCTGGTCGATCGCGGTGGTCTGGATCGTGGCGATCTTGTGCTTGCCCAGGCTCTTCCTAACGACATCAAGGCCACTGGCCAGCGAGGCATAGCGGAACGTCCGGTCGTCTTCACGGGGGAATGGCGAGCGGATGGTGGCAATCAGGGATTTCTCGGGGTTGGTGAGTTCGCCCTGGGCCTTGGCCAGTGCGGCGGCAATGGCGCCAATGGTCTCACTGCAGCGGTGCATCGGCGGCCTCCATGTCCAAGAGGTCGAAGGAGACCGCTCCGGCTTTGGAGCGTTTGGCCCGCAGGCCGTGGCCTATGGCCTCCCTGGCGTCTTCCGGCACGAGTTTCTTCAGTTCGGCCTTGGCGCCCTCGTGCTCCTAGAGGCCGGCCGGGTC
>Ga0185299_10004997_pt1 | contig 15405 bp, 11 predicted proteins | sample PaiPotPPA55metaG_FD_128002 | JGI IMG/M metagenome (GOLD analysis project Ga0185299, IMG submission 128002) | Iron sulfur acid spring bacterial and archeal communities from Banff, Canada, to study Microbial Dark Matter (Phase II) - Paint Pots PPA... ...
TACACGATAGGGAAAAATGTGGTCCACGATCTTCCGGTGGCGCATTGGAAGCTCGCAAGTGTCTGGTTCACGATACCATTTCGCGATTTCTCGTTAAAGTCTCCCAGGAGTACCCGCGGCGCATTGTGGAATGAAGGATTTTCGAGAATGGAGTTCGACGCAAGCCGTTCAGCTTGTTGCCGCCTTTCCTTTTCATTCTGACCAAGATGAGCACTAAACACGTGGATCGTGCCAGCGTCGCCCGGCCAAGCAATTTCCGCGTGCAGGCACACCCGTTGCTCGTGGTGGGGCACTCCGAGTGGATAAACATCGGACCTTCGAATGGGAAAGCGGCTCAAAATGGCGTTGCCAAATTCGTAGCCTCCCACGTGATCAGCCCTTGCGAATGACACATGGAAGCCCAGAATACGTGCAATCTCCTCTTCCTGGCCTGCGCGCACCTCCTGGAGGCCAATGACATCGGCATGAGTGCCACTGAGAATTGCAGCAATGCGATCACACCTGACGCGCAGGTCGAGACCCTCACAGGAGTGGATGTTATATGAAGTGACGGTCAGTCGCGTTTGCGAAGGTTCAACAAGTCCTGTGGGGCCGGACAATGGATGGACGCTGTCGACTCCCACCGGCAATTCTAAAAAATTGGGACTTTCCCAAGGCTGCGGAAGCGAAATGGCAAATGATGTGAAGTCAAACGCGATGAAATTTACAAAGACAGATAGGGTTACTGCCAAAACACGAAGCGTAGAGAATTTCAACATCGTTACATACGGCATAGCCAACTGAGCATTCCCATTCCAAAGTTTAGTGAGAGGTATTTTTTGACTTTTCTTTGGGCACGTCGAATTGCACCGTCAAATTTACCACCTTTCAATTCAAGCGCCCGGAAGTCGCGTTGTAAATGAATTTAGTCGAGGAACTCAGGGTCGAGTGTGAACTTGCTGCGCACCGCGAAGCCGACTCCCTGCAATTTGAATTCCGCCGAATCGCGTCCGGACCCGAGCAGAGGAACTCCGTCGAGGGTCCGCGGAAAGAAGAAATGGGCGGAGGAGCTCGCGCCTGCTCCGGTGAACTCGACTTCAAGCGGGGCAACGGTGCCGCGGCGGGTCTTTAGCGTCGCACGCAACGCGGGTTTTCCCCTGGGCGTGACCGCGAAAGGCTCGAAGCCAGCGCGTCCGGGCTCCTCGAGTTTCACCGTAATGACGTACCGGTCTGCCGGAAGCCGCGGCGCTCGCGCTTGAAACGCGGCAGCCGCGCGTTCCCCGAGTTCCTCAAGCCGCGCAAACGCCTGACTCACCGGGGCGGCGGATTCCCAGCGGACCAGCAAGCCGGCGGAGGGTGAAAGCCTCGGCGCCGCATCCAACTGCTGGGAAGAATCAACTGGCGCTTCGACTCGCCCTTTCTGCAAGCAATTCCCATTCTGGTCGATGGCATCCGGGTCACAGTGTTTAGTGCCTGTGGGAATGCTGTAGGCTGCTTGCGGCTCTTGCCGGAGAAACACCACCACGTCCAGCCTCGCCCAAGGCGAGCGCTTTACAACCTTCAGGGCTTCCGCGAGCGACCACTGCCCGGGAGGCTTATGCTTCCAGAAATGGTCGGCGCGGGAGACTGGCGACAGTCCGAGAAACAGGGTCACCAGCGACGACAGAATCGTTCGCAATGCCACCCCCGGTAGCGCGGCGCGGCGTCCATGCCTCCGGCGCGCCAGGGTTATTCTGTGGATCGTCTTTTTGCGTGAGACTCTCATCCTGCCCGTGGCTCGACCCGCTTGACTGTAACAACCTTCTTCCGTCTCCAACAACTTTTCTCTCAGCTTTAGGCCGACCGCTCAGTGTGCGTGTCCCTATCGCTACGTCGGAAACGCCGCTAACGCCTTACGAAGTCAATCTTCGGTTCTCCTGGCTGAGGTGCGCATCGAAAGACCGGCCAAGCAAGTTCAATTGTGAGACGGACCAGGGTGCCAGCAACGGCCTTCCTGAAGAGGACTACAGACTCGCCAAATGAGAACTACTTCTTCAGCAAAGCTAGAATCTGTTTTTGATTTTTGAGGATGGTATTGAGACTGCCCTGATTTTTTAGAATTGTGGCTTGAGTCTTCTTGATACCTTCCTGGTTAGATTTGATCCGCGTTTGGTTGGCGATAATCTCTTTTTGGTTTTTTAAAATCCGCTTCTGATTTGCGATCACGTCGTTTTCTGACATTTGTTATTTATCCTTCCGGCAGGAAGTAGAACACGCCGAGATGCCCTTCTCAACTTGTTTCCTGGCTGCGTTACGCATTTTTATCTCGGAGCCGATACACGTCAATAGTGTTTTCTGACTTTACGCCTTCAGAAAACGCTATCGTGGTTTGTTCAGAACAATGGAGGGTCGTCTAGGGACGATCTCGAGAGTCCTTGACATTTAATCTCAGCAAGCTATCGTCTGCGTCTGGCCGTACCAGGAGATAAGAGCAGGCCAATTTCATCAGATGGTCGATCTGAGTATGAGGCCGGTCGCGTTAAAAGCCGGAACGTCGGTGGATGCCGAATTGCTGGGACTCGCCGGCAAAATTGGTTCCCTCGACGCCGGCAAGTCGGCTGATATCGTTGCTGTTCCCGGAAATCCGCTACAGGATATTCGCCAGACCGAACATGTGCTTTTCGTAATGAAGGAAGGCGTGGTTTATAAAAACGATCGTTCAGAAGCTCACTAAGGAAATCAAGCACTCTCTTTATTACAGCTACTCACAGATAAATCAATGAACCTCGCATGAGTGTTTCTTCCGCAGAAACTAGCGCCGTAAATCAAACTGTAAATACCAAGCGAGTTTGGTTATTTGCATTCGCAGTTTCCCTGGCTACCGCGCTCGCAATTATTCCCCCGTTCTTCTGGAAGGGAAACGCTTCCGGTCACGACTTCTCGTTTCACGTGGCCTCCTGGATGGACACGGCAGCTCAGTGGCGCGACGGAATCCTGTTGCCACGATGGACCGATGGAGCCAATCACGGATTCGGCGAGCCGCGATTTATTTTCTATCCCCCAATTTCCTGGATGCTCGGGGCCGCGCTTGGATTAGTAGTGCCGTGGATTTTCGTGCCGGCAGTGTTCATCGTTTTAACGCAGACCCTCGCCGGGCTGTGCGCCTTCGCGCTGGGGCGGCGTTTATTCCCGACAGGCGGCGCGCTGGTCTGCGCGGTTTGTTATTCGGCGAATCCCTACGCGCTGCTCATCGTGTACATGCGCAGCGATTTTGCCGAGCAACTCGCACTGGCATTTTTCCCGCTGCTGTTTTTGGCCGCCGCAGAAGTATTAGGCCTGTTGGACCAACCGGCTCGCTCACCCCGGCGTTCCATCCTCTTTCTGGCAATTATGTTTGCCGCGGTTTGGCTGACCAACGCTCCCGGAGGGGTGGTCGCCAGCTACAGCTTAACCATGCTGTTTGCGTGGACCGCGCTTACAAAAAAATCGTGGCGTCCCTTGTTACACGGTGGCGCGGCGCTAGCGTTAGGTTTTGGCCTGGCAGCTTTTTATCTGGTGCCCGCCGCATACGAACAAAGATGGGTGAACATTTCCCTCGCGCTGGCCTCAGGTCTTCAACCCTCTCAAAATTTTTTGTACAGCATAATTGCCGATGCGGAACACAACGCTTTCAATCGCATCGCCTCCCACACCGCGGTCCTGACGATCGTTTTAACTAGCATATTCGCAGCGCTAAGTTTTTCACGCGACCGGTCAACAGATGCGCCATTCACAAAGAATCTCTGGAACGCGTTGCTTGCGCTTTCAGTGATGGCAACCTTCCTGATGACGCGCATAAGCAATATTTTTTGGGTCGTTCTTCCCAAGCTGCGTTTCGTGCAATTTCCCTGGCGCTGGATGTCCATTCTGGCCATTCCCTTCGCGTGTTTCGTCTCCGCCGCGATAGTCCACAAACGAATGCGCGGTTACCGGGCGGTATTGACGATCGCTGCGCTACTGGCTGTCCTCGCATGCACCGCGACATATATGGTGCGTCACACCTGGTGGGACTCCGAAGACGTTCCAGTCCTATTGGAAGCCCTGCAGAACGACGAAGGCTTTGAAGGTGTAGACGAATATGACCCGCTGGGAGATGACCACTCCTTGTTACCAGAGAAATCAGAGCGAGTAACGATTGTGCCGGCGACCCCGGTAGCCGAAGCAGTATCCAAATCCGATGCGCAGGTTACTGTTCAGCGCTGGACCGCTGAGAAAAAAGAAATGCGCGTTACAACGCGCAAGCCCTCGGTCTTGAAGCTGCGCCTTCTGGACTATCCCGCATGGCGTGTGAAGGTAAATGAAGCCGAAGTAGTTCCAGGGGAAACAGGCACAACCGCCCAGATCATCGTCCCGCTGCCCGCTGGGCAGTCGCACGTAGTGGTGCACTTCATTCGAACCCCAGATCGCACCATTGGAGGAATAATCAGCGCAGCGAGCGTTCTGATCGCGCTGCTGCTTTTCAGGAAACGCCCGCGCCCAGGCAGCAACCTCAACAAAGACTAGCGGCGATCCACAGTGGGATGCCGGACGTCCTGCCCCTGCACAATATAAATGACGTCCTCAGCAATGTTGGTAGCGTGATCGCCAATGCGTTCAAGATTCTTAGCCACCAGAATCAACTCAAACGCCGGGAAAACCACGCTGGAATCGCCCATCATATACGTCAGCAATTCGCGAAAAATCTGGTCGCGAAAATTATCGACCTGGTCATCACTGGCCAAAACCTTTTGTGCCAGCTCCACATCCCGGCGCACCACCGCGTTAAGCGCGTTGCGCACCATTTCTTCAACCAGTTCGCTCATGCGCGGCAAATCGACATAAGGCTTTACCCGCGGGTGGCGCAAAATCCGCAACGAACCTTGCGCGATATTGACTCCCTGGTCGCCAATGCGCTCCAGGTCGTTGTTGATCCGCGACACGGCCAGCACAAATCGCAAATCCACAGCCATCAATTGGTGTAACGCCAGCAACTGCACGACGCGATCGTCCACTTCAATCTGCAATTCATTAATGGCGTCTTCTTCGGCGAGCACGCGATTCGCCAGCTGCTCATCGGAATCCAGCACGGAGTGCACCGCCTGGTGCACCGCGCGCTCAGCAAGGCTTCCCATCCAGAGCAGCCGCTCTTTCAGATCATTTAAATCTCTTTCGAAATGGCGTTCCATGCGTCCTCTCGAGCAGAACTATAAAACTTGCCGGGTGCTTCCGTGCCAAGTCTTAGCCGAAGCGGCCCGTTATGTACGCTTCCGTTCGCGCATCGCTCGGCGTAGTGAACAGCTGCGGGGTCGGACTGAATTCAATCAGTTGCCCCGTAAGCAGGAACGCGGTGAAGTCGCTGACGCGCGCGGCTTGTTGCATATTATGCGTGACAATCACAATAGTGCAGAGATCTCTTAATTGCACCAGCAGTTCTTCGATTTTCGCCGTGCTGATCGGGTCCAGCGCCGAACAAGGTTCATCTAGCAATAAAACTTCGGGTTCCACCGCCAGCGCGCGCGCAATGCACAGCCGCTGTTGCTGCCCGCCAGAAAGTTCGTAAGCCGACTTATGCAGCTGATCCTTCACTTCGTCCCACAACGCCGCGTGGCGCAGACTCTTCTCCACGGCGTCGGCAATCGACCCTTTGACGCCATTGATGCGCAACCCGTAAGCCACATTATCAAAAATAGATTTCGGAAACGGATTCGGTCGCTGGAATACCATGCCCACCCGGCGTCGCAGCGCGGTCACATCCTGAGCCAGAATATTTTGCTCATCGATGAGAATTTCGCCTTCAAGCCTGGCGTTGCGCACCGTCTCGTACATGCGATTCAAAGTGCGCAGCAACGTGGATTTGCCACAGCCGGAAGGACCGATCAGCGAGGTCACTTTGTTTGAAGCGATATTAAGGTTGATGTCGAACAACACCTGTTTGGGGCCGTAATAAAAATTGACCTTCGCGACGGTCATGCGCATCAACAACGGCGCTTGTGGTTCGCGACCTGTTGGAGTTGAAAGCGGTGGTGTAATTTTTACGGACACGGCCGGCCTCACAGAAGCCATGATTAAGTCCTCGGAACTGCAACGCCGCGGGACAGAATGACCCGCGCGACGATATTAATTATCAAGATCAGGCCCAGCAGCACAAGGCCCGCGGCCCAAGCCTGGCGATGCCAATCGTCATAAGGCGCGATGGCATAAGTAAAAATCATTACCGGCAGTGACGCCGTAGGCTGATTCCAGCCGGGACTCCAAAACCGATTGCCTAACGCAGTGAACAGCAGCGGCGCCGTTTCACCCGCAACCCGCGCAAACGCCAGCAAAATGGCGGTCAGAATTCCGCGATACGCTGCGGGGACCACCACGGATGCGATCGTTCTCCACTGACTCGCGCCTAGGGCCATCGCGCCTTCGCGCAATTCACGCGGCACAGCGCGCAGAAACTCTTCCGTACTCCGCAAAGTGATGGGGATCATCATCAGGCCCAAAGCAAAGCCACCGGCCAGGGTGGAAAAATGTTTGAAGGGCAGCACCACCAAACCATAGGCAAAAATCCCGATAACAATCGAGGGCACGCCATTCAACAAATCGGCGGCGTAGCGCACCACAAAGGCGATTGTACCCCCGCTGAATTCCGCCAGGTAAATAGCGCCGAAAAACCCGATCGGAACTCCCAGCAGAGTCGCTAGCAGCAGAAGTTTGGCGCTTCCGACGATAGCGTTAGCCATGCCTCCGCCAGCCTCGCCGACCGGCGCCGGCAGTTTGGTAAAGAAATCCCAACTGATGGAAGTGCCGCCGTGGTAGACCAGATAACCGAGAATAAAAAACAGCACCGACACCGCCACCAGCGCGCACAGTCCCGTCATGGTCAGCATGAAGTGGCTGACAAATTTGCGCCAACGCAGACGGTTGCTCATGCTTGCCCCATTTCGCTGCCACGCTGCGATGTAACCACGATCAGCAAACGCGCCAGGCCGTTCAGGAGAAACGTAAGCAGAAACAGCACCAAACCTAGCTCAATCAGCGATTGCAAATACAGGTCCCCGGTAGCTTCCGTGAATTCATTGGCAATAACCGCCGCGATGGAGTATCCCGGCGAAAAAAGCGATGCGCTGATCGTCGGCGTGTTGCCGATCACCATGGTCACCGCCATGGTTTCTCCCAGCGCGCGCGCTAACGCCAAAAATATCGAACCCATAATTCCGGTGCGCGCGAAGGGCAACACAACTTTCCAGGTGGATTCCCAACGCGTGGCCCCCAATGCCAGCGCGGCTTCGCGTTGATCACGCGGCACCGATATCAATACTTCGCGCGATACGGAAATGATGTACGGGATCACCATGATCGCCAGAACGATTCCTGCGGTAAGGAAACCCACGCCGTACGCCGGGCCTTGGAAAAATGGAAGAAAACCGAGCGAGTTCTTCAGTGCCGGCTGAATGTATTCCCGCATCACCGGGATAACCACAAACACGCCCAGCAAACCATAAATCACGCTGGGCACCGCCGCCAGCAGATCGATAAAAAACTGCAGTGTGTCGGAAATACGCGCGGGCGCGAGCTCAGCGAGAAAAATAGCGGCGCCAATGCCCAGGGGCACAGCAATCAGCAGGGCTACGCCGGCGGTAACCACGGTCCCGTAAATGAACGGAAGCGCGCCGAACTTATCAAAAATCGGATCCCAGACGGAAGTAACGAAAAATCCAAATCCAAATTTATGACGCGGCAAGTAGGACTCTCGCCACAGTTCATAAACCAGTAGCACGGTAATTAGCACCACTGACCCGGCAAAAATAAACGTTATCAGCCGTGCGATTTCGTCGCCGTCGCGCAGCCGGCTGAGGAACGAACGCGAGCCCGTGATGGGGCCCGCGCTCGGTACCGTTGTGGTTGTCGTGGCCATTAGAGCCTTGAATCGCGAGTTACCGAATCTTGTCCAGAGCCTTCATTTCTTTGGCGCCCACTTCCTTCGGAAGCCTCGCGTAGGAAAGCGCCTCCACTTCATTCTGTCCATCACTCAGCATCCATTTCAGGAAATCCTTGATGGCGTCGCGCTTGGCACCGTCGGAAAACTTGGACGGAATCAGCAACCACGTAAAACTCGAAATGGGGTACGCCGTTTTACCGGGAGCATTCGTGATCGAAACGCGGAAATCGTCGGGCATATCCTTCGCGGCGCCCGCGGCAGCGGCCGTGACGCTGGCCAGATCCGCCTTGATAAGTTCTCCAGACGAATTCTTGACCTTCCCGTACGGCATCTTGTTTTGTATCGCGTAGATCAGTTCGACGTAACCCAAGGCATTGGGCGTTTGCTTCACTAGACCGGCAACACCCTCATTGCCTTTGCCGCCGAGGCCCACGGGCCAATTGACGGAAGTGCCTTTGCCCACTTTGCTTTTCCATTCATCGCTGACTTTGGACAGATAATCCGTCCAGATATAACTTGTGCCGCTGCCATCCGAGCGGTGCACTACCACGATGTCATTTGCTGGAAGATTCGCTCCTTTGTTTACGCCCGCAATGAGCGGATCATTCCACTTGGTGACCTTGCCCAGGAAAATCGCAGCCAGCGCTTCGGGAGTGAAATTCAGCTCGCCGCTCACGCCGGAAATATTGTAAGTGGGCACATCGGCGCCCAGCACCGTGGGGAAGTGCAGGATCGGAAAGCCGTGCTTGTCCTGATACGCTTTTAGCTGTTCATCATTCATGGGGCCGTCTGTTGCCCCGAAATCCACCGTTCCCTCGGTAACCTGCTTGATGCCTCCGCCCGATCCAATAGACTGATAGTTGATCTCAATGTCGGAGTGCTTCTTGTGATAATCATCAAACCACTTTGAATACATTGGATTCGGAAACGTGGCGCCGGCTCCATTGATAGAAAGCACGGCTTGGGCCACACCGACTGCGACGAGCGCAAGTACAGCCAGGGAAAGTGGTGCGAGTCGCTTCATGCGTTTTTTTCTCCACACGTCCAGGATTGAGATAGAAGCAAGCCAGTGTGGCTGGTTTTTGTTACGGGATTGTTACAACGCCGATGTAAATCTCTTAAAATTGGTAACACGGTGTAAACGCCTGCAAACGTTAAAGTTATTGAATATAGAACGGGCGCGACCGGACCCATAGCGGAGCCCTAAACGACAACACATCGAAAATCAGCCCAGGCAGCCATTGACCGCTAGCAGCCTTCCTACTATTGTTCCTTGGGATGGCGCGAAACGTGAATTTCGGACGTGGAACCACTTTGCATCGCCGAATCAATATCGTGGTGTGTCTTGCCCTTGCCGTCCTGTTTCTGTACAACCCCTACCTCGCAGTCACTCCATCTTCAAGCATTCTGAATGTTCACCACACCTTAAGCTACCGGGCCACGGTGGGCTCCTCCGAAATGCAGCATTTTAGTCCAACGGATGCTCGCAAAATTCTCGCACTATCCGTTGCAAGTGTGTTGAGCTGGCTGGATTCCCCCGCGAATCCAGTTATTAGTCGAGTCACCGAGGTTTCCCTTCACCCTGCACGTGCTTTCGACGTGCTGTGCTCTGATTTGTGGTTCCGACCCCCTCCAGCAGTTTAGTCCGCAAGTTTCCATACTCCCACGGGTAGTTGTTGTCTTATAGCGCGATCCCGTCCAGTGTTTTTGGATCATCGAAGCTGCATACACGGGCCATTCCCACCGGCGAACTGCTGAGGAATTTTGCATCATGATGAAGAAAAAGTTTTGGATCGCGATCGGAATTTTAGCCGTCGTGGTTTTGCTCGCCTGGCGATGGATGGGCCGGGCTTCCAGCGAGGCCGACGATCCCGATCATCCGGAAAGCGCCGCCAACATCCCGGAAGCTGCGGTCGTGCGCGTAGAACCACGGGCGCTCGGCAACACGCTGACCATCGCCGGTGAGTTCAAGCCCTTCCAGGACGTGGAAGTACACGCCAAAGTTGCCGGCTACATCCGGAACATCAATGTCGATGTCGGCGATCACGTTAAAGCTGGTCAGGTATTGGCGGTGCTGGAGGTTCCTGAGTTGGCTGCGGAGCTTTCCGGCGCAGATGCCGCGGTCCGCCGCTCCGAAGAAGAAATTCGCCGCGCTCAAAGTGACGTAAACCGCGCGCAGTCTTCGCATGCGGCCGCGCACTCCGCGTATGCGCGATTGAAGCAAGCCTCCGATGCCCGCGCAGGCCTTGTGGCCCAACAGGAAATTGACGACTCACAAGCCAAGGATTTGGAGGCTGAGGCCCAGGTATCCAGTTCGGAAGCGCAACTCTCCGTGGCGCGTCAACAGCTTGAAGTGGCGCAGGCAAATCAAAAACAGTATTGCGCGCTGGAGAGTTATTCGCGTATCACCGCGCCATTCGCCGGCGTCATCACCGCGCGGCTGGCCGACACCGGCGCGCTAATCCAGGGTGGCACTTCCGCGAGCAGCGGCGCTGGTCCGGTCGTGCGCCTAGCTGAAGTCTCAAAGCTCCGGCTGGTCCTGCCAATTCCTGAATCAGCAGCCGCGCAAATTCATCTCGGTGATCCGGTCAAAGCGCGCATACAAGCGCTGAATCAGGATTTCGAAGGGAAAGTTTCGCGCTTTTCGGATTCTTTAGACCGCCAAACCCGCACCATGGAAACCGAGATCGATTTTGCCAACAAGGACGGACACCTGATTCCTGGAATGTACGCTGAGGCCACCTTGTCCTTGGCAAAAAACACCAACGAGCTTTGCGTTCCGCTGGAAGCCGTGGCGCGAAATAACAACGAAGCCACCGTATTGGTGGTCAACAAGAACAACGAAATCGAAGAGCGAAAAATTAAATTGGGTTTCGAAGGCGATGCCTACGTGCAGGTCCTGGGCGGCGTCGCGGAAGGCGACCGCGTGGTAATCGGCAGCCGCAGCCAATTCCATCCGGGACAAAAAGTGCACCCGAAAGATGTCAGCGGCAAACGCACGGAGACCGCCGCCTAATGTCTCGCTTCGCGATTAAGTATCCCTATCTGATTATTGTTCTTTGCTTGATGATCGCCATCATCGGCACCACCACCGTAGCGCGCATGCCAGTGGACCTCTTCCCGCCCATCAAAATTCCAGTAGTCGTGGTCGCTACGTTTTTTAGCGGCATGCCGCCGGAACAAATTGAAAGCGACATCACCGGCCCGTTCGAAAGATTTTTTACCTTGGCCAGTGGCGTCGATCACATTGAATCCCGCTCCTTACCCGGCGTCAGCCTCATTAAAATTTACTTTCAAGCCGGCATGGACCCCGCTGCCGCTGCCGGTTCCATTTCCAATTTGGCCATGGCTGATCTTCGCCGGCTTCCGCCCGGAACATTGCCGCCGGTAGTTCTGCAGTTCGATGCCTCCAGCCTCCCCGTTTGCCTGATTACCCTAAAAGGAGAAGGTCTCAACGAAACCCAGCTGCGCGACCTCGGCCAGTACAACGTGCGCAACCAGGTCGCTAATGTGCCCGGCGCCTCCGTACCGCAACCATTTGGCGGACGTTACCGCCAAATTATGGTCTACGTAGATCCGCTAAAACTGCAGGCCAACCAGCTGAGCCTAATGGATGTAGTTCGCGCTGTGAACAACAGCAATTTGATTCTGCCGGCCGGCGATGTGCGCATTGGCAATCTGGATTACAACCTGTACACCAACAGCCAACTGCCTTCTACAAAAGAAATCAACGCAGTGCCATTAAAAACCCTGTCCGGAGCTTCCGTGATGGTGGCCGACGTTGGCTCGGCGCAGGACGCGCAGCAGATTCAAACCAACGTGGTGCGCATCGACGGCCAGAAATCCGTTTATTTGCCGGTGCTGAAACAAGGTGGAGATACCAACACCATCGCAGTGGTGAACGGCATCAAGGGAGCGGTCAAGACGTTGACGGACATTCCCAAAAGTCTGAAAACCGCCGTAGTCTTCGATCAATCGCTCTTCGTAAAAAGAGCCATCGACAACCTGTTGCACGAAGGCGGAATCGGCATCGTGCTCACCGCCGTCATGATCCTCTTATTTCTCGGTAGTATGCGGGCCACCATTGCGGTCATGCTTTCGATTCCCTTGTCTGCGCTCGCTGCCTTCATGGCTATCTCCGCGGGCGGGGGCACGGTCAACACCATGGTGCTGGGAGGCTTGGCGCTGGCTTTCTCGCGCTTGATCGATAATTCCGTAGTCGTCCTCGAAAATATTTTCCGCCATCTGGAAATGGGAGAAGATCCCGCGACCGCCGCGGAATTGGGCGGAAAGGAAGTCGCCATGCCGGTACTGGCGGCCACTTTCACCACCATGATCGTGTTTTTCCCCGTCACTTTCTTGAGCGGCGTCAGTCAATTTCTTTTCACCGCTTTAGCGCTCGCCGTAGTGCTGTCGCTTGCCGCTTCCTACCTGGTCGCCATGACCGTGGTGCCCTTGTATTGCGCAAAATTAATGGGGAAGCATGAAGCCGACGAAGAAATACACGGCGATAAGGTTTCCAGGTTCGGGCGCATCGTCGAGAAGTTCAATATTTATTTCGAGAAAATGCTCGGCAAATATGACCGCACCCTGGCGTTATCGCTGGCTCGTCCGGTCGCCACCGTGGCAGGGCTGATGGGCGTGTTTCTCTTGAGCTTGGCACTTTACCCCTTGCTGGGCGTCTCCTTCTTCCCGCGCACCGATCCCGGCCAGTTTGTGATTAATTTGAAAGCGCCTCCCGGGCTGCGCATTGAACTAACCGAAAAATATGTAGCCAGAATTGAGGACGAAATCCGCAGCATCGTTCCGCGCGATGAACTGGGCATGATCGTCTCGAATATCGGCATCACCCCGGACTTCTCCGCCATGTACACCAGCAATTCCGGCCAAAATACCGCCTTCGTCCAAGTGAGTCTGAAAGAAAACCACAAAACCGGCAGTTACGAATACATGGACCGCGTGCGAAAACGCCTCGCTCAGGATATTCCGGAAATCAGCACGTACTTTCAGTCCGGTGGCCTCGTTGATGCCGTGCTCAACTTTGGTTTGCCTGCTCCCGTGGACGTGCAGGTGAGTGGCTCAAATCTGGAGAAAACTTATCGCACCGCTTTGGATTTGGCTGCCAAAATTCGCCAAGTCAAGGGCGTGAACGACCTGCTCATCCCGCAAGATCTCGATTACCCCGCGATGCGTTTGGACGTCGATCGTGAGCGAGCCAGCATGTTAGGCCTGGATCAGAAAGAAGTCGTGGATAACGTAATCACCGCGTTGAACTCCAACGGCATGATCGCTCCCAGTTATTGGGTCGACCCCCGCAGCGGAAATGATTACCTGCTGACCGTGCAGTACCGCGAAAATCAGATCAAGTCTCTCAACGATTTGAAACAGATTCCGCTGCGCTCCCCCAACGGAAAAAATTCGACCCCTCTGGATTCCGTGGTAAAGCTCACACCCATCGAGTCCCCAACGGAAGTGGATCACTATCAGCTACGCCGGGTAATTGATTTGTACGTCGCGCCGGCCAAGGAAAACCTCGGCGGCGTGACCAAGGGGATTCAGAAAATCTTGAAAGATGCGCAGTTGCCCGAAGGGGTGCACGTCGATTTGCGTGGCTCCGTTCAAGGCATGAATCAATCATTTACCAGCTTTGGTTTTGGACTGATTCTTTCGGTGGTCTTGGTCTTCCTCATCCTCGTCGCGCAATTTCAATCCTTCATTGACCCATTCGTGATTTTGCTGGCCATCCCCCCGGGAATTACAGGAGTAATTCTCTTGCTGCTGGCGACCGGCACGACTCTCAACGTGATGTCCCTGATGGGCGTGGTGATGATGGTGGGCATCGTGGTATCCAACAGCATTTTGATCGTGGAATTCACGCGCACCTTGCGAGAGCAAGGGCAACCGCTACGCGATGCCGTGGGCATGGCCTGTCGCGTGCGTCTGAGGCCCATCCTGATGACTTCGCTCGCCACCATTCTGGGATTGATTCCCATGGCGCTGAAGCTCGGCACCGGCTCCGAGGCCTACGCGCCGTTGGCCCGCGCCATCATCGGCGGCCTGCTTGTCTCCGTGGTTGTAACCGTTTACCTGGTTCCCGCCGCGTACATCCTGGCGCACCGCAACGACAAACAAATTCCGGAAGAGAGTCTCGCGTGAGAACCCGCCTATATTTCCCCATCGCAATTGCAATTCTTGGCTGCCTCAGCGCACAAGCACAGACCCAGGCACCGCAGCCGAAACCCAGCCCCACGCCGCGACCAGCTCCATCGCAACAAAACGTCCCAAAGCAGTCTGAAGCTGCCAACGCCCTGGCGGCCCATGCCGCCGGCCCCACCTTGACGTTGAAAGAAGCCGAAGACCTTGCGCTCAAACGCAATCCGCAAATCACCATCGGCCGGCTACAGGCGCTCGTCTCTCAGCAAAATGTGCGTGAACCTCGTTCTGCGCTGATGCCCAACGCCTATCTAAGTGTCACCGCCGCCGACTCCCATGCCGGCAGCCGCATCACCGCGGGAGCGTTGAACAATCCCATCATTTTTCCGCGCGCCGCTTCGGGTGTGACCGTCAGCCAGTTAATCACTGATTTCGGGCGCACCAACAATCTTGTTGCCAGTTCGGAATATCAAGCCAAGGCCGAGGACATGCTCGCCCAAGCCACCGCAGCCCAGATCGTTCTCGCGGTCGACCAGGCCTTCTTTAACGCCCTGGAGACCAAAGCCCTCGTGACCGTGGCGCAGGAAACGGTTACCACTCGCCAAACTTTTGTGGACAAAATTCAAGCCCTGACCGGCGCAAAACTGAAGTCCGACATCGATTTGAGTTTCGCCAACGTGGATCTGGCCCGTGGCCGCCTGCTGTTGCTGGAGGCCGTCAATAATTACGAGGCCGCGCTGAATTCCCTGTCCGCCATTCTTGGCTATCAGGACCAGCAAAATTTTCAACCGGTTGAGGACATTAAAGAAACCGCTCCGCCCGCCCCCGACGTAAATCCTCTGGTCATGCAAGCTTTGCAGCAACGCCCTGAAGTGCAGGCGCTCACCGACCAGGTGTCCGCCGCGGAAAAGTTTGCCAATGCCGAGCATGACCTGAAGCGACCAACCATCAGCGCCCTCGGTGCCGCCGGAATCACCCCGGTGCGGAGCGGCCAGCTGTTAACAAACTGGTATGGCGCGGCCGGCGTGAACATAAATCTTCCGCTGTTCAACGGTTTCATGTTTGACGCGCGCGCCAAAGCAGCGGATTTGCAAACGGAAGCAAACCGCCAAAGGCTCTCTGACCTCCGGAATAACATTGCCCGCGATGTTCGTAACGCGTGGCATGACACCAATCGCGCCTACGAACGGCTTTCCGTCACCAGGCAGCTCCGCGAGCAGGCCAACCTCGCCTTTGACCTGGCACAATCTCGCTACAATTTGGGACTCAGCTCCATCGTGGAATTCAGCCAAGCCACTTTGCAAAAGACCGAGGCCGACATTGAGAGCACCGACGCCCAGTACCAATAT
>Ga0185299_10004999_pt1 | contig 15402 bp, 13 predicted proteins | sample PaiPotPPA55metaG_FD_128002 | JGI IMG/M metagenome (GOLD analysis project Ga0185299, IMG submission 128002) | Iron sulfur acid spring bacterial and archeal communities from Banff, Canada, to study Microbial Dark Matter (Phase II) - Paint Pots PPA... ...
GCAGCGCGTCTATCAGCGCGTGAACCTCGATTTGGATTTGCCGCTCGCTCGCGGCGACGTGGATTTTCAAATGGCAAGCAATGGCCGCCGCCTGCATTTCTTTGACACGACCCCGAGCTTCCCGTACGACAATCAAGCCAATGGCGACGGACGCAGTGCATCATTTCGCACAACACTTGAACTTGGACGAAGTCATATCGTCACCGCCGGCTACGACACGACCGGTGCCGAAGTTACGTTCGACCAGTCCTTCGTTCCACCCAACGCGCCGTTGCCGCCGGCGTGCCAGGGCGCGACCGCCTTCGATTCGTGCAGGGCACGGAGTGCGTCGACTGCCTGGTACGTTCAAGATGAGCTGCACGCTCCCAGCGCGCCGTTGACGGTGAGCGCAGGGCTGCGCAATCAACGCTCCCAGGGAACTCAGCCGGTGAGCGTTCCGTCGTTGGGTGCGGTCGTCGACCTCTCGAAGTCGGTGAACGTGCGCGCTAACTATGCGCGCGCCTTTCGAACCCCCAACCTCGACGAGCGGTATTTTCCCGGGTACGGTTCGCCGAAGCTCCAGCCCGAATACGGTGCGACCTACGACATCGGCATACGCGGTCATAGCAGCCGAAGCGAATATACTTTCGCGTATTTCGGTCAAGATACAACAAACCTCATTGTCAACGTACCGATCGACGCCTTCGGCGACGTTGCTCCCTTTAACGTCAGCCGAGCGCTCGTTCGCGGCATTGAGACAAGCGTAACTGCGCACGTTGGCAGCTTTGCGCACACGTACGTTGCCTATACGGATTTCTTGCGTGCGTCGGATATGACGCCGGGAAATACTCAGCCGATCCGATTGCTCTACCGTCCTACGTCGACGGGCGCGTTTTCTGCTTGGATCGATCGTGAATCGTGGAGCTATGGAGTTGATTCAACCTACGTTGGTCGCAGGTATGCAAATGAAGCAAACACGCAAATGTTGACGCCATACTTGGTGACAGGCGTGCACGTGAAGAAGAACCTCAACAGGCGTCTCGTGCTGACGATGCGCGTCGATAACATCGGTAACAATCATAACGCCGAAGATCCGCTTGGCTATCCGGTCGTGGGATCCGCATTTTCCGTGAGGCTCTCGACCCGCTAGTGGTTGCGCGCTATGCGGGCGCCGCGGTTATCGCCGGCGCGTTCGCTCTGCTCGCGGTGTCGGCGCAAGCACCTGCTGCGCAGCCACAACGGATCGTCACGCTTGCACCGTCGCTGACCGAAATTGCGTACGCGGTCGACTGTGGCCGGCTGCTCGTGGCGGATACGACCTATGACGACTTTCCTGCACCGGCGCGGTCGCTGCCGCACGTCGCCGACTTGGTCAATGTTGATCTCGAGCGTCTCAGCGCACTGCATCCGACAAAGGTCATCGCGCTGCACGATCAGGAGCGCGAGGCTGCCCCGATTGCGTCTCGCCTGCATATCGACGTGACGTATCTCCCCAACCGCAACATTGATGATATTTTTACCGACATTAGCCGCGTTGGGAAACTATGCGGCACGTCGTCTGCCGCGGCCAAGCTCTCTCGGGTTATGCATGCACGCATCGCGGCAGTTGCCAAGAGAGCTGCTCGCTATAGCGACCGGCCGCGTGTGTTCTTCCTCTTAGATCTGCCCGGCTTCACTGCGGGCTCTCAAAGCTTTCTCAACGATCTCATTGCGCTGGCGGGAGGGGTGAATACAGCGGGGACTATCCACCAAGCGTACCCGAATGTGAGCAGCGAATCTGTGCTTGCCATGGATCCCGAGGTGCTTATTATTGGGCGAGCAGTCCAGTTGGGGCCACACGTTTTGGCGCAAGAACCTTGGCGCAGCATTAGCGCCGTGAAGAACGGGCGAGTGATGCGGCCGCCGTCAGATGATATTATCGAGCGAAACGGGCCGCGTATCGTGGAAGGTCTCGAGTGGCTCGTGACTGCGATTCACTCGGGCAAATGACTTCCGCGTTTTCCGTGCTTACGTGGTGCCTCGGGCGCGGTTTGCGCATGCACCTCAAGCTCGCTCAGGCGGAAGAAGACGATTTGCGTCCCCTCATCGAACCCGACCTTCACGAGCGGATTATCACGGGGCACTGAAGCAACCACGGCATGGACGCGCCCGGTCTTGCCGATCCAGCTTCGATGAACCGCAGTGAAATAATCCGGCTGCTGACGCGTGCGCCGAACGGAAACCAGCTTACCGACGAGCACACCCAGGCGCGCGTTTGCAGGAGCTGCATGGGAGGTCGAGGATTTGTCCGAGCTCATAAGGCGGGATTCGAGTCAGACACCTCACAGCACCTTGAGCGAAGGCGTCATCGCCTGCATCTATCGCAGCGAAGATACCCTTGATGCAGCTGCAGCCCAGCTCTTAGCCCTTGGCGTTGGTGCAGACGCGTTGCACGTCGGCGCGGTTGATCCACAGCGCGCTCAAGCAGCGGCGCAACGTCACGGTATCCATGCAGACGTGCATCCCGATGACCCGCTTGCCGACATTGTCTCGCTCGATCGAAACGGTAATGCACGCGACGCGATCGATCGCTGCGGAATGATCGGTGGGCTCGTCGGCACATGCTCCGGCATCGCATTGAGCTTCACCCCAGCCGGCGCGCTCATCCCTGTCCCTCACGCCGCGTTGCTGCTTGCTAATGCTGGGTTCTATTTCGTTATCGGCGCCGTCGTCGGTTCGGTCCTCGGCGCGGCACTGGGTCCTCAGGCTTCGACGCATGCGGGATTCCGTCTCATTGACGGCATGCAAGAGGGCGCCTACGCGCTCATAGTTGTCGCACCACACAACCGGCATGACGAGCTTCAAAAAGTATTGGAAGCGGCCGGCGGTACGGGGACGACGCGGGTCTGATGGAGGTCTTCGACGCGGTCGTACTCGCTGCCGGCCGGCTTGCCGCGCAAGAAGCCAAACGCGCCGGGGTCGAGCTCAAGGCACTTGCGCGCGTCGGCGATTCGACGCCGCTTCATGCTATTGTCGGCGCCCTGAGAACGTCGCGCTCGGTGGCGCGCGTGATTGTTGTTGGTCCGGGTGCCATCCACGGAAAGCTACAAGATGTTGACGTCTGGCTGGACGAACGAGCAAGTGGTGAAGAAAATGTGCTGGCAGGACTTCAGGCAGCCCTGACGCCGAGGGCAATCGTCACTGCATCCGATGCGCCGTTCGTGGAAGGAACGCATGTCGACGACTTCCTCGGCCGCATACCCGGCGATGCAGACTTCGCGTACCCCGTCTTCAGAAGTGATGAATTCTTGTCGGAATTTCCGCAGGGGCGATCAACGTTCGCCAAGGTGGGGAGCGCGCTATGGACGGGGGGAAGTCTGTGCGTCATGAATGTCGCGCTGGCGTTGCAAAACGCCTGGTTGATCCGCCGCGGCTTTCGCGCGCGGAAAAGTCAATTGGCGATGGCCTCGCTGCTCGGCGCCGACTGCATCTTACGATACCTGACTGGGCGCCTCGAAATCGAAGACATCGAACGGCGCATCGGCCGTCTCACTGGAGGTCGTGCAGCAGCGATTCGCGGAGCGCATCCGGCACTCGCCATGGATTGCGACAGCGCTCGAGATATCGCGTACGCGCGCACCTGGATCAGCACGAACGACATGCATGAGAAAAGATAACCTCTTCGCGCTGTCGGTGTTCTGGTTCGCGTGGGAAGTGCACTGGGGAGCGCTTTTAGGCGCGGCCATACAGGGTCAAGTGGCGCGTTTTGCGCCGGCTGACTTCATCGGTACGTCGACCGCAATATTGACCGGCAGCGGAGCCGCATTTTCCATTCTTGCGCAGTATGGCGCAGGCAGGCTATCCGATAAGATCGGCCGCCGCATGCCGTTCATCATCCTTGGTACGCTGCTCGACATCGTGGCGCTCTTCGGCTTTGCGCTGTCACCGTCGTTCCTCGTCGTGGTGCTCGCATTTGCCGGAGTCCAGATTTCGCTCAACGTCGCGTGCGGACCATACCAAGCGCTCATGCCTGACAAGATCGAGAAAGCCGCACGCGGCCGAGCGTCCGCCTATCTCGGGCTGTTTCGGCTAGCAGGCAGCGCAGTCGGGTTGCTGCTCGGAAAGATTTTCGTCCACCAACCCGGTCCGCGCGTCACGAGCGCCATTTTCACGAGCGGCCTCCTCCATCTCGCTGCGCTTGTCTCCATTATACTGTTCGTGACCCTCGTGATCACGGTTCTCGGTGTCTCCGACAAGCAGCCGTCGCGGGAGCTGGAACGCGCAGGGATTGCGCCATGGCCCGAGCGCGCAAGCTTTGGTTGGCTCATCGCCTCGCGCGCCGCGGTGAGCATGGGTCTCTACCTCATACTGCCGTACTTTGCGTTTTATCTGCGGTTTGCGCAACACGTGCCGGACTATCTCAGCAAGAGTCTCACCCTGCTCCTCGTGATGACGGGCTGCGCGCTCATCGGAACGGTGCCGGCCGGCATTTTGGGCGATCGAGTGCCGAAAAAATCTATTATCTATGGCGCGCTTGCACTAGTCGCACTGGGCGCCGCATCTTTGTGCTTTATCACGACACCAACGAAACTATTGCCCCTCGCAATCGTGCTGGGAATTGGATGGGGTGCCTACTATTCAGTGGATTGGGCACTCGCATGCATGTTGTTGCCGGCAGGCCGAGCGGGTGCCCTCATGGCGATTTGGAATATTGGTGCCTCTGCTCCACAAGTCGCGGTTCAGCTCCTTGGCGGACCGCTCGTTGACAAAGCGGGGGCGATCACTCACGATCTTGGATTCGGCTACCGCGTGCTCTTTGGACTCGTGGCGGTGTTCGTCACCCTCGGGGCCGCGGGGCTCGCTTTCGTCCGCGAGCCGCGGGCAGGATTGGAACGGCGAACCGGGTAACGGCCACACCTCCACCGCAACTAAAGGAGAGTACGCGTGAAAAAATTGACGGCTCTGCTCGCCGTGCTCATCGCGGTATCGTTTGCTGTTGCCGCATGCACGAAGAGTCAGGACACTTCCCAGACATCAACGTCGGCGACGGCCGCCGCAGAAAGCGCGATGCCTACACAAATGGCCATGCAGGGTGCCGCCGCCAAGCTGCCGATCCCTCTCGCGAAGCTTCCTTCGTTGAAGGTCGCACCAGGTAACGCCAGCGCGGGTGCCGTGGTATTCTCCACGAATTGCGCGAGCTGTCATGGCGAAGGCGGCAAGAACGGACAAGTGGGTCCGACGCTTGCCGGCGCTGGCCTCAAGCCAGGGCAAGTCGCCTTTATGGTTCGCAATCCGCAAGGCGTTGACAAAGAATCGAGCATGCCGAAGCTCCCGCTGACTGACAAGCAGGTCGCTGACGTCGCCGCCTACGTTGCATCGCTAAAGTAGCAGCACACAAGATCGCGTGATGGGCGTCGCGGGCTTGTTGCCTGCGGCGCCTTGCGCTTTCCGATATGACGATAAGCCTGCAGTGGTTCCGCCGCGATCTGCGCCTGCACGATAACGCAAGCTTGACTGCCGCCGCAGCCTCTGCCGCGACGACGTACGCTGTTTTCTGCAGCGGTGACCTCGAGCATCTCAATCCTCGGCAGCAGTCGTTTGTTGCTGCGGCGCTGAGCAATCTGCGAGCGTCGCTTGGCAAATCTGACGCGACGCTTTCCGTCCTCGAGGGCGATCCGGGTACTGCGGTGACGGCAGCAGCGAAGCGATTGGGGGCAACGCGTGTATTCTGCGCGCGCGCGTTCGATCGCCGAGAGCGGGAGATTGAAGATCGAGTACGCGAGACGCTGCACGCTGCTTCTATCGAACTGCACACAACCGGCGGCTCTGTCGTACACGAGCCCGAAGCGGTGGCGGAGCAAAAACAATCGGCGAACGAAGGATATCGAGTCTTTCCGCCATTTTTGGACGCGTGGAAGTCCCTCGCGGTAGAACGTCCGCTCGATGTCGCGGCGACGAACGGCCGCGATGATATCTCCGGCGCAATTCCCGATATGCCCGCGACGCACGGCATAGTCCCCAAGGAATCGTCAGCTCTTGAAGCGCTGGCTCGCTTTGTTACCGCTCGCGCCGGCGACTACGGGCTAAACGCTGAATATCCCGGGCGCATTGGCACGTCTAATCTCGCGGTGTATTTGCGCTTCGGTCTCTTGAGCCCGCGAGCCGTGTGTCACGCGATCTTGGAAAAGATGGCGCGTACGTGGACGCTCGCCGAAGAGCGCCTCTCCATGGAGACATTCTTGCGCCGCCTTGCGCTCAGAGATTTCTACATTCACCTGGCCTATTACGAGCCGCGCGTGTACAACGAGCCGCTGCAGCAAAAGATGCGCGGTTTTTCCTGGTCTGAAGACGAGAAGACGGCTGCATTTTGGCGCGCAGGCAAAACTGGATATCCGCTGGTCGATGCCGCGATGCGCCAGCTCGCCGCAGAAGGGCATGTCCACCAGCGCGCTGCCGTCGTCGCGGCATCATTTTGTTCTGCTGATCTCGGGCTCGACTGGCGCATCGGCCGCGATACGTGGATGCGTGAGCTCCTCGAAGCGGACGAAGCACTGTGCGTCGGCAATTGGCAACGCATTGCTGGGATCGGCTCGGATCAAGCGGCCTACCCGCGCATCTACAACCCAGTACGCCAGGCGCAGCTCTTCGATTCTCAAGCAACCTACATACGTCGCTACTGCAAAGAACTAGCTAAGCTGCCGACGCGCGCCGCCCTCGCGCCGTGGGAAATCGGCAAACAGCAACAAATGGAACTCGGATTTTTTACGCCGCAGCAGTACCCCGCCCCCGTGGTTGACCACGAGAGCGCTGCGCGCGCTTTCCTGAACAAGTACCAAAGCTACCGCAACCGCGCTTCCTGATCCCGAGGCGCTTCTTGTGAGGAATTGATGACAATTACGCCCGCCGAACACCCCATCTTTCGCCAGTTTGTCCGGTACGCAGGTGGCTCGGTCCAGGGTTTTTCCTTGAACTTTCTTGGGCAGAGATCAAATCCCACGTTTGGCGCTGCCTCTCATCCTTCTGGTCAAGCACCTATCCGTAGACATGATCCGTCCGAGGCACCTACGATAGACTATCCCCCAGTCAGTGAAGAGTCTTTCGAATGGATCGCGGTGCTTGAGTCGGTGCTTGAGGCACGCGAGACGTTCACGATGTTCGAGTTGGGAGCGGGATATGGGCGTTGGATGGTCGCGGCGGTCTGCGCGGCAAGGCAGAAGCGACCCGACCTAACGTTCAGGCTCGTCGGGGTGGAGCCTGAGCCGACCCATTTTGGGTATATGCGCCAGCATTTCGTGGACAACGGTCTCAACCCAGAGGACCACCACCTCATCGAAGCCGCTGTCAATGCGACCGGGAAAAAGGCGCCGTTTATCGTCGGCCATCCTGAGGAGTGGTACGGTCAAGCTATTGTGCCGGAGGGCTTTGTAATTGAAGATTATCCCGCATGTGCTCGAGTCTACCCGACAGCGCGTGCCATAGAAGTTCCGGCGGTAAGACTCGACGATCTTCTCAAGCCATACGACTATGTCGACCTCATCGACGCCGATATCCAAGGCGCTGAACTAGACGTCGTCACGTCGAGCATCAGGACGATGACAGCAAAAGCCCGTCGAGCGTACATCAGTACTCACTCGGCGGATATCCATTCGCAGGTGGCGCAAACGTTCAAAGCAGCAGGTTGGATGCTCCGTGAAATCCATGGCTGGACTGGAGAGATAGAACAAACTCAATTCGGGCCGATTTCTTTTGTTGATGGTATACAATACTGGTTAAACCCTATGTTTCTTCGGCGCCTCGCTCGGGGTTTTTCCAGCAAGTTGGCTGACTGCTTTCAAGCTCGGTCTCTTCGACGAGGTCGGCTCACTCCGAGGAGAAAATCTTAGTAATGGTATGAGCGATTTTGAGGTAGTGCCGATTGATGCGGTGCGCAAATTTTGGAATGGCCGCCCATGCAACATCCGTCACTCGCCGAAACCTGTCGGGACCCGTGAATACTTTGATGAAGTCGAAGCGCGCAAGTACTTTGTCGAGCCGCACATCCCCGCGTTCGCAGATTTTCCGCATTGGAAAGGACGCCGGGTATTGGAGATAGGCTGCGGAATAGGGACAGCTACGATTTCCTTCTTGCGAGCGGGTGCAGAAGTGACGGCCGTCGACCTATCGAGCGAGAGCCTCAGTCTCGCGCGTCAGCGGGCGGAACTTTATGGCTTGGCCGACAGAGTGACGTTTTTCGAAGCCGATGCAGAGCGGCTCACTGATACTATTCCGCCCCAGCCCTATGATTTGGTTTACTCGTTTGGTGTTCTGCACCACACGCCGCACCCAAATAGGGCTATCGATCAAATTCGCGCGTTCGTCCGTCCTGGAAGCACGATCAAACTCATGATGTATCACACGCTTTCGTGGAAGGTCTTTTGGGCTGTTCTCCGTCATGGTGGCGGGCGATTCTGGGATTGGCGGCGGATTATTGCGAGATACTCCGAGGCTCAAACCGGATGCCCTGTGACGTATACGTTTACCAGGAATGAACTGACGAAAACCCTAGAAACGCGTGGCTTCCACGTAACAGATATCTTCGTGGATCATATCTTCCCGTATCGAATCTCTGACTACGTTGACTATCGCTATCGCAAGGTATGGTACTTTCGTTGGATGCCGCAAGCGCTATTCCGTTGGCTCGAGCGTCGCCTTGGATGGCATCTGTGTGTGACCGCAGTAGCCGAGTAGCTACGCGTTGGCAATCTTAGGCAGCCCTCTTCCAACCGCAATCTGGTCGTAGATCCAGCGATAGGTCTTTTCTAAACCCTCTTCGAGCGAGATATTGGGTTCCCAGCCGAAGACTTTCCTGATCAGCGTGTTGTCCGAACTACGCCCGCGTACGCCTTTCGGGGCGTCGAGAATGTAATTGCGCCGCAATTTGACACCGGCAATCGATTCGACGATATCGACAAGCTGGTTCACCGTCACGAGCTCGGCCGAACCAATGTTGATAGGTTCGGTGAAGTCGCTCGCGGTCAACATCAGCGTACCAAAGACGCAGTCGTCAATATACATGAAGGTTCGCGTCTGACCACCATCGCCCCAGATCTCGATCTCGTGGTTGCCGGATAGTTTCGCGGCCGCGACTTTGCGACACACCGCGGCCGGCGCTTTTTCCCGCCCGCCATCCCACGTGCCATGCGGCCCGTAGACATTGTGATAGCGCGCGACGCGCGTCTGCAGACCGAAATCTTCGTAGAAATGCCGGCACATCCGTTCGGAAAAAAGCTTCTCCCACCCGTAACCATCCTCGGGCATTGCCGGATAGGCATCCTCCTCCTTAAGCGGCGTGACGTCGGCATCACGCTGCTTGTCGACGTTATAGACACACGCAGATGACGCATAGAAGTAGCGGCCGATCCCAGCGTCTTTCGCGGCGCAGAGCAGGTTCGTGTTGATCAGGACCGAGATCATGCATTTCGCCCGGTGCGCCTCGATGTATCCCATCCCGCCCATGTCGGCCGCGAGGTTTATCACATAGTCGACACCATGCACCGCTCGTTGGCAGTCATCTGGGTTGCGTAAATCGAGCACCACGTTGTCGGCATCGGTGTGGACTTGGTACCATTCTTTGATGGGCTTGACGTCGACGCTTCGCACCGATGCAAAGCCACGCTTGAGAGCCTCTAGCGCCATCCAACCCCCAATGAACCCCCCGCCGCCGGCGATGAGGAGGGTGCCACGCGGGTTTAGCTCGTTCACAAAAGAACTCCCTATCATTTATTAGAGTGGGCTTTATCGAGCGTGCTCTGTCGTCTTCCTGTCGGCGCCGGGAACGTCTCCAGGCATCAACCCCAATACACCCGAAATTCGGCCCTGAATGAAAGTCTCCGTTATCGGTCTCGGGAAACTCGGCGCCCCGATGGCTGCAGTTTTTGCAGCGAAAGGGCACGAGGTTATTGGACTCGATGTACACGCGCCGTTTCTAGCAGCACTTCGGGCGGGACGCGCACCAGTCGAGGAGCCAAAGCTGCAAGAAATGATTGATGCGGGGCGGTCACGTTTAGCGGTTACTTCGAGCCACGATGAGCTGATTGCCAAAAGCGATGTCACGTTCATCGTCGTGCCGACTCCAAGCGACTCGAGTGGCGCGTTTACGAACGACTACGTTCTCGCCGCCCTCGAGAACGTGGGTGGCGCGATCGGACGTAAACCGGAGTATCACGTCGTCGCTGTGACATCCACCGTGATGCCTGGGTCAATGGATGGACCAATCCGCACAATGCTCGAGCATGCATCAGGGCGGATTGTCGGAACAAATATAGGACTATGCTACAATCCGGAGTTCATCGCTTTGGGAAGCGTTGTCGACAACATGCTTGAGCCTGATTTTCTGCTGATCGGCGAGAGTGACTCGCGAGCCGGCGCCGTTGTCGCCTCGGTTTACGAAACGGTTTGTCCCAACCATCCACCGGCGCGGCGGATGAATTTCGTCAATGCAGAGCTCGCAAAAATCTCGGTCAATACGTTCGTCACGACGAAAATCTCGTATGCGAACATGCTTGCCGATTTGTGTGACCGCTTGCCGGGCGCCGACGTGGATGTTGTTACCGAGGCTGTCGGTTCGGACAGCAGGATTGGACGCAAGTATCTACGCGGTGCGGTCGGATATGGCGGTCCGTGTTTCCCCCGAGACAACATCGCGTTCGCCGCCCTTGCCTTACGCTTGGGAGCGCACGCCGACATCGCACGCGCAACAGACGCAATCAATCGCTATCAGATCGACCGCCTCAGCGCTGCCGTCACAACGCGCGTCTCACCGGGTGCGCGCGTTGCCGTTTTTGGTATGTCGTATAAGCCTGATACGGGCGTTATCGAGGAAGGTCAAGGCGTCATGCTCGCGCAGCGCTTGCACAAACTGGGCTATATGGTGACTGTTCACGATCCCGTCGCATCCAACGCGGCAGCGCGCGTACTCGGCTCGGATGTTTCACTCGCAAGCTCAGTCCAAGAAGCTCTGCGGAGCGCCGACATTGCGATCATCGTCACGCCCTGGCCCGAGTATGCGGACATCGGGCGCGCATCTCTCCCACGCCGCATTCCGGTGATCGATTGCTGGCGCATGCTCGGCAACGAACCGCGAACGACAGTTAATGTTGTGTGGCTCGGCTATGGCGAGCGAACGATGCGTTCGACGGCCACGGCCGTTCCCTCCGACACCGGTTCGTAGGCGGCAATCTGCCGAAGGCTTAAGGCGACCAGGCAGAAAGTAATTGCACCGGGTGACCAGACCCGAAATTCAAACAATTGTTCCTCTCCGTGGCGACTCGCAACCGCTTCGAATTCGAGTTTGAAAGTGAGATGCCTCGGCGGCTGCTCGACAGTCCGCCCTTGCCCTCGCAAAGGCCAGTGCGGTTTGATGTGCCGCTGCGCAACAACGTTCTTTCCCATGTCTTTTGCAACTTCGATTCGAAACTTCGCTCGTGACGTGCGCTCGGCGTAAAACTCGAATGTCGCCTCATAGGCGCCCGGCGGCACCGCAATGTATGGACCATAGGCCACAAATCCAGGCAGGCCAGGAGTGGCGTGTATGGCGCGGTCGTAATCGCGACTCGGCGCCGGCCCGACACATCCTGCCGGCCCTACGACCATCGAAGGCATGCAATCAAAGTGACCGTATTTCAGGGCCTCCTTTGGATCTCGGCTCGAAGTGACAAAGCCCTGTCGGATGCGTGTGGCTCTCGGTGCGAGCGCAGCGATCACGTTGTCGCTGACCATCGCTGCGATCTTAAGATTGATCAGAGGATTAACGCTGATAAAACGTCTCGGGCACCCGATTTCGAGCGACAAACCACGGCGCTCAAGCTGTACCATGTGCAAGAAGGAGCCGGCGATATCGTTGATGCGTGGATCGCTTTCAGGATCCCATGTTGATGGTTCTTCGGTATCCGGCTTGCCAAAATCAAACACGAATGCTTGGCAACGCTCGTCGAGGACGTGGTCGTCTGCCCAGCTGCAGCCCGAGGGAAGATCTGGCCCAAGCCACCGCGCCCCAGTAAAAACAAGGATAGGCTCGACGAAGCTCATCGATTGCCACATCGCGGCAAAACGCTCCAAGAATAGCCGTTTGGTCCCGAACCATCCAATAACACTATTCCGCGAATAACTGCTAAAGATACCGGCCAGGAAAGGTATGACATGATCCACTGAGTAGTCGAGCGGGTAATACGTCTTGCCCGAATAGCGTAGCTGCGAGGGCTGCATAAGCGGCTCGGCAATTGTCGAGCGCAGCCCCTCGACGTAGACGCGGCTCATGCTGTCGACTCTAAGCTCTTCGATGTGGTCGTCTGCCAGCCCCCAGGATTCGGCTTGTTCCGATACGTCCGCACTCTTGACGTCGAAGACGAAGGTCGTCGGGTCGTTTTGCTCTCCCCGTGGTTTGTGTGCGAGCGTCAACTGCCGCGTGTGGTCGCAGTGGTATCCGAACAGATCGTTGACAAGATCGCCTATCCGCTGCGGGATGAGAGAGAGCCGCTTGGCGATGTTGGAGTCCACGTGCCAACCGAGGAGCATCGATTCATGAAAGCCGTGAATACGCCATATGTCAGAGCGAAGCATGAGTTGAAAGTCGCCCGGCCCATCGTATTTGGTGGCGTCAGAGGTGGAAAAAGCAATCTCATTGAGGTGAAAAGCGCAACCCCACGTGCGCATCGTGGCAATGATCCCAGCTGGGTTCAGCCTGTCGAGCCCCTCCCACAGTGGCTCCGGCACTTCAAACCGGGGGAGATGGTAATACGCGTCTGGCAAAGCCGCAGCGATGTCCGACAGAGAGGCGTCGCGGCGCGGAACAAACACCATGTCCGTATTTGTTGACAATATCCAGCGATTATCCGGGTTGGAGCGGCGCACCGCGACGTTGCGCGCAATCGGCTCAAGTGCGAGGAGTTTCGTATGGCGACGAAACCGTTCGTGCTGGATTGCGCGCACGCGCAAGATGCGAAGCAGTGCTTTTGCGCGCTGGGTGAGTGTATCTGCGATCGCCTCTGGAAAGGTCGGAAAATCATCAGGCGTATTATAGTCGACGAAAATAATCTCGTCTCCAGGGGCGGTCAACACCTCAGCCATACAGTTGAGGCTGATTCCTGCGCGCTTCTGTAAATTGTAGCCGTAATTGTCGTTGCGGCCGTACAGGATCAGGGAGATCATTCGCGCGACACCAACGGCGCATGTCCAACCGTGCTCAATCGCATCCCTCGCCTTTTACCGTAGCCTTGCGCTCATTTCCTCGCGTTTGATTCCGCGCGGTCGAAACAACAGCGACCTAGAGTGACGTGTGGGGGATTTGCCGCGAGCACTGCGTAACTCAAGAGCGGCCAATGGTCTACGGCAGATTGTTTGCGTACGCTCGCCCATGAACGACTCTGTTGACGTTGAAGAGATCATGGAGCGGATTCGGGATCTGGCCAGAGCGCGAGCGCAACAACGCGGCGCAGCGCCTCGAGCACCGCAGTCCCCATCGCTTGGTCAACGACTGAAGAATTTGTGGCGGACGGCGATGTGGTACGCACAAAACCCGATCGAGTTTCCAACCACCCTCACGGATCGGGTCTTGCTCGCGCGATCCATTGAAGAGCTTCGGGTTGTTGTCTCGCAGATCGTTCTGCGCCTCGACACCATGGCGGCGTCCATCGAGGATCTCTCGGTTCGTCTTGACCGCATGCTGCAATCCGGCTATGAAAGAAGCGATGAAGAGTAGTCGGACCAGCCGTTAAGAACACCATGCGCATTGGCGTAGACTGTCAGGCGCTTCAGACCGCACCCTCGCGCGAGCGGGGGATCGGCCTCTACACACGTTCGCTGCTCAAGAGGCTGTGCGGCATGGACGGAGACGAATATCACCTTTTTTTCAATAGTGCTCTCGCCGCGCCAGAACCCTCTGACTTCAACGCCTTTACGACGAGCCACAGCATCGACTACGTGCAGGCCGAGTGCGAGGTGCTCAAGGATGTCAATGAATGCCTACAACGGCTGACATACGAAAGTCATAACTTAGATCTTCTTTATATTGCAAGTCCCCAAGAAGGCCCCGAAGCCGTTATCGAGTCGTGGACGCAGCGTCGTCCTTTCCCTATTGTCAGCATGTTGTACGATCTGATCCCGCTTGTGTTTCCTGAGGCTTATTTGGTCGACCCCGTGCGAAGGGCATATTACGAGGAGCGGCTTGGGCTTTACCGCCAGGCCGACGTGGTCGTCGCGCTTTCAGCTCACTCACGTCGTGATCTCATCGAGCGGCTGGGGATCCCGCAAACGCGAGTCGTTACTATCGGTGCTGCCGCGGATCCCGCTTTTCGAGTATTGGATCCCCGTGCTGCGAGCCATCAAGCGGTGGACGTCGCGCGACAATTCGGCATCCGTTCTCGATTTATTCTCTTTACCGGTGGCCTTGATTTCCGCAAGAATATGACCGCCGTGCTCCAGGCGTTTAGTTTGTTGCCCCCAGAATTGCAGCGCGAGTACCAGCTCGTGATCGTGTGTGCGTTGGGGAGCGACGGTCGCGCAATCCTGGAGTCTTTTGCCGAGCGCTACGGTATCAAAGAATCGTTGGTGTTGACGAATCAGATACCGCAAACATCTCTCGTCACACTCTACAATGCTTGCGACCTTTTTGTCTTTCCAAGTCTGTATGAAGGTTTTGGATTGCCGGTTCTGGAGGCAATGTCATGTGGAGCTCCGGTTGTCGCGAGCAACACGTCCAGCATCCCAGAAGTGCTGGGCGACGCCGGCATTGGGGTGGATCCCGCCGATCCTGGAGCCATTGCACTCGCAATGCGTTCTGTTTTGGAATCACCACAGCTCGCGCGGGAGCTCCGCGAAAAGTCCTTGCAGCGGGCGCAGTCGTTTAGCTGGGATGCCTCAGCCGCTGCAGCGCGTGAGGCCTTCAGCCGAGCCCGGACAGAATGGTTACGATCGGTTGGAAAGGCAAGTGGCCGCAAACCGAAGCTAGCTTTCTTTTCGCCCCTGCCCCCTGTGCACTCGGGAATTTCCGACTACAGTGCGGAGCTACTCCCACATCTCACCAGACATTTCGAGATCGATGCATACGTAGATGGATACCCACCGAACCTACGTGCCGCCGACAGTGCTGTGCGATTCTTGCCGTTGTCTGAAGATGTGAAGGGGCGGTATTTCTCTTGGCTGTACCAACTGGGCAATAACCCCTTGCACGCGTACATGTTTGACACGCTTATCCAGCACCACGGGATCAGCGTGCTGCACGAACTATCCCTGCACGGCATGATGCATCACGTCTTCGTCAAGCTGCACGGCAGCGAGGAGCGATATGGCGATGAACTGGAGTACCAACATGGCGCCGAAGGACGTATAGCGCTCGAGTTGTTACAGCACGGTGATCTCGATGGTGCGATCATGACGCGACTGTTCCCGTTGAACGACCGAGTGCTGGCG